>Ga0209084_1000132_pt1 | contig 70322 bp, 51 predicted proteins | sample C_130820_MF_Meta_FD_187309 | JGI IMG/M metagenome (GOLD analysis project Ga0209084, IMG submission 187309) | Freshwater microbial communities from Lake Croche, Canada to study carbon cycling - C_130820_MF_MetaG (SPAdes) (version 2) | ecosystem: Environmental > Aquatic > Freshwater > Lake...
TCCGATCTAAGTGTATATGTCAATTGCCATGCCTTTTGTGCTGTCTAGCAAACGGTCGATATCGACGTCTGTACCTAGGTTACTGTTGATAGCCAAGCGTGTAGTACTCTTGCCTGTATTCTCTTTAAACCAGTCAATGAGTTTCCAAGTGTGCCCAGACATGAGGGGCTCGCCACCGGTGATTCTGAGCTCTTGGAGAGTGCGATGTAGATCCGACTCCCACCACTTAAAAAATGCATCAATGTATGGATTGCTTTCTCCATACTGATATAATTGCGCACTATCATGGGTGTGAGTAAAATGGTTGCGGCCATCGGATACCAATTGGGTATATGGTCCATGTCGTTTGATATCGCGTACCCAACTACTGCTAAAAGCTGGATTACAATAACTGCAAGCAAACTGACAAGTACGGTCAAAAGCGATCTCAAGTGTACGGAGGTTGACGTCTTCAGTATATGGCGTATTTCTAGCTTCATTCAGGGCCTCTATGGGATATATCTTTGATTTGTACACACGGTCACTCACAGCATCGCGACCCATGTCTTCAATTTTCCAACAGTACTCGCAGCCAGGGGGACGCTCCCCGTTGATCATCTTGCGACGATCTTCTTTCTTTTGATCGGTATTGTGCAGCAGCCTAGAGTTGATACTGACTTTATCTTTGTCGATCAAATGGGCTGGCGGGTGATGACAACTTGTGGTCTGTCCACTTCCTAACCAAATGGTCGCGTTGTACCATTTCGCTGCACAAAAACTGTCTGAGAGAGGGTCTAGTACTGTGTGTTTGAAATCTAAATCATTCATGTGTTTGGGTTGATAAATTGGAAGAATCTTGCGGGCAATTCTTCCATGTGCTGTTGAGCAAACTCTTGAAGATGCTGTTGATTGTATTTACAAATGGGTTCTGCGGCTTGGATAAAAGCCCCAAGGTCTTGACTGCACAAGTCCTGAATAGTGCTAACCACACGATCCATGCGATCTTGATTGTTATCTAGCTGATCAAATGTTTCATCTATTAGACTGTGAAAAGTTTGAAATCCAAGGTCACGCAGGTCGCGATAGAACCCGTAATTGGCCACTGCAACAAATGGATGCCCAATGGCAAGTGGTTTACACATTTTTTCTGAAAACAAACTCCAAGGATAGTTATAAACAGTTTCTGTAACAACTGAAAAATAAGTGTCAATATATGGTTCAGCTTTTATATAAATTTCTCCCCATTCGTTATTGAACAGTTGAGCTTTTACATACCCTGTTTCTACAGCAGTGTTGTGATATCTGTCAACTTCGTAATAGGGAGGCAACAGTCGAATTGGTTTTAAATGATCATCAAGATTGGTCCATAAGGCTCGATCAAGCAAGCCCAATTGCTCTAGTTGATTTAGTATAGCATATCTATGCGGGCGACCGCGACCATTCAGGCACAAAAAAGAATAGGGTTTTGCAGTTTTAGAAAAGATTTCAGGTGTGCGCTTGCAAGCTTCTTTATTTTCTTCATATCTAAAAGGTTGTGTTAGAAAATGTTCAAACAGCATGCAATTGTATTCGGGAGGCATGCGCCCACCACCTATCAGTTGAACTTGACCTCCGAGCACTAGATCTTCAATGCCATATTTTCTAAGATGCCATAGCAAGGTTTCTGAACCTTCTGCAGGATTGGCAAATATAATTTGGCATTGCTCGCACATGCTTCTCACGCGATCGCCATTGAGCCGCAGTTGCTCGCGGCCTATCAAATAAGTGGCGCCTAGTACTACAGGAAGTGTTTCAAATTCATAATACAATTCGTTAGCGTAAGGATGCAAGAATTCAGTAAGTTCGGTACAAGCGTCAAGATAAAACATTAACGGTGACTCCAATATTCACATTCCGCCCACCAGGCACGCATTTCAGGAAAAGTCTTTTGAAAGTCTGTACCTCTGCGGCGATCGTGTTCCGAAAAGAATCTATAAAAGTCTGCCTTCGCTGCGGAATGATCTTGACCCTGGCCTGCTCGCATCCATGCAATGTCTCTGTCCAGTCTAGCAATTTCGTAGTCTTTGAATCCGTGGAATGGATCTTCTGGTGTTTCAGACTGACGTATCATCCATGCCCACAAGTGTTCCAGCCGGTCGGCATAGGCTTCAGGTAGGATTTGCAGGCTCTGCCAAGCAGGTTCGCGCAGCACAGGTGTATCAAACCACACACGCTGATAGGTCTTAGAGTATGTGTTGCGCAGGCCTAATATGCCAGCAAACAGATTTTCCAAACTGGTTACTGATAAGTTGTTCATTGTGACAATAAACGTTAGACTGTTATAGCTAGGAACTTCTGTTAGGAATTGATTTACTCGATCCCATAGTAAATTGAAGTCAAGTCCGTGCCGCATGTATTCTGCTTGAGAGCCCCAGCCGTCTAGACTCACATACTGCATGAAATGTTCTATGCGGCCATCGCATAACTGCTTGACATAGCCCAGATACTTCTGCCATGACTTCTCATCTACAGAGAAGTTTGATGTAACATTTAAATGCAGTTTGGCACTGGGATTGGCCAACACATGATCAAACACTCTATATGTGTTTTTGTCTAACAGCGGTTCGCCGCCGGTCATGCGAAAGTGTATGAGTTCTGGATACAGTGTGGGCCACCACTCCCAGAATGCGTCTACATAAGGGTTATGCTCTCTAGCCGGAAGTACCCGGCGGTCTCCACTAAAATGCCCAGGATCATTGTGAACACGAGCAGTAGGGTAGCCGCCCGATCGGTCCACTTCCTGTTGCCAGCTGCTAGAGAATTGCGGACTGCAATAACTGCACATGAGATTACACACATTATTAAAATTGACCTCAACGTAGCTAGGGATAATATCATTTTCTTCTCCTGTTGAATTGCGTATTTGTTCAAAGTCCACAGCGGCCCAAGGCTCGCCTGAACGATAGTGTCTATCACTTAACTTACCTTCGTTTTCCATATTCCAGCAATACTGACACTCTAGAGGCTTTTCGTTCCGCAACATCATCACACGTTGCGCTTTCTTGTGCGGTGTGTTGTGCAATGATCCTGGATCAGCAGCTAGATTCTCCACGGGTATCTTGTGCAGTGGCGGATGATAACATGAGTTGTTGAGTCCAGTAGGCAAGTGCAAGCTGACCTGTTTCCATTTGGCCAAGCACAGTGCAGGGCCTAAATCTTGTTTCATTTGTTCAGCAGAGTTTAAGAATTTACTCTTGTTATCTACTGTCTCGTCGCCTTTGTTCATAATTTTTGCAGTTGTTGTGTATAAAGATCATCAATGGGTGCCTCAGCACCATAAGTTTCATAGCAATCCCATGCAAAATCAAACCAGGAATTTTTAATTTCCAGTTCTTTGCGCATGACTTCGCCAAATTTAGTAGCGTCTGTGGCAATGTCAATCAATTGATCACATTCCCAATCTTGTGTTTTATAATAGTCATGATGCCACACAATCATATCAAACATATGAGATACTTGTTGTTGTTGACTGCATGGTTGCCAATGGTATTTCATTTCTACTTCCCATTCCCTACAAAGACTTGGTTTTAAATCAAATTTTATTTTTCTTATTTCATGCCCTGGCCATAATCGCTTGATATTTGCAGTGTTTAATGTGTGAGTTATTTGTATCGTGCTTGTATCAAACAATCGAATTGCAACAGTAGTGTCTACAGCATATCGCGTGGGCATGAGATCATTGTGCATGTGAACTCCACGTTTTTCAAAAAAACGATTTTGCAAAAACAATTTGTAACGATGGCCGCCGCTACCTGGATAAAATCCCACAATCATAAGTTGCCTTTAAGATCACTGTTTAACAGTTTTTGTTGAGAAATATCTGTGTAAGACAGTCTATTACCTTGCCCGTGAGTCCATGTTTTGTGCTCTAACTGCGCAATTTCATTCATTGCAGTTGGCGTGTAGGTCAACGCATATTGACTGGGATTTTGTTGCGCCCAATGATTGTAGTATTCCAAACATGCCGGCGCATTGGCAATCAGTTGTGTTTTTTGTTGTAACGTGTGCAGCTTGATTGGCACACCACTTACCAGTATTCCTTGATCCTGCAGATCCTGAATGGCCACTCTGCATTTGGTATACAAGTCAATGTTGGCGGCCATGAACTCAGTTTCTTCTGTGCTGAACTCGTGATCAAATGCCACCAGGCTCAGTAGATAGTGCATGCGATTCCAATTTGGCCAGCTAATATCCCAGCGGTCAGCCCAAGTCAACTGTGGTAAAAAATTTTGAAAAGGCCTTAGATTTAAAATAAACTTTTCTATGCTGGGAATGTCTCGTTCGTATTCAAAGTAACTGTTTACTTGAAAATGATTGTCTACCCATTCCCAATATTCTCGATACTGGTTTAGATATTTTTCAACCATTTCGGCCTGAACAGTTACAGGATTTTTCAATATGTTGTTATAAGTTTTATACTTTTCTTCAAACGAATAAACATTTAGTTTTTTAGATTCTACTGCAATGCACCAACTGATTGCATGTTCAAATAAATTGTTTCGTCGAGCTGCAATGATGTAGAAGTTCTCATTGAGATATTTGTAAAATGCCAGTTGATCATTTGTGCTGTCGCGACGGTTCTTTAAATGATAATGTGCCAAACGACTTACAATGTCATGCCCGCATGTGTCAATCATTCCAGTTATGGTTTGCAAAGTTTGATGGTAGCCCCATCCATCTTCTTTTTTGCCCAGGACTGATTGTTTGAATGTTTCGTTAGGGTAACTTACCAAGCCGTTGGTTAATTCATGCAGATTGATTGTTAGTGGATTATAGTTTTCATTGATGTTTGCATAAATTGTGATCAATCTTTGCAATAATGTTGACCCTACACGATCCGGAGTAAGTATTAGAACATTCATTAAAAAATATTTATGTACCTAGATTTTGTTGCTCAAAAGATAAACATTCCATTCTATGCCAATCTACAAGCCAACACACTGGGAATGGACAGTCAAGAACACTGTGTTGACCCAAAATTGTTTGACACCAGTGCTCCTGTAACTTACTGTTTTAACGAAGTGGGATATCGCACTCACAGCATTGATAAATTTGATCCTAACGCAATTCTAGTGTTGGGCGACAGTTTTACACTTGGCCTAGGTGTTAACAGTATTGATCGGTTTTCAAACTTAATAGAACAGCAAACAGGTCACCAAGTTCTTAACTTCAGTTTGAATGGCGCTAGCAATGATTGGATTTCACGCAAACTGCAACAACTGTTGATCCTATTTCAACCTAAGGCCGTCATAGTGCATTATACATTCAATCATCGCAGAGAACGACCTAATTTGGATTGGATGGATGATGAACGCACTGAATGCGAACCATTTTATTCAAGTCAGGAAAATTTTGATAACTGGACTGCAAACTTTAATCGCATTTGTGCTTTAACAAAAGATATTAAACTTGTCCACAGCTTTATACCATTTTGGCATGATAAATCTGTTGACTACACTAGATTTGGCAACAATGTATTAGCTCCTTGTCCTCAACTGGATTGTGCTCGTGATGGGTTTCATTATGGGCCACTTACACATCAACTGTTGGCTGACAAAATTACCAACCTTCTTGCTTGCGAATAACATCAATCTCGCGTGTCATTATGCCTTGGTTGTGCCAGTTAGATCTGTAGTGCTTCTTGAAAAATTCACTTTGTTCTGCTTCCAACACAATCATAGGTAGGCCTAGCTGTGTGTACAAGTCTTCTGCCAAGCGTCCGGCCAGCAGCCTAGGCTCTGACGTTTCGACTGTTTGCCACAGTTCAGCCAGTGCTTCAAAGTTCTGCACTAGAGTGTGGTCCCAGGCAGTAAGCATGGTCATGTATGTGCCTTGGCGTGCGCCGGCTATGGCCCAGTATCCGTGTTCAGCATCAGCACCCACATTGTGCCAAATGGTTAGATGATCCAAGTTGCGTTGATGCACACGGTCTTGAAACTCTGCTGTGGTGGGTTTGCGGCCACGGTCCAAGCACATTTTGACACCTTCGCGGAAGCCTGCACGCCAAGCATGGAATGGGGATTGATTGGGGTATGTGGTTGAGTAGCAGTCATACATGGGCCAGTACAAGGGATCAAAACAAAATTCTACTTGTGTTTCTGCTGTGCCGTCTGTGGCTTCGTGTGTGCGCATGTTCTGCACAAAGCTCTTGGTCCATGAACTCAAGCCACCATTGCCGTACATCAGTCCATTGACATGATTACGAGCCCGCCACCGGAACACAGCACTCTCATATTCTTTGCCAGGAAAAACAAGTGTTTGATTAAAGAACGCCGGATCGGGGAGATTGTCGCCATCGATGAGAATGAATCTATCCGTACTACTCGCGTGGGCTGCCGCTTTGTGAGCCGCATCGCTCCCCAGAATACCGTCCACCCTTCGTGCCCAAGGAACCATATTCCTAATCTTAATCCAAAACTCTTCTCGTTGTGGTTCATCATATGTTAAGTATATGCAGTCCAAGTCTGCTATGTCAATTTGATTCAAGGCCATATGTTTGTTTGCTCCATGGTGTTCCGTTTTGTGTAACTACAACTGCAACATTTTGCGGGTGGCACTGTGTGCCTATTGTACCGGGCACAAGTTTGTCCGATGTGCGAGTAGTAATGTATTTGAGCTGACCATTCACCACACGCACGTTGGCAGGGGCTAGGCCAAATATTTCAGCATCAATGTCAATGTAATTACCTGGCAGATGTTCCATGCTATAACAAACAGGTTGGCCTTGTTCGTTGTAGTACAGTCTCCAAAATACCGGCTCAGGCTCGGGTGCAGAATGTAAAATATCCCAAAACTCTTCAGGTGTCACGGTGCCAGTCCTTTACATGATAGTGAAACGCACCCCATTGTGCAATAGTTTGTATACGCATGGGATCCATTTCCCATATCAGTTCGTTGGTCCAGTTTTGAGTACGTGTGCCAGCATGTGCTTGTTTCATATGCACAATCCGTGGATATGTGGCAAATGGCATGGTCACAAGTTCTCTACCAATGATTTCTGCTGCCAGGGCATACACAAGATCAGTACTGGGCACATCTTCAGGAAACCGGATCAGCTTGCGAAACTCTGCCCAGTTGGAAAATATATCACGCACCAACACAAAGAAGTCTCGTGCTGTTTCGCTTAGTCGCCAATAGGTTATGGCATTGTACACATCAGGCAAGCGGTTGGCGTCAAACACTTTTCTGTAGTGTCTAGCCGAGCTAACTTCATTGCGCCAGTTTCTACAACCTGTACTGATCACAACATCTCTGTGTCTAAACATGGTCCACCAATGATCAATTGAGCTGGCAATCATCATGTCTGCTTCTAGCTTGATGGTTTCTCTGTAGGGAGATTGGAAAAACACCTGCCAATCGTTTGCATATAGATTATCACGGTTTACATTGTCAATAACATGATAGTGATTGTATATGGGATCGTTGGCATGGGTGTTGTCCGTGATCAAACAAACACTGGCGTGAGGATTATACTGCTTGATTGTTTTTGTGAGTGTTCTAGCACAGTCCAAGTAGTCAACTTGAGGTGTGTTCAAGGCCATGATCACATAGCCTTGTTCTTCGATGGGTTTCAACTATTGCTCCTAAATCTCGTTTGCCCATGGCATGAAAGTCCAGTCCAACAATTGAGACTGTTTTACATTTGCCTTGTGCGTCTTCATACTCAATGTTCCAGAACGTGTCATTATCAAGCGTTAGTTTGCTTTCAGGTACCACGCTGGGCATGCCCCAAGGTATGGCATCCACCTTTAGTGTTTGCCCACTCACAATACCCAATGCTATGCTGAGTGCATAGTCATTTCTGTATGTAGGCTGTGTGATGTGATAGAGATCTCGGTAGTGTGTCCAATTCTCGCGAATCATCTGCATGGCATCAAATATGTACTGTGAAGTGTTTGATCTGCGAAACATCATCACAGTAGCCCAGTACATGGGAAATTGGTATGTACCAAAAGTGTTTAAAAATTCTTCCTCAGGTCTAGCAAGATTGAAAGCTGATCTAAAGCACATGAAATCTTGTGGGCTGTCTAGTACCACTTTTAGATCTTCGCTGTTGACCACAAAGTCAGCATCTAGCACCAGCGTTTGATCCCAAGGCGATAAGTTATATGCGTCAACTCTGTTGCTGTTGTGCCAGGTCACATGTTGTTTCAAGTCACCAAACCAGCGCGAGTTCTCGCCCAGTGGGTCAGCATAGATCACATGATCAAACACAGTTTCATCCCGGGCTGCAGGATTGTTTGTGACAACTGCAACAGGAATATTCAAGAAGTGTCGGACTCGTTCGGCACACCAAGTTGCCATGTCTAAATAGCGTGTGTGTTCGGTGTCAAACGCAAAAATCAGTGCGCCAGTAGTCATCGTTTAGTACTGAGTTCGTTATGTTCTACCAGCCAGGCATTCATTTGCTCTTGCCAACGCTCGTGTGATTTAGCAAACATTTCAATAACATTTACTTGTACAGGAGTTTCATACAAGTCTAGCAACACAACATCCTTGTCTTGTGCACAGGACAACAAGGTGCATTGCAGTTCTGGTCCAGCACGCCACATGCCGCCGGCATGGGTAAATATCATTTTTGCTTCGTATTTCTCTCGAAGTATGCGTTTGGCAGCCACGTGATCAAAGCGAGCACGGCTGTGCGAAATCAAATCGTCAGTGTTCATGTTGCTATTGTACAGGAAGTACAGAGAAAAGTAAAGGGCCTTGCGGCCTTTTTGGTTAAGCTACAGAGCTTGCTACTGTGGGTGTGCCCCACGTATTGGATAGATAAGTTGTGGCTGGCGGAACAAATCTGCAAAGCACCACTGGTGCTGTGCCGTATGCCGAGAATGGGCTTGTGGTATCTGTACCGCCAGAAATTTGAGTATTTTGTCCTGCACCAGTTCTAGCTGTACTGACCCATGTCGTTACAAATGTTATTGCAGTTGATCCAGCATTGACCGCGGCTGTGATACGCACATAGTCACCGGTGTAGACTGATAAGTCATCATTCAATTGGAATATGGTTGTGGCAGCAGCACCCGCAGTTAATGCATACCAGCCTGTGGCAGTGGATAGTGTGGTTTGAGTGCCACCTGTGCCACCTGTTCTTGTGGTTCCTGTGTATGCTGTACCAGCTAGAGTTTTGGATCCAGCAATACCAGTCAAACTGATTGTGCCTACTTTGCCAATAAATGTGTTCCAGTCTGCATCACTATCAGTTCCAGTTGATGATTTGTTCATGGTTATGTAAATTCTGCCGCCGGCATTGAAAAAATATCTAGCACTATTGGCATCAGCAAATGTCACAGTATCTGTAAAAGTAATAGTCCAAGTAGCATTACCTGTACCAGTGGTTGTGGTCTTGGCTGCCGAACCAGTCCAAGTGGTACTTGTGCTGCCAACCGCAGCGGCGTTGGCGCGGTTGTTATAGCAGTTGGTAAGATCAGTGTTGACAGCTGCCAACACACTGATGGTTTGGCCTGCTGTAGGAGCTGACCTAGCAGTAATGGTTGTGTTGGTTTGACTGCCCATGCTGGCTAGAGTGTTAACTAAACTGGCCCAGTTAGTTGCAGTCACGGTGCCACCAGTACTTACAGTAGTAAGAGCGGCTTGCCCCCAGCCGCTATCTGTTGATCCAGTGCTCCATGTTGCATTAACGTTAGCACCAGCCGTGGTACTTACAAAACCGTTGTAATCTGTTGCTTGAATTAATCCACCACTTGAATATGTCATTACCTTGTCCTAATTACTTGATGGTTACAATTGCTTCTATTGTACCTGGTTCAAGTGATGGTTTGTCAACCAGTGCTCGTCCAATTACGTTAAAGGCTGTGGCTTCGCCTGGTTTAGCAGCCCTTGCTACTCCATCACCTGCAGATACCAGTCTGTCACCTTTGCGTACCACTCCAACTACTTGCACTGGTACACGGCCAGTCATTGCAACTGGTGGATGCGTGTTGTCTTCTCCAGCGCCACCATTCATTAGATAGGCTGCATTAGTACTTATAACGCCAAACACATTTTCACTTAAATCTTGCTTGGATCTAGTAATTTCAGCTGTACCGCCTAGTTCAACCACTGTACCCGGTGCCAGTTCTTCATCGGCTGCAAAGCGTTCTGCAACGTCAGCATACAAGGCTGTGGTAGCTGTGGCAAACAAGCGGTTGAAATAGCTACTAGCTGAACCAATATTTCCCACTGCATTTGTGCCAGTCTTGTCAATACTGGGGGTGCTCAATCCAGTAACAACTGCACCAGTAGTAGCAAGCACCATTACATTGGCAGTACCAGCAACGGTGAAGTTAATATTACCACCTGATGAGCCAATGTTACCTTCTGTACTACCATTTACAATTTTTGTAATTGAATTTCCAACAGCATTGCTGATACCAGTGAGATTGGTGCCATCACCAAAAAAGTATCCTGCGGTAATATTGCCTACACCAGAAATTCTTCCAGATCCAAACAGCACATTGCCGCCGGTGATATTACCGGTGCCACTCACAATACCTGATCCAAACAGTACATTACCACCGGTGATGTTACCAGTGCCAGAAACTATACCAGTTCCAAATAGCACATTACCGGCTGAAATATTGCCTGTTGCGCTGACCAAGCCGGCAGTTCTTAAATTGCCAGCTTGAACGTTTCCAGTCACTGTAGCAAGGCCATTAGTAATAAAGTTGGCACCTGTTACGTTGCCGCCTGCTGACGCTATTCCGCCGGTTAAAAGGTTACCACCGGTTATATTTCCAGTGGTGCTAACTGATCCGCCAGCAGGTGGAATCACATTGCCTACAAAGTTGGCAGCAGTAACGTTACCAGTGGCGCTGACCAATCCATTAACAAAAACGCCTGTGCTGGCAACTGTTTCAATCACACTACCACTAACTGCTAGTGTGACGTTGCCTGGATTGCTGATATTGCCGCTGTTGTTACCACTGTTCCAGACTGTAAAACCTTTGTAAATTTTAGGGAATGCTGTGGCATAAGCAACACTATTACCAGCTGGTGCAAAATCAGCAACACTGCTGATAATTCCAACCAAGTCACCGGCTGCGAACAATCCTGTAACAACATAACCTGTTGATCCATCAGCAATGGTAAGTGGCACTGCACCCGATGTGCCTTGAACACTAGAATATGCTGGCCCAACTACAATAAATGTGCTGGGGGGTACTGAGCAAACTTTTAGCTGCTGGTTTGTGGTGTCAAACCATAAATCTCCTTGCACAGCAGGACTGGGTGCTGATGATGATGCGGTAGCACCTCCAACCACGGTCCAACCCACGCCCGAATAAACTTTTAAAAGTGTGTTGGTGCTATCCCACCATAATTGTCCTGTGAGTGGAGCAGGGGGTGCTGTAGCGTTGGCACTATTTTCTAACATACGAATAAAATTGTCATCTAAAAACTGGCCGTATCCAGCATAGTTTTTACCAACCAACGTTAATGTTGGTGCGAGCACAGTGTTTGTGGTACCATCTGCAATGGTAGCAAACACTGTGCCGTTTGTTAGAGCAATTGTATATGCCATGTTGGTTGCCTTATTCCTATATTTTGCTATATTTATACAGCATTTATGTTGCTCAGCGTCTGTATGCGCAGGGTGTAATCAATTTGAATCTGGCGGTTCAAGCTCTTTTGTACTGGATGGAAAATCACATGAGTGATCAATCGCAGATTGGTTGAGCTGCCATTCCAGGACTTCAATCCCAGTTCGTCAAATACATATTCACCGTTGAAATTGGTAGAATTATCAAACGCTTGTTGTGTGGGCGGTTCGCCATAATCTAATAAACAAGTCACAAGAATATCTGTATAAACAGTGCCTGCTGTATGAATCACAGACATGTAGTTGGTGTTAGGGTCGCTATCAGCTGCTGAATTATCATCAACTACTTTGGCATAAGTTTCATTATAAAGTCCAGCATTTTGTCCCACTGTGTTTGGGGGCAAATACGTGATTACGCCTGTGGGGTCTACTGAACTGCCACCATTGCCAAATGCCATTGAATAGATAATTCCCAATCTAGATCCGTTTGAGTCCAATCTATTGCTTAAACTTTGAGCCATTGCAATTGATATATTTTCATAGTGAATTGCATTTTTCTTGTCTACTAGCACTTCACCTGTGTTGGGATCATGTATCTTTACAAATCCTTGAATCTGAGCTAGTCCAGGAGTAATCATGCTCTGCCCTCCAAGTAAACTTCGCGTGTTTTTGGGTCAAAAATACGCACATGAGCTTCAACGGAAAACGATCCTTGCTCGTTAGGGCGCTTGGGCTGAGGTTGTTTTTTCTCAGAATTTGCAGTTACTGGCTGTTTTGGCATAGTAGTTGACATGATCTTTTATTTACCTTGTTATAATCCACGTAAAAACCTTGCGGCAGTTGTTTCGGTCAGTTGCAGAGGTCGACCATTGCTGGGAGTGTTGACACCTGGCGCATACCATGTTACCCCTCTATGCTGTAGAATAACCACTTCAACACCTGCACCTGGTGCCGACAAATCATTGGCAGTGAGGAATTGCACAGCCAATGGATCATAATCAGTTTGTTGATAGTAGTTGCTGGCCAAACTTGTGCCTGCTACACCTGTGCCTGACCCAATGCCTGTAGCTGTGAATACCACACCCGGTAATGGATAAACATCGCTTGCTAATCCAATAGTATGCCAGTTGGTGTTGCCAACACTTGCAATAGTATAAGTTTGGCCAACTACAAACTGTCCAGCATAATAGCCTACTCTAGCGCGATTGCCGCCCACATAAACTTCAATACTGTTGATTTCAAACGAACTGTCAGCTAAATCAAACTGAATGGTCGGGGCATAGAATATTGTAGTAGACCCATCACCAACAGCAGTATCACTCACAATGTAGTTTTGAAACTGTTGCGGTTGTCTATTGCCGATGCCCATGTCATACACTTGAGCAGCAACTGCGTGCGTGGTTGCAGCAGTGCCGGCAGTGCCACGTTGTAGGCCACTAATTGAATTTGTGCCAAGATCTCTCACACGGTATAAGATACGCTCACCATCAATTGTGACCACACCAAAAATACCAGCGCTCAAGTTTGGTTGGCTGAGTGCCAAAGCACTTGTGACATATATGATGTCCGCAGTTGCAGAAACTTCTTGAGCCACTGTGGTTGTAGTGGCCGGGGTAATGCGGAATGTAGTTTGCACTTCCCGCATGTCTTGGAACAATCTAAATGCCATTGCAGCAGGCACAATGCTTTGAGTAAATTCATTTACCGCCAGAACTTGTGTTGGGCCAATAGTACCACTACCCAATATCAAATATTGTCCTTGAACTGCATAATCTACTCCAGGGTACAGTCTCTCGCCATCTAACGTTGCCCACAATCTGTTGGCCGATAATCCTTCCCGGCCCAAATCAAAGTTATTGGCAGGGATAGAAATACCAAGACTAAAATCAAAACTTCCGGCAGTGTTGTTGAAATTGCTGGTGGAAAGAGCTCTTGTTGTAATAGTTCCTGTTGCGGTACCATTTCCTTGAACAGCAGTTCCTGTTCCTATACCAGTTCCTGTTGCATTTGCAGTAAATGTTGTATTAAAAGTATTACTTGCTGCTCCTAATAACGTCCAGTCGGTAGTGCCCAGGTACTTGATTGTATATGATCTTCCAGACACTAATCCGCTGGCAGCAACTGTGCCACTTCCGGTTGCAACAAATACAGTTCCTGGATTATTGTTGGCAGCTCCTAAAGCAACAAAGTTAGTGTTTCCAGCAGTTAAAATAGTGTAACTATTGCCTACTATAAATTGTCCAGATGGGTATTCTCCAGTATAAGTGCTGGTATCGTCTACAAATAATGGATCATAATTAATAGTATCATACGGCTCAACAAGTGTGAGACCAGTAGTGACTGGACCCACAAACACCAAAGTCAATGGATCTTGCTGTGATGTATCGTTCCAACTGGTAATTGCAATTTGATCACCTAGATTTAATAACGGTGTTATTAACAATCGATTAGGTGATCCTAACACAACTGTGTATTGTGCAATAAGGTTAACTGATATTAAAATTTGTGCACCATCTGCTGGCGGAGTAAAGAACACAACCTGACGGCCCGGAGTGTTGCTACCATTCCAATTGGTGACATAATAGTTGCCAATTGTGCTACCAAAATTTTGCACTTGTAAAACATTGTTTACCCAAACTTGAATATTGTTAAATGCATTAATAGATGATTGCGGATAGTTACCACGTTGCGGCAATCCAAAGCTGCTACTAGTCCCGTCACCAGTCCATTCAATACCTTCTGGTGGTTGTAGGCGTCTGCCATTGATAGTGACCACTAGGTTGGCCACATTGGTACCTTGCATACTGTTTTCAAGGTTAATGCTGCTGGTCAATGTGTCAGACTGAGTGGCAGTATGATACTGTGTTACGGCTGTGCTCCAACTGTGTTGAGGATTTTCAAATCCCATGGCAGTAATAGAAATGCCATCACCTGCACTATATGGTGCATCATTGCCAATGAATCGATTCCAATTAATGCTAGTGGTTCCAACAGAGATGTCTGGATTTGATGTACAAACCCATCTTGTTGCAGCATTGGTTGTGCCTGCTGTGACCAAGGTGATTGCACTGGGTATTTCTGCAGGAGCATCAAAATCAATTGCTCTGGTCAATATCCAATACACTGAATTGTTACCAACTCTGGTAACAGTATAGATGCCATTGAATGCTGCGCTTTGCGTGGTATTATTAACATACGTACCTGTTTCATTTTTAACAAGTACGCGGTCACCAACGGATAACGTAGCGCCATCAATGGTCAGTGCAGAATAGTCATCGTATGCATTGTAACCTGTTAACGTTGCGCCAACACCGTTAGATCCGTTGTTGTATACATAACCAAACGATCCAAACAAAGATGTTGTGGTTGCATACTTTACATTGGCCATTGGATATGGGAATGTAACTGTAGATTGTAATTTTGGAACAAATTCTACCCAGAATAGTGGATTATCTATTGCAGTTCCAACTGGCACTGTTTGCAGTGCTCGATAATACAAAGTATTGTTTTTAACTACAGTTTGGGCAGCATAAGAATTTTCGTAAGTCCAAGGCACACTGACCGCATACGACGTCCAGGTTGCACCAGATACATTTACACCGTTTACAAACAATACCAATTCATATATTTCACTGGCATTTACAGGAATTATTACAGAATTTCCTGTGTCAGATCCACCGTAGTTACCGCGGAACAACTGATTGCCTCCGCCCATTTCATAAGCAGTAATACTAATTATGTCACCAGTGTTAATACCGCCACCAGAAACTGCTGTTATTGTCTGCGCCTGCCAATCCACAACATAGTCTATATCTGGTGTGAGATCACTATTTGTATTTTCATTAGACACTTCAATGTTTACAGGATATTGTACCAAATCCCCCCAGTATAGTGAACGATTGTCATACACATAATTATATGTGCCTATACCAAATCCATGGCCTTGTCCAGTCCAGTCTGCACCTGGTCGAGTGTAAACGCGGAAATCTAGTGTGTCATATTCTGATCCATTCACTAACTCTTCTGGTGCATGTCCTTCGTAAGGTCCAATGAATTCTCCACCGTCAACATTGATATCTGTAGGACGTACGCCAAGGTACTGATCAGTAAAACTGCTGGCGTAGGTGGCATCTATCAGTTCTGGCACATCTGCTACCATGGTACCAGTAGCAGTGGTCAAAGTGAATGGTAACCCGTCAGGTGCCAGAGTAATTGTAAAATGTGTGGTACTGACAATACTGCAAATGTAATAAACTGTGCCAGCCACAATACCACCAAACACAGTTCCATAGAATCTGATTGGGTCATTCACTGTCAGTCGAGCTGTTTGCACACATGAGATTTCATTGGTTGTGGCATTGGTAGCTGTACACACTAATGTAGGACTTGCTGGTGAACTACCCAAGAAATAATCACCCCAAACTTGCACACCTGGATAGCTGGTGCCATCAACCAGCAGATTTAGATCTAATCCAAGTTCGTTGACTCCTGGAACATAAAATCCCATGGTACGGTTGACACCACCCAATGTAGCTGCATCTATCACTATCCAATCTTCAAGATTAAATGTCGGTCCGACCACGGCGCTGCTGCCGTCTGCGCTGCTGGCTTGCCATACACGATCATCATAACGAACCAGTGTGCCATTTTCGTATGTGCCATTTTCACTCCAGGTCAGCACAGATGTTTGGTACTGATAACGGTCATATTTGAGCACTGTACGGAAACTGCGCACGAGTCCATTGGCCATTTGAGGATACGCAAAAGCGCCAGTTCCGTTGCCACCATCAAATACTATGCTTGGTGTTACACGATAGCCTGAGCCTCCATTGATTAACGTTATAGATACAATATTACCCAATGAGTTGAGAACTGCCACAGCTTCTGCCCCAGACCCAGTATCTCCTTCTGCAGGCACAATTAACACTGTGGGTGCAATAGTATATCCTGTGCCTTGATTGGTTACTGTGATTGAATCTACATGTAACAGATAATTGTCAAACCATTGACTATATGGCCAAGTTGGCCACAAAGTGCTATTAGGTGCAGTATCACTAAGTGTGTTGAACTGCTGAGTGGTAGCATGTTGGTACGGCAATAGAATTGGACTTACAAACTGTGGCAAAGTTAGATTGGTATCGTAATAAGCTGGCACATCAAAGTCCGTCAAGCTGCCTTGATAGCTGTCAGCACCATCATAAGTCAGATTGAATTCACGAACTTGTACATGATAGGGCTTAACTTCTTGAATGTAATCGCTCACAAAGTCTTGATTGTCACGAATGTAATTCTGATACGGTAACAAATTTCTAACTTTGTGTTGTACATCAATCAAGCTGGTTTTAATTAACCATTCTGGTGCTAACAATTCGCTAAGGATAAAATTAAACATTAGTGTGAGTGACCGATTTCTTTCAATCTTCAATTCATCAATGAATAATTCTTCATTTATAGCTTGTATAATCTTGCGAGTTTCGATCACTGGCTCTTGATCATAATATTGTGCATCAAACACCTCTACGTCAAATCCAAATCTGCCTAACGCATAATCGTAAATTACCGCAGAAATTTCAATAGTACCGTCCTCAAGACCCACACGGTCCCACCCAGTATCAGTGCGCAGGTAAATTTCAAATTTACCTTGTGCATTGGCAGTTACCTTAACGCTAGAACCAATAGCTACTGAGAGTGTGCTCAAACTGGCATAATTTGGTACTTCTGCCACAATAGTTGAGCTGGAATTGTATCCTGGCTGGTACCAGTTTACATAACTCCAGTATTGACGTGTATCGTAATTTTGCACGCGAGTCAATACTATTTCTCTTACTGCTGGATCATTGGTAACTTGTACTTCATTAATGGTCCATAATCCACGATTCAAACTGTTGGTAACCACAAGATATTTGTAACCCAATGGTACAGCATAGATATCTTGGAATCCCAATATTTCAAGGTTGGCCACACGCAAGTTCCAATCACCACTGTTTGCACTTGGCTCTGGCTCTGCACTGTTTAATAATACAAAACTTCTAATTTCTGTTATGGGGTATAATGCAAACACATCATTGGCACGTTGGATATAATTTTTTAATGCCAAGAAGCGGTCCACAAACATGCTCTGACGTGGTCGAAACTGCACGCCATACCGTTGAGCATAATTAAGATTTGGATCTGGAACTTTGTTTCCAAATGTGTCCACTCCGCAGAAACTATCTTGCAGTTTACGATACAAATTACCACTCAAAAAAGAATCAGCTTGCCCCTGTGCAATTAACTCGTATTCAGTGTGTACATTGGCATTTGTTATGGACTGATCAAACTCCACACTGATAATAGTGTCTGATGCCACAATGTATTCGAGTGCATTATAGATTGCAATGGTGCTAGAATTAATTGGCGCAATATAACTGATTCCGCTGGCTCTAGGCTCTTGAATGTAAGAAGCAACTGTGGCCACACTTAGAGTTTTGCCCAACTGTGATGCAGTTTCTGTTATTCCACGAATCCAATAGTAATATTCAGTAACAAATGTTCCAGACTGATTTAACCTAGTGCTTACAACATAACTGATAGTGCTGTACGGAGTACCAACTCCATTGTAATTTGCAGGAGGCACTGAGCTGGATATCCATTGATACACATCAACTCTACTGCCCGGGAACACCTGTCCCCAGCGACGACTAGCATAAGTTGGATTGTCTTGATTGGGATCAATAAATCTAACTGTGCTGATATCCCACCAAACTTCACCAAGATGTGTGGTAGCCCATGTGTCACCACGATTGTTGATTGGACCAACATTATAAGCAGCAGGATCAACAGCACTGATGTAGTCAATATTTTCTTGCGCGGCGCCCAATACTTTTCCTTGTAGTGGATCAAAGAAATCAAAAAAGTGACTCTTGGCAGAGGTAATTCTGTCATACATGTACACACTAGATAACAATCGTATGTCAACAACTGGTGGTTGAATGGCAATTGGTTCCCAGGCCAGGCGTCTTGTGGGATTTTCAAAAATATACGCTGCGCCAAATTCACTAAACGTGCTATCTTCAAAGTCTTCACCAGGTGCTGTGGCAACAAGTACTCCAGAATTGTAACTTACTGCATAGCCAAATTGATCCAAGTATGATACTGCATTGGTTTCAACCTGTTGTCCAAATATAAATTTACCTGGGTTTGCCACGCTGAGACTGTTGCTAGGCAGATAGTCATAAGTGTAAACCACACCAGACTGCACCACTGGGCTGAAGAATGTGGTAGAATTGCCATCAAATGTAGTACCTGCTACTTCTGTTACTATGTTGTAATCAAATACCATTGGCAAGTACAAACTGCCCCTAGGTGATCCAACCACAAGATTCAGCGCAGTGTCATTTACAGCTACCGAGTAACCAAATTGCGAAAACTCCAGTGGTCGTGGACTGGCAATAGTTTGGGTATATACAAACGTGGCAAATCCAAGTGCAGAAAACACTGTGCCGACTGAGCCTGGCGCAACTTGTAATTTATTACCTTCTGGTGCGGCATCTGTATTGGTGACAAAAATCGTCAAGTAGCCGGTTGAAGAAACCACTGCTGTGGCATTAGGAGCACCTGAGTTGGTTCCTGCTTCGCCGCCATTGATGGCAGCAGCAAGTCCTGCGATGTTGTTGTTTGGGCTGGCTGGAACTGCAATGTCAACATTGTTTACTCGTAATGTCTGTCCAGCAGTCAAACTAGGATTGGCGATAGTAGAAGTAATTGTGCCATAGCTTCTTGCTTTATTCACACTGCGTTCAACCACGCCACCTTTCCAAACAATGCTAGAATCTTGTGGCGCGCCCACGTACAGGCTACAGTTATATGGACACAAGTCTAAACTTTGACCATAGTTTGTGTATTCAGCCACGGTGTTTTCTGTGATCAATTGTTGTTGAACAAACTGATTGATTTCAATTTCAATCACGTCGCCCACATACAACTCTTTGTTGATGGTAATGTTGTTACCGCTTACTGAGAATGTGTTATCAGCACCAACAATGCTGTCTGTTTGATTGGTCAAAAATACATTGTTGACCAGCACGCTGACTGGAGCAGTAACTGTACCTAGCACAGTGTATGTGTTAGAGCTGTCATCCTGACGAATGAATTTTTGCACGTTTCTGTCAATTATATACACCGAGCCAGCTTCAAGCAGTCCATTTACTGTGGCACTAGAACAACCAATTATAACTTGACGTCCGTCAGTGCTGCACTGCACACTATTGCCAAATCTCGCACCGGCCACAACTGCCACAGTTGGAGTAATAGTTCCAGCAAGCTCATAATAAAACTGAGATGTCACTACAATAGATGCACCAGCACTTGGAACATTATAAAATGTTATTGTGGTACCAGCGTATGTGTAATCAATATTTGGACGTTGTAACACATTGTCAACAGTAACTGAGAACGAGTAAATGTTATTTGATCTAGCTGTAAACAGCCATTGCGATAGTGCATATGAGGCACCACTTGCAGTGAATGTTTTGACGTATTTTCTTGAAATTGCAACCACATCACCAGCAGCTGGAGGTGTTGCAAATGTCACTGTGCTGTAACTGCCATTCACAGTGTATTCTGAAATCGTACGAGATGCAACTGTTTGTGAGATATTTATAGTGTAAGTACCAGCACCACCAGACCCAGATCCAAACGCAACAATATACGTTCCAGCAGCCACACCTGTACCAGTAATATAAGAGCCAACTACCAGGGCACCTGATGCTACACTGGAGACTGTCAGTTGATACCCGCTGATTGATCCAGTTGTTACTGCCAACACACGAAGATTATTTGTTACAACCAGTTGATTTAAATTGTTTATCTGTACAGTATTGCTAATGTCAGCGGTATTGCTGGTGCCATTTGCAATGTATTGTAAAACCTGGTCTTCCCATTGTACTTGACCGTATGCATAAACTCTGTTGAGTCCAGGAGCACCAACATACAACCAGCGTTCGTCAAGACTCATGGCCACACTATAACCAAATTCTCCAGCACCCGGAGTAGTTGTTGTTGTTGTGCCTGGTAATGTCAACAATTGTGACTGATACCAAGGACTGGTATTGGCAGCTCCAGCCGAAGGATCGCGCCATAGCACCACAGCATATCCGTTGTTAGCTGGATACCCGGCTGCTGCCGGGCCAAGGCTTGCGCTTGCACCGCCAATAGCAAATGTTTGATTACCAGCATCCACAGCATTGCCATATCCACGTAGTCCTGTGGTAGTTAATGTGAGAACAGTGTCTTGCCCGGCAATAGGACTGATTGGTACATATTGGTCGCCTGCATTTCTTACATATAGATAGATACCACCTTTGGCAGTACCTGAACCAAATCCATAGCGCGGACTACCAACAAATAATGCAGATCGGTTTGTGGCTTGTGCTACCGATGCACCATACTGTTCTGTGGCATCAAGTAATACTGGAGCCAATATTGCTCGGTCAGTGAACGGATTTTGTTTTTGTAATACTTCCCATAAGCCACTACCATTGTCATCCACCCAAACTTTTGCACCTGGTAAAAATTGTTGAGCATATGGCAAATTCAATACATCACTGGCTTGTGCCACTCGCATGGTTTTCAAAGTAAAACCAATGCCAACTCCATCAACCACTGTGCGATCACCCACAAGATCCAGTGCAATGTTTACTGTGGTTAAGTTTGGCACACTTAATACTGTATAAACTCCATTGACTTCTGCGTCAAAAAATCGTATGATCAATCGGTCACCAGTTGTCAATCCATGTTGGCCACTGAATATGACTCTGCTGGTACCATTGAGATTGTCACAAACGTGTTGAATCTGCCCTGGCACAGCTTCTGCTCGATAAATTCCCCAATCGTAATTGTTTACTTTTGCAACCCAAAAAGTTGTTCCAACTATGATAGAATTAATATTGGCATTAATACTTGCAGGATCGTCTAGATTGAATACTGTGATATCAGCATCATCGATGTTGACGTATCCTGCACTAGGCAAAGAAATATCTGTTGGTAGTGTAGTTGTAGTTGGCAACAGTGCGGTGGTAGTTAATGGAAAACTACTTTTCCACACATCTCCAAGAAAAATTTGTTGGTCAGCAGTGCTCGGCTCATTTGGCACCACAACTTGCACCAAACTGGGATTGCTTGACAGCAACGCACGATTTAGCCGTAAATCAAAGAAACTGCGATTGGCATTGGCTCCATATACTCCATTTTGAATCGCCCAATTTTCATAAACTTGGTATTCAGCAACTTCTTTGTTGAATTTGGCTTGGCCAAATAAATCAACACTGTTTTTAGTTCCCTTGGTTCTTAGGAATTCTCGGTAGATGTTGAGCTGACTGACATCGTCAAGATTTAATGCAGCCATGTATTGTCTTGGTCTAAAACCAATCAGTCCATAACTTAACAAATCATTGTCTTGAATCAAGTTTGCTGAATTAATGTCATAGCTGTTGCTGAGTTGATCAGCTTTGTTTGCTAGGTTGGCCAACAATCCCTGTTCAATAAATGTGTAATCGCTTTGATTCCAATCATTATAATTGAACTTGGTGCTGGGTTGCACAATTGTGGCTGCACTCCAGTATGCACCTTTGTGAGTTACTATTTCGCCCTTGGCATAGGTTTTTAATCCAGTCCAAGCAGGGATGTTATTTTGATTTAGGATAAAGCCCTGTGCATTTACACTTCCATCCCACTCTGTGGTAGTGGTTCCAGAAATATACAGTCGACTTTGTCTAGCACCTGTGATAGGTTCAAAGATCAAGTCACCAAATAAACTGGCGTTATCCAACACAATCATGCTTTCAAAGCTGGTGTAACGCATGTCAATGAAACTTAGACTTTGATTGTTCAAGGGTTGAACAGTAAAGTTGTTATCAACTCTAACAATGTTGAGATCTCGTACAGGAAAGTCTCTACGATTTTGATCTAAAATAACATGTTCAGCCGTTTGAGATGTAATTGTATCTACCACCGCTTGTTCTTTAAAAACTGACAATCCAATGGCCAAAGGATTTAAATTTATTAGGGAGCCGTTGCCCCACCCTTGTTGGCTCCAGTATATGAACTCATAAACCATTTGTGACCAAGTCATCAAATAACCATTGGTTTGATTGGTAAATTGGAAGCCTTGTGATTCTAGGAATTTTCCGTAGCTTAACAAGAAGTTGGCCACAGCTGATTCAGTTGTGAATACAAATCCATAGGGAATCTGAGCAATAGTGTCTGTGTAGTTGGCAGGCACTTTGATAGTTTTACCGGCCACACTGTATGTTTCAAATTGCCCAACTGGGATACTTGTAAATGTATTGAAGAATGGTCTTGCAGTGCTGTAACCAAACACAGCCCATCCACCATCCGTCACTTGAATCACAACTGAACTGTAGATCAGTCTGTCAAATGGTTGATTTTTGTACACCAACAGTTGATAACTTTCTGGCGGAATCTGCAGGGAAGTGTTGGTGGATTTGGGACTGGATTTTTCAGTATAAATTTTCAAGTACTGTTTGTCTGAGAATGACGCCATTCTGTAGCACAGCCGCACATCTAGATTTTGCAGATCTTTTTCTAGCGCCACAGTACTATTGGTACCTGTTATGCGATTGTAATCCACAATCCAGTTTATGTAACTGGCTTTGCTTGTGCCATCACCATACACTTGCACGCCAGTGGCATCCAGTCTGTAACGATTGTTGTAAAGATACTGATCAAATTCTGTACTGTACTTGTACAAGTCTCTGTCAGCAAACAGCGCAAAGAATTTTGCTGGTCGAGTCAATGCCAGCAAGCGCATGGCAGCAAATGGATAGTCGCTTGAATTCCACCACGAAGCTTCTACTGGCCCTCCGTCGCCGGGTGCCCAACTTTTCTGGAATGTTTGTGTGTTGTAATTACCTACCACTGATTCTAATGGTGCTAGTAATATACCAGCAGAGTCAGTTGGGAGCACAGATGTCAGTTTGGGTCTAGCATAAGCTGATAATATGTATGCTCCCACTGGATCTCTCACAAGACCAAGTTCTAAATCGTCCCACAAGTTCATGTTGTCAGACGTGTACGGTCCGGAACCGTAGGTTATGTCCCACCAGTCTGGTTTGACGGTGAAGCCAATCATTTCCCATGGAGTCAATTCTGGCTGCTGAGTGTCGTAAAAATAACGATAGATACCACGCCAAGCACCCAATAAGTTACTGCCATTGAGTACATTGGTTGAAGTGCTATAGTTATAGGTAAATGGATTGCTGGCATTGTAATTTTGTGTGGTGTAATCCAACTTGTTCCATCCAACATAACTTAAAAAGTTTGTTTCTAAAATGCTGTTGATTTCAGCAGAACTATAACCAGTGTTTCTAAACTGCCCTGGCAACACATCAACAATGTCAAGCGGCACAGGATTGCCATCCAGTTTGATGTTGTTGTAAATTCTAGTTTCAAATTCTAACAGCACTTCGTCACGTATGTCACCAAAGATAGGAGTTTGACTGCCATCATGTCCCAGTATGACCAATTGCTCACCTGAACTAGTTTTCACTGGCTCAATAACTGGACGCCACACAGGATACAATCCCATCTTGCTAGGAGTGTTAGGCACGTAGGTACCATAAGTGGCACTGTATTCTTGAATGGTAATAGTGTCGCCAATGACCAATTCAATTAGAATGTCAATACGCGGACCATTGGTGGCCACTGTATATTCTAAATCTCTGGTCAAAATTCTATCATTCACATACACATTCATGCCAAGGTAATTGGCCGATGTGTAATTGTAAACTTGCACCGTGTCAAAAACCTGACTGGTAGTGTAACTTACTGTATATGTTGATGTAGTGAATACTGGAGTGGCCGGCAGCATGTCACTCCAATAGAATGGATTGCTTGCTGTGCGGCCTAGTGTGATTTCAGCTATCACCAAATCAAGAACTTGCGATGCAGTTTGATACTGTATGGTTTGTCTGGTCACAGCTTCCAGCATTTGATTTTTGTACTTTTGGTATTCTCTGCTGTTGTATTCCAGCGCACCAAAAATGTTGTACTGCTGAGACCGCATGAAGTATCCAGCAAGAGTCAGTGGCGAGCTTTGTTGTAAAATCACTTGTCCGTAAGGTATAATGTCACCAAGGTCTCTAGTGTTATTTGCACCATTTATCGAGCCAGAAAATGTGGTTAAATTTTGACAGATGCTGTTGTAGTGAGTGCGCAATGTGCCCAATGTAAAATTTGGGCTGTCAGCATTAAGTGCATTGTTATTGAGATTTAAAGGGACTTGATAAAACGCCACCTGGCTCACTTGGTCGCTGAGTACTTCAACTTCAATTACATCCCCTACCACATGTACAGTGCTGAATGTAATGGTTGTAGTATTAGCAGTGATTGCAACTGTGTATGTGCCTGGATCTTGAAATATTGATCCCACAAATACTTTTACACTGGGCACAGTAGTTACTGCGTTTGATTGCACAGCAACATCCAGTTGCAACGGTTGCAAATTATACACAAATTTAAACTGCTGGCGCATCAACGTTGGTACTGCCGCAGTTTGCCAGCCAATCAATCTTTCATATGCAGTTCTTGACGCATACTCATAAACAAATCCCAAACTGATTGGTGCTGTGGTGCTGGTATTGTTGATCACATACACAAATGTATCAGAATACAAATTGTTATCAAACACAATATCACCAACGTTGGTCAAATTGAGATACTTGAGCGCCAACTGCAACACTGGGTCCGCAGTGCCTGTACCAGTTGCGTAACTAAACAATTTTGTACCCACAAATGTGGAACTTGGATATGTTATACGGTCAGCCAAACTTATACCATTGGCATCATATATGTCAAACAATGGCGCTTGTTGCACTGAGGTTTTTTGCTGTGCTTCTAACCAGTTTGTCCCATCATACCAATAGGTAATACCAACTTGTGATTCACTCAAACATGTGACAGTTTGATCAACAAATATTTCACCGTCTGTTGCTTCAACCAAATTTATAATTGGCTGCGCAATCAGTGGTGGCACAGTATCTGGCGTAACAAAATTCACCACATACAGTTTTCTGCGCACAGCAAGATCGGCATCTGCTGCAAATATCACACGACTGCCATTGACAAATGTATAACCGTTAACCGAGTACCCAGTGCTGCCTTCAACATTGCTGAACGCATCAGTTTCAGTGAAGTCAATTGTATCTACTGGTTGTTTGGCTTCTGTCCCCATGTTATACAATCTAATACCACCACGGAATTGTATAATTGGTCGCTTGCCTTTAAAATTGTTGTCTATTGTGACTGGAGTATCGTTGTATACACCTGTGGCATTGAGTACATCAATGTGGAACCAACAATTGCTACGACTCCATGCATTCAAATCAGGACTGTCGCGATTGATTGTGAGATAATCAATATCGTGATTGTATTGTTCTGGGGTGATATAATTTGCTACAGGCAATAGTTCAATTGCTGTGCCAACACCGCTTACATAATACTGTGGATTTTGACTGGTGGTAGCAGTCATGGTTCCATTTGCAGAAGTCAATGTCACTGCTGGACCATTTATAGTTACACTTACTTTAAATTGGCTACTGCTAAACACAGTGTGAACATAGTAGGTAACGCCAGTGGTCACTCCACCAAATGTATTGCCAGTGAAAACAATCTGTTGCCCTACAGTCATTCCCACTGTGGATTCAGTTGTGATAAGGTTGATACCAGCCGCAGTGTTTATACAAACAAATGCATTGGATCTAGTGGCATAGCTGGCAGGTGATACGTCACCTAGAAACTGAACCTTCAATCCGTTAGTAAACGTCACACCATTTGGACTGGTGTAGTTTTTCTTGCCCAGTATATCCTGAATGTATAATGTACTGATGCTGGCTTGTTCAATCAATCGTATGGTGCCAAAAATTTCAGGGTCAGTACCATCTTGGTAATACAAAGTATCTAGCTTGGCTGTAAGCTGAGGCATCTCAACAATGTATCCAGATTGATTTTTGTACCATTGTGTGCTAGAATATTCAGTACCATAACGTATGGTCCATCTTTCTAAGTTGGCTATGTTTAGAATGCTGCCCAATGATAGATAGGTATAAGCACCAACAACAACATAACTTATACGCCATACGCTGTAGTAATTGGTGGCAGGATTGCCTGCGCTGTTGGCAAACACTAATGTTCTTGTGTTGAGGTCAGTAATGCCATCAATGCCACCATAGGTAGCTATGAATTGATCCAATCTTGCACCGTCAATGTTTTCAAAAAACAAATCAGTAACAAGATCAACAGCTCCAATACTGGTAAGACCGTAGAAAAAATCTTGTGCTGTTTTTTGTGGCACATTAAAATTAATTACACCAAGATCAATGCCATTGTCTGTAACACCATAAATGGATCTGGAAGAGATGTTTGGCGTTGTGGGGGTTCTTCCATTGACTCCTGGAGCAGTTTGAATCCAAAATCCTGGACCATCCCCAGGTTCAGCATTGACTATACTGATAGTTCCACGCATGAGACTTTGATTCTCACACGAGTAATACAGTGTGTCTGGTGCGTCTTGTGGCACAGTAAACGTCACTGTACCTGTGATTGATCCATTGCGAGAGACACCTGAATTGTACTGATCACCTGTGCCTGTGGTCGGAGCAGTTTTGATCCAGAATGGAAAATCGCCTTGCACAAACAAATTAAATGTATATGTGTTGCCCCGAATCAAGGTGATGGTGGCATTGGGTTCGTTGTCAATATTGAAACTGGTAACGTTGGTACGTGTTACTCGATAGTTGACTGTTTCTTTATTGTTTTGTGCTACCTGGAATGTGTAGTTTCCGCCTCGCACCAAATTCAATGTAGGATTGTTTCCGGTCACGCCCGAAAATGTATAAACACCATTTTCTCTGTTTACAATAAAATTTTGACTCAGCGCAGCTCCTGGCGATTGCACAGTGACTACATCAGGACCGTTTGGAACCCAATAGTACTGGCTGAAGTTTACAAATGTGTCAAAGTCAATGAAAGGATCAAGACAATAGTAGTCGCTGGTGTACAATCGGCTAGGTTGTGTTGATGGGCTACCTTGATACACCAACGTATCAGTTATACCTGGATAGGTAATGGCATCTACTATTTTGCTATTGTCAGTGGGACTGATGCTGATAACTCCAGGTTCAAGCTGGTAGTCAGCACGAGTTTTTGTTGGCTCGATCACATACTTGTCATTGGGATTTACACCAGGGCCAACAGTACGGCCAATATAACCTTGAGTCTTTTTAAACTTTGGTTCTTGAATCAGCTGATCCAATGTAGCAGCCAGAAACTGCTTGTTGGCGTCAGTCTGAAAAATCTCAGGAAGAAAATCTACACTGCGTACTCGTGCCATCAAATTACTCCGCTACCTGGTGCAGTACGCAAGTTGGTACTGGTCAATGCATCAATTACAATAATGTTGTCAATGGTAGCGCCGTTAACAAATATTTCATTGGGTTCTGCTCTTACTTCGTACATGTCGCCAAAGTATTTTTGTGTGTCTAGTGGCACTAGTACCACCGAACTAATTATGGTTCCAAGATATCTGTGCAAGTATGCTGCCAGTTCTGAAAAATAGAATGTGTCTCCAAAATTCCATTTATCAATACTGAAGTATTCATTCATAGCTGCCAACACAGAACTTTGGATTTCACTCACACTGGCTGTGGAATTTTGCGCACGGATAACTTTGATTGTGGCTTGTAATGTTTTGGCTGCTTTGGGACCAAACAGTGGTTTGAACACTACAGAATTTAACACAATGTTGTCGCTGATCATTTTGTATTCATTTAGACCTTGATACTGTGTACTAAGTTCATCAATGGTTGGCATATCAGGTTCAGACACTGTGCCAGTGGTATCTGTAATCCAATTCTGATAGGCAGTATAATATGATTGCGTAACCACGTACAAGTCAATGATGTTGGTAGTACCTGGATCGATTCTGTTGGTAAGTGGTGAGTTGTGGCGATATTGGAAAAACAACGCCTGGCGACCTGTTCTAGCAATCCATTCACCTTGGGCTGCAGGTGTTATAACTCTCACACCTGCGGTATTAATTGTCAATGTATAGAACAATTCATCACTGTAAGCATAAAAAACCTGACCGGGAGAATATTGAAATTTTATCAATTCAAGACTATCATATGTGGGGTAATCTGAATTTACTACACCTGGTTCTACCAGCAAATATCTTTGCAGATTGTCAAAGTCAACAGTGCGTTGCAAAAACACCAATTTGAGGTTAGGAGTAACTGTTGGGGCAACAATCTCATCAAAAAAGTCTGGATTGTCTGGCACACCATCGCTGTCACTATCTCTATAGCTGATCAATACTTGAAAGTCATCAACATATCCGTCTGACTCTACTGGTTGGCCAATAATTGTGGTATAGATATCGCCAGGCAAGGGTGACGAGCTGTCGGGTTTGGTGTTTACTGCCAACACATTGATAAAATCTCTAATTGTAGTACCTGTGCGACTGTCATAAATCTTTTGATTGCCATAAAAGAAAAATCTTGTTTGCAACACCGATCCAAAGTAATAGGCAAGTCCACGGAATGTAATGGTGTACCGATTGTTCACTACTACAAACTGCACCAACCAACTGGCATCTAAATTGTTTCCTGATGTGTTGCCTGCATAAGTTTGACTCCAAGTTGCATCAGCATTTAGATTGGTGCTTGTAATCAAATACCAAGTGCCAGCGGTGCCAGTAATAGAACCAGTATTGTCATATCCAAGACCAAAATTTCTATACAACACAATTTGTTGTGTCATTTGTTCTCTTAGAGACAATACTAAATCGGTCAAAAATACAGGGATAATAGTGTCAACAACTGCACCAGTGGGCACAAAATTATTGAGTGCCACTGGACCCTCGCCACTGGTTAAATTACCAGTGCCGTTGTTGCTGCCATCGCCCACTATAGCAATGGGGCTTGCCCAAATTTCCAAATGATCTTCTGGTCTAGTTGGTAGTCCTTGTTTTAATCTATTGTTTGCATCAAAATAATACGGCTGACCATTAATCACTGGAGGAATAAATCTAATCAAACTTTTTTGCACCACATACTTGAACGCAGTGCTGCTAAATGTGGGACCAACCAAAATTGGTGCGCCTAATGCATTTACAAAATATCCTGTGGTTTCGTTGGCTATTGTTGTGCTTTGATTCCAAGTGCTTAGTGCTGTTTCGCCAGTGTTTACAGTTATTCTCGGAAAGTTAGCATAGTAAAATTGATTGAAGGTGGCACCAACAATAGCAGGCTGCACTTGATTGATAATAAGATCAGAAATTTCATTGCGATTGATCCAACTGAACAGAATGGTAGGAAGAATATTATTTTTCCAAATTCCTCCATCGCTGGAAAATGTATTGGTGGATGAGTACTTGCCTGTGTTGTCCACAAGATCAAGATATCGACTGGTACCAATTGAAGCACGATTCAATGCCTTGCTCTTGATGATTGAATTGTAAAGAGTAAACGGGAACAAGTTATAATCTTCGCCGTTGACCATGCGATTCTGTGTGTAGTATCTAGCAGGAGCACGTTGTTTGATAGCATCGATGCTTTCACGACTTTGAGCATTGCTAACAGGCTGTGTAATACCACAGGTGAATGTGATGGTTTGCAAATTGCCATTGCGATCAACATAGCTGATTGGCAGCACCACATTTTGCATTTCGGCAGGATTGATAATGTATTGCAAGCCGTTTGAAGCACGAACATACGCACGGAAAATGCCCACTGGAATCTCTGAAAACACTCCATCACCAAATACCATGGTGATCTGATCATTGGTTCTGCTGGTTACAGAAAAAATTGGTCTTAGCATTGCAGTTTGTTCTGCAGCCGCTGAATAAATGTTTTCAGTATAAGTCCACTCTCGATTGATACTGCCCACATTGTCCAACTGGAACAACCAACGGTCTTCGTTGTTGACGCCATCAATGTTTATGTTTACTGTGCGATTGGCAATGCGTTCGGCCAAATTGAAGTCTTGGTTTTGCAAGGTGCCTTGTTTGAAAAAGAAAAAGAAACCGTTATTGGCCGATTGGTAACCTAGCTGGTCATTGCGATACAACACATTGAATGTGGCATTGGGTCTGGGACTGGGTTCATAAATATAGTCTCGGCCGGCTGTGGTCGAAGTGGTGGCTTCAAACGGCATGTTCACACCATCCACTGTGGCAGTGTAAGGAATCACCGGCAAGAATCCAGGCACTAGATTGATACCATATTCACTGGTATCTACGCCCAAAATGGTTTGACGGTTTGACGGACGGCCAATTTTTTGGCTGCTGACCAGTGATGAGTTAACAATAGCATTCCATTGTTCTAACCAGTCAAAGTTTGTGGGATCAGCCCAATTAACTGTGACATTGGCCAGATTCACACCGTTATAATCCACAACATTTTCTGTTGTGGTCACGCTAAATGCTTTGAGCAAGCCCTGTGCGGCTGTGTTGCGTTTGGCTGTATAGCTCACAAGATTGGCCAGACGTGTGACTGAATCTCTGCGTTCTGCTGTGTCTAAATAGTTTTCTCTTGTGTTTAAATCTGTACGGAATGCCAATGCTTGGCCCATGAACGCAATCACATCCAGCAAGGCAATGTATTCAGATGACTCAATGTAGTCATTGAATGTTTCTGGATAGTACAAACGCAGATAATCAGTAAAACTCTTACGTAGAGTTTCAAAGTCGTAGCTTTGGAAGTCTGCTTCGCGATAAGTTTGATAGATCTGTTTCCAATCTTCTACACCAAATATCGCAGTTTGTCTAGTGGTTTTTGCCATTGTGTCTGGGCCTTGTATTCTTTATCTGTTATTTATGTAGATAAAAAACGGCGTAGTTATACGTAACTGGCTGCACGGCTGACTTGATTGAAGAACACATTCAGTATTTCGGCATTAACGCCGCCTACAGTTTGTATCTGCAATTCAATCAACATGCCATTTTCTTGAGGATATACATTGATGTTGCTGATGAATACTCTAGGATCACCACCAGCCACTCGTTGCACTTCATTGATAATACCTTGTTGAACTGCCTCAACTTGATTTTCAAACAAGTAACTCCATAATATGGTACCATATCCAGGACGTCCAGGCAATTGACCTTGGCGAATATTAAATGCATTCAATAGATCACGTTTGATCAATTCAAAATCTACAAGTGTAAATTTTTTGTATTGATTCTGTGTGTTAAAGCCAACAAAGGTAGTCATAATAATATTTATCCGCCCATATTCTGGTTATTATTAGGAGACGGATCAGGTCTTGGATAGCCTATTGCAGTCAAACTTGGAAGACCACGGCGCAGTCTTTCTGCATTGATATTGTCCCATACTACTTGGTCACTACCAGTGTAAATTAACTTGTCGTCGGGAGTCTTAGAATACAAACTGCTTGCAAAATTTGCTGGCAAAATACTAGGTACTTTGTCATTGCCCACAATTCGCTTGGCGGCAGCGTCAAGCGTGTCTGTGTTCACAGTATCAACAGCAGCCACAGGCGTGTATTCTTGAAGCATTGAAGGATCTATTTTGGTTTGAGTTAGATTTACAGCAAATGCACCATTTACGGCAGCGGCATCAAATTTAGATTTGACATCAGCCGGAAGCCCTGGAGTGTTTTTTGCCCAATTTAGTGTGTCGGGCACACTCTTGGCAGCATTGGTAGCCAGGCCACTCAGTGCTTGAGGTGTTAGTTTGTCTGTGGGCACACCCAGTGATTTTAAGTCTGCCACTCCGGAAGTCATCAAGCCTTGCTGAATTTTGTTTTGCAATCCTTCATTGCCCAACAAGCCATCAAGACTTTTTACACCATCTCTGCCGGTCCATACTGTGGGACTTTTTAACACGCTGGTAAGATCACTGTTGCCTTGTGCCAAGAATGTGGCAGCAGTTCCTGGTTTGACCAGTCCCCATCGTTCAAGCTGGCTGGCATCAAGTCCAAATTTGCCTGCGCCTGCTGCGTTGCTGATTGTGTCTGCGTTCTGGCCCACCAACTTGCTGGCTTGCGCCAGCGTTCCAGTTACGTCAGGTAAATTCATACTGCCAAGCGCAGCCAGTGCAGGTCCTTGTTTGGCAAAGTCTGCTGCATTGATTCCCTCAGTAGGAGTTCCTTTGATCAGGCCAGATATTGTACCAACTGCGGTGCTGGCCAGGCTGCCCACTCTTGATGCAGCACCGGTCAATGCACCCGATATAGCTGATGACGAAGGCAATGAAAATCCAGTGCTAGCACCTGACAATGCTGCGCTGATAGACGCAGTAGCACCACTAGCACCAGTGGTCAATGAATTAAATGCAGCCGCACCACCTTGCAGTGCGCTGGCTACTTGTGTACCTGCACCTTGGCCAAGTGTGCCTATGCTGGCTGTGAGACTGTTTAAATTTGTTCCAGCAGGTAACCTACTAGATAATGATGCTAATCCTTGTGTTAATTGACTTTGTGCAGAGGCCAAGCCGGCAGCAGCTTGTGTAGCAGGACTTAATACATCACCAACTCTGAATCCTGTGAGTCCACCGCTGGCTGTTTGTTGATCAAACACTGCCTTGGCTTGTTCAAATGTAGCACCGGTAGGTGCGTTGATTTCAAACTTTTGCCCGTTGAATTCAAAATTAAATGTACTCATGCTTTTCTCGTAAATTCAAATCCAGCTGGCACCGGCACAGCGCCTGGGTTAGGTGGCGGCTGTCCTGCTTCTAATGGAATTTCAATGTCTACACCTTTATTGTGGTAAGGATATGGTTCGTGTGTGGGCGCTCGAGTAACAATACTTTCAAGACCGTCTGTTTCAACTGCCCAACCGGTGGCACTACTGAACGTAGTGTCGTCTAATTTGGTCACAGTCAAGTTGTTAGGAGCAGATACCGCACTGGCAGCAGGACCGTTGAGATCAATACCGCCAGCTTCAAATACCAATGCGCTGCCTCCTGCCCAACTGCCAGTGGCACTTTGTAAAGCCAAACTGCCATCTGCTTTTATGCCAATATAACTTTTGCTATACAGTTTTAAATTTTCTTGTGTTATCACAGTAAAATCTGCACCAGCTTGCAACGTAATATCTTCTACAGCTTTGGCTTTGATACTGCCGCCAGCATACATGTTGATGTCTCTATCAGCATGTAAATTAATATCACCGCGTGTGCGCAAGTTGATACTGTTTGTGGCATACACATCTAGTGTGCCTTGAGCGCCAAGTTCAAACCAAGCTAGGCCGTTAGCATGAGTGATGTAGAAAAAGTCTCCGCTATCACTCATTGTAATTTGATGTCCAGCTGTGGTTCTAAATCGTATCAATCTAGTATTGCCGTCAGTGTCGCCATCGTCCATCACAATACTGTGTCCGCCCACACGACCAATTACGTTAAGGTCCTGCGGTTTTAGTTCTCCAGCTTGAACTTTTTTCTGTATTTCTCCAAACTTCATGCCACCTTGATACACCGCAGGGCCAGGTGTGCTAACACCAAACACAGCACTGGGACTTTCTCTTTGGCTTGAACTTGATATGGGTCCGCGTTGAGGATCATTTATCAAGCCTTGACGGAACATGGCTTCCGCTACCACACTCTGCACAGGCTTGGGTGCATCAAAAAATCTAGCGTTTTCTTCAAGTGCAAGATTGTTGGTGTTGATTTCAACCACTGGCAATTGTGATGCTAATCGAAAGTATGCCGCTTGATTTGCATTTTGTGCTATGACTTGAGTGGCAACTGGCGCAGCACCAATGGCAGGAACCATGTGTCCAATGCTTTGATCCGGTGCTGTACCAATGTAAAACCCTTGACTGCGATCTCCATTCACAAACACACACAACACTGTTATGCCTACATCTGGTGGGGTAAACCACATGCCGTAACTGTTGGAGTTGCCGTCTATGTAGGATCCAACACCAGTCTTGGCAGGATTGTGTGGAGTTGATCCAAAGAACTGTGGCATGTAGCTGACTGTGATCCATTTTGATGGTTCATTTTCACCACCATTAGAAAATGCATCAATGTAAACTTGTATGCGACCCGAACGTATTGAATCTGTTGTGTTTTTTACAATGCCGTAGAATGGGCCAAACTCCGCAGGCACACCGCCACGATCAAACTTGTAGTTTGTGGGACGACCTCTACTGCGTTGTACATCTGTTGCCATGTGTTATCCTTAAAAGTCTCTTACCATGTCTTGTGGTACACTTGGAGAATTGCCAAGGCCATCTGCTGTGATTCTGCCAGACAGCGTGCCAGGTGGCACAAACGGATCTCCTACATCTAACGGTTGTCCTGAGCCGGATGTTGGCGGCTGTGGTGGTGGTGCAGGAACCACTGTGTCTTTTGGTCCTGGTGGCGCTGAATTTATTACATTTGGAGTGCCACTACCTGGTCCAACACTTACTGCTGGTACAGCTAGTGCTGTGGGCCTGCCACTGGCCCCAGCTTCAGCTGCTGATGCATTTGAGTGACTGGGGTTGTCTGCGGTTGTTGCATTATCTATTCTTCTCACATCAGCTTGAGTCGCAGGTGGCGGTGCCGTGGCTGCTTTGTTAGAAGTATTGGGTTTCATAAAGAAATACAACTTGCCTTGAAGATTTTGATAAAACCCGCCATTACGAAATTCACTAGTACACTGCATGGCAGTATACACACGACTTTGCACTGGTTGACGCGAACTTGATTTAGCATAAGGGTCAGCTAGACCAGTATTAAGATCATAATCTTGTGGGCGTTGCCAAGCTATTTCAAACATGACTTCTCTAGCATCAAAATTAATTGTTCCATCAGGCAAGAATGCATTGAAGTCAAATTCTTTTGCGCTAACTCCACCAGCAAAACTGCCTTGCTGTATCCAAGCAGGATCGCCTACAATTTTGACGTTGCAGTTGGCCAATCCCACAGGATCATACAAGCTCTCAGCCATATTGGCCTGCGGTTCGTTTTGTTTGCCATTGTCACCGGCACTGTTTTCCGTACTGGCAGTTTGAAAAGCCAAAAATGGTTGATCTCTCACGCTGCTGGTAAAGGCCTTGCGTTGCTGAAATCCAAGATTACCTTTGGTTTGATCTCCACTGATGGTTAGATTGTAGAGATTGTTCATGGTTTCTTTATATTCAATTACCGAAGTATTTTTACCAGTAAACCAATAGTTATATTGTTTATGCAACCCATGGAATGTGTTCACAGGATAATAACTACTATTGAAATTTAGAGGAGTGTATGTGTTGATTATAAACGTTATCTTGTGTGCAAAATCATTGCGTTTGTTATCGTAATCTAATTGCACTGCCTGGAACGTGATGTTAAACCACGCAACATCTTTTTTGTTGGCAGCATTTTTAACTTGTAGCGCATCATTTTCGTCAAAAAACAAAACGTTTTGGTCAGTAACAAATGTGCTGTTTCGTATAGCAAGCTCAATAGCTTGAACCAATTGCATGCCAGCAGTGATAGAATAATTTCTGCTTTTGATGTCTTTGTAAATTTTTTCCATGTCAGCTGATTCTGGATTGGTATTAGCAGGCTGTACCATCCCAGTCTGGCTTGCGTTTGTTTTTTTCCCTGGAGGAATTAATCTAGCATTTTTAATTGCATTTCCGCCGCCGCCAGGTCCTGGATTGGCAAATATAATTTCATACTGATCTGCTTTTTCATACACACCTTCTCTGACCAAATCTTGTTGAAATTGATTCATTGCACCCATAAGTCCCTGAGTGATGCTGCTCTTTTTTGTTTTAGGAGCTGCATCAGCTTTTGGTGGTGGTGCTGTGGATGGAGTAATTGGTATACCAAGTTCGTCAACAGGCGGATAAACTCTTTCCTCGCCAAATTCTCCTTGTAATACAGGATTGACAAAAGTAGTATTTGAGCCTGGGGCTGCGGCCGCTGCTTGAGATGTAGAATATCGTACATCTTGACCGAGTAAATCTTCAATAGTGGTTGCAGTCAATTCAATGTTGTAAGGTATGGTTCCTCTGCGAGTTCCAGCGCCGGACCCTTCGCCTGGTGAAAGTCCTTGAAAACTGTATGTGACCAGTTTGTTTTCTATAGTCCAATCACATTGGGTAATTTTAAATGGTATAAACTTTTCAATCACTGAATTGGGGTCTGATTTGTTGCCGCCAATTTTTTGAACCAAATTGCCTTGCTCATCGTAACCATAAAATCGTATCACCATGAGATAAACTACAGATGCATAATTGATACCATTTTTTTGTCCGCTGGCTGGCATGAAGTCTTGCACTGCTTCATACAGACGATCCAACAAAGTAATACCGTTATTTTCTACCACAGTAAATCTGATGCCTTTAGATGCATGCGGTGCTCTAGTGCCACCTCCTGTAAGAAAATTTTCAATAGTAATACTGTCAATATAAAAATCCAAAGGAAATGCAGGATTACGTCCAGCATCAGCATCAGTCGCACCAGGTATTGATGCAGTAGTGCTAGTGGCTCCATTGCTTTCAGAAAATGTTTGTGCCGTAGGACTTAACGCTCCTTTAAAGCCACCTGAGTTTTGCGGTGCGCCGCCACTTTGCACCAGCAACATATAACCGTTTACTGTTTTTTTCTTACTGTATACCAGTTGCTTGTACTGCGCAGGAGTCATGAGATACCAACTGGCTCGATAGGTATAGCTGGAAAAACGATCTAATACGTTGTCTTGAGGAATTATTTTTTGATTGCTGCCATCTGTTGAAATAACTCCAGTTTGTATTCGAGCAGCCCCCTCTCCATCACTTACATATCCGCCAATGTTAGGTGATCCAGCATCATCATTTGGTGCAATAGTGTCACCCATGGCAGTGCCATCATCATACTGTCCAACACCAGCACTGGTAGGAGCATAGATATTTTCACTTTCATACAACTCACCTGTTTCAGGATTGCGGCGTATGGTACCCACAGCACCTGTTTCGTCGGGCAATGGTATGCCTATGTTGTATCCATCAGCATTGCTTGTGCTTTGTGTTTGTATGAATGATCGTGTGGGAGCATTGGTGCCTTGATCACCATCACCAGCATTGGTGGTAGGAGGAGTTTCTGGAAGGGTAGCCATAGATTAGAACCCCAGGGTTGATCGCAATGTGGTAATCTTTGGAAGATATATTCTAGTGTCTGCTTTGAAGTCCAGGGGCGGCGCAGTGAGTGTGTTGGGATTGCGTTGATAAAACACCCACCACAAGCCAGCATCGCTATACAAGTCGTATGCCAGCAAGTCTGGACGATACTGATAGGTGACATTTATGATCCACAGCTTGTCGTCACTTTCTTTAGGAATGGGTCTGTTGACCATGACATCCAAATAAAACTGATTGTAGCCAGTTTGAAAGTATGGGCTGGTACTGGTATAAGTTGCAGCCATTACCAGAATCCTCCACCTGCCAATAGCTGACCATTGGCAAACGATTTCAAACTAAATTGTTTGCTGACTTGATTGCGTGTTTGCATGGGCAATAGTGTGATTGAAATTTCCATCTTGGTCGGAACGTAGGTGCTGTTGATAGCATTTTGATTGGTGACATTTTGTACTACTTGCCCTGGGACAGGGCGATTGACCAACCCACCAATGTTTAATCCTGCATTGCTCAATCTATCCATGATGGCCACAACTGTGCCTAAAGTACCACCTATAGAAGGACCAGATGATTGATTTCTGCGATTTTCCATGTTCAACCCAATATTATTAAATCCATTAGCACGTATGTAATCTACATCAGTAGGCAAACTATATCCAAAGTTTGAAACCACACAAGGACTTTCGTTAAACTGATATTTTCCAAATCCACTGAGGTATACCAGTGGGGGCGGTGTGCCGGCCTGTGCATCTTGGCCATAAAACATTTTTGTCACTGATTTAAAAAAGTGTATTACTGCCAGCAAATATGCAGCTTCGTAAGTGTCCTGTGCAGTAAATGTACCTTTAATGGTGACGTTTTCCACTGAGCTATTTTGATAAAAATATCCACGATAGTTAGAGTGTGTTAAATCGTAAGGGTTATACTTGGCTTGATAACTGGTATCAATACTAGGTGTGTAAGGAAATATCACACCGTCAGTGGCAGCCAGCGGCGCAAGTATTCCTGGACCGCCATTGGTTTCGCTTACTTTGTAGAGATAATCAGCATTTGGTGCCAATCTCAGTCGCACACGCCAGTCAGCCGCAGCTGGAGTATTTTGACGTGTTTGTAGTGTGCTTTGATTTTGTGCAGTGTTTATCAAGCCACGAGTGACACCTGCGCCGGCATTTGCACCCTCTGAGTTCTGTGGTTCTGGCGCACTGAATTCACTTTCATTTAAAGCAGACAACGAAACTGGAGCAGGTGATGTAGTCGGTGGCGGCGTAAAGAGATCGGCAACACCATTTGTGTTGTCAACTGGCAGAGGAGTGGCTGACTCGGCAGCTATTTGCAAATCAGCGGCTTCTCGTGCTCTGTCAGCAGCTTCGAGGGCCGCATCACCTGAATTGGCTAGATCTACTTCAGCAGCACGATCCAGTCTGGTATTAAAGGCAGCATCTGCATTTGCTTGTGCAATCTGTTCAGCATCACTTACATAGCCAGTATCTAAAGGAGATACCGGATTGGCCGATTCAGATGCTATACGCAAGTCAATAACTTCTTGAGCAGCTTGAGCAGCAGCCAGTGCTTCATCACCATCGGCCGGCAACGGACTGGTGGCAGTTGCACGTATTGGGTTTGGTGTTGTTCCAAGTTGAATTTCAGTTTGTCGATTCACTACTGGATCTGGGCCGCCAGGTGTTGCTACCGGATTGTTCACTGCGGTTGTACCAGTGGTTACAGTTTGTGTGGTAGTGGTAGTGTTTGGTGTTGTTATAATTGTCGGCGGAGTAGAAGCATAGGCTGCAAACTTTTGACTTTCTAATGCATTTTGTTGATCTGTAAGTGCTTGTAGTTTTGCATCACGTGCTTCTTCTTGTTCAATCGAATTGAGTGGTAAGCCCTGCTTTTCTCGGATATAGTTGCTGGGATTGTCTTTTTCAAACTGATCAATTTCAGCTTGCTTTGCTGCGGCTGCCGCAGCAAATTGTTGACTTTGTGCTGTAGGAACTCTTGCCCCAGCAATAATTGTAGTGGATCCGCCACCACTCACAGTTTCGGTACTGGTTGTGGTATAGTTGATTGGTGTTACACTGCTGACTGGCGCACTGGCTTTTTGCGGATAAGGCACTTGTTTAATGGTATCATTTTCAAAGTCTGGACTTGGGTCGTATTTCTGAAAGTTCGGATCGCCTTGAGGGACAAAAGTGCCATTGACTAATGCGCCCATTTGGCCGTTTGACCCGACTGCATAATTGCCGGCCTCGGCGTCAGTTATTCCTGCTGCCTCTCTAGCCTGCTGCTGTCTTTCTTCTCTTTGGGTTGCCTTTAGCGCCGTATATTGTGCATAGCCGTAACGGCCTTCCGGAATACCGGCTGCTGCCTTTTCTGCTGATACTCGGGCAGATTGTTGAGCTAGGGTTTCGCCTACAGGTTGGCCTGGATTGTTTTGCAACCATTGGTTATATGCTTGTGCTTTATGTGGATCGTAACCTTGAGTGGCCATGTCTGTTTCCTATAGCTTATTTACCGCTGACAAAAACGGCGCAGTTTAACAAGAGGTTGACAATTGTTGTAAATATGCTACAATCCTAACAAGGAGACTTTGTCATACTATGACCTTATTACCAAAAGCGGCACCTCGTGTCAATTATCTAAACAACCGTGATATTTTGAAAGAAATTCACTTCAGCAAGAACACCTATTGCTGGTATCGAGATTCTGTACTGGATCACCAATTTGATTTGATACTGCCCAGTCTAGACAAAATCAATCAACGCACAGTGGTGGAAGCAAGAAAAAATCGTGCTGATCGTATCAAACGCGAAACAGGAGAAGTGACTGACCAAAAGAAAATCCCCAATACTGATCTAGTGTTCCGCATCACTTGCTGGGATCATATTCCTAAAGCACCTAAAAAAATTACCAAAGCCGAAGCCAAGCGCAAAAAGCTAGAGGATATTTTTGAATTAGACGATGTAGCAGAAGATCCATTGGCAGATATCGTAGATGTGCCAGTACTGGATCTAAATCATGTGCGTGTGAACTTTCCTCCGTTTGAACAGTATAGGCTAGACGAGGACAAAAAGCCTTTCATTGTGGGCCGTAGCCACTGGAAGGGCGATTTAGTCACAGGAGAGTTTTCCAAAGATCACGGCACCATGACCAAAAAACTTGCACTGATGTTTATGAAACTGTGCGAACGCTATGCCACACGTTCTAACTGGCGTGGCTACACTTACAACGAGGAAATGCGTGGACAAGCTCTTTTACAACTTTCTCAAATTGGTCTTCAATTTGACGAATCTAAATCGCAAAACCCCTTTGCTTACTATACTGCTGCTATCACTAATAGCTTTACACGGATTCTTAACATCGAAAAGAAAAATCAGAATATCAGAGATGACATCCTGGAGATGAACGGCCTGAACCCATCATGGACTAGACAGAACTCCGGCAAAGCTGGCATGGCTGCCATGTCCGGTCCGGTTGTATCTAGCTTGGATGAGTAGTATACTAGCAGGATGACTAATCTATTTCGCAAAGCCGCAATCTTCACTGACATACACTTTGGACTCAAATCCAATTCAACCTTGCACAATGAAGATTGTTTGGCTTTTGTAAAATGGGCCACAGCCAAGGCCAAGGCGGAAGGTTGCGAAACTGCCATGTTCCTGGGCGACTGGCACAACAATCGAGCCAGTCTTAACATTGTTACACTCAACTACAGCCTTCGATCACTGGAGCACCTGAATGCTAATTTTGAACATGTGTATTTTATTCCTGGTAATCACGATTTGTATTATCGGGATAAACGTGATATACAGAGCGTGGAATGGGCACGACATCTCCCGAATGTTACTATATGTAACGATTGGTTCCATAGTGGTGATGTTGTTATTGCCCCTTGGCTGTGCGGTGACGATCACAAGAGAATACCCAAACTAAACGGCAAGTACATGTTTGGGCACTTTGAACTGCCGGGCTACTTGATGAACGCCATGGTAGAGATGCCGGATCATGGCGAAGTGCGTAGAGAAGACTTTGAAAATTTTGAACATGTATTCACCGGACACTTCCACAAACGACAGACTAAGAAAAATATTACCTATATCGGTAATGCGTTCCCTCACAATTATGCAGATGCTGGTGACGACGAAAGAGGACTTACTATACTGGAATGGGGAGCAGCGCCTGCGTTTCATGCTTGGCCTGCTCAACCGACGTATAGAGTATACGGTCTCGCCAACCTTATTGATAACGCTCCAACTCTTCTTAAGCCCAAGATGCATGTGCGTGTTGGACTAGACATTGAGATTTCATACGAAGAAGCCAACTTCATCAAAGAAACTTTTGTAAAAGATTACGACTTACGTGAGATGAGTTTGATTCCAAACAAGAATTCAGATGTGGACACAGACATGGCGCCAGGCGAAATCAAATTTGAGTCAGTAGATCAAATTGTTACAGACCAACTCACAAATATTGAGTCAGAATTTTACGACAATAAGCTACTATTGAAGATTTATCAGAACCTATGATCTATTGTGTTTGGTATCCCAGTGGTGGATTTGGGCACTTTATCAATGCGGTATTAACCTTGCATGGTGATAATTTTGTAAGACCATCAAAGTCTTTAGAATTTTCCAAAAACGGCAATAGCCATAATCTTGATTTGGTTGTTCCCAAGTACTTGTACGAATGCTGGCCAGGCGGAATTGAGTTCCTCAATGGTAAAAATTATTGTGTGCTAGTAGACAACGGGATCAACAACGAGTCAACTCAGTTTAAATCTATATTTCCCAATTCAATTGTTATCAAAATTTGTTATACAGATCGTACTTGGCCTATTGTTGCTCGAACTATGATTGATAAAGCCATGGAAAGCAGTCTTGAAGAACAATTGTCAACTGATGTTTGGAACACAGATGCTCCTTGGGCACGGCGTGAAAAGTATTTTTTGTTTTTGCGTGATCATGAATTTAGGCATGCATGGAAATCTCAAGAAGATAGTGCAATATACATAGACGAGTTATACAATGACTATGATGAGTTTTTTTACACCGTAAATTCTATTGTAAAACTAAACTGGTGCAAAGATTTATGGTCCGAATGGCGCACTGCAAATGCCACGTACATTGATCCAATCAAAGATGCAAAAAGTGTTTTGAACTATGTAAAAATGCAATGTTCATCTGACTTGACACATGTTACAGACATATGGACTCAGGCTGTGATTTACTATTACATTTGGCTGGAGTTTGGCATTGAAGTTCCTCACAACGATTTTGCTGACTTTTTTACTAATACCGATCAAATTATAAAGCTAACATGCGAGTATTAACATTATCAGACGGGTTTGGCGATCCTTACCCTCCAAATTCTTGGTATCTAAAATATTACAAGTGGCCAGAAATAATTGGTCTGATGACCAAAGACACAACAATCAACAATCGAAGTAGATATGGTGCCGGTAATGAATTTATGATCAACATGCTAAAACATCACATTGATCAAACAGATATGGTATTAGTGCAATGGTCAATACCAAGAAGATTAGATTTGATATTGACAGATCAGAATGTAAAATTTTGGGAACCTGCAATAGCCAGTGATACTGCTTATCATGACAATATTGTAAATTGCGGCCAAGATCGTTTTTGGATCAGTAGTGCATCCGTTATAAAACCTGTGAGAGACTATCACGAACACTATGTATCAATGAGACAGCATCAATTAAGGTCGCAAATTTACATAGACTATGCTAAACTGTTGCTTGATAAACACAAGATACCTTATCAATTTATGTTGGTGTATGATAGTAATTATCTTGATGTTGATGCCAATTGGATTTGGCATCAACCAAAAAAAGGATTAGATTCGTTTAGACATCAGAGCAAGTATAAAGATTTGGATTTAAAATTTGTGCAACCTATACCATTGGTTGCATTTGATTTTGTCAAACAGTATATAATGCCTACAGTTGATCTTCACTGGCGTGGTGATCACGAAATTGATGCAGTTGAAAACATGCTATACAGACATTATCAAGAAGCCGTAAAAAATAAACCATGATCCAAATTCGTAATCTCACTGTTAAAAACTTTATGAGTGTAGGCGCAGCCACACAGGCTATTGACTTTGACCGTAATGACCTTACACTGGTGCTGGGGGAGAACTTGGACTTAGGCGGTGATGGATCAAGAAACGGCACAGGCAAGACCACAATTATCAATGCGCTGAGTTATGCCTTGTACGGTCAAGCATTATCAAACATACGCAAAGACAACCTAGTAAACAAGACCAATGCCAAACACATGTTGGTCAGCCTAGATTTTCACATCAACGGCACAGACTATAAAATTGAGCGAGGACGCAAGCCCAATGTGCTCCGGTTCTATGTGAACAACGAACACAAGGCCGCAGAAGATGAGGCACAAGGGGATTCGAGAGAGACACAAGACGCCATAGAGCGTATTATCGGCATGAGCCATGACATGTTCAAACATGTGCTGGCGCTGAATACCTACACAGAACCGTTCCTAAGTTTGAAAGCCAACGACCAACGCACTATCATTGAACAGTTGTTGGGCATTACTCTGTTGAGCGAACGTGCTGACCGTATCAAAGAACTCAACCGGCAGACCAAAGATGCCATCCAGTCTGAAGAGTTCAGAATTCGTGCCGTACAAGAAGCCAACAAGCGTATTGAAGAACAAATACAGAGTTTGGAAAAGCGCCGGACCATGTGGCTGAAAAAGCAACAGGAAGATTGTGCAGGGTTTGCGCGGGCCATTGGCGATCTCGAACACATTGATATTGATGCCGAGGTGCAAGCACATAGAGACTTGGAAGCATTTCATATCAAGAAGAAAACCATAGACGAAGCCAACCGGTACATTCGTCAAATTGCCGCAGATGATGCTAAACAACAAAAACTGTTGGACAAACTCAAGACAGAGATTGCAGCCTTAGACGATCACAAGTGTCACTCATGTGGCCAGGACTTGCATGACAACAAACAAGATGAACTCAAGCAGGCCAAAGAAGAACTTTTACGTGATACTGCATTGCAATTGCTGGCCAATAACACTCAAACTCAAGAACATCAAGACACACTGGTCAGTTTTGGAGAATTGGGGATTGCGCCTACTGTGTTTTATGACACGCTAGAAGATGCCCTGAACCATCGCAACACTCTCAGCACACTTCGGACCAGTTTGGACACACGACAAACAGAATCAGATCCTTACACAGAACAAATCGCAGACATGCAGGGACAGGCCCTGCAGGTTGTAAGTTATGATCACTTGAACGAACTCACTAGAGTGCAAGACCATCAAGACTTCTTGCTCAAACTACTGACCTCAAAAGATTCGTTTGTGCGCAAGAAAATCATTGACCAGAACTTGAGCTATCTCAATAGCCGGCTCACACACTACTTGGATCGTATTGGACTGCCACACACGGTGAAGTTCATGAACGACTTGAGTGTGAGTATCGAAGAACTAGGCCGTGAGCTGGACTTTGACAATTTGAGTCGCGGTGAACGCAATCGACTGATCCTTAGCATGAGTTGGGCATTTCGTGATGTATGGGAAAGTTTATACTCACCCATCAACTTGTTGTTTATTGACGAGATGATTGACAACGGCTTGGACACACAAGGTGTTGAGAATGCATTAGGTTTGTTGAAGAAGATGAGTCGTGAACGCCACAAGTCAATCTGGTTGGTCAGTCACAGAGATGAACTCACAAGTAGGGTAGAAAACATTCTCAAGGTCATCAAAGAAAACGGCTTTACCAGCTACAACACGGATGTAGAAATTGCGTAAGATCAAAGTATTACACCTTGAACCTACTGATGTGTGTCAGGCCGCATGCCCGGCATGTGCTAGAGAAACTGACCCAAAGTTCCGCAAGGATCAAAAACATAACTTGACCATTGGGCACATACAACGACATTTCAGTGATCGCAGGATCAAAAGTCTAGACAAAGTGTTCATGTGCGGCAACTATGGCGATCCAGCAGCAGGTGCTTACACTGGCGACATTTATAAATGGGTTAGGCAGCTGAACCCTACCGTCACACTTGGTATGAATACCAACGGTGCTATACAAAACACTTTCTGGTGGCATGAAATTGGACGCTTGTTTAATCAGCCCCGGGACTATGTGGTGTTCAGTATTGATGGCTTGGAAGATACTAACAGTGTGTATAGAAAAGGTGTAAACTGGATCAAACTCATGCAGAATGCACAGGCATTTATCGAAGCAGGTGGTTCGGCACACTGGGATATGTTGATCTATCAACACAACGAACATCAAGTTGATAAGTGCGAGCAGCTGGCTCGAAACATGGGATTCCGTTGGTTCCGTGCCAAAGTCAGCAAACGACCACTCATTGGCAGACTGGAGTGGCCACGCAACTATCAGGCACAATCTTTTGACGGTGCAATCAAGTGTCATGCTCAACAAGAAAAAAGTGCTTATATAGATGCTAGAGGTAATCTCAGTCCTTGTTGCTGGATAGGTGCCACACAAACAGATTTTGTTCGCAGTGACTCAGTTGTGGACTTTTACAAAAAGAAACATGGCATTTGTGTCGAAACATGCTCAACAGATCAATCACAAACAGCATTTTCAAATCAATGGCGTAAAGAGATAGAGTTATGTTAGCAACTTGGCATTTTCACATTGAGATATCCAGCAAGTGTACCTTGCGATGTCCTCGGTGCGCCCGCCAAGAAGTGCCCGATAGTCTTGTTAACACTGAACTAGATTTAAAATTTTTCAAACGCAACTTCACTCCAGAGTTTGTGCGAGCCAATGTAGAGAAGATTACATTCTGTGGCGACGACGGTGATCCAATCTATGCACATGATTTGGTACATGTGATTAGCTATCTCAAAAGTATACGACCTGTGGAGATTGTGATTGTCACCAACGGCTCGCACAAGAAGTTGACCTGGTGGACTCAGTTGGGCACTTTGTTGGACCATAACGACAGTGTGCATTTCAGCATAGACGGCTATGACAATGCCAGCAACAATCAGTATCGCGTGAACAGTGATTACGACAGCATTATTGATGGACTACAAACATTGCGCAGAATGAGTGCCTGTCAGATCGTGTGGGCCGCTATTGCATTCAAGTTCAACGAACATCATATTGATACAATGAAAAAACATGCTCAACAACTTGGTGTAGATAGATTTCAGTTGACCAAGAGCACAAAATTTGGTAGTGTGTATCCATCTTACGGTGTAAACGATCCACTTGAACCCAGCGTAAAATTTGTAAGCAGTAGCCACAGATTTGAACGCGAAGTTACACCTTTTTCAGAAACAGGCGAATGGACCGCAATTCCTCTTACAAATTTAAAACTATTCAATCAAACCAAAAGTCGCAACGGCGTAATTCCGTTATGCGAGATAGGCAACAAAGGATTGTACATTGATGCTCGTGGCAGGTTATTTCCCTGCTGTTGGGTGGCCAATAGATACAATCACAACTCAGACTGGCAACAACTAGCAAACACATTTGATCTAAACATAAAAACACTAACAAACGTATTGGCAGATAACTTTTGGATTGAACAGTTCCAAACTTTTAAGTGGCAAGAATGTCAAACCAAATGCTCTAGTGCATTGGTTGACAAAAAATACGCTACTTCTTGGTAAAAGGACTAACTATAGCACATAATCAAAATCACACATGACATGGCTTTATCAAGATACCCCAATTGAGACACTGCCCGAAGAATGTGTAGGTTTTGTTTATCTAATCACAAATAATCTATCTGGACGCAAGTACATAGGCAAGAAACTCGCAAAATTTTCAAAAACAACATACAAAATAGTCAAACAAAAGAACGGCACAAAGAAGCGGAAGAAGATACGCTCAAAGATCGACTCAGATTGGAGAGAGTACTACGGGTCAAGCCCAGAATTAACCGCAGACGTAATCACCCTAGGCACCGAAAACTTTACCAGAGAAATACTTTACTATTGTAAATCAAAATCAGAATGTTCGTACATTGAAGCAAGAGAACAGTTCACAAGAAAAGTATTAGAATCAACAGATTATTATAACGGCCATATTCAAGTTCGTGTGCATGGCTCACACATCATAAACAAACTTTAATCACGACTCTGTGCTGAGTGTTTGACTCAGCCCCATTGAGGAACGGTGCGATACCCGGTCCAGACTTGGGCGTCAAAGGCAACTGTTAACTTAAGGCAGCAAATGGTTTGGGCTCTGTGAAAAAGCAACCCATGCTCGTAGGACTTGGATCTATTTCGGGTTACTAGGGTTCCGTTGATATGTGAAGCTAGAGTAGGGGGTACCGGTCAACCGCCTCCGTGTTGGAAACAACAATCTCTTTAGAATAGATGACTGGGCTACTCGGATGATGCTCTCTCATGTTCACCGTGCATACGGTGAATTATGACCAGTTAATCTGGATGATACTAAGTCAAGAAAACAGTTCGTTGTTGAGCGATAGCGAAAAACAACAGACTTGCGTAGCAAGTCTTTTAATCATCTAAGTTAGTATCTGGCCAATCTCTAAACAGTGCATGTTGAATTGTACCTGAAACAAACTGATTGAATGACTTGTGTTTGTCTTCCAGTTCGCCTTTGAGTGGTGCTACTCGACGGAATGCTGAGTCCATTTGCCCCATGTCCCGGAACTCCATGAGTATCATCCATTCAGGCATGTCTGCGATTGAACGGAATCCCATCTTGCATCTAGTGATTCTGTATGACTCCATCTTGCCTTCTGAGATCAAATGATCAAAGAAACTTTTCATTCCATTCACCCAGTCAAGGTCAGTGATGTCGCCTTCTTTGTCTGCCCAAATTGTATATAAGTCTGCCATGTTTACTCCAGTGGTCCTAGTATTTCAAATCCCGCCATGCTAGATTTGTATAAGTGTGCTTGCTCAAGGTACAGGTATTGGAATCCTCGTTCCTTGTAGATAGCACACTCTGCTTTCATTGTTTCAATGCCCAAGCGTAGCTTTGGATTGTTGTAGTTCCATGCAAACTGATCGCATAGTGCATTGTGGTTATCGTAGCGTTTGATTAAACTAAACGCCACTAATTTATCTCGGTCGTAGTAACCAATAACATCAGTCATTGAATCTGTGTAACGACTGTCAAATATAGGCATTACACTTGCAAAATGTTTGTATTTGCAGTAGTCCCTGTAGATTGTGTTTAGTTGCTTGATATCAGGTTCAAACAAGTACTCCCACTTCACAGTTGGCGTATAGTTTGTTTTTGCTAGATCAATTCTGGCAAACTGATAGCTCATCTCGGATCCTGTCGATGTTCAAATAAACCAACAAGATATTCTTCTGGCCAGTTGTGATAGAATCCCTTGTCAGCCATCAGTTTGGCTTTGGCATCAAGGTCGCTTAGGCTTTGCACTAGAGCCAGTGCATATGTGCCTTGGTTCATGCAAACTCCGTTCACCATTTCCACATCTGAGGGATGATCCTCTAGTGCAAGGAGATTGTTGCGCAACAAATGTTCTTTGTTGGCATTTTTCAAACTGTCACTGAACAACTCATATGGCCATTCTACTGGATCGTATGCATAGATTACAACTTCCCAGCTGCCCATGCCCCACCGAGCTTGATTTTGCAAATCAAAGTAAGGATCAACTCCCACTCGAACGTCATAGCTTTTTTTCATTCGTGCTGAGCGTGCATATGGACAGGGTGCCCAACCACCCAGAGCAGGATGCGGAACTTCCACAAAGTTCACGATCCACTGTTCTATATCTTGAGTGACTGTATCTAAGTCCATTAGAAGAAAGGCAATCCAGATTTTTTAGTTGTTTCCATGTTGTCTTTGGCCAGTTCTGAAATCATTGATCTTTCACTACTGCTGAGCAACAACACTTGATCGTAGGTTATACCGCCACGCATGTACCAAGCCAATTTGAAGCTTTCTTCGCGAATTGACTTGGCCTCCTGCTCCATACTTTCGGTTATGTCAGTTATTTGCTCGGAGGTAGCGGTCAGGAGGCGTTGTCGAAAAAAGTCGCTGTATCCAATGTGAACTGCTGTTGATATTCATGCTGGCACTCGGGACACTGCATGTCAATAGGTTTGAAATCATCATTCATGCGTAGTTTGATAGCATGATCTCTTATTTGCACATATAGATTTCTATCACAATTCAATAGAAATTCATGAATATGCCCCGGCTCAGTGACCAAGGCTTGCGGAGTCCGTATGCCTTTGATGCTGTTTTTGATTGCTTTTACTGTGATCTCTGTTATGGCCAGGATGGCTTGATTCATGCGTTTGGATTTTTCTTCGTCAGACATGTCAGCAGTGGGTAATTGGTTTAGCACTCGCTGTTGTTCAAACTGCAATAAATTCACATCTGTTTGACTTTGATAATTCATTGGATTAAAGAAAATTTCAAGATCACCGTGACGCACAGTTTCGGCATAGTCTGACATGCCCAACTGAGCCATAACAGCTTGTAAATCAATATCAAATTCATGTGTTTCGTTACAGGCCGGACAATCGGACGTCAACGGCATGGCTTTGCCAAAACTAGCAATACGTATGGCAGTGAGTATGGCATTTAAATCGCAGTTGGGCATGTGCCAGGCATTTTTAATGTTTGGCATACAACTTTGTACCACAGTCACAACTGCGGCTCCATTGAATAGCGCATCTGGAGTGCGATAAGATATTTCGTCCATGGCAGTCATGGGCAACACTGGCAGTTCACGATTGACTGGAATATCTATGCTGCCTTCTGGCCAAAACTGGCCATCGCTGGGCAGTCGAATGTAGATAGCAGGTTGTCGGAAGAAAGCCTTTAGTGGGTTCGCATTTTGGGTCATATTTGTACCTATAAATATACTTCTACTTATAGGTGATTGACCATGGCCATGACAGAAGAAGAATTAGCAAGAATGAGTGCTCAAATTGAGCTGACTACCGAAGCCTTGTCAAAATTTACTGGAGCCATGTATGGCGCAACTCCAGAACAACTTGCGGCGTCCAAAGCAGACAAAGACGCTGCAAAAGCTGCGGCTCAATTTCAAGCCAGACTGGATACAGCCACTGCTGCTGTTGGTGCACTAGCAGGTGTTTTTGTAAACTACAATAAAGAAGTTTACAAAAGTGGTAATGCTAATAAAGCTGCGGCTGCTTCTATTGAAAGCATGGGCGAAGCAGCCAAGTATGCAGGTGCATTTTTAGCACTGTTAGTGCCTGGCGGGCCGTTGGTCAAAGCAGCCGTTGCCGGATTGGGACTGTTAGCCAGTGAGTTGATCAAGTCTGGCAAGTTGATTGCTGAACAAACTGACGAGATATACAAAGCCTATCAGGACATGGCCAAAGCAGGTGCTGCTGGCGCTGGTGGAATGCAGGATGTGTTTGACAGCTTGCAAAAAGTGGGCATGGGCACAGAAAAATTTGGCGCCTATATCAAACTGGTCAACGAAAATGCCAACGATCTTGCAGTATTTGGAGGTTCGGTAAACAAAGGTCGCAAGATCTTTGAAAACACCATGTCATCGTTGAGTACAGAACAACGAGTTCAAATGGAACAAATGGGCCTGGATAGAGAAGCTCAAGCCACAGCCACAATGGCTTACATCAAACAACAACGCTTGTTGACTCAAGGCACCAAATCTCAAATGGATACCAGCAGTGCTGCTGTGATGAAATACATTCAAGAAACGGACACACTCACACGTCTTACCGGTCTCAACAGACAAGAACAAGAAAAACTTCATGACGATGCCATGCGTAACGAGGCATACAATGCTACCATGCAAGAAATACGTGAGACACAAGGCGAAGAAGGTGTGCGTCGAGTGCAAGAAGCTGCGGCCATGGCTCAGAAAGCTGGTCCAGAAACATTCAAACAATTCCAAGCCAGCTTGTCGGGTTTTGTGGGATCTAGCAATGAAGCACAGCAGGCGTTTATGGCCACTGGTGGGAAAATAGCCGAAGTGACAGATGCATTGCGCAGTGGACAGGTAAAGAACACCAAAGAAACTGCTGTTGCCATGAATGGCTTGTTCAAGGCATATGGTGAAACTGCTCAACAGTTTAGAGGACAAGCCAAGATGATGAACTACGGTCCAACTTTTGGCAGTTACTACGAAGCAGTCAAAGCCGGATCAATGAGTCTTGAATCTTTGGCAGAAGTTGTTGCACAAGTTGACAATGCTGAAGAAGAACGCAGAAAACAACTAGCTGATCCTAAGACCAAAGCAATGGCAGAAGCCATGAATGCCACTGTTGATCAACAACTCAAACTACAACGTGGAGTAAACATGGGCATGGATGCTTACATCACAGGATTGGGTAAAGTGACCAATGCTAATGCAACAGCACTTGATATACTAGGCAACGCCGCTAGATCAGCCGCCGAAGCATTGGGATTAATTGGTGGTGGTAAAAAAGTTCAACAATCAGCAGCAGTTCAAGATGCCACAAAAGCCACTGCTGCCACAAGAGACACAGCTAAACCTTTACAAGACCGTGTTGATGCACTGAACAAACAAATAGACGAAGATGAAAAAACCCTCAAAGAAGCCAAGCGTGCTGGTAAGAGTGTGGCAGAAATGGCGGCCCTTGAAGAAAAAATTAAAAAAACTAAAGACGAAGAACTTATTGCAGCAAAAGAGTTAGATGCTCAAGATCAAATAATCAAGCAAGCACAAAATAAGGAAACAGCGATTCGAAAAACACAAGTGGCCGAACAAGGCAAGATGAATCGTCTTGAACGAGCAATTAATCAAGAAAAAGAGCAACTGGCCGAACTCAACGAAGCAAAGTACAATCTTGAAAAATATTTAGCACAGTCAGGAACTGATGCAAAAACACTTGCAGCTGGTCGCAAGCGAGTGGCATCATTACAAGAGTCTATTGACAAAAAACAAAAATCACTGACAGAACAACAATCAGAATTAACTAATCTACAGAAAAAACTTGCGCCACCAGGTGCCGCGCCTGCGGCGGCACCGGCAGGAGGAGCACCGGCAGGAGGAGCACCTGCAGCAGCACCAGCAGCACCGGCAGGAGGAGCACCTGCAGCAGCACCAGCAGCACCGGCAGGAGGAGCACCGGCAGGAGGAGCACCACCAGCACCGGCAGGAGGAGCACCTGCAACTCGAGGAGCAATGCCACCTGCTCAAGGTCGTAAAGAAGTAAGTTTAGAAGAACTACAAGCAAAAAAACAAAGACTAGTAAGGGCTGGACCAAGAACCAAAAATCAACAATCAATTGAGTCTCACGAAGAAGAACTGAAAACATTAGACATGGCTATTGCTGAAAAGTCCAAACAAGTAAAAGATATTAAAGATTACTTGCAGTTTGGTGGAGAAAGCGGTAGCGAGACTTCTTTCAAAGGTCTCTCTCCAGACTTGCAACAAGGTATTCTTACAGCAGCCAAACAATATAAGGAATCAACTGGAAAACCGCTGACCATAAACAGTGCCGCTAGAACTCCGGAGAAACAAAAAGAACTTTATGATAAATGGGTTGCTGGCGGGAAAAAAGGAATGCCAGTGGCTCCTCCGGGCTCTAGTTTGCATGAACAAGGTAAAGCTGTTGATATTCAAGAAGGCATATCTTCGTCAGTTGCTATAGCAGCATTGAATTCCCAAGGGCTATTTCAAACTGTACCTAACGATCCAGTACATTTTCAACCAAAAGCATTTGGTGATGGCGGCGTTGTAAACAAACCAACACTTGCGCAGATTGGTGAAAAAGGTCCAGAGGCAGTGATTCCGCTCAAAGGTGGGCAAGTTCCAGTACATATAAACAGTGATAGTATGAGCGCCCTAGGTGGCGGTGGCTGGAGCGAGCTTCAAGGCTACAACATGGGTGCAATCACTACCGACATAGCGGTACTACAAAAAATTGCTGGCAAGTTGGGAGCATATGACAAATCAACCGAGATGATCACTGATCCAAAACTCTGGAAAGAAATCTTACAGTCGGGCATGTTGATGAACTATGATGTAGGCGCAGCTAGAATTGGAACCAAAGGGCTGTCTGAGATAGCAGGTTCAGAAGCTGTGGCTGATGCACTTGCTGGTCGAATCAAAGAACTGATTGACACCAAGAAAGACAGTGGCGAAGCAATTGCTCAAACTAGAACTGAATTTGCGGACATGATGAAAACATTCTATACAGATTTCTTTGCCAAGATGCAGGAGGAAATGCGAAAAGAAAGTCCATTGGATTCAGAGATGCTGGCTGTACTAAAAGACATTAGCAAAACAAACGCTGCCGCAGCAGGATCTAGCGAAAAGATGTTGCGTTACTCACAAAACTAACGGTAAATAAACAATCATGGCAGAACAAAACAAACCCGGCTGGAAAAAATATTTTAAGGTAGCAGACACCACTGGAGTGATGAGTCCAATTTCGGGTACCAATCAGTTTGGGTTTCCGGGATACGGCAAGAACGATGGCGGTACAGGCAACACCAATGAATTTGGATTCCGCAACTATGCCAGCAGACTGCCCGAAGTTTACTCTGGCCACCCCAACAGAATTGAGCGTTACAACCAATATGAGAACATGGACATGGACTCAGAAATCAACGCCTGCTTGGATATCATTGCAGAGTTCTCCACACAGCTAAACGAACAAAACGGCACGCCGTTTGACATTGACTATCAAGACAAACCCACCGACCACGAAATCGAAATCATCCGCAAGCAGATGAAGCAGTGGGTCAAGCTGAACAAACTGGACCAGCGCATATTCAAGCTGTTCCGCAACACCATCAAGTACGGCGATCAAATCTTTGTGCGTGATCCAGAAACATTTGAAATGATGTGGGTGGACATGAGCAAGTTGGCCCGTGTGATTGTGAACGAGTCAGAAGGCAAGCGTCCTGAACAGTATGTGATCCGTGACATCAATCCCAACTTCCAAAACATGACTGTGGCAGCAAAAACCACCACAGACTACATGACCAACCCAGTTACAGGATCAATCTCTGGCAGCTCTAACTATACCATGCCCAACGGCGGCACAGGTGGTGGTGTGGGTAATTCAAGATTCATGACAGCCATGAACGAAGTTTGTTTAGATGCCAAGCACGTGGTGCATATGAGCTTGAACGAAGGCCTGGACACATTCTGGCCGTTTGGCAAAAGCATACTAGAAAACATCTACATGGTGTTCAAACAAAAGCAACTGCTGGAAGATGCCATCTTGATCTATCGTGTACAACGTGCGCCAGAGCGCAGAATCTTCAAGATTGACGTGGGCAACATGCCATCGCACTTGGCCATGCAGTTTGTGGAACGAGTGAAAAATGAAATGCACCAGCGCAGAATTCCCACTGTAACTGGCGGCGGCAACAACATGATGGACAGCAGTTATAACCCGCTATCCATCAACGAAGATTACTTCTTTCCACAAGGACAAGACGGGCGTGGCTCATCAGTTGAAGTGCTACCTGGCGGTCAGAACCTGGGCGAAATTGACGATTTAAAGTATTTCAACAACAAAATGGCCCGTGGTTTGCGTGTGCCATCCAGCTATTTGCCCACTGGTCCAGACGACTCAGATCGTGTGACCAGTGACGGAAAAGTCGGCACAGCCCTTATACAAGAGTATAGATTCAACCAGTATTGTGAGCGTTTGCAAGCACTAATTGTGCAAAAGTTGGACGATGAATTCAAGATGTTCTTGAAGTGGCGCGGGTTTAATATCGACTCTAGCTTGTTCAACATCAAGTTCAATGCACCACAAAACTTTGCAAGTTATCGTCAAAGCGAACTGGACAACACCAGGATCACAGCGTTTTCACAGCTGGAACAGTTACCTTACATGAGCAAGCGTTTTATGCTAGAACGTTTCTTGGGCTTGACTGAAGATGAAATTCAACAGAACGAAGAAATGTGGCGTGAAGAACACGATGACGTTGATGCACCCCCTGTGGCCGGCAGCGACTTGCGAGCTGTGGGTGTAACACCAAGCGGCATGGAAGCTGACATTGCTACTGGTGAAGAAATGGCTGGTATGGATCAACCAGGCGCAGAAGGAATGGCAGGTCCGGGTGCAGCACCTCCGGCAGCTGGACCGGGTGCACCAGGAACGTTATAAATAACAACATGCTACTGACAGAAATCTATAATCAACAGCCTCAAGCCTATCAAGACTTGAGTCAAGACAACAGTCAACTGCAACTCAGCGACTTGCGTAAGACTCGCTTGACCTTGCGTCAGCTAAACAAACTGCGCAAAATGAATGACATTCGTTCTGTAGAATTCAAAGACAAACTCAAATTGATACGCAAACAGTATCAACCTCCAGCACAACCTATAGCCTGATCAGTCGGCGAGAAAAAACAGCCGTTTTGAGGGTTAAACACTATAGTTTTTGACTGTTATATTAAATAACAGCACACTTTACCTATAGGAGTTTACCCAATATGAACCGTTTCGAACAATTAATCGAATACGTCATTAATGACGAAGAACAAAAAGCCCGCGAACTTTTCCATGACATCGTTGTGGAAAAAAGCCGTAAGATCTATGAAAACTTAATGGCCGAAGAAGCCGAAGAAGACCTAGACGAAGCAGCTGAAGAAGAGCTCGACGAAGCTGAAGAAGACCTTGACGAAGGCATGATGGGCGGAGACGCTAGTGATGACCTAATTGACAATGTCGAAACAGAAGAAGAAATGAGCATGGAAGGCGAAGATGACGCCGATGCTGAATTTGACGACGAAGCTGAAGAAGCCGGCGACGACTTAACTGGTGATTTAGAAGCTGATCACGATGAGTTTGGCGGCAGCGAAGGCGGCAGCGGTGACGCTGCTACTAAAGACGACATCATGAATTTAGAAGACAAACTGGACCAGTTGATGGCCGAGTTTGAAGCTGCTATGGGCGGTGACGAAATGGGCATGGGCGACGGCGACGGGTTTGGTCCTGAAGAAGGCGGCGACGCTATTGAAATGGACGACACCGGCGAAATGGAACCAGGCATGATGGAAGCCATCAGCTTGAAAGCAGCCCCAAAGCCAGTTACAGCTGAACAAGGTAACGGCAAAGCAGGTCCTGTAGCATTTAACTCAGGTGCAGCTGGTATGGCCAGCAAGCCAGTACACACTGGTGCTAGCCAAGGTGGTCATCATGACACATCTGCTTATCGCAACACAACAAAAGACTTGATTGGCAAAGTAGGTAATACACCTGCTCAATCCACACAAGATCTCAAGCCTGCTACCAAGCCACATTTGGGCCAAGCATCAGGCGTGAACAACAAGAGCCCACTGCCAAGCGGTCGTAAGGGTTAATTAGATGTCATCTAGATACCTAAGAGAAGATCTTACTTTTAGCCAAGCCAACATCCAAGTTTTGGAAGAAGCTGATATTGGCGGCAAGAAGCACCTCTATCTCAAAGGCATTTGCATTGAAGGCGACAAGAAAAATGCAAATGAGCGTATCTATCCTCGACACGAAATTATCAAGGCAGTAGAAACCATCAACGAACAGATCCGTAACGGTAACTCCGTTTTAGGTGAAGTGGACCATCCAGATGATCTCAAGATTAACTTGGATCGTGTGTGCCACACAGTTGACGGCATGTGGATGGACGGACATGCAGGTTGCGGTAAGTTGAAAATTCTGCCAACCCCGATGGGTGAATTGATAAAGACTCTGTTGACATCTGGCGTGAAGCTGGGTGTTAGCAGTCGTGGATCAGGTAATGTTGATGACAGAACCGGACATGTAAGTGACTTTGAAATCGTCACTATAGATGTGGTTGCCCAACCCAGTGCTCCTAATGCGTATCCTACAGCAATCTATGAAGGCCTCATGAATATGAAGCACGGTCATAAGATCTTAGAGATGGCTAGAGAGTCTGGTCAGGACGACAAAGTAAAGAAGTATCTCGCAAGTGAGGTTAAACGCCTCATTCGAGAACTTAAAATCTAAGGAGAATGAGGCATGTTTGATGCTATTAAACCATTGCTAGATAGCGGATTAATCAACGAAGATGTCAGTAAGGAACTCAACGAAGCTTGGGAATCTAAACTGACAGAAGCTCGTGAATTGGTTCGTGCTGAACTTCGTGAGGAGTTTGCACAACGCTATGAGCACGACAAGTCAGTGATGGTAGAAGCCCTAGATAAGATGGTAACAGAAGGTCTCGCAGGAGAACTGGCCAACATTGCAGCTGAAAAGCGCAATTTGGCCGAAGACCGTGTGAAGTTTCAACACAAGATGAAAGAGTCAGCCACTAAGTTTAACAGCTTTATGGTTACAAAACTTTCTGAAGAAATTTCCGAACTGCGTAAAGACCGTAAGATGCACGCCGAAGGTGTCAATAAACTTGAAAACTTCGTTGTGCAGGCTCTAGCTAAAGAAATTACAGAGTTCGCTAAAGACAAACGTGATGTTGTAGAAACAAAAGTTCGTTTAGTACGCGAAGCTCGTAGTCAGCTAGAAGGACTCAAGTCACGATTCATCAAAGAATCTGCACAAAAAATGAGTTCTGCTGTTAGCCGTCACTTGAAGGCTGAACTGAACCAATTGCAAGAAGACATCCAGGTTGCTCGCGAGAACAATTTTGGTCGTCGTATCTTCGAAGCGTATGCTACTGAATTTGGCGCTACTCACTTGAATGAGAAAGCGGAAGTTCGTAAGTTGCATGACAAAATTGCGCACAAGGATAAGAAATTGTCCGAGGCAATTCGTCTCACCGAGAAAGCCAAAGTCTTGGTTGAGAACAAAGAACGCGAACTGCGTATGATCAAAGAGTCCAATGAGCGTCAAAGCACAATGGATGAATTGCTGCGTCCCTTGAATAAGGAAAAGCAAGAAGTCATGCGTAATTTGCTCGAAAGTGTCCAAACTACCCGTTTGAAAAATGCTTTTGAAAAGTATCTACCAGCAGTGTTGGAAGACCGATCAGCTAAAGCCCGCAAGGTGATTGCTGAGCAGGTGTCCGCAGTTACCGGTGATAAGACAGCTCCACAAAAGTCAGAGTCTGATGAAGATCGCAGCAATGTGATTGACCTCAAGAGACTGGCTGGACTGTAATAAAAACAATTTTAGGAGACTTAAATGTCAATGGAATTACTTGAAAGTCGCTGGGGCGAGACCAAAGAAGCTCTGCTTGAAGGTCTAAACGGAACCAAGCGCAATTCGATGAGTGTTATCCTGGAAAACACCAAGCGTTACTTGAAAGAGAACGCAAGTGCTGGTAGCACCGCTTCTGGCAACATTGCCACACTTAACCGTGTGATTCTGCCAGTTATCCGCCGTGTGATGCCAACTGTTATTGCTAACGAGTTGGTTGGTGTTCAGCCAATGACCGGCCCTGTTGGTCAGATCCACACTCTGCGTGTGCGTTATGCACAAAGTTTGACTGATACTTCTGCTGCTGCAACTTCTGTTACAGCTGGCCAAGAAGCATTGTCACCCTTTACAATCGCAACTGCCTACTCTACAGTTCCTCAAGGTACTACTAGCACCAATGCTTACACTGGTGCCAATACAGCTACCATGGAAGGTACTGGCGGTAAACAAATCAGCGTTCAAATCTTGAAACAAGCTGTTGAAGCCAAGACCCGCAAGCTGCAGGCTCGCTGGACTTTTGAATCTGCACAAGACGCACAAGCCATGCATGGTATTGACGTTGAAGCAGAAATCATGGCTGCTCTGGCTCAAGAGATTACCGCTGAGATTGACCAAGAGATTCTACTGAGCTTGCGCTCATTGGCTTCTACTGAGTTCACATACAACCAAGCTACCGTTTCAGGTACAGCTACATTCGTTGGTGACGAACACGCCGCATTGGCTGTTTTGATCAACCGTGTTGCTAACTTGATCGCCCAACGTACACGTCGTGGCGCTGGTAACTACGCTGTTGTTTCTTCAGCTGCATTGACAGTGTTGCAAAGTGCAACAACTTCAGCTTTTGCTCGTACCACAGAAGGCACCTTCGAAGCACCTACAAACACCAAGTTTGTTGGTACCCTGAACGGTTCTATGCGTGTGTTCGTTGACAGCTATGCTGCTGACACCACACCAGTTCTAGTTGGCTACAAAGGCTCTTCAGAAGCTGACGCTCCTGCATTCTACTGCCCATACATTCCTTTGATGAGCAGTGGTGTTGTGTTGGATCCAACAACCTTTGAACCAGTGGTGTCATTCATGACACGTTATGGTTACATTGAGTTGACCAACACTGCAAGTTCGTTTGGTAACGCCGGCGACTATGTTGGAGAAATTGCAGTATCTAACTTGTCATTCTCCTAATCAGAGAAACAACCCAGGGATGGGAAGGCAAAGAACCTGCTTCGGCAGGTTTTTTGTTGGCTATATAGTTTGATGATTCATTATCTCAATCCAGATATTCACTACACTCCACGAACCTATCTCAATCAATGGTTCAAAGAAGATGTGGTGCTAATCACAGACAACGATTACGATGTGTCAGCTACCGATCAATTATTAAATCAATGGCCAATACAGCAACGAATAACTGATTTCACACATAATGCAATGTCAGATCACAAGGTAACGATACCTTCAAGATTGGTATTGTCAGCAGACTACACCAACTGGTATACACCAAAAACAAATTTTGTGTTTTTTCCTCTTTACATGTGGGCATTTGGTTTGCGAAATCAATTGTGGTTTGATGCAAAGTTTGATGCAACCAGTGATAAAACCAAAACCATAATGTGTTTGAACAATAATCAACCACCTCATAGAATTTGGTTGTACGAAGAATTTAAAAAATTACAAATTATTGATCAAATGGTATACACTTGGAAAGGTGAAAGAACATTAACAGACGATAATTTTGGTGCTTATAGAATTGGAGTCAATCATCCAGTTTATAGTGAGTGTGCTGTAAATTTGGTTACAGAAACAGAAATGACCACTTGCTCATTGAGTGAAAAAAGTTGTAAACCATTCATGGCACTTCAAATTCCAGTGATTGTTGGCCCGCCTGGCTGCAACAAATTTTTACAAGATATAGGATTTGACATGTTCTCAGATCTAGTGCCTTGGCATACATGGGACACTGATCTATCAATTCGATCAAGATTACACAAGATATCACAGTTTGTTAACCAATGGATTCAGCAAGGAACAATACTGTCTAATTACTATCAAGTGCTACCTAGAGTAGAATACAACAAGCAATATTTTCACAGTGAAACATTGAGAAGTCGTATCATGTGTCAGATGTCACAACTTGCTTGAGCAAATTTTTTGTTGACTAAGTATGTAAATAATGGATCCTATATTTGTAACAGAAAAAATTGATACAACCAACAGCAGAGCTTACCTTTGGCCGCTGATTCCAAAAGATTCAGTAGTAATCACTCAGAATATCATATACACTATCAATGATATACCCAATCTAAAAGCACATTTGCCCGATGTAGGAGATCAACCAATTTACTATGATTTATCTTACAGTCCTGAAGTATTAGATACTGAACACATAACTGGTATTTTTGATAAGTTGAAAGAAATTGCCCCACTCAAAATTATAGTCAACGAATACAAAAAATTTTACAATCCACACAAAGATTTTATATTTTTTCCACTGGTTTTTTATTCATACTCATATGGTGCTTATCAGATTCCGATAAATCGTGTTGACTTGCCAAAGTTTGAGAAAAAAATAAAACCATTTATGAGTCTAAACAATCGTCCAATATGGCACAGAATTTGGTTGTTTACTGAATTGGCCAGCAACAATTTGCTTGACAAATTTGACTACTCATTTGTATGGAATCCAAAAGTAAATTGTCCCGGCATGGAACACCAACTTGATCTGCTGCCTGATCAAAAACGTATACAAGCAGAATCCATGCTGGATTTACTTCCCATTAGATTTGAACATGAAAAACACAAAGACTTCAATGCAGATCAATACACCAGTCTTAAAATCCACAATGAATGCGCTGTAAACATTGTAACTGAAAGTTGTCCAAATTTGGGTTTTTTAACTGAAAAAATATGCAAGCCATTGGTGTGTTATCAAATTCCCATACTGTTAAGTCATGCCGGTGCCACACAATTTTGTCAGGATGCAGGATTTGATATGTTTGAGGACATCATACCTTGGCGCACGTGGGATCAAATTGAAGACGAACAAGAACGATGCATGGTTGCTTGCAAGTTTATTGTGGAGTATATCAAACATGGTGATGCGTTGGCAGACTGGAACCGTTGTCAAGATAGAGTGATTGCCAATCGTGAACGCTTGGTCAGTGATGACTTTAAAAAATTTTGCACTGCACAATTCTATTTAGGCACACCATGAAAATATCAGAATCTAATACCTGCCCAGGGGCAGCAACTTTTCATCCTGGATCAATTTGCAATCTTGCCTGTGTGACATGTGGTCCTGAGGCCAGCACAAGATGGCAAAAAGAACTTGGTATTCCAATTGTTCCTGGCAACCCTCGTGACATTGATCCAGAGACTATCATGAGAGCCAAACAAATGACTGGAGTGGTAATTTGTGGCGGCGAACCAATACTGAATCACAGTTCAGAAGTTATACTAGAACATCTAAATGTTGATCAAAATATAAGAATTCACTTCAATGGAACAGTAATGCCCAAACAAAGTTTCTTGGACAAATCTGCCAGATTTCAATACATTCAATATTGTTTCAGTATTGATGGAGTAGGTGAAAGATTTGAATACTTGCGCTGGCCTGCCAAATGGAATCAAGTGGTTGATAACATTTTGTGGTTGGTTAGTGCTGCACCTGACAATGTGGGGTTTGCTGTCAATATCACAGTTTCGCAATTGAACAAACCATATTATACCGAAGTGATTGATTGGATTGATCAAACTATACCCCAAAACAAGCAAGGCACGAAAACAGTTGTAACTTTCAATCAAGCTGGTGATAATTTGCTGTCGCTAGATTACTTAGAGAGCATTGATAAAAAAAGAAATTTAGACTGGAGAGTATTGTTTCCAAAAGCAACAGAATATATTTTATGAAAATATTCCGACATTCCATTCAAGATGCATTTTTGGTAGTGCAAGCTCTAACTACTGTAATTGTGGCGTTGGCGTTTGCTATCATTGACCCAGACTATGTTTGGTGGCTGGTGTTTCTGCCTGTGCATGTGATGTTGATGCTGTGTTGCAACAACACATCATTGCATCATCATAGCCATTGGGAAACATTCCATAGTAAAACACTAAATCGTGTGTATGAGTGCATGTTGTCAGTTGCCGGAGCAACACCTGTGCAAGTTTATAGAAATGCTCATTTGATTCATCACAAGTTTGTAAACGATCCTCCTGTGAGCAAAGATACAATCAGTGTGTTAGCTAAAGGAACTAAAGGGCAAGCAGAAAACGCATGGAAATTTTGTCTAGGGTGGAGTGTAAAAACTAACTTTTTATATAGTTGGATAACTGGCCGGGTAAAATCAATGCCCTTGGTCAAACATGCACACTGGCAGAGAGAAGCAGTAGCATTGGCAGCTTTTACATTGCTTTTGTTGTTGCTGAATTTTGAATACGGACTTTGGTGGTTCTGTGTGGTGTGCCCAGTCATGCAGTTTTTGAATGCTGCCTGGCACTATGGAGAACACTGGGGCGCACATGATCGCAGAGGTGATACCACACAAGACTCTGTGGGCGTTTACAACTGGTGGTACAACACTTTTTGTTTCAATTCTGGACTGCATCAAGAGCATCATCACAAGCCTGGTGTGCACTGGACTCGATTACCGTCAATAACACCATTGTTGCCCACCAATAGAGTCATGGCCACGGGCATGCATGTTTTTAATGTACCTTGGTCACAAGATTTTAAAAAGTTAGTTAAACTTTCATCCAACTGAGATATTGAGCTATTTTCTTTGTGACAGATGCCCAGTCATCCTGTATAGGTTGTCTAAAAAGTCGTGCAGTAGAATACCAAGGTGAGTCATCACGATTCAGCAAGTAACGCCAATCTGTTCCAAACCAGTTGAGCATGATCCAAGTGGGTCTACCCAGTGCGCCTGACAGATGTGACACAGCAGTGTCAACTCCAATCACCACATCCATGGCCATGACTAGTGCCGCAGTGTCGGCAAAACTTTGTATTGAGCCCGGAAATCTACTCACACCAGCTGCGGCCAATTCAGATTCTTCAGCTTCACTGGCATCAATCTGCAAGTTAACCCACTCATATTGAGGATTGGCTTTGATCAACTCTAACATCACAGGGAACGGCATGCCTTTATGCTCGTTCAGCCAGTTGTCTTTTCTACCACTCCAGCAGAATCCCACTCGCATGCGATTCTTTGGACCCAGGCGTTGCAACCACTCTTGTTGTTTGTCCATGTCAGCATTGAGATAGTTTACTGGCTTTGGCAAGTTTTCTAGTGTGACACCCAATATACCTGGAATACTCATGATAGGAGTCCAGTAGTCAAAGTCGCCTACATCATCAGTATATCTACCAATGGCTTCCAGCAGAGGACTTCCGTACAATAGTGGAATAAGTGAGTCTGTGACTTTGAGTTTGATCTTAGCACCCATTGTGTGCAGGTTGTAGATAAATCTCACAAACTGAATGTTGTCTCCGTGGCCTTGTTCGCCTTCTACAAGTATAGTTTTGTCTTTAAGGTCTTGCCCAGTCCAGCGTGGCTGTGTGTACTTGGGCAGTTGTCCTGCCAAGTGTTCGTAGTTCCAGCGAGTTTCATACTGGCGCCAGCCATCTCGATAGTTGCCTAACTGTAACAGTGCAACAGCAAGATTAAATTGTGCTGTGGCTGATGTGGGTTCTAGTACGATGGCATGTTGTAAAAATGGTATGGCTCTAGCAGGCTGTCCGCACTCTCTCATGACATTGCCATAGTTGTTCCAAGCCGCTGACGAATCTGGATCTTCAACAAATGCCTGAGCATAACATTTGAGAGCTTCTAAGGGGCGATGTTGTGCTCTAAGGTCGTTGCCTTGAGCAATAAGAGTGTTTGTGTCCATGGCTATATTTAAGGTGTAGTTGGTTCCATTTTACATTTTCGCTAAATACTTGTCAACGCAATTTGGCGTTTTATGCAGCTCACCACTGCGTAGCGGCTAGAACCCGCATTGGGCTTCTATAAGGAGAAATCAAATGGGAAGAGCTCTAAAAATTCAAAAGTACGGTACCGCACAAGGTATCACAATCAATACAAATGGCACAGTAAATCAACCCGCCGCCGCTGTAATAATTGACGTTGGCTATCCAAATTTTAACAGTTTGACTGATCCAGTGTTTAACGCACCTGTTCAGACTCTGTCTGGCACCGAATATCTAGGTGTGGTTGGCGGTTTAAGCACCACAGCAACCACATCAACCAATCCTATCATTCTTCCACAAGTTAATATCTTGTTGTCAAACAACAGTTCTACTGGTGCAGGTGCAGGTCGTTTGATCCGTCAGAAAGGTGCGCACAAGTTTTTGGTAGCTTATGTTGCTGCTACCACTGCTGATGAAGATTTTATTGTTGGTCAAGCATATAGTATTGCTGTGGTAGGCTCAACCAATTGGGCCGCAGTTGGTGCAGGTTCAAGCAATGTGGCAGTAGGCGACATTTTCACTGCTACTGCTGTTGGATCTGGTACAGGTGAAGCATATCCAGTTGGTCAATGTGTGTTGTCCAACACTGGTACACCCACAGCTGGCAACATGTGTATTGAGTATTCAGTAGGCGACAGTTCTGCTGTGTATGCTTCTTACATTACCAACAAGTGGATCCGCGATTGGAACGGTATGACTTATGATACCTATAGTAACAGCAATCTTGGACCAAACACCTACACTAATGAAAACTTCTATCCTGTGAACTTCTTCACAGACGAAGGCACAGTTACATGGTCTGGCGCTGAAATTATCAACAGCATTGCGGCTCAAAATGGTTCTTTACAATTGGCGCAAGTGGTCAAAACCACAAGCTAATTAGATTTGATCCTACCGTCCTCCTTGCTAACTACAAGGAGGATTTTTTATGAGCATGGCATTTGTATTAGGCAATGGGGTCAGCAGACAAGGTGTTAATTTAGAAAATTTACGCACCCACGGCACAATCTATGGGTGTAATGCTTTGTACAGAGACTTTGTACCAGATGTTTTGATTGCCACAGATCGTCCAATAAGCGAGCAAATACAGCATAGCGGCTACCCACTCAAACACAAATTCTACACCAGAAGACCACTTGATGGACTTGGTGCGCATCGTGTGCCTGAACAATACTGGGGCTATAGTTCTGGACCACTAGCAGCAGCCATTGCAGCCCAAGATAAACACTTGAACATCTATTTGCTAGGATTTGACATGGCTGGCATTAACAATAGATTTAACAATGTGTATGCAGACTCTGAATTCTACAAACCCAGTGCTGCAAATCCAACGTTTACTGGCAATTGGGAACGACAATTGCTTAAAGTCATGCAAGACTATCCCAACACAAACTTCATTAGAGTGCATGGTGCAGTCACAGCAGATGTGCCAGAATTCCAAAAACACCCCCGATACTCGCGTCAAACCATAGCTGAATTTCAAACTCAATTTGGCGTTTGACCCAAAAATAGCATACGCTGGGTTCTGGTAAATACACCATAGGACCCAGATTCAGCATGAGTGAACCACAACAATATATCAATGTAGGCCAAGTTGCCAACGATGGCACCGGGGAATCTCTGCGCGATGCGTTTAACGCAGTAAACAACAATTTTGCCAATGTGTGGGCTGCTGGCCCTGTAAACTCGCAAGTTGTTATTTCCTACAACCGTGTCAGTACAAACGAAACCAATCTTGATCTAATCTTGGCTGGCAATGGCATAGGCAATGTCACAGTGGCCAGCACTACTGTGCCTAGCATTGATGCAGTATATGATTTGGGCAGGGCCAATCGAAGATGGGACGAAATTCATGCTGTTTACTACTATGGTAATGGTGCTTATTTAACAGGTATCACAGGCAACGGTGGTGGTGGTCCAAATGTGTATTTCAGCCAAGGCGCACCTGGCAATGCCAGCATAGGCGACATCTGGATTGAGTCAGACACTGGTGTTCAGTATATTTACTTTAATGACGACACTTCAAATCAGTGGGCTGAGATGGAAGCCTATCAAAGTTTCAGTTCAGGTGGCAATGGAACAGCCAACACTGGCAATTGGGCATTTAGTGGCAATAACTTTTACAATCTCAATGGCGGAAATATAACTAACGGTGACCTCACTCATGGTTACACAGCAGGAATAAACATCCCTACCAATGGCGATGCCAATGCTATTTTGTTAAACAATACCTACGGTAATATTATATTGCAGGCAGGAGCCAATTCTGATCCTACTGCTACCTGGATATTTGGCAATGATGGCAATTTAACCATCCCAGGCAATGCCACCATTCAGCCACTCGGCGATGATCTCACAATTGACGCTTCGACTGGCAATGTGTATGTCAAGAGCAAAGGGCATACATTCTTATTTGATGCCAATGGTGTTGGACGCTTTGTCATGCCCGACAATGGTAAGATTGCCGCAGACTCAAACTTATCAATCAATGTGGGTGACTGGGCCAACAGTGCCGGTAGCCTTTGGACCTTTCATGCAGATGGCAATACAACATTGCCTGGAAATTCAACAATAACCACATCTGAAGGTGCATTCTTAACCACACGAACATTCAGTGGCAATGCCTACACTCAACAAAATCAGGACACAAATACTTGGGAAATTTATCCTGAAGATGATGTCACAGGACCAAACTCTGCGTGGGCTTGGATCAAAGCATCTTTATACACAGCGGATACACCTGAAGTGTTTATTGAAAATCAAAAGGGCAGTGACGGTGTTCCACATCGTTGGACATTTGATGCCAATGGCAACTTAACGCTACCAGCCAACACATTTGCTGTAAATTATGCCAACGGCGATCCAGTATCATTGGGTGGCGGGGCAACCAATCTCATTGCCAACGGTAACAGCTATGCCAACATAGCCACAGCAGACGGCAATTTGGTGGTTAATGTGGGCACGGATGGCTACGGAACTTGGACATTTGAAACAGGCACGGGCAATTTAATTGGCCCAGGTAATGCCAGTCAAGGTGCTGGCATTGTGTTCAGCACAGAACAAAGTGTTTACATCCGTGAGGACATGGGGCAACTAAACATCGATGCTTTCCACACAGTAATCACAAGCAATTCTGGCAACATTGGCAACATCCAATCTTGGAACTTTGACAACGATGGTAACTTGACTGTGCCGGGCAACATAATCGGCAACAATCTTGGCAATCCAATGTATATCACCGGCGCAACTGCTAATGTTGACGGTCTGGCAGGGTCATTGGTATTAAGTGGTGGTAGCACAATTAACGGGTTCAGCGGAATTCCTTCTGCTGGTGGAACATTGGAATTAAATGGTGGTAATGCAACTGGGTGTGCAACTGTGGGCGGCAGTGTTCTAATTAATGCAGGACAAGGAGACGGTGGCTGGGGGGATATAACTCTAACAGTCAACTCAAAATCCACAGTGTTCAACTACGCTGGTCAAGCGATACTGCCTGCGGTCAAGATCGGCACAGAAAATAGTTACGATCCAGGTAATCCTTACGAAGGTGAGCAGTTGGGCCTATACGGCACACGCAGAATCATATCACCTAACTCGGGCGGCACCAATCAAGTTACGGTGTCGACTATTATACAAAGTCCACAGTTTGGATCTCCACAGGTGGTCTACACTGCATACAACGCAAATGTCTGGGCATTTAAAATGACCATGCGTATTCAACACGGTGCCGGCACATCACCAACACCACAAAATATGCAGATGGCTGATATTTTTGCCGCAAGAAATGATTCGGGCGACATAACTTACAGCATAACCAATCGACTCAAAACAGATCCAACCGAAGATGATGTGGTGATTGTTCCTGCCTATGATCCCATCTACGGCACCATGTTCATCAATGCCACTGCTACTGGTAACGGAACAGCCAGCAATGGATCATACTACTTTACATTCGATGTTGTAGAATTTAACCAGACATACGACTAAGGAATAATAAATGTCAGCAAACATAACACCATTTAACTCGGACGGCGGGTTTACTACAGCAGGCAATATTACTGGCGGCACTGCAAATCTTGTTGCTATCAATGGACCATCTGATGCTTTCTTTGATATCAAAGTAACAGATTCTGGCCCGGGTGCTTCTTTACAATTAGGCGATTGGGACATAGCAGGCTTCCCTAAATCATTGGTTCAAGTTAGCGATAATGTGCATATTGTCACTGGCGTTACCACTGGTGGCGGCGATTGGAACTTTGATACTAATGGCGATGTAACAGTTCCAGGAGATATTCTTGCCCAGGAAGGCAATGATTTAGCTGTTCAAGTTTTTAATCCTACTGCCGAAGGCGGTGTAACTTATGTTGTTCAAAATCGTCAAGTTGATCTTGACTACGACAGAACCACACAGTTTGAAGTAGCTCCGGCCAACATTATATTGTCTACCGATGTTAGTGGCAATAGATACCAATGGATTTTTGACAACACTGGTAATTTAACTCTACCAACCGATTCGTTCCGAGTCAACTATGCCAACGGCGATCCAGTAAGTATAAGTGGCACCTATGGTGATTCAAATGTTGTATCATTGATGGGGGCATTTGATAACAATCCTATTGGTAATATATCATCAATCAGTAATATAGGGTCAATCAATAATGTAGGGTCAATAGAAGTCAACGGCGATGGCAGCTATTATATCTATCAAAATCCCACTGGAGCAGGTGCCAGCATCGGCATGTATTATAACGAACAACAAAACGGATTTAATATTGATGCTAATGGGGTTGGCATTTATACTTCTGATGGCTCCTATCACAATTGGCTGTTTGGCACAGATGCCGTCACTACATTCCCTGGCAGTATACAAGGGTCCGAAGGGCAAACCTGGACAATTCAAGGTGGCAATAGTGTGCCTTATCAAGATAGTCCACTTAATATCAGAGGCAGTCAGGGCAATGCCTCTATAGACGGTCGTGATGTTAATATTGAAGGTGGATTTGGTAACAATGGCGGCAATGTCAATATTACCGGGGGTAGTGCAATTGGTAATATACTTGGCAATGTTAACATCAACTCCGGTGCCAGCATCTGGACATTTGGCAACACAGGTAATACCACGTTCCCAAATGGTGCAGTATTCACTGGTTACGATCTTTATGCCGCTGCCAACAGTTACATAGAACTTGCTGGATCTAATGACAATACCTATGTGGGCCTTGATAACAACAGTGTGTTTATCCAAACAGATTGGAATAATTCGCAAAAGCAATGGACATTTGATTCTGCTGGTAATTTAACATTACCTGGTAATTTAACATTATCAAATGGTGCAGTGATTCGAGACACCGCAGGTAACGCAGTAGCATTTGGGCTCGCTGCCGGGGCAAACACACAAGGTGCAAGTGCAGTGGCCATTGGTCTTGATGCTGGTCAAAACAACCAGGGTTTTATTTCAATAGCAATTGGAGCAGGCGCTGGTGCTAATGGTCAAGGCCAAGCTGCGGTGGCCATTGGCACAGATACTGGAGCTAATATACAAGGTATTGAAGCAATAGCTATCGGCTTTAAGGCCGCTAATCAAAACCAAGGTCAGCAATCTATA
>Ga0209084_1000134_pt1 | contig 70236 bp, 63 predicted proteins | sample C_130820_MF_Meta_FD_187309 | JGI IMG/M metagenome (GOLD analysis project Ga0209084, IMG submission 187309) | Freshwater microbial communities from Lake Croche, Canada to study carbon cycling - C_130820_MF_MetaG (SPAdes) (version 2) | ecosystem: Environmental > Aquatic > Freshwater > Lake...
ACTCTCAATGCCCACACCAGATCCCGCTGTGACTCCCGCTGGGACTGCGGCAGTGCAGCTTCCCACCGAGGTGGTTCGCCGAGCATTGCCGTCGGTCGCATGGGCCGGCGATGTCCTGGCTGATCTCGGTCGGTTCCAATCGCTTGTGATCGGGAACGGGCTCGGCCTTACCCCGCAGACCCTCGCGTCTGTCGTGGATGTCCTCGAGGGAGCGAAGATTCTCGGTCTACCGACGGTCGTCGACGCCGATGGCCTCACTGCACTTGCAGCAGCGGCCGGTGGTCAATCGGGTTCTCGCGAGTCGTCGTTGACGAGCGACGCGTACTCAAAGATGGTCGGGCCCAACACGGTGCTGACGCCGCACGATGGTGAGTTCGCCCGACTCGATGGATCGCCCCCGGGACCTGACCGGATCGCTGCCGCTCGTCGCCTGGCCGGGCGGACCGGGGCAGTGGTGCTGCTCAAGGGTCCCTCGACAGTGATCGCATCACCCTCCGGCGAGGTCCTCGTGTCCACGACAGGAGACGCGCGCCTCGCAACCGCCGGAACCGGCGACGTACTCGCCGGAATCATCGGAGCGCTCCTCGCTGCCGGCCTCGATCCGTTCAGGGCGGCGGCGGCCGGAGCGTTCATCCATGGTCGGGCGGGCGCCCTAGGCTGGCGACACGGAACCGTGGCCGGCGACCTGCCCTGGCGCATTCCCGCCGTCCGCGCCGCACTTGATGAACTGCTCTTCTGAAATTGCTGCAGCGAACGCTTCCTTCCAACTTTCGTCCTCCGGAGGACCGATGCTTCGAGAACTCCCTGTCAGCGAGATCATGACCACCGAGGTCCTGACGTTCGCTTCCGGCGATGACGTCCGTGATGCCATGCGTGCCCTCCTGCGTCGTGATGTCGATGGGGCGCCGGTGCTCGATGACGGCGAGGTGGTCGGCATGCTCTCGACCAGCGACCTCATTGTTGAAGAGGCCCGGGTTCATCTGCCCACCGTGATCACCCTGCTCGGGGCATATCTCGAACTTCCGTCATCGAAGAAGCGGTTCGACGCCGATATGGAGAAAGCCCTCGGTTCGACGGTGGGCGAGGTCATGACTGCGGGCGCCGCGTCGATCGCTCCGGATGCCACGGTCGAGGAAGCCGCCACGATCATGCATGAGGAAGGCATCGACCGCATCGTTGTCATCGACGAGACCGGAATGCTTGTCGGCATCGTGGCCCGCGGTGACATCGTCCGTGAGATCGTCCGCGAGTTCGACTCCGTGGACGGCGAGTAGAGACGTCGTGCGAGCAGCGCGAGCCGAAGTCGATCTTGAGGCTGTCGCGCACAACATCCGAGCGCTGCGTGCGGCGGTCGCACCGGCTCTGATCTGCGCCATCGTGAAGGCCGACGGTTATGGCCATGGAGCCATTGCCACAAGCGAAGCACTGCTCGGCGCGGGAGCCGATTGGCTTGGCGTCGCACTCGTCGAGGAGGCCGCGGTTCTCCGCCGGGCCGGTATCGTCGCCCCGATCCTGCTGCTCTCCCAACCACGCCTCGCTGATCTGGCGGCTGCGGTTCGATTCGATCTGCGGGTGTGCGTCTACACGACCTCAGCGATCGAACTTCTCGCCACCGCTGCTGCTGAGCAGAACCGCCGTGTTCTGGTGCATCTCAAGGTTGATACGGGGATGAATCGCGTCGGCGTTGCTCCATCGGAGGCCGTCGCTATGGCCCAGGAGATCTGCCGCCATCCCGAACTCGAACTCGAGGGAGTGTTCACGCATTGCGCGGTTGCCGATGAGCTCGACAACCCCTTCACCGATCTGCAGTTGGATCGATTCGATCAGGTGATCCTCGAGCTCGCTTCCGCCGGCATCGAACCGTCGATCCGCCATGCTGCCAATTCGGCGACCGGGATCGAACACCCTCGTGGCCGCTACGACCTCGTTCGTAGCGGCATCGCGGTGTACGGCATCGCTCCTGCGCCCGGACTCGCCGCCGGACTCGGGCTGCGGCCGGCACTCACATTGCGAGCAGAGGTCTCGATGGTGAAGCGGGTGGCGGCTGGCGATGGTGTCTCCTACGGCCTGCGGCACCGGTTCGAGAGCGACACCACCGTGGCCACCGTGCCGATCGGGTACGCCGATGGGGTGCCGAGACGTTTCGGGCTTTCCGGTGGAGAGGTGCTGATCGGTGGTCGTCGTCGACGTGTCGTCGGTGTGGTCACGATGGACCAACTCATGGTGGACTGCGGCGATGACCTCATCGCTGTCGGTGATGAAGTTGTCCTCATCGGCCAGCAGGGTGCTGAGGTGATCACCGCCGAGGAATGGGCGGTGCATCTCGACACCATCGCCTACGAGGTCGTCTGCGGGATCGGCCCACGGGTTCCGCGCTTCTACAGGAGGGCCGCCGAATGATCTTCGTTCGCACCACGTCAGCGCTCGCCACCAAGGCCGTCGCCGCGGCATTGGCGGAACTTGCCCGACCCGGCGATCTGCTCCTGCTCGCCGGTGACCTCGGAGCGGGCAAGACGGCGTTCACGCAGGGTTTCGGGGCTGCCCTCGGGATCGATGAACTCATCACCAGCCCGACCTTCACGCTCGTCAACACCTACGAGGGTCGACTCGAACTGAACCATCTCGATGTCTATCGACTCGAAGCGCTCAGCGAGGTGCTTGATCTCGGTGTGCCCGAGATGCTCGATGACGGAGGAGTCACGGTCATCGAATGGGGTGATGCCGTTGCGCCGGCCCTGCCCGCTGATTATCTCGAGATCCGATTCTCCTACCCCGGAGAGCAAGATCCCGATGACGTGCGGGTGCTCGAACTCATTCCGGTCGGCCCCCGCTGGTCGGCTCGCATGCGGGCCATCGCAACCGCGGTGTCCGAATGGATCCACGAACCGAATGGTGGGAACTGATGCTGATCATCGGAATCGATACGGCAACCGCCCAGGTGAGTGTGGCCATCGGAGGGCATGAAGGCGTTCTGGCTTCCACCCAGTCACTCCGCGGTCGCCAGCACGCTGAAGTGCTCACACCGGCTATCGAGTTCACCTGCCGGCAGGCCCGTATCGAACTCTCGGAAATCAGTGTGGTAGCGGTGGACCTCGGTCCCGGGCTCTTCACCGGTCTCCGTGTCGGCGTGGCATCGGCCAAGGCCATGGCGCATGCGCTCAACATCCCCATGATCGGTGTGTCCTCGCTCGATCTGCTGGCGTTCCCTGTTCGTTTCACGTCCCGTCTGATCGTGGCCACCATCGATGCCCGACGCGGTGAGCTCTTCTACGCCTTCTATCGGCAGGTGCCGGGTGGCGTGCAGCGAGTTTCCGATCATCAGGTGGGTTCGCCCGACGATCTGGCCTCGGAGATCCTGGCGTCGGGCGAGGAGTGCCTGCTGGTCGGCGACGGGGTCCAGCGCTATCGCGAGGTGTTCGACGGGCTGAAGAAGATCGAGATCGTCGAGGAAGGGTTCGCCTATCCGGCTGCGTCCTCGCTCGTGATGCTGGCCCATGCGCAAGCGTTGCGCGAGCAGTGGGTCAAGCCCTGGGATCTCCAGCCGCTCTATCTCCGCAAACCTGATGCAGAGATCAATTGGTCGACCCGCCCGACGCCATGAGCGCGCTGCGGATCCTCGCTGCTGGTCGGGAGAGTGCTGGCGCTCGCAGTGCCGCTCCCGAGGTCGTGGTCACCCAGATGCGTCGGCGCCATCTGCGTGCCGTGCTGCGCATCGAAGAGCACACCAGTTCCACCCCGTGGTCGCACGGGTTGTTCCTTGCCGAGGCCCGACGCCCCGAACGCGTCTACCTCGTTGCCCGCCTGGGCTCCACCGTGGTCGGGTTCGCCGGTCTGCTGTTCGCGCTCACTGATGGTCACATCACGACCATTGCTGTGGATCCGGATCGTCAGGGCGCACGTATCGGCACGCGCCTCATGCTGGTGCTGATTCGGGAGGCGATCGCCCGCGGAGCCACCGCAGTGACGCTCGAGGTCCGGGCCTCGAACGAGGCGGCACTCGCGCTCTACCGCCGGTTCGGCTTCGCTCCGGTCGGCACCCGCAAGGGCTACTACCGCCATCCCGATGAGGACGCGCTCGTGCTGTGGGCCCATGAGGTCGACACCGACGACTTCACCCGTCGCCTCGACGCGATCGAGGCATCGCTCGACACCCCAGTCGTGGTTGAACGACTCGCTGCACTTCCGGCTACTGCACTTCCGGCTACTGCACTTCCGGCTACTGATCTCCCGCGTACGAGTGAACAGGACGAACAACCATGACGACACGAGTGCTCGGTATCGAGACGAGTTGCGACGAGACCGCCGCCGCAGTGGTGGTCGATGGCCATCAGGTGCTGTCTTCGGTGGTGTCGAGCCAGGTTGATCTGCATGCTCGCTTCGGCGGGGTCGTGCCGGAGATCGCCAGCCGCGCCCATGTCGAACTGCTGACGCCGGTGGTCGCCCGTGCGCTCATCGAAGCGGGTATCGCCGACGATCATGTGGATGCTGTAGCCGCAACCGTTGGCCCGGGCCTCATCGGCGCTCTGCTCGTCGGGGTGAGCGCAGCCAAGACGCTCGCACTGGTCTGGGATGTCCCGTTCGTGGCGGTGAACCACCTCGAAGCCCATCTCTACGCTGCGCTGCTGGAGGACCCGGAGATCGAACTTCCGGTTGTGGTGCTGCTGGTGTCGGGGGGTCACACGTTGCTGATCTTGATGGAAGGACATGGGAAGTACCGCGTGCTCGGATCCACCATCGACGATGCTGCCGGCGAAGCCTTCGACAAGGTGGCCAGGTACCTGGGCCTCGGATATCCGGGCGGTCCGGCCATCGACATGATCTCTGATCAGGGCGACCCCGCCGCCATCGCTTTTCCTCGTGCCATGCTCGCCGAGGGCTACGACTTCTCGTTCTCCGGTCTCAAGACCTCGGTGGTCAACCATGTCCGGCGCAATCCGGAGGTGTCCACCGCCGACGTCGCCGCCTCGTTCCAACAGGCTGTCGTTGATGTGCTGGTGACCAAGGCCCGACGGGCTGCCCATGATCATGGGGCCAAGGGGTTGTGCCTTGCCGGAGGAGTTGCGGCCAACTCGCTTCTGCGGGAACGCCTCCTCGACGTCTGTGTGGCCGATGGTCTGCGGGCGTTCCTGCCGAGCCGGGCGATGTGCACCGACAATGCCGCCATGGTGGCCGCCGCGGGCTGGTACCGCCTGCAGTCCGACGGCCCGTCGCCCCTCGATACCGGCGCCGACCCGAATCTCCGCCTCATCTCGACACTGCTCTGATTTTGGGTCCGGAGCGATTCCGGTCGCTCAGGTTGTCTCCTGCCGATCTTCCGCGTATCGTTAGCACTCGCCCTCGGAGAGTGCTAACGCTCTCCGGGTCGCGCGAAACGCTCGCAGTCACAACCGATTCCTGAGCGAACCGACAACGGAGAAGCCCTTTCATGAACCTTCAGCCCCTCGAAGATCGCATCGTGGTCCAGCCCGGCCAGAGCGAGGAGACCACCGCCAGCGGCCTGGTCATCCCCGACACTGCCAAAGAGAAGCCCCAGCAGGGTGAAGTCCTTGCCGTCGGCCCCGGCCGTCGTAGCGAGCAGACCGGCGAGATCATCCCCCTCGACGTCAAGGTCGGCGACACAGTCGTCTACAGCAAGTACGGCGGCACGGAGATCAGCTCCGGCGGCGCAGACGTCCTCATCCTCAATGCTCGCGACGTGCTCGCGATCGTCAAGTAATCGGAGTCCTCAATGGCCAAGATTCTCAAGTTTGACGAGGACGCTCGCCGCGCCCTCGAGGCGGGCGTGAACGCGCTTGCCGATGCTGTCAAGGTCACGCTCGGCCCGAAGGGTCGAAACGTGGTGCTCGACAAGAAGTTCGGCGCCCCCACCATCACCAACGATGGCGTTTCCATCGCCCGTGAGGTTGAACTCGAAGATCCCTTCGAGAACATGGGTGCGCAGCTTGTCAAGGAGGTGGCCACCAAGACCAACGACATCGCTGGTGATGGAACCACCACCGCCACCGTGCTCGCCCAGGCCCTCGTGCGTGAAGGTCTTCGCAACGTTGCTGCCGGCGCCAGCCCGCTCGGCCTCAAGCGCGGCATCGAAAAGGCTGTGGCCACTGCTGTGGAGAGCATCCGCTCGCAGGCCAAGGAGATCGACGACAAGTCCGAGATCGCCCAGGTCGCCAGCATCTCCGCTGCTGACACCACCATCGGTGGCGTCATCGCCGATGCCATCGACAAGGTCGGCAAGGACGGCGTCGTCACGGTTGAAGAGTCCAACACCTTCGGCATGGATCTCGATTTCGTCGAGGGCATGCAGTTCGACAAGGGCTACCTCTCCCCGTACTTCGTCACTGATGCCGAGCGTCAGGAAGCTGTCCTCGACAACCCGTACATCCTCTTCGTGAACTCGAAGATCTCGTCGGTGCAGGACATGCTCCCCGTGCTCGAGAAGGTCATGCAGTCGGGCAAGCCCCTGCTGATCATCGCCGAGGATGTCGACGGCGAGGCTCTTGCCACGCTTGTCGTGAACAAGATCCGTGGCACCTTCAACTCCGTGGCTGTCAAGGCCCCGGGCTTCGGCGAGCGCCGTAAGGCCATGCTGGCCGATATGGCCATCCTCACCGGTGGCCAGGTCATCTCCGAGGAGGTGGGCCTCAAGCTCGACTCCACCTCGCTCGACCTGCTCGGCACCGCCCGCAAGGTCGTCGTCACCAAGGACGAGACCACCATCGTCGAGGGCGCTGGCGATTCCGCCGACGTCAACGGCCGCGTGGCCCAGATCAAGCGTGAGATGGACGACACCGATTCCGACTGGGATCGCGAGAAGCTCCAGGAGCGTCTGGCGAAGCTGTCGGGTGGCGTGGCCGTCATCAAGGTCGGCGCTGCTACCGAGGTTGAACTCAAAGAGAAGAAGCACCGCATCGAGGACGCCCTCAGCGCCACTCGTGCCGCGATCGAGGAAGGTGTCGTCGCTGGTGGCGGTACCGCTCTCATTCGTGCCCGTGCATCGCTCAAGGCCACCATCGACACCCTCGAGGGTGACGAGGCCACCGGCGCCCGCGCTGTCTACCGTGCACTCGAGGCCCCGGCCCGTTGCATCGCCGACAACGCCGGTCTCGAAGGTGCAGTCATCGTGCAGCAGATCGAGGACGCCACCGGCTCCATCGGTCTCAACGCCGCCACCGGCGAGATGGTCGACCTGCTCAAGGCCGGCGTCATCGATCCCGCCAAGGTGACCCGCGCTGCGCTGCAGAACGCAGCCTCCATCGCAGCCCTCCTGCTCACCACCGAGGCGCTCGTGGCTGACAAGCCCGACGACGGCGCCGGCGCTGCCGCTGCTGCGGCCGCCATGGGTGGCATGGGTGGCATGGGCGGCATGATGTGATCCAGGCTTCGGCCTGATCGTTCATCCGAACGTAGAACTGGAGTCGGCCGGCCCTTCGGGGCCGGCCTTCTTCATTTATCTCTCTGCAGTCCGGCTCTCTGCAGTCCGGCTCTCTGCAGTCCGGCTCTCTGCAGTCCGGCTCTCTGCAGTCCGGCTCTCTGCAGTCCGGCTCCCTACAGTCCGGCTCTCTGCAGTCCGGCTCTCTGTGCCGAGGAGGCTCACCAGGCGAGCCACAGCGGTGACGAGATAGATCTGTCCGATCACGGCCTCGGTGATCGAAGCAATGCGGGCGATATCGGTTCCCGGGCTGAGGTCGCCGTAACCGACAGTGGTGAGGGTCAGAAAGCTGAAGTAGGTGAAGTCGCCGCCACGTGGCTGCGTGGTCTCGCGGAAGAACGAATAGCCATTGAGTGCTGCGATGCCACGGTAGGTGGCGGCGAACCAGATTCCGATCAGCAGATACCCGGTGATTGCCGCGATGAGTGAGTTCATCGATACCCGGTCGTGCTGAAAGGCCCGGCGGACCACGGCAGGGAAGGCGATCGCGAACAGCACGGCGAACATGAACGAGTTGATGGCGACGAGCACGTTGTCCTGGGCGAATGTGGCCTCGCGCAACACAGTGAGGATCAGGGTGCTCACGCCCACCACCGCGAGCGTGATCGCTGCAGCGCGCAGGGTGCGGCGTTGGACCTTCGATCGGTCGAGCGCGAGCAGCACGAGCGCGGCGCTGAAGGGGAACTCGATCAGGAACCCCCATTCGAAGAGGTCGATCACGGGAGAAAGCCCGACAAGGATCACTGCCAGCGCGAGCACCGGGGCGAAACTGTCACGGTCGGTGAAGAGGCTGATCCAGGTGTGGCGAGGGCGAGGTCGACTCTGCTCGGAGTCGGTGGCCAACAGATCTTCCCTGTCGTCAGTCATTGGGGGAGCGTAGGTCGGTACCCTCTCAGCCATGGAAACTCCTCCCCCCGATCCCCAGAAACTTCTCACCGCATGGATGGAATGGGAATCAGGCGAAACGCCTCCCGGTCGTGTCATGTCGAATCTCAAGACCGGAGGTCTTCCGGATCTGCTCCGAGCACTCGTCGAATCTTCTGCGGTCGAGTCATCGTCCACCACGACGGAGTGACCGACGTGGTCTCTCGTGGGGGCCCCCAAGAAATCCCCCGGCCACCTTCGGCGCGTCCGGGACATTCGGCTCCGTGGGCAGGGGCGAGCAGTGACCTTCTGACGCCATCGCTGGCCGACGTGAAGGCGGCACTCGCCGATGCTGCCCCCGCGCGCCCCGTGGAACAACGCTTCGATGAGACTCGCGCTGCCGCGGTCCTCGCCGCGCTCTATGACCAGGAGCGGCAGGCGGAGCGCGCTGCAGCCGCACCGCTTTCAGTCGCACCGCTTTCAGTCGCACCGCTGGCTCACGTTGTGCTGACTCGACGCGCCCAGCATCTGCGCAGTCATCGTGGCGAGGTGAGCTTCCCCGGAGGCGCCCAAGAACCCGGTGAGGACTTCTGGACGACAGCGGTGCGCGAGGCGTTCGAAGAGGTGGCCCTCGATCCCGCATTGCCGACACCCATTGGCGAACTCGACCACCTGCGCACGGTCACGAGTCAATCGTTCATCGTTCCATTGGTGGCCGAGTTGCCGGGTCGTCCCGAACTCGTCGCCCATCCCGGTGAGGTCGAGCAGATCCTGCATGTGTCACTCGCCGAACTGCTCCTACCCGAGGTTTTCCACGAGGAGATCTGGACCATCGGTGGTCAGCAGCGACCGATCTTCTTCTTCGAAATCGAGGGTGACACCATCTGGGGGGCGACCGCGGCGATGCTCCGGAATCTCCTCGCGATCGTCACCGGAACCTTTGATCCGGGGGATCGTCCAACGCCTTGGGGCCCTTTCGCGGGCGAGTAGGCTTCATCCTTTCCATCTGCGAAGGGAACAGCAATGGCTGAGATCGAGATCGGACTTGGGAAGTCGGGACGTCGGGCTTATGGCTTCGACGACATTGCGATCGTGCCGAGCCGGCGCACCCGCGACCCCGAGGATGTTGAGATCACCTGGGAGATCGACGCGTTCCGTTTCGAGCTCCCGCTCATGGCTTCCGCCATGGACGGCGTGGTCAGTCCGGCCACGGCGATCGAAATCGGACGTCTCGGTGGCGTGGGCGTGCTGAACCTCGAAGGACTCTGGACCCGCTACGAGGATCCCGAGCCGCTGTTCGAGGAGATCAGCAAGCTCGACGTCGAGAAGGCCACCGCTCGCATGCAGGAGATCTATTCGTCGCCGATCATCCCCGAACTCGTCGGTCAGCGAATCCGTGAGATCAAAGCCGCTGGCGTTGTGAGTTGCTGCTCGGTCACCCCGCAGCGCACCAACGCCCTCGCCAAGCAGTTCATCGATGCTGAGCTCGACCTGCTCGTCATTCAGGGCACTGTCGTATCGGCTGAGCATGTCTCGAAGACTGTTGAGCCGCTGAACCTCAAGAAGTTCGTGCGCGAACTCGACATCCCTGTCATCGTCGGCGGTTGCGCCAGCTATCAGGCGGCGCTGCATCTCATGCGCACCGGTGCTGCCGGCGTGCTCGTCGGTGTCGGCCCCGGCCACGCCTGCACAACTCGTGCGGTGCTCGGTCTCGGCGTGCCTCAGGCAACGGCCATCGCTGATGCTCGTGCGGCCCGTATGCGTCATCTCGACGAGACCGGCGTCTACTGCCAGGTGATCGCCGATGGTGGCATGGGCACTGGTGGCGACATCGCGAAGGCCATCGTGTGCGGCGCCGATGCAGTGATGATCGGTTCGCCGCTCGCCGCTGCTTCTGAAGCTCCCGGCCGCGGGTATCACTGGGGCATGGCCACATTCCATCCGACGCTGCCGCGCGGCGCCCGGGTGAAGACCGCCACCCGCGGAACCCTCGAAGAAATTCTCGTTGGCCCGGCCAACGAGAACGACGGCCGCATGAATCTCTTCGGTGCATTGCGCACCTCGATGGCGACCTGCGGCTATCAGACCGTGAAGGAGTTCCAGAAGGCCGAGGTCATGGTGGCGCCTGCGCTGCAGACCGAGGGCAAGGTTCTCCAGAAGGCTCAGGGCGTCGGGATGGGCCACTGACCCATATGACTGACCCGATCGGAACCGCCCTCGAAACTGGTCTCGAAACAGTTCTTGTCGTCGATTTCGGCGCGCAGTACGCGCAACTGATCGCCCGGCGGGTGCGTGAGGCGCATGTCTACTCCGAGATCGTGCCGCACTCGATCACGGCTGAGGAGATCCTCGCTCGTGGGGCATCCGGCCGACCGGTGCGCGGCATCGTGTTCTCGGGAGGCCCGGCCTCGGTGCATGTCGACGGCGCTCCCTCGATTGATCCGGCGGTGTACGAACTCGGCATACCGATCTTCGGGATCTGTTACGGCGCCCAGTTGCTGGCCCGTGATCTCGGTGGTGAGGTCGCTCGGACCGGACGTGGCGAATACGGCCGCACAGAACTCACTGTTGCTGCTGGCTCTGGTTCTGCTGGTGCTGGCTCCTCGGGGTCGTTGCTTTTCACCGCTGCGCAGCCGCGCACCCAGCCGGTATGGATGAGTCACTTCGACACCATCACCGTGCCGCCGGCCGGTGCCGTGGTGGTCGCATCGACACCTGACACCCCGGCCGCAGCGTACGAGGATCGCTCTGCCGGTCGCTTCGGCGTGCAGTTCCACCCCGAGGTCGTGCACACGCCGCACGGTCAGGAAGTTCTCGAGCACTTCCTCTACGACGCCTGCGGACTCTCGCCGTCATGGACCATGAGTTCGATCATCGAGACCCAGGTGGAACTCATCCGGGCACAGGTCGGCAGCGCTCGCGCCATCTGCGGACTGTCCGGTGGCGTCGATTCAGCCGTTGCCGCTGCGCTGGTGCATCGAGCAATTGGCTCGCAACTCACCTGTGTGTTCGTTGATACCGGCCTGATGCGTCAGGGCGAGGGCGAGCAGGTTGTCGAAACCTTCCAGCGGCATCAGGGCATCGAACTCATCCATGTGCGAGCCGGCGATCGTTTCTTCGAGCGACTGGCCGGGATCACCGAACCCGAGGCCAAGCGCAAGGCCATCGGCGAGTTGTTCATCCGGGTGTTCGAGGATTCGAGCGGTGGTATCGAGGACGCTGAGTTTCTCGTGCAGGGAACGCTTTATCCCGATGTCATTGAATCGGGCACCAAGGACGCCGCCAAGATCAAGAGTCATCACAATGTCGGCGGTCTGCCCGAGGACATGCAGTTCAAACTGGTGGAGCCGCTGCGAGCCCTGTTCAAGGATGAAGTTCGTAAGGTCGGCACCGAGCTGGGGCTGCCCGACGAAATCGTGTGGCGTCAGCCGTTCCCCGGTCCCGGGCTCGGTGTGCGCATCATCGGCGAGGTCACGCCCGACAAGGTCGCGATGCTCCAACATGCCGATGCGATCGTTCGCGAAGAGGTGAAGGTGGCCGGTCTCGAACGGGAGATCTGGCAGGCATTCGCCGTGCTACCCGATATCCGCTCCGTCGGTGTGATGGGCGATGAACGTACTTATGGGCATCCGATCATCATTCGGGCCGTCACCAGCGAAGACGCGATGACCGCCGACTGGGCGCGGCTCCCGTACGACCTGCTCGAACGTATGTCGAGCCGGATCATCAACGAGGTCGCCGGCATCAACCGGGTGGCCTACGACATCACTTCGAAGCCACCCGGAACCATTGAATGGGAATAGTGGCGAGCTGTGTTGTGCCTCAGGCGCCGGCGAGCTGTGTTGTGCCTCAGGCGCCGGCGAGCTGTGTTGTGCCTCAGGCGCCGGCGAGCTGTGTTGTGCCTCAGGCGCCGGCGAGCTGGGCCACGATCGGGGCGAATGACTCGACGGCGTCAAGTCCGACCGTGATGTAGGACAGCCCGAACCGTTCTCGTCGTTCCACGATCGTGTCAATCAACTGTTCAACGGTGCCAGCGAGGGCGTGCGGAGATTCGAGCGCTCCCTCGGGGCTGAGGCCCAGCGCCGGAGCGACCATCGTGGCAAGGCCCATGCGATCGTCGGTGACCACGGCAAGGTGGACCCTGGTGTTGAGTTCGAGATCGTCGTACCGATCGCCGGCGGCCTCGGCCAACCAGCGGAGCTTCTCCTCGGTGGCTTCGGCAGTGGCGTTGGCGCCCGCTGATGCGTCGATCACGCCTGCGGCCAGTGACACATTGATTCCGACGATGTCGGCCTGTTGCGCAGCAAGCGTGAGCATGCGCTTCCCGCCGCCGCCGAGCAGGAATCGCGGACCGGGCTTTTGTAACGGCTTCGGCGTTCCCTCATGGCCGGTAACGGTGTAGTGCTCGCCGGCGAAGTTGACCGGACCGTCGGCGAAGAGCCCCTTCATGATGGTGATGGCCTCGCCCAGACGGTCGATACGCACGCCGGGACGATCAAGCGTGATGCCAGCTTGTTCGTAGTCGGTGGTCATCCAGCCGGCGCCGATGCCGAGTTCGAGACGGCCGCCGCTGAGCAGGTCGATCGTGGCGGCCTCCTTGGCGAGCACCACTGGATGGCGATAGTCGTTGCACCAGACAAGGGTGCCGATGGTGAGCGTGGTGGTGGCCTCAGCCGCCGAGACGAGCGCTGGCGTGACCGCCCATTGCTCATCGAGGTGGTCGGCGATGGTGAGTGAGTCGTAGCCCAGGACCTCGACCTGTTTGGCCAGCTCCCGCCAGCGCACACCATCGTCGGCGGTTCCGGTGAACCCACCCGGCGGTGAACTCGCCTGGATGCTGAATCGGAATGGTTTGGTGCGTGGCAGTCGGATGCTCATCGCCGGAGAGTCTCGCGCCATCCGGGAAACTCAGGCCGATTCAACGGGTCATGCGCTGTCCGGTGGGATTGCGCATCGCCCGCATCGTGTCGGTGCGGGCTCTAGCGTTCGGACGTGTGGTGACAGCCACCCTCAAGTCTGCTGATAGGGGAGTCACATGGCCATCGACGGCAATGCCGGAAAACCAACCGAAACTAGTGATGCCCTGAGCGGTGCCACGGGCGGTGCGACGAGCGGTGCCATGAGCGGCACCGCCGGTGATGACTCGCTTGTCGATTTCGTGCGGGGGTCGTTCACCAGTTGCAGTGTCACGCACGACGTGTACCGAAGCGGTGAGGGGCCGGCAGTGATCGTCATCGCCGAGATCCCGGGCATCACCCCGAAGGTGGCTGACTTTGCCCGACGAGTTCGAGCACTGGGTTGCTCGGTGTGGATGCCGGTGCTCTTCGGCCAGCCGGGACGGGTGCCGAATGGTCGTTACATCGCCAACTCGGTGGCCCGGGCTTGTGTGTCTCGGGAGTTCTCGGCCTTCGCCACCGGTCGAACTGCGCCGGTGACCGACTGGTTGCGCGCTCTGGCTCGCAATGCACATGAGATCTGCGGCGGACCCGGCGTCGGAGCAGTTGGCATGTGCTTCACCGGCGGTTTCGCGCTGGGAATGATGGTCGGCCCGGAACTGATCGCCCCGGTATTGAGTCAACCGTCGTTGCCGATCGGGTTCTCGAAGAAGGCGAAGGCAAGCGTGAAGCTCTCGTCGGATGATCTGCGGATCGTGAAGGAACGGGTCGGTGACGGGGTGTGTGTGCTCGGGCTGCGATTCACCGGTGACCCGGTGGTCCCGGCTGAGCGGTTCGAGACCCTTCGCCGGGAACTGGGCGACGGGTTCATCGGCGTCGAGATCGACTCCTCGCCCGGTAACCCTTGGGGAATACCGAAAAATGCGCATTCGGTGCTGACCGAGCATCTTGTGGATGAGCCCGGTCACCCGACTCATGATGCGCTCAATCAGGTGCTCGAGTTCTTCAGTTCGCGGCTGCTGCCGGGCTGAGTGGTCCGGATCGAGAAACCCCGGGCCGATCAGGTCAGTTCATGTGGGGCGGGTTCTTCGGAGGGCTGCTTCTCGTCGAGCGAAGATCGCATCAATGCACTCGGCGAGTTGGAAGGGGTCGCCTTGCCATTGGGGCATGCGCATCGGATCTGAAGGGTCGACCCCGGCTGCTGACTGCCTGAGTTCGAGCGTGGTGACGCCATCGCCGGCCCGAACCGGCGGGGATGTGCCGGGTGGTGGTCCGTGTCCGACTTCGCTGCCATCGGGAAGTCGATGATGGATGGTTCCGTCGGGGTCGATGGTGACAGTGATGTTCCGACGGTGGATGAGTGCGTGGTGATAGTGGCATTCGGCCACGAGATTCTCGATGTCGTCATGCCCGCCGAAGGCGCGGTGGTGGCGATGGTGCACCTGCACGAACGTGGATGCGCAGCCGGGCCAGGCGCAGGTGCGGAACCGGGCGTGCACCGCCCGACGTTGTTGTGGGGTGATGGTGCTGGTGCGGCGGCCGAGGTGCAGTGGATCGCCGGCGTCGGTGTCGAGGACGGTGAGCAGGTCGGCGTCGCATGCCAGCCAACGAGCGGCATGGCGCAGGATGTACGCGCCTGACGGCTCGAGGATGTCGTCAGAGGAGGCCTGCATTCGAGTGCTGGGGTCGGTTGGGAACTGCATGTCAGTGGTGGGGCCGGTTGGGGACTGGTCATTACTGGCGGGCTCAGAGACGAGGGATTGACCGCCGCTGATGGGGCTATCGGGGTGTCGGAGCATGGTTGGGTCGATGAGGGTGGAGACCGGAACATGGACCACGACCTGGGCGGTGAACCCAGAACGTTGGATACCGGTGGGGCGTGCGTCGGCGCTGGACTCGCAGATGCGCAGGAGTCCTTCTGCTCGCCATTGATCGTGCGTGAGGCGAACACGACCGATGTCGTCGACGCTTGCTGGCCGGAACTGTGCGGTTGCCCCGCCAGCGGGTGATGCAGCGACTGGTGCAGCGACTGATGCCGCTTCTGCACGCTCGGATCGGACGAGCGCGGCTGCGGCATCGAGGGATGCCAGCACGAGTTCGCCGTTGACGTGATCGAAGCGGGCCCGCAGTTCGACGCCATCGTGATCGCGGATGACGATCACCCGGGGGCGGAGGGAAGGGTCGTCGCTGTAGGGGTTATTGGCGTCGTCGCCAGACCTTGCGGCAGCGGCTTCCGCCTCGACTCGCTCGGCGCGTCGCCATGAGGCGCAGATCCGGCGGGTCTGCGACACCGTGGCATGCGTGGCGAGTTCGACGAGCGCCGCCTCGGTGTCGGGCGCGGCGATGGCGATGATGGGTGCGGACTTGGCCAGTGGGAGCTGACCGCTCACGACTGCTGCTGCGACGACAGGGAGTTCGGTGAGTGCCCGGCCGACGGCGGTGATTGCTGCGGCCCGGGACGGTGCGAGTTGGCAGTGCCAGGACGCGAATCGCTCTACAGACGCACAATCCCAGGAGCCGTGCAAACCACGGCGTTCGACTTCGGCGAGCACTGCGGCGAGTTCTGCTTCGGCGGCGGCGATTGCCGAGGCAATGCGGCGTGACTGATCGACCAGTCCGTCGTCGGTGAGCGAGCGCACGTGATTGGTGAGCGTCTCGACTGCAGAGCTCCCAGCTGCAGAGCGCTCTGTTGTAGCGCCACCGGCAGCGAGTTCGTCGCCGGAATGGGCTGGGCTGGTCGATCCGCGATCTCGATCAGTATCGGAAGCGTGCACCTGCTGGCGCCCTGTTTGGTGCGCTTGCCCGAGCGACTGTTCCGTCTCGAGATCTTTCCTTGATTTGCTCGCTTCGCCTTCGAACATGTGTTCGATACTAGCCTCTCCCGCCATGCACCGCAAGGCCTTTCGACCTCTTCCGTCCCCTCGTCTTCACCCTCATCTCCACTCTCGACTCAACCCGCACTCGGCCGAAGTCGCGTCACGGCACCGGTAGGGTGAGCGCTCCATGACCGACCCTGCACACCGGCCCGATCCGGCAGACAATCAGCTTCTCGCCGGCCTCAACCCGGTCCAGTTCGAAGCAGTCACCCACGCTGAGGGGCCACTTCTCATCGTGGCCGGCGCTGGTTCGGGCAAGACCCGCGTCCTCACACATCGCATCGCGCACCTCATCAACGACGAGGGAATCTCACCCTTCGAGATCCTGGCCATCACGTTCACGAACAAGGCCGCTGACGAGATGCGAACCCGGGTGGCTGAGCTCGTGGGTCCCGTCGCCGCCAAGATGTGGGTCTCCACCTTTCACTCCGCCTGTGTGCGCATCCTGCGCCGCGACGCCGGTCTTCTCGGATTCCCCAGTTCGTTCACCATCTACGACTCCGCCGATGCACAGCGACTCACGAGCTATGTCATCCGCGACCTCGGACTCGATGCGAAGAAGTTCGTGCCCCGAGCGATCCACGCCAGCATCTCTGCGGCCAAGAACGACGGTCACAGCCCGAAGTCCTACAGCGAGGCCGCCCAGACCATCTTCGAGCGCAAGATCGCCGACGTCTTCGTCGAGTACCAGTCCCGCCTGCTCAAGTCGGGAGCGATGGATTTCGATGATCTCCTCGTCAACACCGTCGAACTCTTCCGACGCAATCCCGACGTGCTCGAGTCCTATCAGCGTCGGTTCCGGCATGTGATGGTCGATGAGTACCAGGACACCAACCGCGTGCAGAACGAGCTCGTCCTCATGCTCACCGCGCAGCACGGCAACGTCTGCGTCGTGGGCGATGGCGACCAGTCGATCTATCGATTCCGTGGCGCCGATATGCGCAACATCCTCGAGTTCGAGAACGCGTTCCCTGATGTCACGGTTGTGCTTCTCGAACAGAACTATCGATCGAGCCAGACCATTCTTGATGCTGCGAACGCGGTCATCTCCAACAACCTCAGTCGCCGGCCGAAAGATCTCTGGACCGAAGCCGGCCCGGGCGAATCGATCATGCGATATCACGCTGACGATGAGGCCGATGAAGCGCATTGGATCGCGCAACGCATCATGCATCTCCACGACAGCGGTCACTCCTGGGGTGACTGTGCGATCTTCTACCGAACCAACGCGCAGAGCCGTGTCATCGAGGAATACCTCATGCGCGTCGGCATCCCGTACAAGGTCGTTGGAGGCACTCGTTTCTACGATCGGCGTGAGGTCAAGGACGCGCTCGCTTACGTGAAGGTCACGGTCAATCCGGCCGATGAGGTTTCCGTGAAGCGCGTGCTCAACGTTCCACGCCGCGGCGTGGGCGAATCATCGGTGGGTCGTCTCGACGCCTACGCCCGCAGCCACGAACTCACGTTCATCGATGCGCTCCGTGAGGCTGCGGCTGCAGGAGTCACCGGTAAGGCGCTCAAGGGAATCGACGAGTTCCTCAAGCTCATCGATGATCTCGAGCACTTCGTCACCGACGGTCCTGCGGCAGTCATCGAAGCGGCGATGCAACGATCCGGCTACGTGGCCGAACTCGAGGCCGAGCACTCCATCGAATCCGAGGGCCGCATCGAGAACCTTGCGGAACTCGTCGGTGCTGCTCGCGATTTCGCGTCGGTCGATGAGTTCCTCGAGCAGATCAGCCTCGTGGCCGACACCGATGATCTCGACGGCGACGACTCAGCGATCGTGCTGATGACACTCCACGCCGCGAAGGGACTCGAGTTCCCCGTGGTCTTCCTCATCGGTCTCGAAGATGGTGTGTTCCCGCACCTGCGTTCCATCGGTGATCCCGATGAACTCGAAGAGGAGCGTCGTCTCGCATACGTGGGCATTACGCGCGCTCGTGAGCGGCTGCATCTGAGTCACGCGTGGGCGCGCACGATGTTCGGCAGCACGCAGTACAACCCGCCGAGCAGGTTCCTTGATGAGATCCCGGCGAATCTCGTCACGATGGTGGCCGGCGAGCGTCGCACCGCCCGCGGTCAGGGAGCTTCGACCGGTTCCTACGGGAACTCCTCGTACGGGAGCAGTTCCTATGGCGCCCGCACTCCGGGCTCGGGCGGAGCCTGGGGTCGTCGAGATGCTGACGATGAATGGAGCGGTTCGGTCATCGGCGGGGGAGGCCGATCGCGTGGTGGCGAGTCCATCGAGAGCGCACTCAAGCCGCCGCCGCCAACCCAGAGCGGCGCCGATCAGATCGGCCTGCAGGTCGGCGACGATGTGAGCCACGGCAAGTTCGGTGATGGAGTGATCACCGCGATCGTCGGCAGCGGCGATAAGGCCGAGGCCGTTGTGAACTTCCGGGGTATCGGCGAGAAGCGCCTGCTGCTGGCATGGGCCCCGCTGACCAAGCGCTGACCGGGCGCAGACCAAGCGCTGACATGGTCGGGTTCGACGTGCCGAAGGTTTTCTGACGTATCGTCAGCTTTGCCTTGCATCGCAGAAATCGGGTGTGTTAGGCATACTGAACACAACCAAGTTAGGTCTGCCTAACACGCAGTCCTGGCGACTCCCAGATGGAGGCTTCCCCCGTGTTCTCGAACTTCCTCATCGGTCTTCGTGAAGGTCTCGAAGCATCGCTCGTCGTCGGCATTCTGGTCGCCTATCTGGTGAAGACCGGGCGCTCGAATCGGCTTGTGCCGCTGTGGACCGGCGTGGCGCTCGCCGCTGCCGCCAGCTTGGGGTTCGCTGCTGTTCTTCACTTCACCTCGAATGAACTGAGCGAGACGGCCGAGCAGATCTTCGCCGGTGTCATGTCGATCATCGCTGTCGCATTCGTGACGTGGATGGTCTTCTGGATGCGTTCTACCTCGCGCACGATGAAAGCCGAACTTCACGGCAAACTCGACGCCGCCGCGGAGATGGGCAGTGTTGCCATCGCCGTGATGGCAATGGTTGCGGTTGCCCGTGAAGGGCTCGAGACGGCGCTCTTCCTCTGGACGAACGAGAAAGCCATGGGCGCGGCGTCACATCCCGCTGTGGGCGGCCTGCTCGGCATTGCTGCTGCCGTGCTGCTGGGCTACCTGATCTACCGCCAAGCCGTGGCGGTCAACCTCGCCAAGTTCTTCAAGGTCACCGGGGCACTGCTCATCGTCATCGCTGCCGGTGTGCTCTCTGCCGGTGTTCACGAACTCCAGGAAGCCGGCATCATTGGCGGGGAGGATTCGGTGGCGCTCAACATCACTAGTTGGTACTCAGCCGACGCTTGGTACGGCAGCCTCCTGAGGGGCATCTTCAACTTCACTCCGACCCTCACGGTTCTTCAGGTCGTCGTGTGGTTCGCGTACCTCGTGCCAGTGCTGGTGCTGTTCTTCCGCCCGTCCCGGACAGTCGTCAAGCCGGTCGCTCAGCCCACCGCTCAGCCCGCTGGGGCTGCGTCGGGGTTGAAGTCAACGATGACCCGTCCGGTGTCGGAGACTGTCACCGGGTAGTCGGTGAGGCCTGATCCGTCGGCGGGGACCACGGCCCCATCACATGGATCGACGAAGTCAGCGCTGTCGGCCCGCCAGTTCAGGGAACAGTCCCTGCTCTGGCCGGGTCGGCGGGCATCGAAGGCGTACCAGCCGCTGGCAGGGTCGTCGCCGAGGTGCTGGAGGTAGACGTCGCGCTTGCCGCCCGACACATCGGGAAGCAGGAGGGGTCCGGCCGAGGCGATCGAACGCGCCAGTGACTCCGCCGAGCCGGCGTCATAGGTATCGGAACCCAGCTTGACCTCGACCTTGCCTGATTCGGTGAGCGAGGGAATGGCGAAGATGAACAGCACCAGCACCAAGATGAGTCCGAGGGTCACGCCGGCCACCGCGAGGATGATCGAGCGGGGGGTGCGGGTCGGCGCCTGTTTGACCGGTGACATGGGGCAAGTATCGCCGCAGTCGGCCATTCCGATGAAGTCATCGATGAAGTCTCCGATGAAGTCATCGATCCGCGTGGCCGACCCGGCGTGAAACCCATGGCGCTCCGTTTGGGAGCGCAGCCCCCTCACTGACTACCTTGTCGCCGTGGATCTTCTCGAATATCAAGGCAAACAGTTCTTCGCAACGTTCGGTATCCCGGTCTCCGACGGTCGTGCCGTCACGACCGTCGAGGATGCAGTCGCTGCGGCGAACGCAGTCGGTTACCCAGTCGTCGTCAAGGCCCAGGTGCATGCTGGTGGTCGTGGCAAGGCCGGTGGCGTCAAGCTCGCGACCGATGAGGCCGAGGTGCGCGAGCACGCCGGCAACATTCTCGGCCTCGACATCAAGGGTCACATCACTCGCATCCTCTGGATCGAGAACGCGTCGGACATCGCCGAGGAGTATTACGCCTCGTTCACGCTCGATCGTTCCGCCAAGAAGCATCTCGGCATGCTCTCCAAGGAGGGCGGTGTTGAGATCGAGCAGGTGGCCGTCGATAACCCCGATGCCATCGCCAAGATCTGGATCGATCCGGTCGACGGTCTCAGCGCCGACGTGTGCCGCGAGTGGGTCAAGGCCGCGAATCTCAACGCCGACGTCACCGAGGACGCAGTCGAGCTGCTCTGCAAGCTCTACACCGCGTATGTCGAGGGCGATGCCGATCTCGCCGAGATCAACCCGCTCATCGTGAAGACCAACGGCCGGGTGCACGCACTCGATGCCAAGGTCACGCTCGATGACAACGCCGAGTTCCGTCACGAATGGCATGAGTACGCCACCACACAGGTGCGCGATGCCCGTGAGGAAGCGGCCCACGCGAAGGGTCTGCAGTATGTGGGCCTCGAGGGCTCGGTCGGGATCATCGCCAACGGCGCTGGTCTGGCCATGAGCACGCTCGACGTCGTCAACCAGGCCGGTGGCGAAGCCGCCAACTTCCTGGACATCGGCGGCGGTGCGAACGCCGAGGTCATGGCTGGAGCGCTGCAGGTCATCAACGACGACCCGAGTGTGAAGTCGATCTTCATCAACATCTTCGGTGGCATCACCCGTGGCGAAGAGGTCGCCAAGGGGATCATCGGCGCCCTCGAGATGGTCGATATCGCCGCACCGATCGTCATCCGCCTCGACGGCACCAACGCCGAAGAGGGCCGAGCACTGCTCGCCCCGCACCTGTCCGAGCGACTCCAGAGCAAGCCCACGATGCTCGAAGCTGCTGCTACCGCTGTCGCACTTGCGAAGAAGAACTGAGGAATCCGATGAGCATCTTCGTAGACGAGAACACAAAGGTCATCTACCAGGGCCTCACCGGTTCGCAGGGTCGTTTCTACGGCCTGCGCAACCGTGACTACGGCACCAACGTCGTTGGTGGCACCAACCCCAAGAAGGCTGGCGAGGATGTCGACGGCATCCCGATCTTCGCCAACGTCGCTGAGGCCGTCGCCGCTACCGGCGCCAACGCCTCGTGCATCTTCATTCCCGCTCCCGGTGTCCGCGCCGCGATCATGGACGCCGCTGAGGGTGGCGTCGAGTTCATCGTGTGCATCACCGAAGGCGTGCCGGCTCACGATGAAGCGTGGTTCTACAACGAACTCAAGCGCGAATTCCCGAACGTGCGTCTGCTCGGCCCGAACTGCCCCGGCATCATCAGCCCCGGGAAGTGCAACATCGGCATCACCGCCGGTGAGATCGCCAAGCCCGGCGGCCCGGTCGGCATCGTGAGCCGCTCCGGCACGCTCACCTACCAGGCGCTCTACGAGCTCAAGCTGCAGGACATCGGCGTCACCACCTGCGTCGGCATCGGTGGCGACCCCGTTCCCGGTACCTCGTTCATCGACTGCCTCGCAGCGTTCGAAGCCGATCCCGACACCAAGGCCGTCATGATGATCGGTGAGATCGGTGGCTCGGCTGAGGAAGAGGCCGCGGAGTTCATCAAGAACAACATGTCCAAGCCGGTCGTGTCCTACGTCGCTGGTGTCACCGCACCTCCGGGCAAGAAGATGGGCCACGCCGGCGCCATCGTCTCCGGTGGCAAGGGCACTGCTGCCGCCAAGATGGAAGCCCTCGCTGATGCGGGCGTCCGGGTGGGCAAGAACCCCACCGAGGCCGGCGAACTCATGGTCGAGGTCGTCCGCGAGCACGGCTGGGCCTGAGCCCAACGCTGCCGCTGGTTCGGTAGCAGTACGACTGCCTGCACCACGGAAGTTCTGATCGAAGGCCCGGCCCCAGCGCCGGGCCTTCGTCGTTTTTGGCCCGAGTCGTTGTTGGCCAGCAGCGTTGGCGACCCGCGGAATTCCCGAGGCCGGTACTGTCGTGACATGCATGATCTGGTGATCTCGGGGGGCATGGTCGTCAACGGGTCCGGGGCTGAGCCCCAGCGGGCCGATGTGGCCATCGACGGCGACACGATCGTGGCGGTCGGTACCGATGTGGGCGCCGCCACGCGAACCATCGATGCCACCGACCGGCTGGTCGCGCCCGGTTTCGTCGACGTGCACACCCATCTCGATGCGCAACTGGCCTGGGATCCCATCGGCACTTCGACCTGCTGGCATGGCGTCACCTCGGTTGTCATGGGCAACTGCGGAATGACATTCGCTCCGGTGCGCGACGGCGAGGCTCCGTTCCTCGCTCAGGCCATGGAGGCGGTGGAGGACATCCCGGCGGAGTCGATCCTCGCCGGCATGCCGTGGAACTGGAACACGCACGGCGAGTACCTGCAGTGGTTGGCCAGTCAGCCGAAGGGGCTGAACTTCGCCGGGTTCGTTGGTCATGGCGCCGTGCGCTACTACGCCATGGGCGATCGCTCGCTCGATGTTGATGCCGAACCCACCGACGATGAACTCGCGGTCATGGTGGATCTCGTCGATGAAGCAATGCGGGCCGGAGCCGTGGGGTTCTCCACCTCACGCACCGGTCGTCATGTCACGTTCGATGGTCGCAATGTGCCGGGTACCTGGGCGAAAGAGCGTGAACTTGTCGCACTCGCCTCGGTGCTGGGTCGTCATGGCCGTGGCGTGCTGGGTTGTGCGCCGCGCTTCGATGGTGAGGGTCCGGGTCTCGAGCGGGCCCGCAGCGAGGTGGCGATCATGGCCGCCATGAGCCGGGCCTCGGGTCGTCCGTTCACGTTCAATCTCACCTCGGTGTTCTCCGATCCGCAGCAGTGGCGTCAGGTGCTCGACTTCGTCGCCGAGGCCAATGCCACTGGCGCAAATCTGCGCCCGCAAACAACCTCGCGCTCCATCGGCGTGATCTTCTCGCTCGCCCATAAGACCCCGTTCGATAATCGCACCGGCTGGGAGGTCATCGCCGGGCACACGCTCGCCGAGCGGGTTGCGATCCTTCGCGACCCGGCTGTGCGCGCTGATCTCATTGCTCGCGGCGACGGCCGCCGTGGTCTCGAAGCCACGCGTGAATATTTCGTTCTCACTCCCGAGCGTGGCGCTCGTTACGACTCCCGACCGGAGGACAGCCTCGCCGCGCACGCCGAGCGGGCCGGCACCACTGCGGTCGAGGCCTATCTCGATCTTGTCGATGCCACCGACGGCAAGGTGATCCTCAACTGGCCGATCCTGAATCAGGACTTCACGGTGATCGATCAGATGCTCACCGATCCGCGCATGATGCTGGGTCTCGCTGATTCGGGTGCGCACGTCGGACAGATCCTCGATGCCAGCCAGCCCACGTTCTTCCTGTCGTACTGGATCCGTGAGCGCGGCCTCATGTCGATCGGCGAGGGCGTGCATCAGCTCACCGGTCGTCCTGCCGAGTTGTTCGGGTTCACCGATCGCGGTCGTATCGCCGTCGGCGCCAAGGCTGATGTCAACGTGTTCTCGCTCGAGGACCTCTACCTACCGCTGCCGACCTTCCAGCGCGACTTCCCGGCTGGAGCCGGTCGGTTCGTGCAGCGATCGCAGGGATACGACGCCACGATCGTGAACGGTTCGGTATTCATGGAACACGGCGAACACACTGGTGCTCTGACCGGAAGGCCGCTGATTTCCTTATGAATTGGTCCCTGTTTGCTGCGTGATCGAGAGCCGAAGCTCGCTTGTTGGCGAGTGGGTACTGCATTTGAGGCATTCAGACCTCGCAAGGGATTGGCCATTGACGCTGCCAGTGACCATTCGTATAATCGTAATCGATCAGGAGCGGCTTGATCTTTCTGAAAGGCGGAAGTTCATTGCAGAATATTCTCATTTCCAGTCGTCGTCTTCGAAGGTCGGCGTTCTTGTCGGTGATGCTTCTTATGGCTATCGCAGTAAGCGTTGGCATCTTGTCGGTTCGTTCCCGGGGAGCTTCAGCAGATGAGTCAACAGTGACGAAATTGGCGGTATCTCCTGTGATTGGTCAATCTCCGGGCACGCCCGTGGTGGCGACCTCAGTGGGCCGGTCCCTCGATGGACATCAAGTGCTTAATGACCCAGCGTGTGGAGGGCGCATCGTCAACAATTCCTACGTGTCTCCCTCACCACGAAGTCGCTTTGGAGAATCTGTTGTGTACTCGACTGATGATCTGGCGGGACCGATCGCTGTGTTCGGTTTCGCCCGGAAGGGCGTTACGTCGTTCCCGTCAGAAGGCGTCGTCGCGCAGCCACTCTCGTTCAGTGATGGAAGCGGCACAGTTCAGTGGCTCGTTGATTCCCGGCCCTTCGCGCTTCTCTCCGTAAAGCGGATGGATGAGGTGACGCTCCGCAAGCTCGCAGACGCGATTCTCGTCGGCGCCACGGAGAAGATCGGCTTCCACCAGGTTGAACTCTCGCCCGAAGGTGTATCGGTCGAACTCTCTACCTGCATGACGACGACCGGATTCATCGGCATCGAGGTGGTCCGTGGTCAACGCAGCGCAGAACTCGCCTATCTCCTGGATGTTGACCCCACCCGAGTCGTGGAGTTTGACGACGCGTTAGTGGTCGAAGCAGATAGGCGAGGTGGCTCGGCTGCTGCACAAACGAGGTCTGCGAGTGACGACGAGTGGGATTCGCTTGTTGCCGCTACGCGCTTGGCTGGAGGCGAGTGATGATGAGGACGACAATTTCCCGGATCCAGATAAGTCTGCGATTGGCTCTTGTTGTTGCGACCTTGCTCGCAACAATGGCCATCTCTGTGCACGAAGCGAAAACCGCGGGGGCTTACTGTGGGCTTGCTGATGAATATGGGCTTGTCCTCGCTCCGGGCTGGGGTAGGGAAGCAAACTACGGCGACCCGCAATGTGGAAATTCCGGCACCACCTACCCGTATGGACTTGACGGTCACTACCGGGGAATCGTGACGGACACACTCACAGACGGAAGTTGCGTTTACGCCCACTACGTCGACGGTTGGCCAGTCATCTATGACGCGATCCAGGCCTATTCATGCTCTAGTAGCGGAAGCATCTACGACTTCTATGACAAGGACGGAAACACCTACGCGCTATTCCGTCTTGAGAAGTACATGGGTGCCACGGCGTGGTTCTGGAACAATGGGTACTGAGCAGTCGCCGGAGTCTTTTTGAGTGTTCGCCCGCCGCCTTGTTCGCCAAGGGGGCGGGCGATCGCACGCGCTTGCTGACGGGAAGGCCGCTGCTCGCCTCCTGATAGGTTCGCCGGAATGCGCATCGCCGTCCTTGCCTCCGGAAGCGGAACCATTCTCGATGCCATCTGCGCCGCTGGTGTGCCGGTGGCCGTCGCTGTTGTTGACCGCGAATGCGGGGCCCAAGAAGTGGCTGAACGCAACGGTGTCGAGTGCGAACTGATGCAGCGACGCAGCTATGCGCGCGACTTCGACCGTGACGGCTACACCGCGGAGATCGCTGGTCTGCTCACCGGGTACGACATCGACCTTGTTGTCATGGCTGGCTTCGGCACCATCCTCGGCAAGGGCATGTTCGAGACTTTCCCCGGCCGTGTCCTCAACACGCATCCGGCGCTACTGCCCTCGTTCCCGGGTTGGCACGGCGTGGCCGACGCACTGGCCTATGGCGTGAAGGTCACCGGATGCACGGTGCATATCGCCACCGAAGAAGTCGACGCCGGACCGATCCTCGCCCAGGAGGCCGTGGTCATCGAACCCGGCGACACGGTCGAGTCGTTGCACGAACGCATCAAAGCGGTCGAGCGCAGCATCTACGTCCGCACCATTCGCGAGATCATCGAAAGGGGAAGTGTCCAGTGAGGGCTCTTCTGTCTGTGTACGACAAGTCCGGCATCGTGGAGTTCGCAAGGGCTCTGCACGAGTTGGGATGGGATCTCATCTCGAGCGGGGGCACCGCACGAGCCATCGCTGCAGGGGGTGTGCCCGTTACTGATGTCGCCGATCTCACCGGGGTGCCCGCCATTCTCGGTCACCGTGTTGTGACGTTGCACCCCAAGGTGCACGGCGGTCTGCTCGCGGACCCCACGAACGCCGAGCATCGGGCCGATATGGCTGAATACGGCATCGAACCGATCGAACTTGTGGTGGCCAACCTGTATCCGTTCTCGGCCGAACCTTCGATTGAGTTGATCGATATCGGCGGCCCGACCATGGTGCGCGCCGCGGCCAAGAACCACGCGTTCGTCGGCATCGTCACCGATCCATCGCGTTACGACGAGGTGCTCACCGAACTGCGGGCCGAGGGTGCACTCACGCAGACCACGCGCACACGACTTGCCCGCGATGCGTTCGCACACACGGCCGCCTACGACGCAGAGATCCTCGCTTGGTTCGATGCTGGTCTCCCCGCCGCAGGATCCTGGAGCGAGACGACCGACGCCCCGGCCGAATTGCCGACGACCATCTCGCTCACGCTCACCCGCGAGCAGGTGCTGCGTTACGGCGAGAACCCCCATCAGGTGGGCGCTCGTTATTCCGCTGCCGGCGAGTCCGGTTGGTGGGCCACTGCCGAGCAGCACGGTGGCAAGGAGATGAGCTATCTCAACGTGTACGACACCGAAGCGGCCTGGCGTCTCGTGCATTCCATTGGTGAGCGACCTGCGGCGGTTGTCATCAAGCACGCCAACCCATGTGGTGTGGCAGTGGCTGATGACATTGAAACGGCGTATGCACGAGCACATGCCTGCGACACAGTCTCGGCGTTCGGCGGCATCATCGCTCTCAATCGCATCGTCACCCTCGAGGTAGCCAAAGCCATTGCTCCGGTGTTCACCGAGGTGCTCGTGGCGCCCGGCTACGAACCAGATGCACTCGCCGCACTGCAGGAGAAGAAGAACCTGCGCATCCTCACTGCGGTTGCGCCCGGTGAGCCGGGTCTCTCGTTGCGGCCCATCGACGGTGGGTATCTCGTGCAGACCCCTGATCTCGTCACCGATGACCCGTCGGGCTGGACCGTGGCCACCAAGCGCGCGCCGTCCGAAGCCGAGTGGGTCGACCTCGTTCTGGCCTGGCAGGTCGTGGCCAAGGTGACATCGAACGCCATCGTGCTGGTCAAGAACGGTCAGGCCGTGGGTATCGGTTGCGGTCAGCAGAACCGGCGCGATGCCGGGCATCTCGCCGCGGTGAAGGCCGAAGGTCGGGCTGTGGGCGGGGCCTACGCGTCGGACGCGTTCTTCCCGTTCCCTGATGGACTGGATGCCGCCATCGAGGCGGGGGCAACCTGTGTCATCCAGCCCGGTGGGTCTATCCGGGATGAAGAGGTCATCGCCGCCGCCGATGCCGCCGGCCTCGCCATGGTGTTCACCGGCGAACGCCACTTCCGTCACTGAGTCGAGTTCACTTTGTATTCACCGGGGACGAGGTTCATTTCCGCCTAGGTTTCCGAATCGTGTTCATGAATCTGTTGACCTCGATGTCGACCTGGCTGCTGTTGCCCCTTGTGCTCCTCGTGGTCGGTTCGATCTCGGTGTTGTTCTATGTGGTGATCGATCGGCAGATCGGCGAGAACCGCGAACGGGCCGGAATGGCTGCTGCCGCATACATGACGGCGCTCGGCAGCCTGTTTGCGATCCTCACGGGTTTCCTCATCAACTCGGAGTTCTCCACCCTGCGAGAGGCGCGTCAGGTCGTTGGTGCCGAGGCTGCGGCATCGAGTCGACTGGCGACGGCGAGCGATGGACTTCCTTCCGTCGATACATCGGCTGTTCAGGTTCGACTCGGCCAGTATCTCCACGACGCGTCTCGTGCCGACTGGGCCGCTCTGGCCGATGGTGATCCCCAGGATTCGCCGGCCTTCGAATCACTCGGCGAACTCCAATCCACGGTCTTCGCGATCTCCAGTCGTTCCTACGTGGAGTCGCCGACCGCTGACGCCATGGAGAATGCAGTGGGTGACCTCACCACCGAACGGCGCGAACTCATCTCGTTGGCCAGTAACGAAATGCCGTTCCTGCTCTTCGCGCTGAGTGCGATCGCTGGCCTTGCGCTGATCGCCAACGCCATGTTCGTGGCACTCCGCTCGGGAGGCAACGTCGCCTATGTCGTCACCGGCATCGTCGTGATCGTTGCGCTTGATCTCGCACTGATCCTCGGTATCTCCGCTCCGTTCCGTGGTCCCTTCGTTGTGGACAAGGGACCAATTCAGAATCTGTCGGAGGAAGTGCTTCAGGGGGTGTACCTGCCGTGGGTCGGACCCGGGTCGAAGATCATGACGAACGAGGAGACATGCCGCAACGATCCACGCGGATGCCTCACGATCGAGCCGGGCCAGCCCATCCAGTTGGGGGCCCTGCTGCGGGTCGGAACTGATTCCAAGGGAGTCGGGCGTGATGATCGGCGAGGTATTGATCTGGCGATCGACTATCTCGATACCGAGTTCGACGAGAAGCCGGGAACCCTGCTGGGTCATCCGGTGACGGTGCTCGCCGCCGACGATCAGTGCTCGGCCGAGGGTGGCCGCGAAGGCGCAGAAACGATCCTGCTCGGAGCGCAACTGGTCGCAGTGGTTGGAACCTCCTGCTCCGACGCAGCACTGGGAGGGGCCGAACCAGTCTTCTCCCGCGCCGGAATTCCGCTCATGTCGGCCCAGAACACCGCTCCGTCTCTCACGTCGATCGCCAAGCCGGGAAGCACCTACGCGCGTACTGCGCCGAACGATCTCATCCAGGCTTCGGTGGCCGCCGATTTCGTCGTTGATGAACTCGCCGCACAACGCGTCGTCACGGTGTCGGACGGTACCGAGTATTCGGACCAACTGGATCAGGCCTTCATGGGTCACGTCGCTGCCAGCGGGGTCGTCGCCCTGCCGAGTCTGGTTGCATCAGAGGGGAGTGATCTTGCCGGGGTGGCGAAATCTATTGTCGACAGTGGCGCCGACGTGGTTTTCCTCCCCATCCATTCGCCTCTGTGTGAGGGCCTGATGGACGCCATTGCGGAGACCCCCGGGGGCTCGCGGGTCGTTGTTCTCACCAGTGGTACCTGTGTCACCAGCGAGGCTGTGTCTACTGCTGCACGAGTGAACGCATATGGCTCCGGCCCCGATATTTCTGTGCTCGATCGCAATCCCTACTACCGCGACCTCTATCAGGACGCCTACACCCGCACCTATGGAGGGCATCCGCTCTCGTTGTGGAACACCTCGTCCTTCGACGCCACGAACCTGCTCTTCGATTCGATCCAGCGGATCGCCGTTCTCGGCTCGGATGGTTCCATCTCGATCCCCAGAACGGCACTCATCGACGCCATTCGCGCGATCGACGGCTACGGGGGAGTGTCGAATCACTTGGTGTGCGAGCCGACAGGGGATTGCGTGCCTTCGGCCTCGATTGGCATCTACCGCGCTCCGTTCTGGCCGGTCGGGCAGCACGCCGCAGATGCACGACCGGTGTACTCCAGGGCCGAGACGCTCTCCGCGCTCGTGGCCGGGGACTGATCGCTCCCGGGTCCACCGGCACGCGACCACATCATTCGATCGGCGGGTGTGCGGCCATCCAGTAGTTCGCCATCAACTCGGTCATCCACTGCGGCTGTTCGGTGAGGCCGCGCGCGGCGAACTCGCGCACATGCGGTTTGAGGTCGATCACCGGTGAGCCGTCGATGGCATCGAGACCCTGCACCCGCACCGACAGTCCGTCGATGCCGAGCAGTCGACAGGTGGTGACCCCGAGACGGTTGGGTCGCATCCGAGCCCGCTGGGCGAAGATGCCGACACGGGGCCATGCGGTGTTTCCCCGGGGATGGCGGGCATCACGGGTGACGGCGGACGGCTCAACCTGATGGAACAGGTAAACAACATCGAGGTGGGAGAACTCCTCGAGCCCTGCCAACGCGTCCGGTGACCACTGGTCGGGGTCGAGTTCGATGGTGCAGCACACCGAATCCCAGTCATCATCGATCGCCTCGACGCGTCCGCCCCGCACATGTCCGATCGGTTCGATCTCGTAGCCCATCGCAATTCCTCCTCCTCGTCGAACCGTTGACCAGTCGGTCGCTCGCTCAATCAACTCGGACCTCGCCGGAGGGGGCAGACTCTGGTGATGAAGTCGCCAGTCACCGGGTTCAGTCATCTGCAGATGAACGTAGGCGATCTCGCCGAGTCACGCGCATGGTTCGAAACGGTGCTGGGTATGGAGGCGTTCGTCGAACTCGATGACACCGTGGCTCTGAAGCATTCGCCCAGCCGGTTGGTGCTGGTGTTGTCGCAGCGTGCAGTGGGCGAGGGGCCATCACCGCTCGACCATCTCGCCTTTGCTGTGCCCGACGGCGAAACGCTCGAAGCATGGGCGCGGGAACTCACCGTCCTCGGCATCGCGCACGATGGAGTGGTGCTCGAGCTCGGCAAGCCTTCGCTGCAACTGCGTGATCCTGATGGCAATGCCATCGAACTCGTGGCACCGGCGCCACGCGGTTGACCGGGAGTTGATCAGCGGCGGAACGACAGCAGATCGACCCCGGCTTCGCCGGTGAGGCGGGCCAGTAGATCGAGCGGCAGGCCAACGACATTGGAAGGGCTACCGGTGATGCCGGCCACGAACATGGCGCCAGGTCCTTGCATGCCGTAGGCGCCGGCCTTGTCGAGCGGTTCGCCGGTGCCGACGTACCACTCGATCCAGTCCTCGGCGATGGGGGCGATGGTGACCGCCGTGGTGGCCACGGCCGAGCGAATGATGATCTCGCCGCCAGCGGTGATGCGGTGCACGCAGACGCCGGTGTGCACGTGGTGCGTGGTGTCAGCAATAGCCCGGATCAATCGTTTGGCGTCTTCGGCATCAACAGGCTTGCCGAGCAGTTCGCCATCGAGATCGACGGTGGTGTCGGCAGCTACAACAACAGCACCTGGTGCGGCCATGACCGCGGCCTTACCCCGGGCCAGGCGTTCCACATAGGGACGCCCGAGTTCGCCGGGCAGGACGGATTCGTCGATATCGGGCGGGGCGATCTCGAACACCAACCCGAGCTCGTCAAGCAGGCCACTTCGACGCGGCGATGCCGAGGCGAGGATGAGTCGCTCGGCGGTCGGGTAGTCGGAGTGGAGACCGCCGCTCATCCGCCGCTCACCATCGAGTCAGCCAGCGCATCGGGCGGGGTCACGGAATCAGCGTCGAGCCAGCCATCGGGGACCACGACCTCATGGGGGCCGGTCTGGGTGCCGCGGGGTGAGGCAGCTGCGTCAGGTTCCACCACAAGGCTCGGGTCGAGCGGAGCGAACAGGTCGTCGAGTTCGGCGAGTGTGTCGAGCGAGGTGACTGATCGCCGCACCGCGGAACCCACGGGATAGCCGGTGAGATACCAACCCATGTGTTTACGCATCATCTTCATGGCCCGGTGTTCGCCCACGGCGCCGGTGAGTAGACGGGCATGCTCGGTGGCGATGAGCGCCATCTCGCCGAGCGGGGGTTCGGGGCGGATGGGTCGACCGGCGAACAGGTCGGCCAACTGTCCGAAGAACCAGGGGCGGCCGAGACAGGCCCGGCCCACCACGACGCCGGCACACCCGGTGCGTTCGATCATGGCGAGGGCATCGGCGGCGGTCCAGATATCGCCGTTGCCCAGCACTGGTGTGCCCGGCAACGCTTCGACCAGTTCGGCAATTGCGCTCCAGCGGGCCCGACCCGAATAGCGCTGGCGAGCGGTTCGGGCGTGCAGAGCAACAGCTGCGGCTCCGGCATCGGCAGCACGGCGGCCCGCCTCGAGGAACGTGACCCGGTCATCGTCGAGCCCGATACGCATCTTCACGGTGACGGGCACGGCTCCGGCGTTCTCGACAGCTGCGGCCACGACAGCGCCGAACAGTGCAGGGCGGGCGGGCACCGCAGCGCCTCCGCCATGGCGGGTGACCTTGGGGGCCGGGCAGCCGAAATTGAGATCAATGTGGTCGACATGGTCCTGATCGACGAGGCGTCGAACCGCGGCGCCCATGACCGCGGGGTCGGTGCCGTAGAGCTGCAGTGAGCGTCGGGTCTCCTCGGGGCCGAATGAGGCCAGCTGCCAAGTCTTCTCGCCGTCCTCCAGAAGTCCCCGGGCATTGACCATCTCACTGACGAACAGGCCGCTACCGAAGCGCTGGCATAACTGTCGGAAGGCCAGATTCGTGACTCCGGCCATGGGGGCGAGCACCACCGGCGGGTCGACGGTGATGGGGCCGATACGCAGCGGTCCGACGGGTACGGAACCGGCGGCCGGAGTTGCGGGATCGGAGGGGACGCTCACCACGACCACGGTACTCATGACCGGTAGGGTCAACCCCATGACTGCTCAGGTGCTCGATGGCGAACTGGTCGCCACAGGGATCAAGGAACGGCTCGCGGGCCGGGTACAGGCCCTTATCGCCAAGGGAATCACGCCCGGTCTGGGCACGGTACTGGTGGGCGACGATGGTCCGTCGGCCAACTACGTCTCGATGAAGCACAAGGACTGCGAAGCGCTCGGAATCACCTCGCATCACGCCCATCTTCCGGCTGATGCCACGCAGGATGATGTGCTCGAGGTCGTGGCCCGCTTCAACAACGATGCCGCAGTCGACGCCTATTTGATGCAGTACCCGTTCCCGAAGCATCTCGATTTCGAAGCGGCGCTGCTTGCCGTGGATCCCGCCAAGGATGTCGACGGTCTGCATCCGGTGAACCTCGGTCATCTCGTGCAGGGTGTTGATGGCCCCCTGCCCTGCACGCCGGCTGGCATCCAAGCCCTGCTCGCGCATTTCGAGGTGCCCATCGAAGGTCGCCACATCGTCATCGTGGGCCGCGGGCTCACGATCGGCCGACCGCTGGCCAATCTGTTCACTCTCAAGCGTCCCAACGCCAACGCAGCTGTCACCGTGGTGCACACCGGCGTGGCTGATCTCGGGGCCTACACGCGTCAGGCCGACATCATCGTGGCCGCTGCCGGTTCTCCCGGTCTCATCACTGCCGACATGGTCAAGCCCGGTGCTGCGGTCGTCGCTGCCGGTGTGTCCTTCGAGGGCAAGAAGCTCGTGTCCGATGTGGCCGATGAGGTTGCCGAGGTGGCCGGATGGCTTTCGCCCCGTATCGGTGGGGTCGGGCCCATGACCCGCGCCATGTTGTTGGTCAACACTGTCGACGCCGCTGAGCGTCGAGTTTCCTGAGCATGACTCGTATCGCCGATCTCCTGCGCGCGGGGCGCACGCTCTCGTTCGAGTTCTTCCCGCCGAAGACCGACGAAGCGGCGCTTGCGCTCCGCGACACCATCGCCGAACTCGACGAATTGCATCCGTCGTTCGTGTCGGTCACCTACGGCGCTGGTGGCAGTACCCGGGAGCGCACCCGTGATGTCGTCATCGCCATCGAGCGCGAGGTCGGTCTCGCGGCAATGGCGCATCTCACGTGTGTGGCTCATACCCATGCGCAGCTCGACTCGTTGCTCGACGAGTACCACGCTGCCGGTGTGGAGAACATTCTCGCCCTGGCCGGCGATCCGGTACTCGACGACGACGGTCGTACCATCGACGGTGAGTTCGAGTTCGCCCTCGAACTCGTTGAGCTGATCGCCGAGCGCGAGCAGTTCTCGATCGGCGTGGCCGCGCATCCCGAAGGTCATCCGCGTTCAGCTGATCTCGCCGCGGATCGCCGTCATCTGGCCACCAAGCTCGAGCTCGCTGATTTCGCCATCACCCAGTTCTTCTTCGAACCCGAGCCGTATCTGCGTATGGTCGACGAACTTTCGGCGCTCGGCTGTAGCAAGCCGGTGCTGCCCGGCATCATGCCGGTCACCAATGTTGGCCAGGTCACCCGGTTCGCCCAGCTCGCCGGCGCGGCGTTCCCGACGCATCTTGCCGAGCGTTTCGAATCCCTGGCTGACGACCCTGCCGGTGTGCGGGCGCTCGGCGTCGAGCTGGCCACTGAGCTCTGCCAACGCCTGCTCGATGAAGGTGTGCCGGGACTCCACTTCTACACACTCAATCGCTCGACAGCCACACGCGATATCGCCCGAGAACTCGACCTCACCCCGTGAGCGACGCAAACCCGACGATGCGTACGCCCGGGATCGTGCGGCGTGGCACCCGGTTGCTTGTCCGCTATGTGCGGGCCCAACCGATGCCGTTCATCGTGTCGGTCATCGGTGCAGCCATCTATGCCGGAGCGGCGGTGGGCACCACCATCGTGCTCGGCCGCATCACGAACGACGTGATCGTGCCCACGTTCGAAAGCGGAAGGGTCAGTTCGCACGCGGTGCTCATGACCGGCGTGGCATTGCTCTGCGTTGGCCTCCTGCGAGCGATGACCATCGTGCTGCGTCGATACTTCGCGGCGCTGCTCACCTTCCGCACCCAACGGCAGTGGCGCCGCGAGCTCGCCGCTACCTATCTCGATGTGCCTTTGAAGTATCACCGCGAAACGCCCACCGGCACGCTGCTGGCGCACGCCGATGCCGATATCGTGGCGGCCAGCGAGGTGCTCAATCCGCTTCCTTTCAGCATCGGTGTTGTCACGCTCGTGGTGTTCGCCGTCATCTCGCTGGCGCTCGTCGATTGGGCGCTCATGCTCGTGGCGTTGCTGTTGTTCCCCGGCCTGGCACTGGTGAACCGGGCTTATACCCGTCGGGTCGAGAAGCCGCTCGGTGAGATCCAACAACGCGTCGGGCAGGTCAGTCGGATCGCGCATGAGAGTTTCGATGGCGTGCTCGTGGTCAAGACCCTGGGCCGGGCCGGCGCAGAGGAGGCCCGTCTCGGTGAGGCGTCGGATCAACTCCGGCAAGCCCGAATCAGCATGGGTCGCATCCGGGGAACCTTCGAGCCGATGATCGATGCGATGCCCAACATCGGGATCATCCTGTTGCTCCTCATCGGTTCCTGGCAGGTCTCGATCGGACGACTCGACACCGGTCAGGTGGTGCAGGCCGCAGCGCTGTTCGGCCTGCTCGGGTTCCCGATGCGGGTGTTCGGTTTCTTCCTGCAGGAATTGCCTCGGGCCGTCGTGGTGAGTGCCCGTCTCGACAAGGTGATGGATGTCGAGCGTGAACCCGTTGGTCGCCTGGAGACCGCCCCACAGTTGCCTGACACTGCGTTGGCGGTTCGGTTCGAATCAGTCACCTGCCGACATGGCGATGACCCAGCGGTCATCGACGGTCTTGACCTCGAGGTGCCCGCCGGCAAGGTGGTGGCGCTCGTAGGAGCCACCGGTTCGGGCAAGTCCACGTTGTGCGAACTCATTCCGCGCCTTGTCGATCCCGAATCCGGTGTGGTGCGCATCGGCGGCATCGATGTGCGTGATCTTGATCCGATGACAGTGCGTGACGCAGTGGCGCTGGTGTTCCAGGAGTCGTTCCTGTTCGCCGATACGGTGCGGGCGAACGTCACCCTCGGTGTCGATGTGTCCGATGGTGACCTCGATGCGGCTGCTGCGGTTGCCCACGCGGCCACGTTCGTGAGCCGTCTCCCGCAGGGTTGGGACACGCTGGTGGGAGAGCGGGGTGTCACGCTCTCGGGCGGTCAACGTCAACGGCTCGCCCTCACCCGTGCGTTGCTGCGTCGACCCCGCGTGCTCATCCTCGACGATGCCACCAGCGCTGTCGATCCCGTGATCGAAGCGGCGATCCTGCGTGATCTGCGCGAAACGCTGGCCACATCCACACTCGTGGTCGCCCACCGGATCTCGACCATCGAACTCGCTGACAGTGTGGCCTTCCTCGAAGAGGGTCGCATCGTGGCCCAGGGCACCCATAGTGAACTGCTGGCATCGGATGCCCGGTACGCCCATCTGGTGCGGGCCTATGCCGAGGGTCGCAGTGTGCAGGAGGGCGGCGCATGACCAAGAACTCCGACATCGGCGAGGAACGCGAGGACTTCGACTCCGCGGTGAACGACGAACTGCTCCTGCTCGAGCACGGCGCCGGTTTCGACGACACCACGGCACTCGAACACGAACTCGAACACGAACGCAACGCGATCGAAGCCGAGAAGAAGGCGCGAGCGCTCGCCGTTCTGCGTCGAGGTCTGAGCGAGAGCCCCGAATTGCGACAGGGTCTTCGTCTCACGTTGCTGATGGCCATCATCGGAGCGGCGGGTCGCCTCACCATCCCGGTGTTGGTGCAACAGGTCATCGACAAGGGCCTTCTCGCCGATGAGGGCTTCCGCCCCGGCTTCACCCTGACCGCCTGCGGCGGCGCTGCAGTGATCATTGTGGCGGTCGCCTTCCTCACCCGTTTCACCTACATCCGGCTCGTCACTGCCGCTGAGGCCATGTTGCGTAACCTGCGGGTGCGGGCCTTTGCGCATGTGCATCGGTTGTCCATGGCTGATCACGAGGACACCCGTCGCGGCGAACTCACTGCCCGGGTCACCAGCGATATCGAAACCATTGCCCGGTTCGTGCAGTACGGGGCCATTGCGTGGATCGTCGATTCGGTGGTCGTCATCGGCACGCTCACCGTGATGTGTTTCTACGCATGGCAGCTGGCGGTCATCACAGTTGTTGTCGCCACACCGATCCTTCCGCTGTTCCGGCTTATGCAGCGTCGCCAGCTCAAGGCGTACACCACAGTGCGCACCCGGGTCAGCGCCACCATGGGAGAGATGTCCGAGGCGGTACAGGGTGCAGCGCCGATCCGTGCCTATGGGATGCAACGTCGAGCCCGTCGTCGTCTCGATGTCGCCATCGATGGTCAGTACCGCAGTGAGATGGGCGCGGCCAAGTGGTTCGCGTTCATGTTCCCGCTCGGTGATGCCTTCGGCGGTTTCGCGCTCGCCTCGGTGGCCATGGCCGGTATCTGGTGGGGCTCCGAATGGGGTCTGAACGCGGGCAGCCTCGTGGCCTGTCTGTTCCTGGTGCAGCTCATCCTTGGCCCCATCGCCGAGATCGGTGAGATCCTCGACCAGACCCAGACCGCAATCGCCGGCTGGTCCAAGGTGCTCGAACTGCTCGACCGTCCGATCGAACTCGTCGAACCGGTTGATGGGGTGGTGCTGCCCGCCGGCCCGCTCAGCGTGCACGCCGACGATGTGGGCTTCACGTATCGCACCGGTGGCGCGGTGCTACGAGATGTCACCGTCGAGATCCCGGCCGGAGCGTCGGTGGCGATCGTGGGCGAGACCGGTTCGGGCAAGACCACGTTCGCCAAACTGCTCAGTCGTCTGGCTGATCCCACAGTTGGTTCGATGGCCATCGGTGGTGTGGCGATGCCTCGTATTGATCCGGTGTCGCGTTCCGAGCGCATCCGCATGGTTCCGCAGGACGGTTTCGTATTCGATACGACCCTCGGCGAGAACATCGCCATCGGTCGTCCCGGTGCCACGATCGACGATGTGCGCGCTGCGGTCGCTGAGCTCGGACTCACCGACTGGGTCGATGGTCTGCCCCGTGGTCTCGACACCGAGGTGGGCGAACGCGGCGAGGGTTTGAGCGTGGGTGAACGTCAGCTCGTGGCGCTGGCTCGCGCGCAACTTGCCGATCCCGGTCTGCTCATTCTCGATGAGGCAACCAGCGCGGTCGATCCCCGCACAGAGCGCACGCTCACCACGGCACTGCATCGTCTCGCCGAAGGACGAACCACGGTGAGTGTGGCTCATCGCCTTTCCACCGCCGAGCAGGCCGATCTGGTCATGGTGTTCGACGCTGGCGAGCTGGTCGAACTGGGTTCGCATGCCGAGCTCGTGGCGTTGGGCGGTCGCTACGCCGAGCTTTTCCGAAGCTGGCTCGGCAACACCGGTCAGTAGGACTGATCGTTGAAGCGGGTCGCGGTGTGGCTCTCGTTCCTGGTGCTCGCAGTGATCGCGGGGCTGATCGGTTACTCGTTCTGGTTGAGCCACGTTGCTGATGCCGAGATTCCCGAGCTCTCGTTCCGAGTCGACACCGCTGTAGCTATTGCAGCACATGACGATGGGTTCACCGATCGGCTGATCTGGGCGAGCAAGGTCGGCTCGTTCCAAGGTGACGGCCCGTTGGCGCTTGCGCCAGTGGTCGTCGGTGCCGAGGTGCGCTCATTCTCGCTGTCGCTCGATGGTGTCGTCCGACTGATCTACGAGGGAACAGATCTCGCGCCGGGGAGATGCGTCGCCGCTGACATCACACCGGAGGGTGCGGTGTTCACGAAGCCTTCGGACTGTCGTCAGATCTAGGGGATGGTTGGCAGGGCATCGGCAATGTCACTTCTCGCGAGGTGCGGGCGTGCGTGTGTCGGAACCCGTACAGTTCGCGCCTATGGCTAGTGAAGAGTTCCACGCCCTGCAGGCAGCGATGGCGCAGCGTCCGGTTCCGCCGCCGCCGGCATCCATCGTCGAACATCGTCAGCGCATTGACGATGCAATGGCCCAGATGCCGCTGGCCGAGGGCACCGAAGCCATTGAGCATGACGTCGATGGTGTGTTCGTCATCGAGTGTCGTCCGATCGACCATGCCGCCGATGCCCCGGTCATCGTCTACGCCCACGGTGGCGGGTTCCGCATCGCCTCCGCGCTGGCGTATCGCTCCTACGGCTCGCACCTGGCTCGCGCCACCGGCGCGCGGGTGATGCTGGTCGACTACCGACTCGCCCCCGAGCATGTCTTCCCCGCTGCGCTCGACGACTGTGTTGCTGTGCATCGGTGGGTGCTGGCCAGCGGCGTGCCGGCCTCTCGCATCGTGGTCATGGGGGATTCCGCCGGTGGCGGTCTGGCTGCATCGCTGGTGCTGCACACGCTGGCCGAGGGTCCCACGCCGGCCGCAGCCATCTGCTGTTCGCCCTGGGTCGATCTCACCGTGAGCGCCGCGACCTACGACACCCGGGCCGAGGCCGATCGTCTGTTCTCCCGCACCCAGGCCGAGGAGGCTGCTCCCGCCTATCTGGGCACCACGATGCCCGATCATCCACTGGTCTCGCCGATCTTCGGCGACTGGCGCGGTGCACCGCCGCTGCTGATCCAGGTTGGTGATGCTGAGGTGCTGCTCGACGACGCCCATCGCCTGCACGAGGTGGCATTGGCCTCCGATGTCGACGCCACGCTGCACGTGTATCCCGAGATGCCGCATATCTGGCAGATGAGTTACCCCGCCTTCCCCGAATCGGTGGCCGCGGTCGAAGAAGTCGCCGAGTTCATCCGCACAACGCTGGCCACAACAGAGTCCGAGTGACTGACATGAGTGCAGACATCGATTCAGATTCCGCCAGCGCGCGACCGATGCTGGCCCCGGAACTCGCACAACAGTTCTCGCTGGCCGGTCGCGTCGCGGTCGTCACCGGTGCCGCCGGGGGCATCGGCCGACAGGCCGCCATCACCTTCGCCCAAGCGGGCGCCGATGTTGTCATCGCCGATGTGGGTGTCAAGGGTCTTGAGGGAACTGCAGCGCTCGTTGCTGAAGCCGGTGGCACTGCGTTGGTGGTCCCGACCGATGTCTCTGACCGTGACGCGGTCGAGGCACTCGCTGCTGCAGCGCTCGATGCGCATGGCCGTATCGATGTGTGGGCCAACGTGGCCGGCATCATCCGGTACGCACCCATCACCGAGGTCACTCCTGATGATCTCGCCGCCATCGTGGGCGTCAACCAGTTCGGTACCTACTGGGGTGTGGCCGCTGCCGGTCGCGTCATGGCCGCCAACCCGATCGTTGAAGGTTCGGGAAGGCGCGGCGGGTCCATCATCAACATCACCTCAGCCGGTGGTGACATGCCCGCTCCCACGCTGTCGGTCTACGCCATGACCAAGGCTGCTGTTGCCCATCTCACCCGTTGTGCTGCCGTCGAGTTCGGACCCAGCGGCATCCGGGTCAATGCTGTAGCCCCCGGGTTCACCGACACGCCCATGGTGCAGGGCAACTGGACCCGACCCGATGGCAGCGTCGACGAGGAAGCCCGCACGTACATGATGGGCGTGCGCGCTGCGCAGTCGCCGCTCGGCACCACTGCCACCCCCGAGGACCAGACCCTCGCCATGTTGTATCTGGCCAGCGATGCCTCGAAGTTCGTCACCGGGCAGATCCTGCGGCCCAACGGTGGCGTCTACATGGCCTGACGCCCGCCCGCCCTGTCCGAACCCCACGCCCATCCACGGAGACCCTGATGACCACCGCTGACAACTCGCCCATCCCCGACTATCTCGCCCGACTTCGGGTCGACGGTCGCAACTTCGTCGTTGCCGGTGCGGGCATGGGCATGGGACGCCAGACCTCGCACGCGCTGGCCCAGGCTGGCGCCGCCCACATCATCTGTGTCGATGTCGACGCCGATCGTGCCGCCGAAGTCGCGGCCGAAGTTGGCCCGCAGGCCATCGCCTGGGTCGGCGATGTCACCACCCGTGAAGGCGCAGCGCGTCTGGCCACCGAGGCCGAAGCGGCCATGGGCAGCATCGACGGACTTGTCGACATCATCGGTATGGCCCAGTGGCAATCCATCCTCGACATGACCGATGAGACCTTCGATTGGGAGATCGACATGTGTCTCCGGCACGCCTATCTGCTGTCGCAGGAGTTGGGTCGGCGCATGGTGGCCACAGGGGGCGGCACGATGGTCTTCATCGCCTCGGTGAGCGGATTCACCGCCGCTCCCATGCACGCCGCCTACGGGGCCGCCAAGGCCGGTCTCATGGCCTGGGTGCAGTCGGTGGCCATTGAACTCGGGCAGCACAACGTGCGGGCCAACGCCATCGCTCCGGGCACCATCCTGAGCCCCCGCATGGACGCCGTTTTCACCGATGAGCAGCGAGCCTCGAATGCCGGTAACGCCCCGCTGGGCCGCATGGGAGAGACCTCTGACATCGCCTCGGCGGCGCTGTTCCTCTCCAGCGATATGTCTCGCTACATCACGGGCCGCACGGTTGTCGTCGACGGTGGCGTCGATGCCAAATTCCCGTATCCCGTCACGCTGGAATAGCGCCCTCGCTTTTCGTCCGGGGGCCTCGGCTGACTAGTGTCCGGGGCGTTCTGCAATCCCACCGCACTGGAGATCCCCCGTGAAAACCCCCGTACGCGTCGCCGTCACCGGAGCAGCCGGCCAGATCGGTTACAGCCTTCTGTTCCGCATCGCCAGTGGCCAGATGCTCGGCGCCGACCAGCCCGTCATCCTCCAGTTGCTCGACATCACCCCGGCCATGGATGCCCTCAAGGGTGTGGCCATGGAACTCGAGGACTGCGCCTTCCCATTGCTGTCGGGCATCGTGTGCAGCGACGATCCCAACGAGGCGTTCGGCGACATCAGCTACGCGCTGCTCGTCGGTGCTCGCCCCCGTTCGAAGGGTATGGAGCGCAAGGATCTCCTCGAGGCCAACGGCGCCATCTTCACCGTGCAGGGCAAGGCGCTCTCCGACAACGCGGCTGCCGATGTGCGCATCCTCGTCGTGGGCAACCCGGCCAACACCAACTCGCTCATCGCCATGAACAATGCGCCGAACATCCCTAACGAGCGCTTCACGGCCATGACCCGTCTCGACCACAACCGTGCCATGGCGCAGCTCGCCACCAAGACCGGCACCACCGTGAACGACATCACCAAGATGACCATCTGGGGCAACCACTCGGCCACCCAGTATCCCGATCTCTTCCACGCCGAGGTCAACGGCCAGAACGCCGCTGCGCTCGTCAACGATCAGGCTTGGCTCGAGGGTTCGTTCATCCCCACCGTGCAGCAGCGCGGCGCCGCCATCATCGAAGCCCGTGGGCTGTCCTCGGCTGCATCGGCTGCCAACGCTGCCATTGATCACATGCACGATTGGGCGCTCGGCACCCCGGCGGGCGACTGGGTCTCCATGGCCATTCCGTCCGATGGCAGCTACGGCGTGCCCGAGGGACTCATCTCCTCGTTCCCGGTCACGTGCACCGATGGCCAGTACTCCATCGTGCAGGGTCTCGAGATCGACGACTTCTCCCGTGCCCGCATCGACGCCTCCACTGCCGAACTCGGTGAAGAGCGTGACGCAGTTCGTGAGCTCGGCCTCATCTGAGTCATCTGCTCGGCGCTTCGAGCGTCGACAGCAACTGTTGTGCGAACGGCCCGCCGCGAGGCGGGTCGTTTCGCGCCCGGTGTTGGTCAGGAGCGCAACGGAGCGAGCGCGTCGTTCAGAGTGGACAGCAGCGCACTGTTGGCGAGCAGCATGCGCACATCGCCGCCCAGTCGCAGACGGCCGGCCATGAACGCTGTTTGGGCGCTGTGTTCGCCGTTGCGGATGTCCTCGGCGGTGGCGCGGTCACAGCTGAAGGTCACGGTGGGTGATGGAGTGGCGCCGCGGTGCAGCCCCACCACTCCGTCGGCGAAATGGACATGCCAGACGAGCGTGTCGTCCCCGTCGACCACGGACTGCTGGAGCGTGAGGTGCACTCCGCCGGAGGCTGCTCGCAGTTCGGTGCTCGCGGCGATCGCAGCAGCGGCTGCGTCGAACCATTCATCGGACAGGTAGGGGATCACGCCTGCGATGGTAGGCGCCTGTGCTCAGTTCCCAACGCTCCGCACTCAGGTACCAGCACCCAGTCCCCAGCAGTAGCGTCTCGGAAATGTTGCGCATCCTGAGTCAGGTCGGTCGCCTCGAAGCCATCGATATCCCCGTCGAGATCGCCGAGCAGATCGAACTCATCGCCATTCCGTCCGAGGGAGAACTCGAACCGGGCCTCACCGGCGATGTGCTGCTCACCCGGCCGTCACTGGTGCCCAACCTCGCTCATGTTCTGTCGCGTGGCCCGCGCTGGGTGCACCTCATCGGAACAGGAATCGATGATTTCCCGTTGGAACTGATCGGTGAGGATTGCGTGCTCACCAACTCGCGTGGACTCAGCGCCATGCCCATCTCCGAATGGGTGATGGCGTGCATGCTGTCGTTCGAGAAGCGCATGCCGGGTTCGTTCATCACTGAACCTCCGAAGATGTGGAATGTGCCCCGACCCGGTTTCGGAACGCTGTACGGCGGCACGCTCGCATTGCTCGGCCTCGGTGGTATCGGAACCGCAGTTGCACAGCGGGCACTGCCTTTCGGTATGAACATCAAGGCCCTGCGCAATACCGATGCCCCCAGTCCGGTTCCCGGCGTGGAGATCGTGCGCACCATCGATGAACTGGTCGCCGATGCTGATCACATCGTGATGGTGGCGCCGCTCACCGAAGCCACTCGTGGTCTGTTCGACGATCGCGTGTTCTCGCTGATGAAACCCGGTGTGCATCTCGTGAACGTGGCCCGCGGCCCGATGATCGACGAGGACGCCCTTCGTCGGGCCCTCGATGCCGACATCGTGGCCTGCGCCAGCATCGACTCCACCGATCCCGAGCCGCTGCCCGCCGGCCACTGGATGTACAGCCATCCCGGTGTGCGGGTGAGCCCGCATTCCTCCTGGCATTGGCCCGGGGCGTTTCCGGCCATGTTCGAGATGTTCATCGAGAACCTCCGGCGCCATCTGGCCGGCGAACCGCTGCTGTCGGTGGTCGATCCCGCGAACGGGTATTGACCATCGGCGGGTGAGGAACGTCGACTGACGCCGACCGACTGGCGCGGGGTGATACGGGCACCCAAGTAAGGTCACTCGAATGCATGCACATCTGCTCAGCGTTGTTCTCGCCGTCGGACCAGACCCACAGAAGCTCGTCCAGTCCATCGGCCTCATCGGTCTGTTCCTTGTGATCTTCGCCGAATCGGGCATCCTCATCGGCTTCTTCCTGCCCGGCGATTCCTTGCTCTTCGCTGCTGGTCTTGTGACTGCCGGGCTCGACACCGGCGACAAGACCTGGACTCTCGCCAACGGCAACATCGCGGTGGTGGCCATTGGCTGCGCGCTGGCAGCAATCATCGGTGATCAGGTGGGTTACGCCTTCGGCAACAAGGTCGGACCCTCGCTCTTCAAGCGACCCGAGTCGAAACTCTTCAAGCCGGCCTATGTCGATAAGGCAGAGGCCTTCTTCGAGAAGCACGGCTCGAAGTCGATCGTGCTGGCCCGCTTTGTGCCCATCGTGCGCACCTTCGCCCCCATCGTGGCCGGTGTGTCCAAGATGCATTACCGCACCTTCGTGAAGTTCAACATCATCGGCGGCGCGGTCTGGGCCATCGGCTTCACCCTGCTGGGCTACTGGCTGGGCAAGTCGTTCCCGTGGTTCGGAAAGAACATCGAGTACGCGGTGTTGCTCATCGTGATGATCTCGCTGATCCCGGTGGCCATCGAGTTCATCCGCCACCGTCGCAATAACCCCAAGTCAATCGGTAAGCACGCCAAGTAGAGGCTTGCTGCAGATTCCGTGGACGGAACCTCGTCGCGGGTCTGAGACGTCGCCCGGATATGACGCCGGCGCCGCTTACTCCCATGTGGGAGAAGTTCGGCGCCGGGCGAGGTGTCTGACCTGACCGCTCTGGGCGACCGGGTATCTGTGGAGCGGCAGGGCCGCCCGGGGGTCAGCGCTTCTGGCCCGAGAGCTTGCGGTTGGCCAGCTTCGACTTGAGGAAGTCGCGGTTCATCATGGCGATGAAGTCGATCGGGATCTCCTTGGGGCAGGCTTCCTGGCACTCGCCGTAGTTTGTGCAGGAACCGAAGAACAGTTCCATGGTCTCGACCATGTCCTCGGTGCGCTTGTAGCGCTCAGCCTGACCCTGGGGGAGCAGGTTGAGATGCGCCAGCTTGGCGGAGGTGAACAGCTGACCTGCGCCGTTGGGGCAGGCCGCCACACACGCACCGCAGCCGATGCAACCGGCGGCGTCCATGGAGGCGTCGGCTGCCGGCTTGGGGACGAGGATCTCGTTGGCATCGCGAGCCGAACCGGTGTCGGCAGTGATGAAGCCGCCCGACTGCACGATGGCGTCGAACGCACTGCGATCGACCATGAGGTCTTTGATGACCGGGAAGGCTGCAGCACGCCACGGTTCGATGGTGACGGTCTCGCCATCACGGAACTTGCGCATATGCAGCTGGCAGGTGGTGGTGCCTTTCTGCGGGCCGTGGGCCTGACCATTGATCATGAGGCCACAGGTGCCACAGATGCCCTCGCGACAGTCGCTGTCGAACACGATGGGTTCGCGACCGGCCTCGATGAGGTTCTCGTTGACGGCGTCGAGCATCTCGAGAAAGGACATCTCGTCCTTCACGTCGGTCGCCTGGTAGGTCTCGAAGCGGCCCGAGTCGTTGGGGTTGTCCTGACGCCAGACCTTCAGAGTGAGTTGCATGTGAGTTCTCCTGAGTGACAGCGCCGGCTACTTGTAGCTGCGCTGGGTCGGCTTGACGTTCTCGAACACGAGCTGTTCCTTGTGGAGGGTCTGGGCGATGCCATCACCGTTCCATTCCCAAGCACCGACGAACGAGAACTCGTCGTCGTTGCGCTGGGCTTCGCCGTCATCGGTCTGATGCTCGACACGGAAGTGGCCACCGCAGGACTCCTCACGCATGAGGGCATCACGGCACATGAGTTCGCCGAGGTCGAAGAAGTCAGCAACGCGGCCAACCTTTTCGAGTGACTGGTTGACGCCTTCGGCGCTTCCGAGCACACGCACGTTCTTCTGGAACTCCTCGCGAAGCGCCGGGATCTCCGACAGTGCCTTCTCGAGACCGTTCTGGTTGCGTTCCATGCCGCAGTAGTCCCAGACGAGCTTGCCGAGTTCACGGTGGTAGTACTCCGGCGACTTGGTGCCACCGGTGGACAGCCAACGGCGGGCTTCGTCACGCACGACCTGCTCTGCCTCGGCGAACACCGGATCAGAGGTCGGGACAACGCCTTGGCCCAGCAGCCCGGCGAGATAGTCGCCCACTGTGTAGGGAGCCACGAAGTAGCCGTCGGCCAGACCCTGCATGAGCGCCGAAGCGCCGAGACGGTTGGCACCGTGATCGGAGAAGTTCGCTTCGCCGAGGGCGTAGAGACCCGGCACGGTGGTCATGAGGTTGTAGTCAACCCACAGGCCGCCCATCGTGTAATGGCTGGCGGGGTAAATACGCATCGGGACCTTCATGGGGTCCTCGTCGGTGATGCGCTCGTACATGTCGAAGAGGTTGCCGTAACGCTCGAAGACGGTGTCGTGACCGAGGCGGTCGATCGACTCGCTGAAGTCGAGGTATACGCCGTTCTTGAGCGGGCCAACGCCACGACCCTCGTCGCAGACGACCTTGGCGGCACGCGATGCGATGTCACGGGGTGCGAGGTTGCCATAGGACGGGTACTTGCGCTCGAGGTAGTAGTCGCGGTCTTCCTCAGGGATCTGATCGGCCGGACGGTTGTCGTCGAACTTCTTCGGCACCCAGATGCGACCGTCGTTACGCAGCGACTCCGACATGAGCGTGAGCTTGGACTGCGACTCATCACTGGCCGGGATACAGGTGGGGTGGATCTGCGTGTAGCAGGCGTTGGCGAACAGGGCGCCCTTCTTATGGGCCCGCCATGCCGCGGTGACGTTGGAGTTCATCGCGTTGGTGGACAGGTAGAAGGCGTTGCCATAGCCACCGGTGCACAAAAGCGTGGCGTGACCCGACCAGCTCTTGACCTCACCGGTGTTCACGTTGCGGGTGACGATGCCGACTGCCACGCCGTCCTTCTTCACGACGTCGAGGAGTTCGGTCTTGGTATGAAGCTCCACACGGCCGAGCGACACCTGCTGCATGAGAGCCTGATAGGCGCCGAGCAGGAGCTGCTGACCGGTCTGGCCACGGGCGTAGAACGTGCGGCTCACCTGGGCGCCACCGAACGAACGGTTGTCGAGCAGGCCGCCGTACTCGCGGGCGAACGGCACGCCCTGAGCAACGCACTGGTCGATGATGTCCACCGACACCTGGGCGAGGCGGTACACATTGGACTCACGAGCCCGGAAGTCGCCGCCCTTCACGGTGTCGTAGAAGAGGCGATAGACGCTGTCGCCGTCGTTCTTGTAGTTCTTGGCACCGTTGATGCCACCCTGCGCCGCGATCGAGTGCGCCCGGCGGGGGGAGTCATGGAAGGTGAAGCACTTCACCTGATAGCCGAGTTCTGCGAGCGTTGCCGCTGCAGCAGCCCCGGCGAGGCCGGTGCCGACCACCAGAACCGTGAACTTCCGCTTGTTCGCGGGGTTCACGAGCTTCATGTTGAACTTGTGGTTGTCCCAGCGGTCCTGGATCGGACCTTCGGGAATCTTGGAGTCGAGAACGACGTTGCTCATGGATTCCTCTTTCAGCCGATGACGCCGGTCATGGCGGCGATGGGGAAGGTGATGTTGGCGCCGGCGACGACGATGGCGAAACCAGCGGCGATGCCCTTGCGCAGCGGGTTGTGGCGGGGGTTGAAGCGGGGGCTCAGGGAACCGAAGGTCTGGAACAAGCTCCAAGTGCCGTGAAACAGGTGGAAGCCCAGTGCGAGGTTGGCGACGATGTAAAGGACACCGACGATCGGGTTGTGGAGGCTGGCGGTGATGGTGTCGTAGGGGTTGCCAGCATGAAAATCGGGGTTGGCCCAGCCCCAGGTGATGGTGGCGAGATGCCACAGGATGAACAGGCCGACGATGATGCCGCTCCAGCGCATGGTGCGGGCCGCCCAGTTGACCGCCACGTAATCACGGGAGGACTGGTACTTCACGGGTCGGGCCTTGCGGTTCATTTGCGTGAGGCTGTAGGCGCAGGCGATATGCAGCACGAATGCGGTGAGGAGCCCGGCACGCAGGATCCACAGCACGCCGGTGGGCGGAATGATCGGAACCAGCAACTGGCGCAGGAACTCGGCGTACTCGTTGAAGTGATCGGCACCCAGATACATCTTGAGGTTGCCGATCATGTGGAACAGCACGAAGCCCATGAGCATCACGCCGGTGACGCCCATGATCCACTTCTTGCCAACCGATGACTTCCAGAGGTCGATGACCGGGTAGGCACTCCGCTTGTGGCGCTTCACAATCGTCGGTGATGTCACGTCGGAGGTGAGTGCGGGCGGTTCCTTGGTTGCTGTCACGTGCGGACCTTTCCAGCGAGGATCGGGTGACCGGGCCGGACATTTTCGCGGATGCGATTCCGTGCCTTGGACAACGACACGCTAGTCAGCGTTCACGACCACCGACGAACCCTGCCGAAGGCTCCTTCGCCAGTGTTCCGAGCCATGTTCTGGGTCAGTGTTCTGGGTCAGTGTTCGGAGCCGGTGTTCGGAGCCAGAGTTCAGCGGTGTACGAGGCGGTGGTGAACACGCTCACGGCGCGTAACCCCCTCACCGCTGAGCACCACCGAGATAGCGAGGGTGTCGGTGGCCGACGGGGGCTGCGGTACCCGTGCTCGCAGAACCCCGACCCGGATGACGTCATCGGGTCCGACTGCGCCGGTCCATCCCGCTCGGTGCAGTACCCGGTCCGGGTCCGAGAGCCAGCTGAGCGTGATGATCACCCGGAGGCCGTCCACCCCATGATGGAGATCGCTGACGAGATGGATCGGGAGCACGAGTCGGTCATCGGTGCGAAGTTCGATCGGTGGGGCTTCGAGAACTGCGATGACCGGCGCGCAGGCTGCGACGAACCCGGCCCACGCCGGTTTGGGCCTTCGATGATGATCGAGCAGGGCGGCAGAGATCGCGGGCGCAGTGTCGGCCAGGGCGAAGGCAGAGAACCCGCCAGTGGGCCGATACTTCAGGCGGCGCAGGGTCTCGACATGGCTCACGACGAGTTCACGCTGGTGTCCCTGCATTGCGGTGACCCACTCGGCGGCGGTGGCGAAGTCGGCAGGGGGCACCTGTTCGCTCAGAGCGGGAAGCTCGAGTGCAGTGCGATCAGCGATCCCGGGCCAGTCCAGTTCGGGCCACTGCTCTTCGGGCCGCTGCTCTTCAGGCGACTGCTCTTCAGGCGACTGCTTTTCGGGTGACAGCGGATCGGGGGTCACGGGTGTGGCGAGCAGGTGCACATCAGCGGGTGCCTGGGCACCGAACTCGGCCACGAATCGACCGAGGCGGGGCCACCAGCGCAGCAATCGCGCCAGATCGTGGATCCGACCCCAACGCCAACCGATCCAGAGATGCGAGGCTTCGCCGGAGAGTCGGGGAAGCGCGGGCCACGAACCGCTCTGGGCGAGAACTGGTCTGGTCGGGTCGCTCGCTCTGAGGGTGTCGGCCACCGATCGATCGAGCAGGCTGCGGTTCCAGCTCGGCAGCAATTGGGCGGTGATCATGCGCAGCCGCATCGCCCGGCGATCGGCTGGTCCGGTGCTTCGCCATGACACCGGTTCACCGGCCCAGGGCTCATGGTGGGCGTTCCAGACGAGGATCGATGGATGATGAGCCAGTTGGTCGACCACCCATCGGGCCACCCTGCGAGCTGCCGGTTTGGCCTGACGCAGCAGTGCCCATTGGATGGGTAGGTCCTGCCAGATGAGGATGCCGAGGCGGTCCGCTTCTGCGTAGAGCTCCGGTCGGGCCATATGTCCGTGGACGCGCACCAGGTCGAGTCCGGCTTCGGCTGCCAGAGCGATGTCGGCGGCGATCTCTTCTGGGGAGCAGTCGCCGATGGCGAGGCTCGTGGGGCCGAGCGAAATCCCTTTCAGGAACATCCGGCGCCCGTTCACCGTGGCGATGAAGTTATCGAGTTGGACGGTGCGCAGACCGGTTCGCCAACTGCCGGTGTCGCTGGGGAACCCATTGACGAGGATCTCGATGCCAACGTCGTAGAGCGGCTGATCGCCGAGGGCGCGGGGCCACCACAGCGCCGGATCGGGGACGACGATGTCGAATTCGGTGCGGTTCTCACCGACGGCGAGGGTGTGATCGCGCTCGACGATGATCGACGCGGACTCGCCGGGCTCGAGCAGCGAGAGTTGGTCCTCGACCCGACGGACCCACGTACGGATCGTGACTGCTCCCGCTCGTTCGGCGTCGAGAATGACGCGCAGAGCCAGCGTGGCCTGTTCCTCGGTGGCATCGGTGCAGCGGAGACGGCAGTGTTCGATCCTCACGGGGCCGGTAGAACGCAGTTCGACATCGCGCCAGATGCCCCCGGGATTGTGACCGGTGCCGATGAGTGCCGAGCGGCCGAAGGCCCCGGAGAGATCGCGCACCCGGCCGGTGCCCACGGGTTCGAATCCGGCTTCGATGGCAACCAGATGATCATCGGTTGCTGTGGATCTGCTGAGCAGGCCGGTCACTTCAAAGGTATGGGGCACCGCATAGCCGCGGGTGTCACCCAGATACGTGCCGTCGAACCACACATCTCCCGCTGCCATCACGCCGTTGATCACGAGGAACCGGCGCTCGTCGGGTCCGGGCGGCTCGGTACGGAAGGTGCGTCGGTAGAGGACAGGGCCATCGCTGCTGGCAAATGCTCCGTGCGAGCGCCAGTGGCCGGGGACGGGGAGTTCGGGCCATGAACTGTCGTCGACCGCCGGTGCGGCGAGGCTGTGCGCGGCATCGGCCTCCGAACCTGCGTCGTTGTCGTCAATCGGCGCTCCGATATCGAATGCGCGCCATGTTCCCGACAGGCTCTGCACTCGGGAATCGGTCATCGCTCCACGCTAGCGATCACGGTCGACCAGGGGTTCGTGGCGGCCGCTCGGGGCGTCATCGTGTTGCGACGGGCGATAGGTTGAGGCCCACGCCACTGCGAAGGATGATCGATGTCGGACAGCACCACAAGCACAGGTTCCTCAACGCCGGCCCCCACAACCCTCGGTGCCCTCCGGGCATCGGGTTGGACCAGCCGACCGGTCAAGGAGGAACTGCGCGCCAACGCCATCGAGCGCATCCGGGCCGGCGAAGCGCTGTTCGCCAATGTGCTGGGCTACGAGGACACCGTTCTCCCGCAACTCGAGAACGCCCTTCTCGCTGGCCACGATGTCATCTTCCTCGGTGAACGCGGACAAGCCAAGACCCGCATGATCCGTTCGCTCACCGGTCTGCTCGACGAATGGATGCCCATCGTCGCCGGGTCTGAGATCAACGATGACCCCTACAACCCGGTGTCGAAGCACGCCCGTGATCTCGTTGCCGAGATGGGCGATGATGCACCGATCACGTGGGTCAACCGCGAGGATCGTTTCGGCGAGAAACTCGCCACCCCCGATACCTCGATCGCCGATCTCATCGGTGAGGTCGATCCGATCAAGGTCGCCGAGGGTCGCTATCTGTCTGACGAACTCACTCTTCATTACGGTCTGGTGCCGCGCACCAACCGTGGCATCTTCGCCATCAACGAACTTCCCGATCTCGCCGAGCGCATTCAAGTGGGCTTGCTCAACGTGCTCGAGGAACGCGATGTGCAGGTTCGGGGTTACAAGGTGCGTCTTCCCCTCGACGTCATGCTCTTCGGTTCGGCCAACCCTGAGGATTACACCAACCGTGGTCGCATCATCACGCCGCTCAAGGACCGCTTCGGTGCCCAGATCCGCACGCATTACCCGCTCGATGTCGAGACCGAGGTCACCATCGCGCTGCAGGAGGCCCGTCCGCTGGTCGCCGAAGGCGTGTCGGTCACGGTCCCACATTTCATGACCGAGGTCATCGCCGAGTTCTCGCAGCTCGCCCGACGTAGCCCGCATATCAACCAACGGTCTGGTGTGTCGGTCCGTCTCACGGTGTCGAACCTCGAGACCCTCGTGGCCAACGCTGCCCGCCGCGCGCTGCCCCTTGGCGACACCGAGGTCGTCCCGCGGGTCTGCGACCTCGACGCGCTCGCTGCATCAACCACCGGCAAACTCGAGATCGAAACCATCGAGGATGGCCGTGAGGGTCAGATCGTCGACGTGATCCTCAAGAGCGCGATCCTTTCGATCTTCCGCGAGTACGTGGCGGTCGAGAATCTCCGCGAGGTCGTCGAGGCATTCGACGGTGATCGCATCGTGCAGGCCGGCGAAGACGTCAGCGCCGCGGAATACGTGACGCTGCTGTCCGAGGTGCCGGCTCTGGAAACCTCCGTTGCTGCACTCATCGGTACCGATCGCTCGCCGGCCATGGTTGCCAGTGCGGTCGAGTTCATCCTCGAAGGCCTGCATCTGTCGAAGCGACTCAACAAGGAAGCATCGGGATCACGGGCGCAGTACCGCGGCCGTTCCTGATCCGAAGCCGATGATCCTGATCAGGTCTGAGCGGACCTGATCAGTTCCGGTCGTTCACCAGTTCGTGCACGCCGGCGAGTCCGGCCACAACCACCCGCTCGACCATCGACCCGGGGAAGATCCCGTGCTCAACGATGCCGGGCAGAGTTGCCAGGGCGGTGGCCAGTGCCACTGGATCAGCGATGGAACCGAACTGCGCGTCCATGATCAGGTTGCCGTTATCGCTGCGGCGCTCCCGGGTGGTCACTGAGGTCGCACCGAGCGCGAGGACAGCGTTGGTGACCACGCCCGGTGCGAAATCAAGCACCTCGAGCGGTGTGCCGAATGGTCCGAGCGCGTCGACGATCTTGGTCTCATCGACCACCACGATGAAGCGCGGGGTCATCGAGGCGATGATCTTCTCGCGTGTGTGGGCGGCACCTCCCCCCTTGGTGAGGTTGAACGCCGGGTCAACTTCGTCGGCACCGTCGATCGCGATGTCGAGCGAGCCGATCTCATCGGGGCTGATCACTCGCAGCCCGAGCGAGGTGGCCAGTTCATGGGTCTGCACCGAGGTGGCGGTGCAGACGATGTCGGGCGATCGTTCGCCGAGTTCGACGATGGTCCAATGCACGGTGGATCCGGTGCCGAGACCAACCTTCATGCCATCGGTGACGTAGCCGGCGGCATGGCGTCCGGCATTTTCTTTCGCGCGGTCACGCTCTGTTGCTTCGCTCACGGCGAAAGTCTCGCGCTCCCGCCGGCGAGTTCGCGCATGACTGCGGCACTCGGTCTCGGGTTCCGATCCCGGTCGATGAATCCCGTGGGCGCCGTCAGTCCGCACTGCGGTGTCCAGCCGTCGATAGCGGTCTCCCAGAAGGCGTGGGTGAGTTCGACCCCGTCGTCGATGGCGCGCCCCAACTCCAGAGCGATGGCCTGAAGGGTCTCGATTCGACGGGCGTCTTCGTGAGCAACGAGGCCGGTGCCGAGAAGGGCGAGGGGACGGTGCAGTTCGGCATCCGCAAGCGTGCGCAGCGTGAGCCCGAGACCCTCCGCCCATGGGGCATTGCCGTCGGCGGCGGGTATCGCATCGGCGGGATAGGGGCCATCGGTGCCGTCAGCGAACACCGTGCGGGCATTGCGCTGCGTGAATCCGATGATGTCGTAGCCGCCGGCGAGACCCGGCAGTTCGCGCTCGGCGAGGCCCGGAATCGACACCACTCCGTCACGCAGCGCGCGGATCCAACTACCGAACCGCATGCGATCGATATGGGCGGCCCGTTCCGAAGCGGCGATGCGTTCGTCCGGTTCGCGTGAGTGCACGCCACCGAAGGTGGGTTCGGTATCGATGCAGCAGGCCACGGGGGCGTCACCACTGGTAAGGAGTCGGAGCGCTTCGTACGAGGCCAGATGAAGAGCCAGAAGGTGATCCACGAATTCCTGTTCCGAGCGATGCCCCGGGGGGCGGGTGCCGTCGAGGTTCCCGGTCATTGCGATGGTGAACGGGTCGAGCACCGGGACCCAGGTATCGACATACTCGCCGAAGGTTTCGGCCACACGATCGACATGGCGCGGCCAGATCCGGCGCAGACCTGTGTCATCGTCGAAGCCGTTGCGGTCATCGGCGAACCAGCCCGGCAATGCGCCGTCATGAAGTACCGCCCACACTTCAATCCCGCATTCACGGGCAGCCCGCAGCACCTCGGTGATCAGATCGACAGCCTCACCATCCCAACGGCCCTCCCACGGTTCGAGGCGGGCCCAGTCGAAGGTCCAACGGAACGCCCGGAGCCCGAGTTCGGCCGCTTGGGCGAGATCCGCCCGGAAGTCGACCCCGAATCCGCTGCCCTCTCCTGAGAGCGGCAGGCGACCATTACCCTCCCAACGGGCCCAGGTGCTGCGGGGAGCGATGCCGAGTGTGCTCTGGGCGCTCGCTGCGGCTCCCCAGACGAGAGTGGGGGGAGATCCTGCTGCGTCAACCATGGGAGCAGTATTCCCGTTACGGTGCCCTCATGGGAAAGAACAACCGCGTCAGGTACTCCCGTTGGGACGGCACGCAGGTCGGTTTCGATCTGGACGCCACCGACATCTTCAGTGAGATCACCGACGATCTGCTCTACCACGGCGATCTCAATGCCGCCCTGCGGCGCATGATGCAGACCGGGTTCGACACCAAGGACGGTCAGCGCATGCAGGGCATGCGCGAGATGCTCGAACAGTTGCGCAAGAAGCGACGTGAGGCGCTCGAGAACCACGACCTCGGTGGCGTCTTTGACGACATAGCGCGGGGCCTTCGTGACGTCGTCGACACCGAACGTGACGCGCTCGATGCAGCTGCGAACGAAGCACGCGAGTCTGGCGATGCCCGTCGGCAGGAACTCACTGATCAGACCAATGCCGAACGGCATGCGGCCCTCGATCTCCTCTCGCCTGATCTCGCCGGGATGGTGCGCGATCTCCAGAACTACGAGTTCACGTCTGCCGAGGCACGTGAGAAGTTCGAGCAGTTGATCGATCAACTCCGTGAGCAACTCATGCAGCAGTACGTCGATCAGATGTCCGGCGCGGTCGAGGGTATGACCCCTGAGGACATGGCCCGAATGAAGGACATGTTCGCCGAGCTGAACCAGATGCTCGAGACGCGCCAACGCGGCGAGGAGCCGGACTTCGACGGATTCATGGAGCGTTTCGGCGACTTCTTCCCCGAGAACCCACAGAATCTCGACGAACTGTTGGAGATCATGGCTCGTCGTATGGCTGCGGCGCAGGCGATGCTCAACTCCATGACGCCGGAGCAGCGGGCGCAGCTTCAGGCGCTCTCCGATCAGCTCATGGACGATATGGATCTGCGCTGGCAGGTCGATCAGCTCGGTCAGAACCTGCAGCAGATGTTCCCTGACATGAACTGGGGCGAGCAGTACGACTTCTCCGGTCAGGATCCGCTGAACATGGCCGAGGCCAATCAACTGCTGCAGGAACTCGGCGATCTCGATCAACTCGAGAACATGCTTTCCGGAGCGAGTTCGCCCGGAGCATTGGCTGAGGTCGACATCGATCGTGCGCGTGAACTTCTCGGTGAGGAGACCGCTCGCAGCCTCGAGCAGATGGCCGAACTGGCCCGTCGTCTCGAGGAGTCTGGACTCGTCGAGAACAAGGAAGGTCGCCTCGAGCTCACACCCCGTGGCATCCGCCAGATCGGGAAGAACTCGCTCGACGAACTCTTCACCAAGATGGCGATGGACAAAGCGGGACAGCACGAGATCTCGCGTATCGGCATCGGCCATGAGCGCGATTACTCGACGAAGCCCTACGAGTTCGGCGATCCCTTCAATCTCGACATCGGGCGCACCGTTCGCAACGCCATCCAGCGCGCCGGAAGCGGTTCGCCGGTGCGGCTGACTCCTGATGATTTCGAGGTGGAGCGCACTGAGCACATGGTTCGCTCCAGCACCGTGCTCATGATCGACCTCTCGCTTTCCATGCCCATGCGCGACAACTTCCTGCCGGCCAAGAAGGTCACGATGGCGCTCCATTCGCTCATCACCTCGAAGTTCCCGCGTGACTACATGGGCATCGTGGGATTCAGCGAGAGCGCACGTGAACTGAAGCCAGAGCAGTTGCCCGAGGTCTCCTGGGATTTCGTCTACGGCACCAACATGCAGCACGGACTTCAGATCGCTCGGCGATTGCTCTCGCGCCAGACGGGCACGAAGCAGATCATCATGATCACCGACGGGGAGCCCACTGCTCACATCACCCAATCAGGCGATGTCTATTTCAATTACCCACCGGTGCAGGCCACAGTCGATGCCACGCTGAAGGAAGTGATGTTGTGCACTCGCGACAACATCCGGATCAACACGTTCGTGCTCGATGCCACCCCCGATCTTCGTCACTTCATCGAGAAACTGACCGAACTCAATCGGGGCAGGGCATTCTTCACCACTCCCGAGACCCTCGGCGATTACGTGCTGGTGGACTTCATCGAGCACAAGCGCCAACTCCTCAGGGGTCGCCGGGCTGGGTGATTCCGGGTCAGGATCGGCCACGAACGCAATTCCCCCTTGCATTTCCCCGATTTTGGGGGCAAGATCACACCTGTGTAATTACACGGCAGCATCTGATCTCGATCCTGGGGGACCGTCACATGACCGAATCCGCATCATCCTCATCAACCACCGCAGCTGCTCCGGGTAGCGCGACGTTCGCAAACGCAGCCGCCGACTTCGCCGTCGGGTTCGGTGAGGACAAGTCCTGGCAGGACCTTGCCAACTGTCTGGGCGTCGACCCCGATCTCTTCTTTCCCGAGCGGGGCGCTTCCACCCGTGAAGCCAAAGAGGTTTGCCGGGGTTGTGTGGTTCGCGATGACTGCCTCGAGTACGCCCTCGCCAACGGTGAGAAGTTCGGCATATGGGGCGGCATGAGCGAGCGCGAGCGTCGCCGAATCCGCCGGCAGCGGGCGCTGGCCCGGGCTGCAGCTGCTTCAGCCCGCACTTCTGCCACGGCCTAGGCCTGCCGCAGCAAGCCCGAGCGCCCCGAGCGCCCGGAGCCACAATCTTCGACATAATTCCGGATCGACGCCTCAGCTCTCAGCGAGGCGTCGTTCGCGTTGTGCCAGCTTCCACTCGATGGTTCGCTCCGCGCTCAGATCAAGCTGCAGCCAGCGATCGCTCTCAATCCGTTCGAGGGCCGGGGCGGGCAGAAGCCCGACCAGTTCTGCTCGATTAATCGAGGCCATGGATGCCACCATGTCCCAGATCTGGTCCGGACCGGAACTGGTCGGATCGATCAGGTTCATCGAAACCTGCACCTGATCGCCCACGGCCAGTCCCAGTGCGCGAACCGAGGCCGACCGGATGGTGCGGGCGATCGACCGGGCCAGATCGAGATCGGGTTCGCTGAGCCACAGGTTGTAGGCGATCAGAAGTGGACGCTGGCCGACCGCGACGGCGCCGGCACTGAGGTGGGCCACGTCCGGACCGTCGTCCGGTCGGAGCGTGGTGAATGCGCCGCGACGCACGTCGGGGAGTGTGCGTTCGGGCCCGTAGAGGAAGCAGGGGAGCGCAAGAGCGTCGCCGGCCCAGCGTGCGAATGCATCGCGGGCACTGAGTGCGTCTTGCTCGGTCGACCCATCCAGGGCGATGAACGGAACCACGTCGAGCATTCCGATCCGCGGGTGTGCGCCGGAATGCGTTCGAATGTCGAGCACCTCGATCGTGCGTCGGGCGATGGCCCGGGGAGCGGTCTCGCCGACAACGGTGAGGACCGAGCGATTGTGATGCACACAGCTGTGTACATCGAGCAGATCCACCCCGGCGCTGGCGGCGATCTCGTCGATCAGGTCGGTCCGACGACCCTCACTGATGTTGATGACAGATTCGAGCATTGGTTGATCCTGCCCCACCGACGGGTGCGACGTCGGTGGGGCAGGATCAGATTTTGGGGGAGGCCAGTCGTTGGTCAGTCATTGGTCACTCGCTGAAGGCGGGGATTCGAATCCCACGAGCCTTCATGATGCGGCGCCGCTGCCTTTCGGAGGTGCCGCCCCAGACGCCGTGGTCGATGTGATTCTCGAGGGCGTACTCGAGACAGGTGTTGACGACGGGGCAGGTGGCGCAGATGCGCTTCGCCACCTCGACGCCGACACCGTCACTCGGGAAGAACGTGGCGGGAGGGTGATCCCGGCAGATTCCGCTGTCCATCCAGTCCGTTGTGGTTTCCATGCGGCGCAACATACGGACGGGGATGAAAAGGTCCCCTAAGCCGATAGCAAAGTCGCGGCAAAGTCCTGTCTTGGGTGTTGTGGCCGCTGCGACCACTAGGATGAGGGTCCTGCGGAGTTCCGCACGTTCAGGTGCGCGTGTGCGCCGAGGAAAGAGCAGTTCGCTGATGTCGATGACCGAAACCCCAACCGATCAGCCGCCCCGTGGCTATGTCCGAGTGATCTATCTCGGCCCGGTCGCCCCCCACTGGGACGTCCAGGGTGACTCCGAGGTTCGCGGGCTCGTCGACGATTTCCGCTCACGCGTGATGGCCCGTCTTCTGCTGCTTCCCCCGCATGATCCGCAGTTCCGGCGAAACCGCGAGCGCGTTGTTCGCGACGCCGAGCGCGAGAACCTTGTGCTCACCTGGGATCTCGGACTGCCCGAAGAGGGCTGAGATCTCCCGATGTCCGAGGGATCCCCCGCCCACGACCCCGAGAGCGCCATGGCCACGTTCCCATCCGTGGGACAGCCAAGGCCGATACTCGAGACGGAGCCCGGTGGTCTGGCGACCTCACCCGAGAGGTTCTTGAACCGGGAGCTTTCTTGGCTGGATTTCGACGCTCGTGTGCTGGCGCTGGCATCGAACCCTGCCATCCCGGTGCTCGAACGACTCAAGTTCGTGGCGATCTTCTCCCAGAATCTTGATGAGTTCTTCCAGGTTCGTGTTGCTGGTCTGAAGGATCAGGTCGCCGCCGGCCTCGGAAATCGCACCGCCGACGGACGTTCCGCCCGCACCCAGTTGCGGGAGATTCGTGAGCGACTCCAGATCGAGCGTCGTCGGGCCGAATCGGTCTTCCTTGACGAACTCGTGCCTGAACTCGCCGCCGCCGGCGTTGTCTTCTCCTCGTTCGCCGATCTCGACGACACCGATCGCGCGTATCTCAGTTCGTACTTCGATGAGCGCGTCTTCCCGGTGCTCACACCGCTCGCCGTCGATCCCGGACATCCGTTCCCGTATATCTCCGATCTTTCATTGAACCTCGCGGTCGTGGTGAATGATCCCGTGAGCGGCGATCATCGCTTCGCCCGGGTCAAGGTTCCCAACCTGCTGCCGCGCTTCGTCGTGATGCCCGATGGTGTGCGGTTCGTATCGCTCGAGGAGGTCATCGCCGAGCATCTCGCGGTGCTCTTCCCCGGCATGGTGCTCGGGCAGCATCACGCATTTCGTGTCACCCGCAACGCGGATCTGACCCTCGAGGAGGAAGACGCCGACGATCTCCTCGAAGCAGTCGAGCTCGAACTGCGTCGTCGTCGGTTCGGTCGGTCGGTCCGACTCGAGATCGATGAGGACGTATCTGGCGAGATCCTGGACCTCCTCGTGCGAGAACTCGACCTCGATCCCGAGGATGTCTATCTGTGCTCGGGTCCGCTGGATCTCGGCGCGCTGTGGTCCGTGCACGGCATCGATCGACCGGACCTCAAGGATGAACCTTGGGTCCCCATCACGCAGGCGCGACTGGTCGGCGATACGCCCAACGAACCTGTTGACATGTTCTCGGTGATCCGCGACGGCGATCTTCTGCTGCATCACCCGTATGAGTCGTTCTCATCCTCGGTCGAGGAGTTCATCCGACAGGCGTCCCGCGATCCGCAGGTGCTGGCCATCAAACTCACGCTCTATCGCACGAGTTCCGATACCTCGATCATCAAGTCACTCGTTCGCGCCGCCGAGCGGGGCAAGCAGGTGGCGGCGCTCGTGGAGTTGAAGGCCCGGTTCGATGAGAAGAAGAACATCGGATGGGCACGCGAACTCGAGAACGCCGGCGTGCATGTGGTCTACGGGCTCAAGGGACTCAAGATCCACACGAAGACCACGCTCGTCGTTCGCGATGAACCTGATGGCCTCCGGCGCTACAGCCACGTGGGAACTGGTAACTACAACCCCAAGACTGCACGTCTCTACGACGATCTCGGCCTGCTGACCTGCGATCCGCAGATCGGTTCCGATCTCACGCAGTTGTTCAACCTGCTCACTGGATTCGCCCGCGATCCCCAGTTCACGAAGCTCCTCGTCGCGCCCCGATCGGTACGTCCGGGCATCGCCGAACTCATCGCCGGCGAGGCAGTCCATGGATCCGAGGGTCGCATCGTGCTCAAGATGAACAGCCTCGTCGATCCTGAACTCATCGATGCGCTCTATGCCGCATCGCAGGCCGGCAATCGCATTGATCTCATCGTGCGCGGTATCTGTTGTCTCCGCCCGGGGGTACACGGACTCTCGGAGAACATCCGGGTGCGTTCGATCGTCGGTCGGTACCTCGAGCATTCCCGCATCTACCACTTCGCCCATGGCCATGATGGAGGACCGATCTCGTATATCGGTTCCGCTGATCTGATGCCCCGCAACCTCGACCGACGTGTCGAGGCACTCGTTCCGATCGAGGACACAGTGCTCCAACGGCGCTTACAGCAGATCATCGATGTGCAGCTGGCTGATGACCACCTTGCGTGGCGGCTCGAACCCGACTCGACCTGGTCGAAGGTGCGGGGCGGTTCCGGGGTGGACACTCACCATGTGCTCGAGGACCTCGCTCTCGAGCGTCGTGATGCTTCATGAGCGGCTCTCTCGAACGTGAGGTCAAGTTCGCAGGTCGTCCGGGTTTCGCGATGCCGGATCTCTCCGGGGTGCTCCCCGGGGTCTCCGTCGTGGGGCTACCCAGCCTCGATCTTGATGCCACCTACTACGACACCGCTGATCTCCGACTTGTGCGAAGTGGGGTCTCGCTTCGTCGACGGACCGGCGAGGGACCTCCTACATGGACCCTCAAGCTCCCCGCGGGTACGTCAGGCTCGGTGCTGCAACGACGCGAATTCGATATCGAAAGTGATGCCAATGACGTGCCGGTCGAGTTGGCCCGTCTGGTCACCGGCTGGGCGCGCTCGGAGCCACTCATTGCGGTGATCGAGATACTCAGTCGTCGTGAGCGGTTCGCGCTGGTGGATTCTGGTGGCATTGATCTCGCAGAGCTCGATGACGACCGCGTCACGGTGGTTGAAGGAGGTGTCACCGCTGCGACCTTTCGCGAGATCGAACTCGAACTCACCGACGCGGGCACCGACGCGTTGCTCGGGGCCGTCACTGCTGCGCTGCGTGGTGCGGGAGCTGGCGCGCCGGATCCGATGTCGAAGGTGGCGCGAGCACTCGGTCCACGGGCGCTGGTGCCGAGCGTGCTCGAGGGGCCGACACCACGTCGCGATGCACCCATTGCCGTGGTACTCGCGGCCGGACTCCGGTCCGCTGTGGCGGAGATGGTCGCCAACGATCACGTGATCCGACTTGATGATGATTCCAGGGGACTCCATCGGGCTCGCTGGGCCCTGCGCCGGATCCGATCCGATCTCAAGACCTTCACGAGTCACTTTGACGACGCGTACCTCGATCATCTGCGAACCGAACTGCGCTGGCTCTCCGAGGAGTTCGGAACCCTGCGGCGAGCAGATGTGCTGCTCGAGAGCGTCGAGCACGCCACCGCTTCGGCAAGAGACAACGATGTCTCTGCGGTGGAGCGGCTGATCGATCGAGCCCGCAGCGAGCGACAGCGGGCTCATGCCTCGGTCATCGAGATCCTGGAATCGAAGCGGTACATCGAACTGCTCGACCTGCTGGTTGGAGTCACCAGTCCGACCGCACTGTTCTCCGGTGATTCAGCCGCTGCCGTCGAGGTCATTCCGCCGGCCCTGATGCGGGTCTGGAAGCGAGTCCGGTCGGTGGTCGGCGACATGCCCGAAGAGCCATCGGAGAACGACATCCGGCAGATTCGCCGCCAGATGATCCGATTGCGCAGCGCCACCGAACTCTCCGTGCCGGTTTTCGGCGCCGCGGCCAGCGACTTCGCCGTGCTGACGGCCAAGGCACAACACGACCTGGGCGTGCACCTCGACGCCATTGCTTGTGAGCGCTGGCTCCGTAGTCGGGTGGCTTCGTTGGAAGGACTCGAACCTTTCGTCGCCGGTCAACTCGTGAGCGCCCAATCGGTCATCTCCGATCAGGCGATGCGAGCGTGGCTCGATTCATGGCGCGCATGTTCGAAACGCTCAGCCGTGGCTTGGTTCCGATCATGAGGCGCCGCTCGTCATCACGACGCAGTTCGAGTCGCAGCACCGAGGATCTCGATCCCACAGCCGTGCCGGAAGTTCGGGCGGCAGGGGGCATTGTCTGGCGCCTCGGCGAGCTTGGAATCGAAGTGGTGATCGTGCACCGCCCCAAGTACAGCGACTGGACCTTCCCCAAGGGGAAGCTCGACCCGGGTGAGTCCGACGAGTCAGCCGCGCATCGTGAGGTGCTCGAGGAGACCGGGTTCGAGTGCGTTTTGGGTCGTGAGCTCCCGTCAGTTCGCTACAGCGATGCCAAGGCCCGTCTCAAGCAGGTCCGGTACTGGGAGATGACCATCGCTTCCGGGGACTTCGAAGCCAATGACGAGGTTGATGAGTTGCTGTGGGCCACCATTGATGGCGCCCGAAAGCGCCTCACTCACATTCACGATATCCGTGTACTAGAGGCCTTCGCCCGACTGGCCACCCCCTGACGCCGACGATTGACGTTTGCGCAGTCCAATCACTGGGATCGGTCGCTGGGCCACCGTGAACGCGGTAGGTCTGAATGAGGACTTGCATCGTTGTTCATGTTGCAGACACCTCATGATGGTTCAAGCGTCACCTCGGACCCGTAACTTGCCCTCAGATCCGCAGACCCCGCCGATCCTGTAATCACCTGTTCAAGGGAGTAGCTCCTTGCGTTCATCTTCGAAGTCCCTCGCTCTGCTCGTCGCAGTCCTCGCCGTGTTCGGTGTCGTGGCCGCAGCTTGCGGCGGTAGTACGTCCGATTCTGACGCCAAGCCCGATTCCACGTATGACTACGCATCGCTCTCGGGCACGCTCAACGGCTCCGGCGCCACCTTCCCCAAGGCCTTCTACGAGGAAGCCATCGCCGGTTTCGCGGGAGTCGCCAAGGGCGTCACAGTGAACTACAACGGCACTGGCTCTGGGCAGGGCAAGAAGGATCTCGCCGCTGGTACCTCCGATTGGGCGGGGACTGACAGCCTCGTCGCCGATGCTGACAAGGCGACCTTCAAGGGGCCGTTCCTCTACTTCCCCACGGTCGCAGCCCCGATCACCGTTTCCTTCAACCTCTCGGGCGTGAAGAGCCTCAACCTTTCAGCCGCCACGTTGGCCAGGATCTTCACCGGCTCGGTCACGACCTGGAATGATCCGGCAATTTCTGCCGACAACGCCGGCGTCACCCTTCCGAGCACCAAGATCACCGTTGCCGTTCGCTCGGATGGCTCCGGAACGACCTCGAACTTCTCGAAGTTCCTCGCTGCTGCCGCTCCCGAAGCGTTCACACTTACTGCTGGTGACACGGTGGCCTGGCCCAGCGCTCAGTCTGCGAAGGGCAATGCTGGTGTGGCCCAGATCGTGAAGGCCACCAACGGAGCCATCGGCTACGTGGACCTCTCTGACGCCGTCGCCTCGGGACTCGCGTTCGCCTCCATCGGCAACAAGGACGGCAAGTTCGTGCAGCCCACGCTCGAGGGAGCATCTGCTGCTCTGGCCGGAGCAACGATCAATGCTGATCTCACCTACTCGGCTCTCAACGCAGCGGGAGCCGACTCGTATCCCATCACTGCGGGCACGTACATCATCGTGTACTCGTCGATCTCGAACCCGACGCAGGCCAGTGCCATTCGGGGATGGATCAACTACGTCCTCACCGAGGCTCAGACCATTGCTCCTGAGGTGGACTTCGCTCCGCTGCCAACCGCGCTCCGTGACAAAGCGATCGCCCAGATCGCTTCGATCCAGGGCTAGCTCTCCCGACTAATGGCGATCGGTCGTTCTGACATGGACATCACCCCCGGAGGTTCCTCCGGGGGTGATGTCGCGTCATTGCTCGGGGTCGGTCCGGGGCGTCGGGCGGATCAGTTGTTCCATTCCGTCGCGCTCGTCGCCGGACTCTTCGTCCTCGCGATCCTCGGTCTCATCGCAGCGTCGACCACCCACGAAGCCTGGCCGGCCTTTCGCTCGCAGGGGCTCTCGTTCGTCACCTCGAGCACCTGGATCCCGGCGGAGGGCAAGTTCGGGGCACTCGCGTTCATCTATGGCACCGTGCTCTCGTCGCTTCTGGCGCTCCTACTTGCTGTGCCGGTCAGCCTCGGTATCGCGCTCTACGCGAACGAAGCGGCACCATCAAGAATTCGGCGTCCGATCATCTATGTGCTTGATCTGCTCGCTGCCATTCCGTCAGTGGTCTACGGACTCTGGGGTGTCATCGTGTTGGCACCGTTCCTCGGGCCGAACGTGTATTCGCCGATCAATGATGCGGTGGGCGGATGGCCGGTGATCGGCTGGTTCCTCAACGGGTCGAGCGGGCGGAGTTTCATGACCGCCGGCATCATCCTGGCCATCATGATCACGCCGATCGTCACCTCTCTCAGTCGTGAGGTCATCGCCACGGTGCCGAGGGCTCAGCGCGAAGCGGCCTACGCAATGGGTGCAACTCGTTGGGAGATGATCCGACTCGCCGTCCTGCCCTGGGGTCGGGGAGGAATCGTTGGCGCGATCATGCTCGGACTCGGTCGGGCCATGGGTGAGACCATCGCCGTAGCTCTGGTGATCGGATCGCAGGCCGGACAGGTCACGACGCATCTGTTCGAGGCGGGCGACTCCATGGCCGCAGTCATCGTCAATCAGTTCGGCGAGGCATCGGGCACTCATAGGGCCGCATTGGTGGGACTCGGCGTGGTGCTCTTCGTCGTCACGATCATCGTGAACGTCTCGGCCCGCTCGATAGTCGCTCGTTTCGATCGTCAGGCGCAGGGGATCTGAGATGAATGAACTGTTCGTCACAACCGAGAGCGGCGATCTGCTGCTGAGCGACACCACCAAGCGATCGCGTCGGATCCGGAATCGTCTGGCCTCGATCTGGATGGCCGGTTCGGTACTGGTCGCAGTCGTCCCGCTCGCTCTGGTCATCGGCTACGTCCTGATCAAGGGAGTCGGGCAACTCACCCCGGACTGGTTCACCAAGGATCTTCCGGCAGTCACTCGCCGCGCCGGTGGAGGAATGGGGCCGGCCATCGTCGGCACCCTTCTGATCACTGCAGTGGCCGCCGGGATGGCTGTGCCACTCGGCGTGCTCGGGGCCATCTATCTGCATGAATATGGCGGGCGCGGGCGCCTTGGTCGGCTCATCCGGTTCATGGCCGATGTGATGACTGGTGTCCCCTCGATCGTGATGGGTCTGTTCGTCTACACCGTCTGGACCATCGCTCACGGTTTGTCGGCGTTCGGTGGTGCGTTGGCGCTGGCTTGTCTCATGCTGCCGATCATCATCCGCACGACCGAGGAGATGTTGCGCCTGGTTCCTGATGAACTCCGTCAGGCCAGTTACGCCCTCGGCAATCGAAAATGGCGCACGATCCTCACCGTCGTACTCCCGGCTGCATTCGGCGGCATCACCTCCGGAGTGATGCTCGCCATTGCTCGTGCGGCTGGTGAGACTGCCCCACTGGTGTTCACGATCGGTGCCGCCCGCAACCTGAACCTGAGCATCTTCAACGGTCCGACCACTGCGCTGTCGGTGCAGATCTTCGGAAATGCGCAGACCCCGTTCGAAGCAGCGCAGGCTCGGGCCTGGGGCGCTGCGCTCACGTTGGTCGCCATCGTCTTCATTCTCACAATCCTCGCCCGCATCGTCGCAGCGAGGGTGGCCCGCCGCCACAACGCCTAGATCATCAGGAGCTTGCCGTGACCGAAGGAACACTCCGAGAAAGTGCATCAGAAGTGGTGCGGGCGCCGTCGTTCATCGCCGACGCTCCCACGTCAGTGCCGGACAACGCCGCCGTCGTGTTCGATGTCAGTGGGCTCGACGTGTACTACGGAAACTTCCGCGCGGTACGTGATGTGAACCTCCAGATTCACACGCACGAGATCACTGCGTTCATCGGCCCATCCGGCTGCGGTAAGTCCACAGTGCTGCGCTGCTTCGACCGCATGAACGACCTCATTGAAGGCGCTCGCATCGATGGGAAGATCCAGTTCCACGGCGTGGATCTCTATGATCCCCGGATCGACCCGGTCGAAGTTCGCAAGAGGATCGGCATGGTGTTCCAGAAGCCGAACCCGTTCCCGAAGTCGATCTACGACAACATCGCGTTCGGTCCCCGGATCTCCGGCACCAAGGAGAACCTCGATGACGTTGTCGAACGGGCACTTCGACAGGCGGCACTGTGGGATGAGGTGAAGGATCGACTCAAGAAGTCTGCAATGGGGCTCTCCGGCGGGCAGCAGCAGCGTCTTTGCATCGCCCGGACGATCGCTGTTCAGCCCGAAGTCATTCTCATGGATGAGCCGTGCTCGGCGCTCGATCCGATAGCCACCGCCCGGATCGAGGACCTGATGCAGGAACTCAAATCCGAGTACACGATTCTCATCGTGACCCACAACATGCAGCAGGCGGCACGGGTGAGCGATCGCACGGCGTTCTTCACCACCGAGGTGAACCCGGAAAGTGACAGTCGGACCGGTCTGCTCGTGGAGTACGCACCGACGCACAAGATCTTCTCGGCACCCGAGGACGAACGCACAGAGAACTACGTCACCGGGCGGTTCGGATGAGCTTGAGTCGATCAGAGCGGCTGGGAGGTCCTCATTCCTGAACAACGCAAGTCCTTCCACCAGGAACTCGCAGAGATCCGAGACCAGATCGTGGAGCTCGGCGCGCTTGTCCGGGAGTTCATTCCGCGCGGCACCGATGTTCTACTCACTGGCGATATGGGCGGTGCGCTTTCACTGATCGACGCTGATGATGAAATCGATGCGCTCACCCTGCGCATCGAAGAGCAGTGCTACAGCGCACTGGCCCGTCAACAACCGATGGCGTCCGACATGCGCAGCATCGTCACCGCGGTCTGGCTCACGGGTGAACTCGAGCGCTCGGGCGATCTCATGGTCAATGTCGCCAAAGCTGCCCGGCGCATCTACGGCGCCACCCTCGACCCACGACTGCGCGGACTTATCGAGCGGATGAGCGAGGAGGCCTCGCGTCTCATTTCATTGTCGCTCGACGCATATGTCGAGCGCGATGCCAGTCTCGGCGCCGCTCTGGGTGATATCGATGACGCACTCGACGCGCTGCACGGCGATTACATCGAAGCGATCTTCGATGCTCATTCGGGGCAGGACCTCGGCCTGCAGCCAGCAGTGCAACTCGCTCTCGTGGGCCGCTACTACGAGCGCATCGGTGATCATGCGGTCAATATCGGTCAGAGGGTCCAGTACATGGTTACCGGTTGGTTGCCCGAGCAGACGGGAGCGGCTCGTCTCCGTGCCCGCACATCATTCAGCGTGGTGTCCGCCGATGAGGCCGCTGCACGTGCTGCCGGGCTTGATGAATCCTCCGCCGGCGAACCGGAAGGGTCGGTCGAGGGCGATCGATGATGGTTGTCGCAGCAGTTGTCCTGTCGGGGACCACCATGGTCATCGGAACCTTCGTCATCGTGCTGGCCGCTGTCGCAGCAGTGATGATCTGCACCCGGCGCACGAGGCAACGAATCGAAGCTCGGCTGGGTGGGAGCCTCGATCGACTGGGTATCGAACGAACCGATCTCGATGCTGATTCCTCCCTCGATTCATTGCTTTCGAGGATCGAGTCGGCAGTGCGGCAGAGCCGGTCTGCTGGCGAGCAGGAGCACAGGACGATCGGCCGGTTGCAGGAAGTGCTCGACACCCTCCCTCTCGCAGTGATGGTCGTCGACGCATCAGGCGTGATCCTCGAGCGGAACATCGCAGCTGGAGCGTTCATCGACGCCCGTCATTCCGATGCGCTTGTCGGCGCCTTGGTGAACGAACTCCTCGCCGAATCTCTTGCCGGCCGCCCCGCCGAACGCACGCTTGAACTGTTCGGTCCCCCTCGCCGGGCGGTGGTTGTTATCACGAGGCCGCTGGGCGTGACCGAGATCCCTTGTGCCGTCGCCATCATCGAAGATGTCACCGAGCGCCGCCGGCTCGAAGCGGTGCGCACCGATTTCGTGGCGAACATCAGCCATGAACTGAAGACCCCCATCGGTGCGATCGGTCTACTGGCCGAGACCCTCCAAGCCGAGGACGACCCCGAGGTGGCGGATCGTCTTGCCCGCCGGATCCAGACGGAGTCGTATCGCGTCGGGCGCACGATCGAGGATCTCCTCGAGCTCTCGCGCATCGAGATCGACGAGACCCGGGTTGCCGATGTCGTGGAGATCGGTTCGATCCTTGATGAGGCCGCCGACCGCCTCCGCCCGGCAGCGGAACAGGCAGAGGTGACGATCGAGGTCTTCGGTGCCGAGCTCGATGACGCGCTCCGCTGTGATCGTCGACAGATGGTGTCGGCGCTCACGAACCTCCTCGACAATGCCATCAAGTATTCAGATCCCCAAGGTCGCATCGAGATCCGTGGTGAGGTGAGTCCCGAAGATGTGGTGTTCTCGGTGACTGATCATGGCATCGGCATTCCGGCCCGCGACCTCGACCGTGTCTTCGAGCGTTTCTACCGTGTGGATCAGGCTCGGAGCCGACAGACTGGTGGTACCGGACTCGGACTCGCAATTGTGCGTCATGTCGCCGTTAACCACGCCGGAACCGTCGAGGTCGAGTCGCGACTCGGCGAGGGGTCCACGTTCACGTTGCGATTGCCACTGTCGCTCCTTGGTGCTCACGAAAAAGCCGCCCCCGATTCCTCCCTCCAATCTGATCCCACATCTGATCTGAACTCGCTCCCGAAGGGACCACAATGACCACCATCTCCGTGCTGATCGTCGAGGACGAGGAGTCCTTCATCGATGCGCTGCAGAGCGGCCTCACGCGCGAGGGCTTCACCGTGACGGTCGCCCGTGATGGCGCCGAAGCGCTCGACATCTACGAGAGCGTCGCCCCGGACCTCATCCTTCTCGATGTGATGTTGCCGAGGGTCTCGGGTATCGACGTGTGTCGAGAGATCCGCTCCAAGTCGAATGTGCCGATCATCATGGTCACCGCCAAGAGCGCCGAGATCGACACGGTGGTCGGCCTCGAGGTCGGCGCCGACGATTACATCACCAAGCCCTACCGCCTTCGTGAGCTGGTCGCCCGCATGCGAGCGGTGCTTCGCCGTCGTACGGCGGATGAGACCAACCCCGGCTCCACGCCATCGGGAACCGCAGCTTCTGCAGCCGGCGATGCACTCGAGATCGGTGATGTGCGTCTCGACCATCAGCGTCATGAGGTCACCATCCGTGGGGAGGACGTCAAGCTGCCGCTCAAGGAGTTCGAACTCCTCGCCCTTCTGCTCGAGAACGCCGGGCGTGTGCTCACCCGTGACATTCTCATCGATCGGGTGTGGGGGTCGGACTACGTGGGCGATACCAAGACCCTCGATGTTCACGTGAAACGGCTCCGATCCAAGGTCGAGTTCGACCCGGCGAACCCCACGTCGATCGTCACGATCCGTGGCCTGGGCTACAAGTACGAGGTGCCTCGTTCATAGGCGACCAACCGGTCAGCTGGGCGGGGGAGTCACAGGTCGCTCATACGATGGGTGACGTGGACCCCGACTTGCCTCTCTCCGATGCGGTCGGCGATCGCGACCCTCGTCGGCCCTGGGCGCTCTCGTCGTTCTCCTTGTTGGCGCGCACCCATGCGGCGTCGGTCTCCGGTGATGCCCTGTTCGCCATCGGCCTGGCGGGCTCGGTGTTCTTCTCCCTGGACTTCAACTCGGCCCGGTGGCGAGTCGCGCTGTACTTGGTGCTCACCATCGCCCCGTTCGCGGTCGCGGCCCCACTCATCGGTCCCGCCATCGACCGCATCAAGGGAGGCCGTCGGTGGATCATCGTCGGGTCCCTGTTCCTGCGGGCCGTGCTCGCGTTCCTCATCACCCAGCACATGCAGAGCTTGTTCTTCTACCCCGAAGCCTTCGGCATGCTGGTGCTCCAGAAGATCTATTCCATCTCCAAGAGTGCGGTGGTCCCGGGCACCGTTCATAACGATGCCGAACTTGTCGAGGCCAACTCCAAGCTCACGGTGCTCTCAGCGCTTGCTGTCGTCGTCGCCGCTGTTCCCGGAGGCATCTTGCTCAAGTTGGGCGGTGGTGCATGGAGCGTCGGGCTCAGCGGCATCGTGTTCGTGGTCGGAACCGGTCTTGCCCTCCGACTGCGACCCACCGTCGTGGCGATCGAACCGGTCGACGAGGCCGAACGAGAGGAACTGCGCTCG
>Ga0209084_1000135_pt1 | contig 70092 bp, 65 predicted proteins | sample C_130820_MF_Meta_FD_187309 | JGI IMG/M metagenome (GOLD analysis project Ga0209084, IMG submission 187309) | Freshwater microbial communities from Lake Croche, Canada to study carbon cycling - C_130820_MF_MetaG (SPAdes) (version 2) | ecosystem: Environmental > Aquatic > Freshwater > Lake...
CCCTAATCCCTCGAACAGGCAGATTCTTTCCAAGAATCGAACTGAGAGAAGAACTCCTAGTTCACATCAGACCTGCCCCTGCACAACTTGGCCCTGCCACCGTTTGGACATACCCAGAACCTGACCCAAGACTAGACCTGAGCACTAAAGGCCCAGAGCTGGAACTAGGTCAAATTATGAGAGAACAAGCTGCTGTGAACGGCGCAGACGAAGCAGTGCTGCTGACTTCCTATGGTGAAGTCAGCGAAGGTGCCTTGTCTTCCCTGGTCTGGTGGCGAGGAGATTTGCTTTGCGCACCAGGTGTTGAAATACCTTGGCTGGAATCAGTAACCAGGACTGAGATCTTCACCGTTGCTAAGAGCCTGAACATCCAAACCCGAATGGAGCATGTCCGGCCAGCAGATTTAGTTGGCTTCGAGCTATGGTTACTCTCCTCACTCCAAGGCATCAGAGTGGTCAAGAACTGGGTTGGGCTATCAAACGATTTCAAATCAGGTGAACATGTTGAAAGATTCAACCAGCGTTTGAAACTCCTAGAAACCCAACTTCCCTAAGTGGCTGTGGAATGATTGAGCCATGAACGAGTTCATCGACTGGCTAAATAACAGTGTTCACAGTTTTGACCCGCTGTGGCGTGACGTTATTGCTGGCTTTGCAATTCTGCTAGAAACCAGCCTTTTCGTTGGACTCCTAATCCCTGGAGACACCGTAGTTCTAGCCGCTGGAGCTATGGTCAGAGACTGGTTTGACTTTCTCTTCCTCTTTCTATCAGTCATGGCCGGATCTGTAATGGGTGAATCTTTAGGCTTTTATATCGGGCGGGTATTCGGAACACGAATTAGATCAAGCAAGCTGGGTCAGAAAGTGCCAGACAAGGTCTGGCATCAGGCAGATGCTTTTGTTGAATCCCGTGGCGGTCTGGCAATAGCAATGTCGAGATTCTTACCCGTTCTGCACTCAATAGTTCCTGTGACCGCTGGAATGACCAAAATGTCATACAAAACCTTCATCTCTTGGACTGCAGGAGCTTGTGCTGTTTGGTCAACTGTTTACCTAAGCATTGGTTGGTTTGCACATGGTGCAACAGATGCTCTAAAGCAGTTCAAATTCGGTGGAGCAATCTTTGCTGGAATCATTCTCGTCTTCCTCGTAATAATCACCATTGTAAAAAAGCGCTTAGAGAAATCTGCAACAGCGATGATTGAAGAATCAGAAGAAGCGAAGGCAAGAGCTAAAAAGCTTCGTGAAGCTGAGATGAAGAGACCTAATCTTTAGACTGCAGTTGTTCTAGTTTTCGAGTTCGGCTTTCAAATCATCAATTTGTTTGAGAATCGGGGCAGACATGTCGCGTAAAATTAGGTCCCATTCAATCGAATTAAAACTAGGGATGTTTTTTGTTTCTTGGAGATCGTCGAGCAAGGATTCCAAACGGTCAATTTTATCTCGAATCTCGATTTTGCGCTCATCCATGTTGAGAGGCTCCAATCCTTTAAGTTCTCTTGGTGCCAAGTATAGAAAGAATTTTGCAACTCAACATAAAAATACAGCAGGTTGCTGTCATGATTATTGGTGAGGAGAGTCATGTGCGGAAGAACCGTAGTTGCCAGATCTATCGGTGAACTAGTCACCCTCTTTGATATTGACGATGTCATTGGTGAACAACCCGGCATTACCTATAACAACCCACCATCACTTCCAGCTTCAATCATTGTTGACCGAGTTCTCAAAGAGAACGAGGGCGAACATGCTGGAGAACTTAGAAGACAGCTGCATTCAGCAAGATGGGGACTAATTCCTAGAAACTCACAAGGAACAGCTAACACTCCCCTGCACAACAATGCTCGTATCGAAACTGTGCTTCAGAAACCAACCTTTAGAAATGCAGTGCTGAGACAGCACTGCGTAATGCCAGTCTCTGGTTACTACGAGTGGCAAATCAAAGAAGACGGCTCTAAACAACCTTTCTATATCAACGCAGGTGACCAAGGCATGCTCGCTCTAGCTGGAATCTACGACTGGTGGTTAGACCCAACAAAGAAACAAGATGATCCAACCCGTTGGTTACTCTCCTTTGCAATTCTCACCAAAGATGCAGCAGAACCCTTAGCTCCAATCCACGAAAGAAACCCAGTCCTCTTGTCTTCTTCATCTATGGCTGAATGGCTTGACCCAGACAACCTAGAAGACCCTGAGAACACCACCCAAGCTCTTCTCAACGAACTAGCAGAAGAATCAGATCAGGTTGCAGCAGAAGTAGAATTCTGGCCGGTTGGGGTTGAGGTTGGGAATGTCAGGAACACCGGTGCACAATTAGTTGTTCCCACTAAATGACCCGAATATGATTTGCACCAGCAAGAGCTCCTCCCAGAAGTAGACTGCAGTCATGTCAGAACAAGATACTTTTAGAGCGCTTAGAGATTTCGTAAAAGCTAGAGACTGGAGTCAATTTCACTCAATCGAAAATCTAGCTAAGAGCATTTCCATAGAAGCAGCTGAACTTCTTGAGGTCTTTCAATGGGGCCAGGAGATAAGCAGAGAGAGGTCACTTGACGAGCTTGCCGATGTGCTCACTTATTGCTATCTTTTGGCCGATAAGTTTCAGGTGTCTCCTGAGGAAATCATCTTAGATAAACTTCAAAAAACTTCAGCAAAATATCCAGTTGAGAAGGCCAAAGGAAATAGCGCAAAATATGACCAACTTTGAAATTAGGCGATTCCAATTTAATCTCGATGAAATCTCACTCCAGTCACGACTTGAACCTAAAATCAAAAACTGGCCCGTTGTCTACACCATTTCGGACTCAGCCCGCATTTATGTTGGTGAGTCCACAAGCGCTGTAAAAAGACTCGGTCAACATAAGAGAAATCCCGCAAAGGCAAAACTGGAAGTTGCTCAAGTGATACTTCACGAGAGATTCAATATTTCTGCAACCAAAGATTTGGAAGCCAGACTAATCAACTACTTCCATGGTGACAATAAATATAAAGTTCAAAATGAAGCACCAGGGCTTCGTGACGCGGCTTATTTTGACAAGAGTAACTACTCACTTATTTTTGAAGAGATTTTTGAACAGCTCAAAGCCCAAGGAATGTTTTCTAGATCCCTCAAAGAAATCGAGAATGACAACCTTTTCAAGTTCTCGCCCTTCAAAGCCCTCAATGACGACCAAGCAGTAGCTATCGAGGGAATTCTTGATTCAATATTGGGGTCTGAAAGAAGCGAAACAGGCAACGAAATAGTTGTTCAAGGCGGTCCGGGGACTGGCAAGACGATTGTCGCGATTTACTTGATGAAACTGCTCATGGACATCAAGGTAAGGGGCGGTGATGAAGACCTAGACACAGATTCGTTCTTTTTTGAGTTTTTCACCGAGGAACTGAAAGCCAAGTTATCGACTTGGAGAATAGCCATTGTTATCCCTCAGCAGGCGCTAAGAGCAACAATCCAAAATGCTTTCAAGAGTATTCCGGGACTCAGCCCGAAGATGGTGCTTACTCCATGGGAGGTTGCCAGCTCAGAGGAGGATTTTGATCTACTCATAGTTGATGAAGTTCATCGGCTAAAAATGCGAGCGAACATGAACACTGCACAACTGAATGGCAAGTTCCGCGACAATAACATTGCAATTTTCGGAGCCGACGACAATAAATACACACAATTGGATTGGATTAGAGCAAAAAGTAAAAACCGCATCTTCCTGCTAGATGCCGAACAAAGTGTTATGCCTCAAGATCTGCCAGAGTCAGTTGTCTCAAAAGTCGTCTCTGATGCCATATCTAGCCACAATCACTTCAAACTTCTGGCCCAAATGAGAGTCAAAGGTGGTGAGGACTACATTGCCTTTGTATCTGAGCTCTTAACAGATTCAGTTTCCTCTGGCATTCGCACTTTCGAGGACTATGATTTACGGCTTTTCGATGATATCCGTGAATTCCAAGCTGCTATCGCTGAGAAGGAGAACTATTTCAAGCTTTCTCGCATGGTTGCTGGATATGCCTGGGACTGGAAGTCTAGAAATGATGAAACCGGATTAGTGAAAGATATAGAAATTGATGGATTGAGCCTTGTCTGGAACAGAGCTCGTAAAGACTGGGTTTCATCCGAAGGATCGCCTGATGAGGTTGGTTCGATTCACACAGTTCAAGGCTACGACCTCAATTATTGTGGGGTCATAATTGGCGAGGACCTTCAGTTCGACCCAATCGAACAAAAGATTGTTTTCAATAGAGATAACTACAAAGACACCAAAGGGAAAGAGAACAACGTCAAGTTGGGATATTTCCCGAGCGACGAGGACTTGCTGAAATATGTGACCCAGATTTACAGAGTTCTCCTGACCAGAGGTATCCGAGGTACATACATTTACGTGGTCAACCCAGAGCTAAGAAAGCATCTTGCGAAGTACATAAAGACTGCTTAGTTCCCAATACTTTCAACCAATTTGCAATGTCAGACCAAACCTATAAACTCTAATATCCGAACATATGTTCGGATATTTTGTTAGGGTGATTTATGGGTCGTATAGACGAAGCTGTGGCAGTTTTAGTTGATCAGGAGGGTGTCCCTACCCTCTTTAGATGGAGGGAAAAGGACTACCAGGTTAGTTCTAGGCCGGTTAGATGGTTTGCCAGGACTGAATGGTGGGTAGGAGAAAGAGCTCACAGAGGTATTGGTTCTGGTGCTGTTGAAGTAGAGATGTGGCGGTTCCTAGCAACTGGAGACGGTTATAAGTGCCCTTTTGAGTTACTTCATAACACTGTTGCCAACAGCTGGAAGCTCCTTAGGCGGTTTGAATAGCAGGGAATTCTTTTGAAGAAATGCTTTGTAAAGCACTACCTCTCGAAGTAAGCGTTGCAAGTGCTTTAGCATTCTTATCCGATTGCCAGGCAATGGGAATAGAAGTGACTTTGTCAGCTTTCCATTCAAGCACAAAACTTTATGATGGACCACGCATCAGACCCAAAGATCTGCAATGAGTGTGACTTCAAGTCTTACTGCAGAGCAACCGGTCTAATTACTGATTAGACACTTGGACTCTAATGAGGCTTAGTTTTCCTAGCGGTTCGGAAAATTACTTTCAATCTTTGTAGATGAGCTGCCAAGGCTTCCTGGATGGTAATTGAACGGACTCTTGGAAACATGGGTTCGAAAACTCTACTATGTGGAGACTCCCCCTACTCTTCAAGTGGCTTGCAACCTGAGATACATATACCCTTGCCGTTCAGTTTTGAACCGCAAACCCCGCAAACCTCGGAAACAATTCTAAAGTTCTCTCTTTCACGGTTTACTCTCTGAATTCTGTTTTGTTGTTGCTTAGCCCTTTCCTTATTCCATCGCCGTTGTGCCTCTATGGTTTCTATCCTTTTTTGTTCAGCTAGTTGTGCCGCCTGGGCTTCAAGCAGCTTTTCCCTTTCGAGTTCCGCTTTGAGCCGCGTTTTCTTAGCTTGGGATCGCAACAAAACTAATAGCAGGACGACTGGTATCAGAATAAGAAGTAGGCCGGGGTTACTCGAAATCATGCTCAGCAGGATAAAACAGCCAATCGCGACCAGATATCCCATAAATCTCACCCCTTGCGTTCAGAACTAATAAATGTCGAATTAGCTATTCGCGAGGAGATAGCCTTGTGCAAAGTATTGCACTGTAAGTAAGCAGGAAAGCTGGTCTCTATGTCTGCTTCTGAATATTGGGCAGCTAACTGGCTTTCTATATTTTTTAGCGCCACATGTGTTGTCAGTTACTTTAGTCACGAACTTTGCCTCACTGTAACCATTTAATGTCTCCGATTCGGGCAATACTAATCCACTGCGACCGATTTGTGTGAGAAGTCTGCGAGCCTGGGCCTCAATTTGCAATGTCACCCCAAACCTATAAACTTCTATATCCGAACATATGTTCGAATAACTGTTTCTAGGACGATTTATGAGCTTTACCCACCTTCACGTAGCCTCAGGGTTCTCTTCCCACTATGGGGTTAATAGGCCTGAGCTATTGGTTGAGACTGCTCATAACCTGGGGTTTGATGCTCTGGCTATTACTGATAGGGATGGGCTCTATGGTGCTGTGAAGCACATTGGTGCCTGTCTACAGGTAGATCTAGCTCCTATTGTTGGGGTGGATCTACCTGTTCTAGATGAGGATGGTTCTTTACTTGCTCGAGTAGTTGTTCTAGCCCATGGTCAGAACAAGGGTTTAGGGTGGGCAACTCTCTGTGCTGTTGTTACTGAGGCTCATGCTGGAGGTAAGAAGAAGCAGTTTGGTATCAAGGGAACCAAACTGGCTGCTCTAGCTAGTTCTGGTGTTATTACTGTTCTTCTTGGTCCTGATAGTGATGTTGGTAAAGCAACTCTTGGTAGATCTAAGACAGCTGCGGTTAAAGCTTTAGGTAAATGGTTAGAACTATTTAGTAAGCCAGGTGTTCTAGGTCTTGAGATTGTTTCTCTCTTGACTGAACCGGGCAAGATGTTCTCTTCGGTTCAAGCAAGAAGAATGCTGGAACTTGCTGATTCTTTGAATGTTCCAGCAGTTCTTACTAACTCCGTTAGATACATCGAACCTGACGATGCAATTACTGCAGACATTCTTGATGCTGCAAGATTTCTAGAACCTTTAGGCAAGTTTGAACCACAACCTAATGCTCAGGCTTGGTTGAAGCCTAAAGCTCAGATGCAAGCTGTTGCTCTAGAGATTGCTGAAGACAGAAAGCGAGCAAGGAAGTTACTTGCTGATACTTCCCTACTTGCCGATCTCTGTCGCTTAGATCCGGTTAGTGATTGTGGTTGGGGTAAACCTAAGACTCCAGAGAAAGAAGCTCTCGGTATTGAAGGTTCTCCTTTTGAAGTGTTGTTTCAGAAGGTTCAGTCAGGTGTGAACTGGAGATATGGTTCTGTCTCAGGTAAGCAATTATCTAAGATACAACACCGGTTGAATCAAGAGTTGATTACTATCAACAAACTTGGCTTTGCAACTTACTTCTTAACTGTGGCTGATGTTGCTCAGATGATTAGGGACATGAACATCAGGATTGCTGCTCGTGGTAGTGGTGCTGGTTCTTTAGTGAACTACCTGTTAGGCATCTCTGGTGTTGATCCGATTGAACATGATCTCTTGTTTGAGAGATTCTTATCAGTTGAAAGATCTTCTTTACCTGATATCGATATCGATGTTGAGTCAGCTAGAAGACATGACATCTACCGAGCAATCTTTAAGCGTTACGGTTCTAAACGAGTTACTTTGCTCTCCATGCAATCAACATATCGAGGCAGAGGAGCAATGCGGGACAGTGCTCTAGCACTTGGAATAGACCCTGATCAGGTAGATAGCATCGCTGAATCGATGTGGCGATTCAGCGCTAGCAGTTTCCGTAATGCTCTTCGGGTAAAGCCTGAGCTTGCTGAGTTTGCGCAAGCAGTTGAGCATGACCGGAAGATGAACCTGCTGGTTGATATGACTGAGCGATTAGACCGTATTCCAAGGCACATCTCGATGCACCCTTGTGGAGTTATCTTGGGTGATCTAACTCTTCCATTACTAACTCCTGTTGAACCTAGCGGTATGGGTTTACCGATGAGCCAGTTTGATAAAGATGACATGGATCCGATGGGCTTTCTAAAGCTAGATGTTCTAGGTGTTCGTATGCAGTCAACGATGGCTTATGCGGTTAGTGAAATCAAAAGGGTTAGAGGAGTTTCTCTAGATCTAGATGGTATTGCTAAGGATGATGCAGCAACCTTCAAAGCCATTAGAACTACTAACACTCTAGGTATCTTCCAGATTGAATCTCCAGGTCAAAGAGAACTAACCGGTAAGCATCAACCAACTGAGTTCAATGACCTAACCATTCAGATCTCTTTGTTTAGACCAGGGCCAATGAAAGGCAACATGATCTTGCCTTATCTAGATAGAAGACATGGTTTTGAAAAGCCTGAATACATCCACAAGGACTTAGAACCAATCCTGAAGGAAACCTTCGGAGTGGTTATCTTCCACGAGCATGTGCTGCGAATACTTCATGTCATGACCGGCTGCACACTAGCTCGTGCAGATGAACTTAGAAGGTCTCTAGAAAAGCCAGGCATGGCAAGGGAGATAGAGAACTTCTTTAGAGTAAGTGCAGCTAAGAAGGGTTATTCGAAGCAGGTCATAGATAAGGTTTGGGATATCCTTGCAGGCTTTGGTTCCTTTGGGTTCTGTAAAGCTCATGGTGCTGCCTTTGCCCTACCCACATACCAGTCAGCTTGGCTTAAGACTCACTACCCCGCTGAGTTCTTGAGCGGTGTGATGACCCATGATCCTGGGATGTATCCGAGGAGACTGTTATTGGCTGAAGCTAGAAGATTGGGAGTCAAGTTACTCCCAATAGATATCAACAAATCTTCTAGTGAGTTTCATGTTGATAAACATGATGGCACCAGTGCCATCAGGATGAGCTTTGTTGACCTGAAATCAATTAGTGAGACAGAGATCAACCGCATCATTTCAGGTCAGCCATATTCCTCACTGAGTGATTTCTATCTACGAGCCAAGCCTTCTAGAAGAACATTTGAAAGGTTGGCTCTGATTGGTGCTTTTGATGATTTGGCTAAGGGTTCCACCAGAGGTGATGTTCTAGAAAAAGTTAAGGAACTAAACGCAATTAAAGTTCGTCCTGAAGAAGATGAGTATTCACTCTTCTCTGAAAGCTTTATTGAACAGATGCCTAAGGGTAATCCTGAACCATCAACTGCTTCCAAGGTTGAGACTGAACTAGAACTACTGAACATGGACATCTCTGAACATGCTCTAGAGAAGTATCGACCGATGTTAGATGAACTTGGGGTGGTCTATGCCAATGAGTTAATGGACATTCGAGGTAAGACCAACGTCTTGGTTGCTGGTATCCGTATCGCAACACAAACACCACCGATGAGATCAGGTAAGCGGGTGGTGTTTGTGTCTCTTGATGATGGTTCAGGTTGTTCTGATGCCACCTTCTTTGATGATGCTCAACAAAGGTGTTCTCATGTTCTGTTCAATACAAAGCTGATGCTTATTGGTGGCAAGGTTAGAAGAACCGGAGCTAAAGGTGTTTCCATCATGGCCGAGAATGCTTGGCGGCTAGATGAGCTGTGGGATCAGTGGAACGCTAAACGACTTTTAGTAAGTGTTTAGTCTGTGTACTTGAGAATGGTCGCTCTGACTCCTGAATACTTCTTGATGCATGAACCAGCCTTAGGTGTCTGACCAATTACATACCAGTTACTGTCAATCCAAGCCGAACGACCACGACCGGAGCCGTCTTTAGCTGGCAATACAACAAAGCCTTGTCCTCGCCAGATGTCTTGAGCACTTTGATAGTTCTTACCAATTACGCTCTTGACCTTTACACAACTAGCGGCTTGAGCAGTCTGACCAAAAGAGAGTGTTGAGCCAGCTAGAGCTAGCGCAGTAACTGCAATTAAAAATTTCTTGTTCATTACTAACTCCTAAAAACTGTTCCCAAAGGGGCTTCTGAAGTTAGCCTATACCTCTTGCTTACTAGAGCTAGTCTCTGTTGAAGATTGCTAGCAATCTAAGAATCTCTAGGTATAGCCAGACCAGTGTCACCATTAGACCAAAGGCTGCCTTCCACTCATACTCTCTAGGAAGTCCTTGAGCTGAGCCTTGAGCAATGTCTTCAAAGTCTAGGTTTAGAGTGAACGCTGCTAGGCCAACACCAACTAGACCAGCTACCCAACCAAACTGACTTGAGTAAACACCGGCTGAGTTTGTGAACATACCAACAAGTAGATTTACTATTGCAAAACCTGCGTAGCCAATAAGAGCAAAGGTCATTACTCGAGTAAATCTTGCATTTACTTTTACCCAACCCATTGAGTATGCAGTGAACATAGCTCCTGCTGTGGTTAGGGTACCGATAACAGCGTTCATTACGATGCCAGGATACGCCTGCTCAAAGAACCAAGAGATGGTTCCGATAAAGACACCTTCGACAACCGCATAGGCCATTACTGCACCCGGTCTTACCTTCTTAGAGAAGGTGATCCACATTGCCAATCCGAGAGCAACAAACACCGCTGGCATCATTAGCTGCTTAACAGCATCAACATTCCAAGCAACAAGTGCTCCGGTTAGCAATAGTGCGAAAAGACCAATGATCTTGATTGCTGTTCCACCAATAGTCATTTTCTGACTAGAAACGATGCTGTCGAACTGAGCGTCGTATTCAGCTTGGGCTTTCTCGATAGTTGCAGGAAGCATGCGGTTCATTACTGGGTTATGTGAATTACTCATAGTCATATCCTATTTTGTCGAGGTATTAGTTTGATGTTGCTTTTTCTGTGAACTCTTTGAGAATTGCTGTTGTTCCTGAAGCACCGACTCTAGATGCCCCAGCTTCTGCCATATCAATGAGTGCATCTAGAGATCTAATGCCACCAGAAGCCTTTACCCCTAGTCGATTTCCAACAGCACGTCTCATAGTTTGGATGGCATCAGTAGTTGCTCCTGAGGCTGCAAAGCCTGTGGAGGTCTTAACAAAGTCTGCTCCAGCCTGTTCTGCTAGTTGGCAGGCGTGGAAGATTTGCGGTTCAGTCCAGAGACAGATTTCTAGAATCACTTTTACGGACGCATCTGGGTTTTCGTGCTTCGCTGCTCTTACTACTGCTGAAATGTCTTCTTGAACCAGCTCATAGTTCTCACTGGCAAAGGCACCTAGGTTCATGACCATGTCGATTTCGAAAGCACCGTTGGCAACAGCTTCGATGGTCTCTTGAACCTTGGTGTGGGTTGTCACTGTGCCATGAGGGAAACCTATGACTGTGCAGAGCAGCACTGAAGAATCGGCTAATGCTTGGGCAGAGTATTTAACGTCCATCGGCCTGATGCACATTGCCTTTACTTCTGACTCAATTGCAGTCTTTATACAAGCTTCTAGGTCTAATTGAGTAGCCTCAGGCTTTAGCAGTGTGTGGTCAATAAGGTCTGCAATTTGGTGATGAGTGTATCCGCGGTATGTAGACATGTATTTAGTCTAAGTAAGAAAGCCACCTGCAATGAGGTGGCTTTCTTATGTTTGTGGACCTAAGGGGATTTGAACCCCTGACCCCCTGCATGCCATGCAGGTGCGCTACCAGCTGCGCCATAGGCCCGTGTATTTATCTAGATTACTACACCTTCACTGGCGGTTTTTATGTCCTTCAGTGAGATCACTGGGCAGTCTTTCCATAGGCGTTCGATGTCATAGAACATACGCTCCTGTTCGTGCATTACGTGACAAATGATGTCACCGAAATCTAGAAGAATCCAGCGACCAGTTGTCTTACCTTCTCTTCTCAAGAGTTTGTGGCCTGAGAGCAGCAACTTGTCTTCGATCTCATCAGCGATAGATGAAACCTGTCTTTCGTTTCTCCCAGAAACAATTAGGAAGACATCAGAAATTACGAAGGGAAGGCTCACATCCAGCGCCACTAGATTCTCAGCTAGCTTGTCAGCTGCTGCTTGCGCAGCAATCATGGTCATTTCGGTGGCGCGGGTAGTTGCAGTCAAGTGTTCTTATCTCTCTTTAGTGTTTAGTGGTTGAAGTAGAAGCCAATGCCTGCTGCTAGTCCTAGCAAGAGACAAGCTCCAGTAATTATTGCCGCATAGAAGAATGGACTTGGACCTTTGTGCACTCCCCCTGGAATGCCCTCTTGGTTTGCAGTCTTTGCTATTACGCCAGATGCTCTAATTGGTGGAATGCCTGGAATGTAGTTAGCGCTGGCGTCTTTGTCTAAGTCTTTTTCAGTCTCTTCAATTATGTCGATCGGTGTAATTTCACCGGTTGGAGTAATCAGTGCACTGACGTCAATGCTTGCAGTCACAACTATTTCACCAGCTTCGGTAATAATTGCCCCACTTGCTGTGATATCTGGAGGAAGTTCAACAAGTAACTGTGCTCCGGTAAATTCACCAGCTAGAGCGTTCGGAATATTGAATTGTGGGTGACCTTCTTCATCAACTTCAACTGATGAATTAGGCTGCTGTTCTATGCCCTGCTCTTTGGCTTGCTTTCTAGCGATCTCTTCAGCTTGCTTAGCAAGGAACTCTCTGGTTAATGGTTGGTAGTTAGGCTCAGTCATTTTGACCATACAACCTGTTTTTAGCAATGTATTGAACTACACCGTCTGAGACTAAGTACCAAACTGGTTTACCAGTTTGGGCTCTAGCTCTAATGTCGGTTGATGAAATTGCAAGAGCTGGAATCTCAAGTATTGAGATAGCACCCTCTGGGGTTGCCGGAATGGTCATCTGGTGACCAGGTCGGCTTACAGCAACAAAGTGCGCTAGCGGCCAAAGCTGATCTGAATCTTTCCAAGTTGTGATCTGAGCAATAGCGTCAGCACCTGAGATAAAGACAAGGTCTGCATCTGGATAAAGTTTTTGCATATCAGACAGAGTGTCAACTGTGTATGTCGGACCTTCTCGGTCGATGTCGATTCTAGAAACCTTAAATCTTGGGTTAGAAGCTGTTGCAATAACTGTCATCAGGTAACGGTGTTCGCCTGGAGTTACGTTCTCTTTTTGATAGGGAGAACCGGTAGGGACGAAGATAACTTCGTCTAAGTTGAAAGCTGACGCAACCTCACTGGCTGCTACGAGGTGACCGTTGTGTATCGGGTCAAAGGTTCCACCCATGACTCCGATGCGGCGCTTATCGGTCAAAGCCATAGGTGACTAGTGGTTACCTTTATCGGACTTCTGATCGTGGCGGTTAGCAACATCACGGTAAGACCAGGTAACGATGGCAAGGCCAATGAAGATGCTCATTGCAATAGCTCCAAAGACAAAAGTTGGGAATGGGTAGCTCACTGTTGACTCTGCCATTGCTTCTAAATGCTTCAATTTCTCTCCTATAACGCTTAGAACAAATATACCCTAGCCAGCAGGCTATTCCTAGGCTCTTGACTGCCCTTGGCCTCTAACTAACCACTTGGTGCTAGTTAGCTCAGTGAGCCCCATAGGTCCTCTGGCATGAAGCTTCTGGGTTGCGATGCCAACTTCTGCCCCAAAGCCAAACTCTCCACCGTCAGTAAAGCGGGTTGAGGCATTGACCATCACGACAGCAGAATCAACTTCAGCAAGGAAACGCTCAGCATTTACCTTGTCTTCGGTGATGATGCTTTCGGTGTGGCTGGTTGAATACCTAGCAATGTGCTCTAAAGCATCATCAAAAGAATCAACAACCTTGACCGCTAACTCTAATGACAAGTATTCGGTTGCCCAGTCTTCATCAGTCGCTGGAATTGCTTTCGGGAAGTGTTTCACCACTGTCTCATCCCCATGAATGATGACACCGTTGTTGTCTAGTTCAACAAGTACTGGAACTAACAACCGTTCAACTGCGTCTTTGTGAATAAGAAGAGTCTCTAGAGCATTACAAACAGTTGGACGTTGAACTTTAGCGTTCTTGACGATTTGAACTGCATATTCAAGCTTTGCTGTTGCATCTAGGAAGATGTGGACGACACCGTCACCGGTCTGAATGACTGGAACTTTAGCTTCTTCAATTACTGAGTGAATCAACGATGCTGAGCCCCTAGGGATAAGCACATCAATCAAACCGGTTGCCTTCATCATTTCAGTGGCTCCCGCACGACCAAACTCGTCAACAGTTGCAACAGCATCTGGATTCTGGTTATTAGCAGTTAGTGCATCCTTGAGAACCTGAACTAAAACTGAATTGGTACTCTGCGCTGCTGATCCACCGCGAAGAATGATTGCGCTACCGGTCTTTAGAGCCATCGCTGCAATATCAATAGTCACATTAGGTCTTGCTTCATAGATAGCGCTGATAACACCGAACGGAACACGAACTTCCTTCAGATGCAAACCGTTAGGTCTAGTTATGTCTCTGACTGTTTCACCAATTGGATCTGGAATAGCGATTAGCTCTGCAAGGGCGATACGAAGTGATTCGATACGAGCAGAGTTAAGTCTCAGCCGATCTTGCAGGCTAGTGCTCATCTGCACTGCCGCTGCGTTATCTAGATCAACCTGATTGGCGGCAATGATTTCTGCTGAACGTTCAGCAAGGAGAACTGACACAGTTTTTAGAACTTCGTTCTTAGCAGAAGCAGTCATCAACCCAATGCTTCTAGAGGCAAGCTTTGCTTTAGTGATTAACTCAGTAGCTGACATTAGTCATCTTCCGATGCCTGGAACCAGGTACCAACACGGTCACCTTTGAGAACTGCTTCAGCATTTCCAATCGAGGTGAGGATTACGGTGATGCCTGAATCTGTTGCAGTTCTAGCTGCACCTAGTTTGGTTTCAGCACCTCCGGTGCCAACAGCACTTGTCGATCCGCCGAGTTTGATGGTGGTTAGGTCATCTTTAGCTTCAACCCACTCAATTTTCTGAGCACCGTCTTCTGTTGGTGGTCTGTCATACAGAGCATCAACATCTGAAAGCAGGATTAGCGCATCGGCATCGACCAAGATGGCAACAAGGGCTGCAAGTCGATCGTTATCACCGAAACGAATTTCAGCGGTGGCGACAGTGTCGTTCTCGTTCACAATCGGAAGCACTTTCAGTTCTAGCAATCTATTGATTGCTAGTTCTGCATTGGTGCTGGTCTCTTCTAGCTCTAGGTCCTGGGCTGTTAGAAGGACCTGCCCGCTAAGAATGTTAAATCTCTCAAGACTAGCTTGATATCTAGCCATCAGTCTTGATTGACCAACCGAAGCTAAAGCTTGGGAGGTAGCAAGATCGGTTGGCTTTGCATCAAAAGCAAGTAGTGGCATTCCGGTAGCAATAGCTCCGGAGGTAACCAGGACTACTTCTTGGTTGTTTTGCATCGAGTTAGCAATAGCTGAAACTAATGAGTCAAGGTTCTTCTGGTTTTCTCCAGTAATTGAAGAAGAACCAACTTTGACAACAATGCGCTTAGCTTTAGGGATATCTCTGTGATCAGCTAGCTTCATTTTTCGTCCTCTTGACCTTCAGCCTTCACATCAGGATCTTCAGTTGAGCCTATTTCATAGGCAACAGGGGTTGGGTTACCCTCGGCAGACATTTCTTCTCGCATCTTGGCTCTCGAGTCCATCATTTCCTGATATTCACGTCTGCGTTGAATGTTAGTTCTTCTGTCATTTAGATCAAGTCTTGGGTCAGTGCCACGAGGTGCAGCAATGAGTTCACCGGCAGAAGAAATAGTTGGTTCCCAATCAAAGATGATGCCATCGCCTGGACCGATAACAACAGTTGAACCTGCCACAGCACCAGCTTTTAGCAGTTCATCTTCAAGACCAAGTTTTGCAAATCGATCACCTAGGTAACCAACAGCCTCTTCGTTACCGAACATAGTTTGAGCAACCCAACGCTCAGGCTTGGTGCCAAGAACTCTGAAGAACTCTTCACCACTTGACTCTTCTTTACGAACGATGAACTTGTTATCGTCTTTACGCGCATACAAGAGGTTGATTCTAGGCTTAGGTGGAATTGCGGCTTTAGCTGTTCTGTGCTCGTTTACCAATTCGGCTAGAGCAAAGTTCAGTTCTCTGGTTCCCTCATGGCTGACCGCTGAGATTAGGAATACCTTGTATCCACGAGCTTCTAGCTCTGGTCTAACAAATTCAGCCAGTTCTCTACCTTCAGGAACATCAATCTTGTTTAGTGCAATTAGCTGAGGACGTTCCTGAAGAGGTAATTCTCCTTCTGGAACTTGGTAGGCAGCAAGTTCTTTCAAGATTAGATCTAGATCGCTGATTGGATCTCTACCAGGTTCTAGAGTTGCACAGTCCAAAACATGTAGCAGTGCAGCGCAACGTTCAACGTGACGCAGGAACTGAAGTCCTAGTCCCTTACCTTCGCTAGCCCCTTCAATAAGCCCTGGCACATCGGCAACTGTAAATCTTGTTCCACCGGCTTGAACAACACCTAGGTTTGGGTGCAGGGTTGTGAAAGGGTAATCAGCAATCTTTGGCTTTGCAGAACTAATTGATGCAATCAGGGAAGACTTACCTGCGGATGGGTAACCAACCAGTGCAACATCAGCCACTGATTTAAGTTCGAGAATAATCTCGCCCTTCCAACCAGGCACACCAAGGAGAGCAAAACCTGGAGCCTTACGCTTTGAAGAAGCGAGAGCTGCGTTACCTAAACCACCCTGACCACCTTCAGCAACAACAAGTTCAATACCTGGTTCATCTAGGTCAGCAATTATTTTGCCATCTTTAGATCGAATCACAGTACCGATTGGAACTGGAAGAACAACATCTTTACCAGTTGCGCCGTTCCTAAAATCTCCCGCACCATCGCCACCATCGCCACCGGCGCGGTGTGTGTTGAAGTGAAAATCCAACAGAGTTGTTACGTTTGGGTCGGAGATAAGTGAGATAGATCCACCGTTACCGCCATCGGCACCATCTGGACCAGCTAGCGGCTTAAACTTTTCACGCTTAACAGAAACACAGCCGTCCCCACCATTTCCTGCGCGTAGGTTAAGAGTCACTTGGTCTACGAATGTAACCATGATTGACTCCTTCCTTAAACACAGAAGGCGAGCACTTTGGCTCGCCTATCTGAATAAAACTTTACGCGTTGGGTTTTTGCGAACCTTACGCAGCCACAACGATGTTGACGACCTTGCGGCCACCCTTTTCACCGAACTGTACTGAACCTGCAGCTAGTGCAAACAGAGTGTCGTCCTTGCCACGGCCTACGTTACGACCTGGGTGGAAGTGTGTGCCACGCTGACGAACAATGATTTCACCTGCGTTGACTTCTTGACCTGAGTAGCGCTTAACGCCTAGACGCTGTGCGTTAGAGTCGCGACCGTTTCGGGTTGAGGAAACACCTTTTTTGGATGCCATTTGCTAAATCCTTACTTGATCTCTGTGACCTGGACACGGGTTAGGTCTGCGCGGAAACCCTGACGCTTCTTGTAACCGGTCTTGTTCTTGTACTTCTGGATAACAATCTTTGGACCACGAAGGTTACCTAGGACAGTTGCAGTTACCTTCACCTTGGCTAGAGCCTCAGCTTCGTGTGTAACCTTGTCGCCATCAACTAGCAAAAGAGCCTGTAGCTCGATAGAGCCACCAGCCTGAGCCTTTAGACGGTCAAGCGTGACGATGGTGCCTACTGACACCTTTTCCTGGCGGCCACCCGCGCGGACTACTGCGTAAACCACAGATATACCCTTTGTTCGAAAATTCTTGGATTTGGTTGCTCTTTAGGCAACAAGGTCTAATCTTAGCCCTACCTCGGGCGCAGGTCAAACCTCTTTGCCTATGTTTTTCTGCCTATTGGGCAGATCCAGGGGTGATATCTCCCCCACTGGTGACCCGGCGGGACTTACGTTTAGTAGGTTCTGCCTGGGGTAATGCTTCAAGGACGGTTTCTAGGGTCTTTTGAGCTGGTTCCTGCGTTCCAAGGGTGCTGGCAGCAATCTTAGACATCAGGTTCTTAGCTTCCTCGGCCTTTTCAGCGGTAACCACCTTGGCAGGCTCAACTCGAGGCTTAGAGTCCTGATTTTGGTTCTGATTCTGGTTTTGGTCGCGGTTTCCCTTGTTTTTGTTCTTGTTTTTGTTTTTATTGTTGTTGTTCTGCTTCTGCGGTCTATCGTCGTCCTCAATGTGCTTGTTCTTTAGAACAGGCTCATGGTGAACAATGACTCCACGACCAGCACAAACTTCACAAGGCTCGCTGAATGCTTCAAGTAGTCCAATACCGATCTTCTTACGAGTCATCTGGACGAGTCCCAGAGATGTCACTTCAGCAACCTGGTGCTTAGTTCTATCTCTAGATAGGCATTCCATAAGTCTTCGTAGAACTAGGTCACGGTTAGATTCAAGAACCATGTCGATGAAGTCCACCACGATGATTCCACCGATGTCACGAAGTCTTAGCTGGCGAACGATTTCTTCAGCTGCTTCAAGGTTGTTCTTAGTAACTGTCTCTTCTAGGTTTCCTCCAGAACCGACAAACTTACCGGTGTTCACATCCACCACGGTCATAGCTTCAGTTCTATCAATAACTAGCGAACCACCAGAAGGTAGGTAAACCTTACGGTCAAGTGCCTTGATGATCTGCTCGTTGATTCTGAAGTGATCGAAAGCATCTCCAGTTCCAGAGAATCTTTCAACACGTTCTAGTAGATCTGGTGCAACATCTTTTAGGTAACCCTGAATGGTTGCGTAAGGAGCATCGCCGTCAATGATCATCTTCTGGAAGTCTTCGTTGAAGACATCTCTAACAATCTTGATTAGAAGATCTGGTTCACTGCTTAGAAGTGACGGTGGGTTAGAGATCTCAGCGTTACGGCTAATCTCTTCCCACTGAATCTGTAATCTTTGAACATCTTCGGTTAGCTGTTCTTCAGTTGCACCTTCAGCAGCGGTTCTAACAATGACACCTGCATCTGGAGGAAGAATCTCTTTCAAGATCTTCTTTAGACGGTTACGTTCTGATTCTGGAAGCTTGCGGCTAATGCCGTTCATGTTGCCGTTAGGAACATAAACCAGGTAACGACCGGGAAGTGAAACCTGAGAGGTTAGTCGAGCACCCTTTTGCCCTACTGGGTCTTTAGTTACCTGAACTAGAACCTTGTCACCAGATTTAAGTGCTAGCTCAATCTTTCTCGGCTGGTTTCCAACTTCTGCCAGTTCCCAGTCAACTTCACCTGAATACAACACAGCGTTACGGCCACGACCGATGTCTACGAATGCTGCTTCCATTGAAGGAAGAACGTTCTGGACTTTACCAAGGTAAACATTTCCGATTAGAGAAGAATCCTGAGCCTTAGCAACATAGTGCTCAACCAAGATCTTGTCTTCTAGAACACCGATCTGAATCTTGTCATCTTTAGTTCTAACCACCATTACGCGGTCAACAGCTTCACGACGAGCTAAGAACTCTGACTCGGTAATACGAGATGATCTACGACCTGAATCTCTACCATCACGTCTACGCTGCTTCTTAGCTTCTAGACGAGTGGAACCCTTAACACGAGTTGGTTCATTGCTAGGAGCTTTAGGTTCTCTGGGAGTTCTAACCTTCACTACAACATTCGGTGGTAATTCACCTTCAACGGCTTCTCCTGAACGACGACGTGATCTAACTCTGCGGTGTGAACCATCAGCGTTGGTATCTGGTGCGTCAATGATCTTGCCACGTTTAGCATCAACCTTTGGGGTTGGTAGATCAGGTGCCTTGAAAATAAGTGAGATACCAGAAACAGCTGGCTTTACTTCCTCAACAGGAGCTTCTTCAACTTTTTTCTTAGAACGAGACTTGGTCTCAGGAACTTCAACAGTTGTCTCAACTACTGGTTCGGCTTTACCCCGTCTACGCGAAGGCTTCGCTTTTGTTTCTTCAATTACTTCTTCAACTACCGGAATATCGGTATTTTTCTTTTTCACCATTACGGTGCTCCATGCCCGGCTGCTGCTCTAGGGCCACACTCACTAGGCAAAAGCCTAAAAACTCCTGTTATTCACGTCTGTGAACAACTAAAACCTATGTGCAGATTGTCTAAGTGCTGCCCGATGGGTCTTAAACACTACTTCTGAGTATCTGCTAAACCTTCGTCGATTTCTGTGTGGACGAAATCAACTACTTTCAGTATGGCACGATAACCTCTAAAAGTCAGTAGCGAAAAGTGCCATACTTGACCTGTGAGCACAGAAAACAGCGTAAATACAGGCATTTCAGCCCCTAGATCTCTAGCCTGGACACTAATTATTGGTGGCCTTACCGGTTGGATTGGTGCTTTTGCGCTAACTATTGAGCGTCTCCACGTGCTAGCAAACCCAAACGCTGTCCTGGGCTGTGACCTGAATGTCTTTATTTCCTGTAAATCGGTGATGCTAACCCCTCAAGCGAGTCTCTTTGGTTTCCCAAATCCCCTGATTGGTGTTGCTGCATTCATCGCACCAATTGTGGTTGGTTTCGCAATCCTTGCTGGAGCTAAGTTTGCGATGTGGTTCTGGAGATTGTTCTGGGTTGGAAACCTTCTAGGTTTCACCTTCGTGCTTTGGCTCTTTAGTCAATCGCTATTAGTTATCAACGTGCTTTGCCCTTATTGCATGGTTGCTTGGGCTGGGATGATTCCGGTCTTTATTACATTGACTTTGTTTAGCTTCAAAGAGGACATCCTGCCAATGCCGGTAAGTACTACCCCGTTCTGGGATAGAGCATTCGCTAAGGCGTGGGTTTGGACACTAGGTTTTGAACTGCTAATCGTTCTTGCAATTGTGATCAGGTTCTGGAGTCGTTGGATTCCAATGTTCCATCAACTGCACTGGCTTTAGTTAAACCAAAGTCCTAATTCACGAGTAGCTGATTCAACTGAGTCTGAGCCGTGCACAAGATTCTGCTGAACCTTTAGACCCCAGTCACGCCCCAGGTCTCCTCTAATAGTTCCAGGAAGAGCAACTGTTGGATCGGTGGCTCCAGCTAATGCTCTGAAACCTTCAATTACTCTGTTGCCTTCAACTCTTAGTGCGACAACATCACCTGATGCCATGAACTCAACTAGAGGCTCATAAAACGGTTTGCCTTCGTGCTCTGCATAGTGCTGAGCAAGTAGTTCTCTTGAAGGAGTTAACTTCTTGATATCAATAACAACGTAACCCTTGGCTTCGATACGAGAGATGATCGCACCGATTAGGTTTCGCATCACACCATCAGGCTTTATAAGAACCAGAGTCTGTTCGGTCATTTAGTTGCTCTCCTTGTTTTCAATAGTTATTTCAAAGGTATCAACCTTTTCGCGAGCCTTATTAGCAAGATCGATAGTCACACCGGCAATCATTGCCCAACCCCAGAATCCTACGAAGATGATTGAAATCAAAAGCATCCATGGAACGAAGAAAGAGACAACTAGTAGCAGTACTTGGAGTAATGAGCCGAAAATGTATGAATACTTACGTCCTAGGTAACCAGGAGTCAAAATCAAGACAGTTGCGAAGATAAGACCAAAGGTCCAAACAGTTGCTGCATCAGCAACTTTTAGGCCAAAGGCAACAAGTGTTCCAAAGAACACTACGAAGGATTCAAAGGCTAGAACCATTGAACCTAGGCTTCTCTGCACAGATCTCTTAGACATCAGCATCTTCCTGTATTTGACGGAACTTTAGAACATCACCAATCAAACTGATTGATCCGGTCACAACTATTGTCGCATTAGGAGTTGGTGGAAGCTTTGCTTCAGCAAGGCTTAGAGCGTCTCTGAAGTCCTCTTCAACACTTACTCGCTCTTCACCAAATACTTCGGCAGCTGTGACAGCCAAGCTCTCTGCAGTAGTTGCTCTAACTGAAGTTGACTGAGTGATGATTACTTCAGCAACTACAGGCTCTAGAGCAGTAAGCACACCTAGAACATCTTTATCGTTCAGCACTGAGATAACTGCAACGGTGTGCGGTAGACCGAATGAGTTCTCAAGAGCATCAGCAAGAGATCTAGCTCCGTGTGGGTTATGAGCTGCATCAAGAATGATTCTTGGGCTCTTAGAAATAACCTGCAATCTGCCAGGAGAAGAGACATCAGCTAAGGCTGGTCTCAAGATGTGATCTGGAATAGCAATTGTTGCAGAACCTAAGAACTCTTCAACTGCCGCGATAGCAACAGCAGCGTTAGCTGCTTGGTAAGCACCGTGCAGCGGAATAAACAGGTCTTTGTAGATGTTAGTCAAACCCTTTAGAGAGAAGGTAACTCCCGCTTCTGATTCTTGGAATTCGGTAACTGCGAAGTCTCTACCTAGAACCCGAATTGTGTCTGCAACAGTTGTTGCTCTGTGCTGAATGACATCAAGTGCTTCTTTACTCTGCACAGCTGAAACAACAGCAGCACCGGATTTAATAATTCCGGCTTTCGTAGTTGCGATATCCGTAATCGTGTTACCCAGACGTTCGGTGTGATCGATGTCAATCGGAGTAAAGACCGCAACATCACCATCAGCGACGTTTGTTGAATCCCACTCCCCGCCCATACCGACTTCTAGAACTAGAACATCAATCGGTGCATCTGCAAAGGCAGCAAAGGCAAGGGCTGCTAGTGCTTCGAAGAAAGTAAGGCGTGATTCACCTTGAGCAAGTAGTTCCTGGTCAACCATGTCTAGAACTGGTTCGATGTCTTTGAATACTTCGTAGAGAATCTCGTTAGAGATTGGTTCCCCATCTAGTGCAATGCGTTCGTTTAGATCAATTAGGTGAGGGCTTGTAAATCTTCCAGTTCTAAGTCCATGTTCTCTAAGAATTCTTTCGATCATTCGAGAAGTACTAGTCTTACCATTAGTTCCAGTTACGTGGATTACTCGGTAAGCCTTTTGTGGGTCACCGAGTAGTTCAACTGCTCGCTTAGTTGGCTCTAGTCTCGGCCTGAGCTTGTGCTCAGGGATACGAGCCATGAGAGAAGCTTCGATCTCACGAATCTTGTTTAGGGCGTCTTGTTCGCTCAAAGTTTAGTCACCATGTTTTCAGAGGGATTCGAGAATCCCTAATTGGATAACAATAGGGTAAACAGACAATAGTTTTGACTGAAAAATCTCTCATACTTGTGCTTAAAGTCTATTGAGTTATAAACCAAGGGGGTGCCTCAAAATACTTAAAAGTGCGGTTATGCTATCCACCTTGCTCGGGCTGGCAACAACTCAAGTCACTGCAACCACTTCCCTGGCTGCAGATCTCTGCCTGGGTTCTAAAGCAAACACTGTTCAATGCCTAACCAACGTTCCAAAGGACATCAGTTGGAGCACCAAGGCGCTAACAGCCGCAGCGATGGCTCAGGAGTACTTCAAGTCCAAATTATCAAGTGAGATCAAGGCTCAGAAGTCACAAGGTGCGGTCAGGCTTGAGATAATCTACTCTCCAGCTGACCCTGCGTTTTCTTCAACTGATTGGCGAAACTATGTTCAGGACATACGTCCATACAAAATCAAAGGGTTTGACTCTAATAACAGGCTCGTCCGAACAAGTGAAACTTTTCCAGAGCCAACCAGCCTGATGTCGGCATCTATGGTTCGGCTTGGTCAAAACAAATGTTCGCTGAAGGATTTCAACATATTCGATTTTGGGACCTGGTGGCAAACTTCGTGTTCCATCGAGACCCCATCGCAAAGTGACTTTCTTCGAGCCTCGCTTCGAAGTTGGCTTCGAATGACGGATGGCCCGATCTCATTTGCAAGTTTTCCTCAGCAACAGCTAGACCTTTGTTTTGAGATGAAAGCGAAATTCAAAATCACAGATAAGCAATTGAGTTGCCCGTCTTTATCAAAATATTTCAATTCTCAAACCACGGCGAATCTTTACTTCCTTGACTCTCAAGGTGGCTATGAAATAACAGTCAACGAGAAAGCAAAAACTTACACGACCAGATACTTTGCCCCAGATTTCTACACTGTTGCAACATATGCAAAGTGGGACAAACAGCTGGCTACGATAACCTTTACCCCGATTACGTACTAAGTTTGGTCACCACAATTCCAATTGGCAGATCTTCGCCAACTGTTGTGCCTTCACCTTCAACATCTCCTAGAACAGTTTCTAGTTCAAGGGTTAGTGTCTCTGCCTTGACTAGTTCGAGGTGAGTTTCAATAGCTTCTAGAACTTCTGGAACGCTGGTGATTACAGACTTGATTCGGTCACTGACATCAAAGTCAGCATCCTTACGAGCCTGCTGAACAGCGCGAATAACATCTCGAGCAATACCTTCAGCTTCTAGTTCTGGAGTCACGGTTTGATCTAGGAGAACAAAGCCACCTGAAGGAAGAATTCCGATTAGGTTCTTTGACTGAGTGCTGTCGGTTAGATCAGCAACTAGGTCGATCTCGTATTCACCTTCGATTAGTTCAACACCACCGCAGGTTACCGTCTTTCCACTCTGAGTCCAGTCTCCTGATTTAGAGGCAGCAATGACCTGCTGAACTTGATTACCAACTCGAGGACCTAGAACTCTAGAGTTCACAGTCAAACGCTTGATAACACCAAACTCAGTTGTTGAATCCAAGGAGAGTTCAACCAAGTTGACGCTCTTTACATTTAATTCTTCAGCGATGATGTCAACGAATTCGTGCAGCGCATCTGCGTTCTTGGTAACAACGGTTAGGTTCTGAAGTGGTAGACGAACTCTTAGTCCGTTTACCTTTCTTAGACCGTTAGCGACAGATGAAACTGCCCTCACCTGATCCATTGCCTCAACTAAACGATCAGCTTGGTGGAATGCTTCGTGATCTGGCCAATCGGTTAGATGCACTGAACGAAGACCGGTAAGACCCTGGAAAACTTCCTCAGAAATAAGAGGAAGTAGTGGTGCTGCTACTCGAGTAAATACCTCAAGAACTGAATACAGCGTGTCAAAAGCGTGGTGATTACCATCCCAGAACCTTGCTCTAGACCTTCTGACATACCAGTTCGTGAGAATGTCAGCAAAATCCCTGAGTCTTGCTGCCGCTCCAAAGGTGTCGAAAGCATTTAGGTCAACCTCAACACCTAGAACCAGGTCTCTGGTCTTAGCAACTAGATATCGATCTAGGACATCTGGACTCTCAAGATCAAACTTCGCGGTGTATTTAGAAGCATTGGCGTAGAGAGTAAAGAAGTAGTACGTATTCCACATCGGCAGAAGCACTTGTCTAACGCCTTCACGAATACCTTGTTCAGTTACTGACATGGTTCCACCACGAAGAATAGGTGAAGACAGTAAGAACCAACGCATTGCATCTGAACCATCACGGTCAAACACTTCATTCACATCTGGATAGTTACGGAGTGACTTAGACATCTTCTGACCATCAGAACCTAGAACGATTCCGTGTGAGACAGCGGTCTTAAATGCTGGTCTATCAAATAGCGCTGTTGATAGCACGTGCAGGGTATAGAACCAACCTCTGGTCTGACCTGAGTATTCAACGATGTAATCACCTGGTGAGTGGGTGTCAAACCAGTCACTGTTTTCAAATGGGTAGTGCACCTGAGCAAAAGGCATCGAACCTGATTCAAACCAGCAGTCAAGAACTTCTGGAACACGAACCATCATTGACTGACCAGTTGGGTCATCAGGGTTTACTCGAGTTAACTGATCAATGGTTGGTCGGTGGAAGTCAGCAATTCTGACACCAAAGTCACGCTCTAGTTCATCTAGTGAACCATAGACATCGATACGTGGATAGTTAGGGTCAGTTGATTTCCAAACTGGAATTGGGGCACCCCAGAAACGGTTACGGCTAATCGCCCAGTCTCGAACGTTCTCTAACCACTTACCGAAAGAACCATCTTTAGTGTGTTCTGGAACCCAGTTGATCTCCTGGTTTAGTTCCAACATGCGATCTTTTAGCTTTGTTGTTTCAACAAACCAAGATGAAACTGCTTTATAGATCAGTGGGTTCTTGCAGCGGTAACAGTGTGGATATGGGTGATCATATGACGCCTGCTTCAGCAATCTGCCCATGTCTTTTAGCTTTTGGGTGATTGGCTTATTGGCATCAAAGACATGCTGACCAACAAAGTCAGTAATGATCGAGTTGTATTCACCGCGTTCGTTTACTGAAACATAAACCGGGATACCAGCAGCTTCACAGAGTTTCTGGTCATCTTCACCATATGCAGGAGCTTGGTGAACAACACCGGTTCCTTCGTTATCAGCAACGTAGTCCCCTACGATTACTTGCCAAGCATTCTTCACATCAAACTTTGATTCATCAGCGTAGTAGTCAAATAGTCTTTCGTATTTGATTCCCGCTAGTTCTTTACCTAGAACAGTTGATTCAACTGCAGCAAGGGCTGCATCCACATCTTCAAAACCAAAGTCTTTGACGTGATTTGCAATTAGTGATTTAGCTAACAGGTATTTACCGGTTGCAGCGTTAACTACCGCGTATTCAATTTCAGGTCCAACTGCTAAGGCGAAGTTAGTTGGTAGTGTCCAAGGTGTTGTTGTCCAGGCAAGGATCTTTACGCCTTCGTATTTACCTTCGGTAATTGGGAAGGTAACAGTTACGGTTTGGTCTTGTCTGTTCTGATAGACATCTTCATCCATACGAAGTTCGTGGTTAGACAGTGGGGTCTCACAACGCCAGCAGTATGCAAGAACTTTGAAACCTTCGTAGATCAAACCTTTTTGGTGCAGCTGTTGGAAAGCCCAGAGCACTGATTCAGTGAAAGGTGTGTCTAGGGTCTTGTAGTCATTCTCGAAATCAACCCAACGAGCTTGACGGGTGACATAGGTCTCCCACTCTTTGGTGTATTTCAAAACAGAGGTGCGGCAGTATTCGTTGAACTTATCGATACCGAACTTTTCAATTTCAGGTCGTCCTGAGATCTTTAGTTGACGCTCTGCCTCTACTTCAGCTGGTAGACCGTGGGTGTCCCAACCGAATCTTCTTTCAACCCTAAAGCCCTGCATGGTCTTGAACCTAGGAATGGTGTCCTTGGCATAACCGGTTAGCAGGTGTCCGTAGTGCGGTAGACCGTTAGCAAAGGGAGGGCCATCGTAGAAGACGAACTCTTCAGCGTTTTCATCTCTTCTTTGGTCAATAGAGGCCTGGAAAGTCTTATCTTTAGCCCAAAACTCAAGGATTGACTCCTCAATGGCTGGGAAGGAAGGGCTTGCTGGAACGCCTTCTCGCAGGCCAAAAGAAGCTCCATTATTCTTGGGATACATGGCTGCTCTCTTGTTTTAGGTCTAAAAGGTATGTAAGTCAATGTTAATCTTAATGAACCCCGACATTTTGGAGATTCAAGCGTGAGCATTAGCCCTGATTTCAGAGCCCCAGCCTCAACCCCTGAGAAAGTGGGCGTCGAGGGCCTAGAGGAGAAATGGGCTCTAAAGTGGCAAACCGATGGCACCTACCGGTTTAGAAGAGAAGCCACTAGAGCAGATGTCTACTCAATTGACACTCCTCCCCCTACCGTTTCAGGCTCTCTGCACGTAGGACACGTCTTTAGCTATACCCACACAGATGTTGTGGCCAGATACCAGCGCATGCAGGGTAAAGAGGTTTACTACCCGATGGGTTGGGATGACAATGGTCTTCCTACCGAACGTCGTGTTCAGAACTACTTCGGCGTTCGCTGCGATCCTTCACTTCCATATGTTGAGAACTTCACTCCTCCTTACGAAGGTGGAGATAACAAGTCCTCTAAGGCAGCCGATCAGGTTCCCATCTCTAGAAAGAACTTCATTGAACTCTGCGAGAAGCTAACTGCAGAAGACGAATTGCAGTTTGAAGCCCTTTGGCGCCAGTTAGGTATCTCAGTTGACTGGGATCAGACCTACCAGACCATCTCTCCTTCTGCTCAGAAGGTTTCTCAGCAGGCTTTTCTAAATAACCTCTCCAGGGGCGAGGCATACCAGTCAATGGCCCCAACTCTCTGGGACGTCACCTTTAGAACAGCCGTTGCTCAAGCAGAACTTGAAGACAGAGATCAGCCAGGTGCTTATCACCGTATTGGTTTTGATGGTCCGAACGGAAAAGTATTCATCGAGACAACTAGACCTGAACTTATTCCTGCCTGTGTTGCACTTGTTGCTCACCCAGATGATGAGAGATACCAACCACTGTTTGGTAAGACTGTTACCACTCCACTCTTTGGGGTTGAAGTTCCTGTGCTTTCTCACCACCTAGCCCAGATTGATAAGGGTTCAGGTATTGCGATGATCTGTACATTTGGTGACCTCACCGATGTGATCTGGTGGAGAGAACTAGATCTCCCTAACCGAGCAATCATCGGTTGGGATGGCAGATTACTTGAATCAGCTCCTGATGCAATCACCTCAGCTAAGGGTCTAGAGATTTATGCAGAGCTAGCTGGTAAAACTACTTTCTCTGCAAAGACCAGACTTGTTGAACTGCTTATGGAATCAGGTGACATGGTTGGTGAACCTAAGCCAATTACTCACCCAGTTAAGTTCTTTGAAAAGGGTGACCGTCCTCTAGAAATCGTTTCTACCCGTCAGTGGTATATCCGAAACGGTGGAAGAGATGCAGAACTACGTCAGAGACTTCTAGATCTAGGTAAACAACTAAAGTTCCACCCTGACTTTATGAAAGTTAGATACGAGAACTGGGTCAATGGTCTAACCGGTGACTGGTTGATTTCTCGTCAAAGATTCTTCGGTGTGCCAATTCCTGTTTGGTATGCACTGGATGCTTCTGGTAATCCTGAATTCGACAAAGTTCTTGTTCCATCAAGTGCTCAACTTCCTATTGATCCTTCAACCGATGTTCCCGACGGATACACCGAGTCACAGCGTGGTGTTGCCAATGGTTTTATTGGTGAAGTCGACATCATGGACACTTGGGCAACCTCATCGCTCACCCCACAGCTAGGTGGTGGCTGGCTAGATGACCCAGAGAAGTTCGAAAAGGTTTTCCCATATGACCTTCGCCCTCAGGGTCAAGACATTATTAGAACCTGGTTGTTCTCAACTGTGCTTAGAGCTCAGCAGGAGCACGGAGTTCTACCTTGGTCTGATGCTGCTATCTCTGGCTGGATTCTGGATCCAGATCGCAAGAAGATGTCGAAATCTAAGGGCAACGTAGTTACCCCAAACGACCTTCTGGTTGAACACTCATCAGATGCTGTTCGTTACTGGGCTGCAAGCGCTCGTCTTGGAACAGATGCAGCATTTGATACCGGACAGATGAAGATCGGTAGAAGACTTGCTATCAAGTTGCTAAACGCGGCAAAGTTCGTGCTTAGCTTTGATGCTCCAGCTGAGGGTGCAACCGCAACAGAGCCAATTGATCAGAGCTTGTTACTAAACCTTGCCCAGGTAGTCAAAGAAGCAACCGCTGCCTTTGATGCCTACGATCACACCAAGGCGTTAGAGGTTGCAGAGAAGTTCTTCTGGAACTTTACCGATGACTACCTAGAACTTGTAAAGGAGCGTGCATACGGTCAAGGTGGTTTCTCAGAAGCTGAGCAGGCATCTGCTCTGGTTGCGCTAAGAACAGCACTGCTTACTCTGCTTAGACTCTTTGCTCCTTTCCTTCCTTTCGCAACTGATGAGGTCTGGTCTTGGTGGCAAACCGGAACAGGTTCAATTCACAGAAACTCATGGCCTAAGGCTGCAGAGCTAGAGACAGGTCTTGATTCAGCAAATCTAGATCTACTTCCTCTTGCCTCAACTGCTTTGTTTGGAACCCGTAAGGCTAAGAGCGACGCAAAGGCTTCGATGAAAGCTGATGTTCTAGAGGCAACTATGAGTGCACCTCAGGAGACAATTGCACGTCTAGAACTAATCGCTGCAGATCTAAAGGCTGCTGGAAGAATCCAGAACCTGAAGCTCAATAGCGGAGCTGAGTTCTCGGTTTCTGATGTGGTTCTAGCTCCTAGCGCTGAATAACTTTTCGCTATCAACAGCTAAATCTGTCTGGTGTTGGGTCTAGGCTTTTGCTCATGACCTTTGAAAACGAAAACCCATTTGCCCTGCGTTCAACCCTTGAATACGAGATGCCTGACTTCTCAAGAATCAATGACGATTCCTACCTACCTGCCTTCTATGCAGGTTGTGAAGAACAGCTAGGCGAAGTTCACGCCATTATCAACCAAGAAGAGATCACCTTCGAAAACACCATCGTTGCGATGGAACGAAGTGGTCAGATGCTGATGCGTATGCTGATGGTCTTCTATAACAAGTCTTCAAGCGATACCAGCGACCGACTGGATGAGATCGAAGCAGAGATTGCTCCTAAGCTTGCCGCTCACATGGATGAGGTCAGACTCAACCAAGCGCTATTCTCAAGAATCAAGCACCTCCACGAAAACCGTGACTCACTTGAACTAGACACCGAAGAGGCCTGGCTACTAGAGCGTTACTACCTGGACTTCACCCATGCCGGTGCGCATCTAACCGATGCACAGCGCGAAGAACTAAAGGTTCTAAACGAGAAGCTATCTGGTCTTGAAACCAAGTTTGGAACCAACCTGCTAAATGACACCAATGACCTCGGAATCTTCGTTGATGCTGTTGCAGAACTTGATGGTCTTGATGAGAATCAGATTGCTGCCTGCGCAGCAGCCGCAAAGGACAGAGACCAAGAAGGCAAATACTTTGTGGCCATGGTGAACTTCACCGGTAACCCAGCACTTGCAAACCTGACTCACCGTGGTCTTCGCGAAAGAATCATGAAGGCATCTCTTCTAAAGGGTGCTCGTGATAACGAGAACGATAACCGTCCAGTACTTCTTGAAATCGTCAAGCTTCGTGCACAGCGTGCAGAGCTATTCGGCGTGAAGACTCACGCTGAGTATGTTCTTCAGGACAGAAATGCTCAGAACCCAACCAATGTCCACAACATGCTCAAGCAGATTGCTCCAGCAGCAGTTAGAAACGCAAGAGCAGAAGGTGCAGAACTTCAAAAGTCAATTGAAGCGGCTGGCGAGAACTTCGAACTAGCTTCATGGGACTGGGATCTATACACCGAGAAGGTCCGTCTAGCTAAATACAACCTAGACACTTCAAAGATGAAGCCATACTTCGAACTAGAGCGCGTCCTTCACGAAGGCGTTTTCTTTGCAGCAAACAAGCTCTTTGGAATTTCATTCAAGGAACGCAAGGACATCAAGACCTATCACCCAGAAGCTCGTGCATTCGAAGTCTTCAACGAAGATGGCTCAAAGCTTGCGCTATTCATTGGTGACTTCTTCACTCGAGATTCAAAGCGCGGTGGAGCCTGGATGAACAACCTAGTTGACCAGAACCATTTGCTTGGCCAACTACCTGTTGTAGTGAACAACCTAAACATTCCTAAGCCACCAGAGGGTCAGCCTGCACTTTTGACCTATGACGAGACCACTACCCTGTTCCACGAGTTTGGTCACGCACTACATGGCTTCCTATCAGATGTGAAATATCCACGATTCTCTGGAACAAGCGTTGAAAGAGACTTCGTTGAGTTCCCATCTCAGGTAAACGAGATGTGGATCACCTGGCCAGAAGTTCTTGATAACTACGCAAGACACTATGTAACTGGTGAGAAGCTTCCTCAGGAATGGGTAGATAACCTAAAGGCAGCTTCTGCATTCAATGAAGGTCACGCAACTACTTCTTACTTAGCTGCTGCAATTCTTGACCTTGCTTGGCACTCACTGCCAGCAGATGCGACAGTTACCGATGTTGAAGAGTTTGAAGCTAAGGCGATTGCTGATTACGGACTGGACTATGCACCAGTTCCAACTCGCTACCGCTCAACATACTTCTCACACATCTTCGCGGGTGGTTACTCTGCTGGATACTACGGATACATCTGGTCTGAAGTTCTAGATGCAGACACTGTGAACTGGTTCAAGGAGAATGGCGGAATGACCCGTGCAAACGGTGAACACTTCCGTCAGAGCCTGCTAAGCCGCGGTGGATCATTGAACTCAATGCAGATGTTTAGAAACTTCCGTGGTCAAGATGCAACGATTGAACCACTACTGAAGCGTCGCGGACTACTTTAGAAACTTAGGTTTCTTTAGTTTCAATAAACCGAGTACTGCAAGCCCTGTCAGGATTGCCCAGAACGCTGCCCCTACCGAGACGAAGGTAACAGCGCTGGATGCAACCAAGAAAGTAATTACAGCTGGAATGCGCTGCTCAACATTTTCAGTCATAGCTGCAAAAGAATTGACGATTGTTGGAAGCAACGCTAAACCGCTAGCGGCAAGAAGTAGTTCTCTTGGTGTTTGATAAACAAAGGCAATTGCAACACCGGCAAAGATTGCGAAGATTAGGTAAACCACTCCTCCACTAACCGACGCTAGCCAGCGCTTCTTTGGGTCTTTGTGTGCATGCTCGTTCGCGTTTAGAGCCGCAGTGATTGCCGCAAGGTTCATCACGAACCCACCGAAGAATGAAACAAGAACTGTTCCTAAACCGGTTGTGACAAGTGAAGATCTAAATGGCACTTCGTAACCATAGGACTTCATGATGGCGATTCCTGGAATGTTTTGCGAAGCCATTGCAACCAGATAGAGCGGAAGCGCGATGGTGAAGACACTACCGGCGCTAAAGGTTGGTTGCAGGTAAGAAATGTTGATTGCCCAGTCTGCTGAAGTAACGCTTAGGCCCTGGCTGAGGCCGATCAGGGTAAACGCTAGAACAATGGCGACAGGTGAAGCCCAGATTGGCGCTAACCAATAAAGAATCAACCACACGGCAATAACTGGAAGTACTAGAGCAGGATAGCCGGAGCTGGCTGCGAATGGTGCAACACAGAAACTGAATATCACTCCAGCCAACATTGCACTTGCAATCGACTTAGGGATCATAGAGACGATTTCTCCAAGCTTCGGCCACAGCCCTGTCAAAGCCAGCAAGAGACCAGCAACCAAGACTCCACCCATGGCATTACTGAAGCCAACGCCACTAACTGCAGAGCCTGCAAGAAGGGCTGCTCCTGGAGTTGACCACACGACAGATAGTGGCATCTTGTGACGCCAGCTTAGGAAGATTGAAAGCAATCCGTATGAGACGAGCATCAAAGCAACCATGCCTATGGTCTGCTCTTTGGTTGCTCCGAGAGCTACAAATGCGCTTAGGAAGATTGCGGTGGTAGCGGCCGTTCCAGTGACGCTGGCAACAAAGCCAGCAACGATTGGTGCTCGTAGTTCTGAGCTAGAACTCAATTACTAAGCCGACTTCTCTTGTCTTGTTGACTTGAAAGGAGCAATAACTGGTTGCTCAATTCCAGCAACAACACCGGCAGTGATCTTGACGATTCCTTGTGCTGCGCTACCTGGAATCTCAAACATGATTCCAGCAAGAGTTTCTTCCATGATTGCACGAAGTCCTCTAGCGCCTGTCTCACGCTTGATTGCTTCTTCAGCGATTGCATCAAGTGCTGCATCATCAAATTCAAGTTCGAAGCCATCTAACTCGAACATTCTCTGATACTGCTTTACCAAAGCATTCTTCGGTTCAGTAAGGATTTGAATCAGCGCAAGCTTATCCAATGGTGTCACCGATGCAAGAACTGGAAGACGACCAATAAACTCAGGAATCAAACCAAACTTACGAAGGTCTTCTGGTTGAACTTGGGTGAAGATATCTGTCTCTTCATCCTTGTTGCGGATCTCGGCACCGAAGCCAATCCCCTTCTTGCCAATTCGACCCTGAACGATAGTTTCTAGGCCAGCAAATGCACCAGCAACAATGAACAAGATGTTGGTGGTGTCCATCTGGATGAATTCTTGCTGAGGGTGCTTACGACCACCCTGCGGTGGGATAGAGGCAACTGTTCCTTCAAGAATCTTAAGTAGTGCCTGCTGGACACCTTCACCAGAGACGTCTCTAGTAATTGAAGGGTTCTCAGCTTTGCGAGAGATTTTGTCGATTTCATCGATGTATATGATTCCGTGCTCTGCACGCTTCACATCACCATCAGCAGCTTGGTAAAGCTTTAGCAGAATGTTCTCAACATCTTCACCGACATAACCTGCCTCGGTCAAGGTTGTCGCGTCTGCAACTGCAAAAGGAACGTTTAGCTTTTTAGCAAGTGTCTGAGCTAGATAGGTCTTACCGCAGCCGGTAGGGCCAACCATCAAAATGTTTGACTTGGCAATCTCAATAGCATCGTGCTCTTTGCCTGATGCAGTTAGTGTTCCACGAGAACGAATGCGCTTGTAGTGGTTATAGACAGCAACTGATAGCGCTTTTTTGGCTTGAGTCTGACCAATGACGTATTCGTCTAAGAAGTTAAATATTTCCTTTGGTCTTGGTAATTCAAAGTCTTCAGAGGGCTTCTCAGACTTGCCCATTTCCTCGAGGATGATCTCATTGCACAGGTCAATACATTCATTACAGATGTATACACCTGGGCCTGCGATAAGTTTGACGACCTGCTTCTGCGTCTTTGAGCAGAAGTTACATTTGAGCATGTCGCCAGATTCGCTGAGTCTAGTCATACGTTAAAGCCTACCTAGCAACTAAGACATTGGCCCTTAAGCAGAACAGGGTGCCACTTTGGGCACCCTGTCTACTAAAGAATTACTAGGACTTTCTTGAAGTTAGAACCTGGTCAATCAAGCCGTATTCCAAAGCTTGAGCAGCGGTCAGGATCTTGTCGCGCTCAATGTCCTTGCTAACTTCAGCAACAGGCTTATTTGAGTGCTTAGAGATTGTCTCCTCCAACCACACACGCATGCGCATGATCTCAGCTGCCTGAATCTCGATGTCAGATGCCTGACCACGACCTCCGCCACCAGAAGCTGGCTGGTGAATCAGAATGGTTGAGTTAGGAAGCGCTAGGCGCTTGCCAGGTGCTCCACCGGCTAGCAATACTGCAGCAGCAGAAGCAGCTTGTCCTAGACAGACTGTCTGAATCTGAGGCTTGATGTATTGCATGGTGTCGTAAATAGCAGTTAGAGCTGTGAATGAACCACCAGGTGAGTTGATATACATAGTGATATCGCGATCTGGATCCTGTGACTCAAGGACTAGTAGCTGAGCCATGATGTCATCAGCAGTTACGTCATCAACCTGTGCACCTAGGAAAACAATTCTGTCTTCAAAAAGCTTGGTGTATGGGTCAAGGTGACGGTAACCGTATGGAGTCCTCTCTTCAAATGAAGGAAGGATGTATCTAGCTTCAGGCATGTTGTTAGTTGTCATTTGTATATCCCTTACTTCTTGCCTACACCAGTTGAAACTGCTGCGAATTCTTGAATGTGATCAACGAAACCATATTCCAAAGCCTCTTGAGCATTGAACCAACGGTCACGGTCACCATCAGCCATAACCTGCTCAACGGTCTTGCCGGTCTGCTTTGCAGTGATAGCTGCTAGCTGCTTCTTCATGTCGTTGATTAGGAAAGCCTGAGTCTGAATGTCTGCAGCTGTTCCACCGAAACCACCTAGTGGCTGGTGAAGTAGAACACGAGTGTTCGGGGTTAGGAATCTCTTGCCCTTAGTTCCAGCGGTAAGTAGGAACTGACCCATTGATGCACACATACCGATACCAACTGTCACAACATCATTTGGAACGTATTGCATGGTGTCATAGATAGCCATACCAGCGGTGATAGATCCACCCGGTGAGTTGATGTATAAGAAGATGTCCTTGGTTGAGTCTTCAGCTGCCAATAGCAGCATCTTTGCGCAGATCTCATTCGCATTGTCATCGCGAACGTCATCGCCTAACCAAATGATTCGGTCCTTGAGCAGTCTCTCGAAGACATTGCTCAGTTGAGTATTTTCAGCCATCTATAGTTCCTCTATCTTTGTGTGTTGCCTAATCAAGATAACCGAGGAAACCGCTATTTCTTCGCAGTGTTCGCCACAGGCAAAGTTAGTCGTGGTCGTGACCCTCGTGGTTCTCAGGAGCAAAGCCATCATCAGTCTTAGTGAATTCGGCTAGGTCAACCTTCTTGCCATCACTGTCAGTAACAGTGGCTGCCTCAAGAACAACAGATAGCGCCTTGCGACGAGCTACCTCTGCAACGAATGAAGGAATCTGACCCTGCTCATCAACTACCTTGACGAACTCGTTAGGCTCCATGCCGTAAGACTGACTTGCCTGGATTAGGTACTGAAGCAATTCGTTCTCGTTAACCTTTACCTGCTCAGCTTCAGCAATTGCATCTAGCAACATCTGAACCTGGAAAGACTTAGTTGATTCAACGATTACCTCAGCGCGGTGTGGGTCATCGCTAGCCTTACCCTCGCCCTCAAGGTGGCGCTCAACATCGGCATTGACTAGTTCCTCTGAGACTGGAACATCAACGAGAGTTAGCAGCTGCTCAGTTAGTAGCTCACGAGCCTGGAGACCCTGAGTGTATGACTTGCTTCTCTTGATCTGCTCTTCTAGTGAAGTGCGAAGTTCAGCTACTGTGTCGAACTCGCTGGCCATCTGTGCCCAAGCATCATCTAGAGCTGGAAGTTCACGTTCCTTCACTGCATTTAGAGTCACAGTGATTTCAGCTTCCTGGCCTGCCTTGTCGCCACCGACAAGCTTGCTCTTGAAAGTTGTGGTCTCACCTGCAGTCAAAGTATCCAGTGCATCATCGATGCCATCTAGAAGTGAATCGCTACCAATCTCGTAAGAGATGTTCTGAGCCTGGTCGATCTGAACGCCATCAACTGATGCAATCAAATCAATAGAGGTGAAATCACCCTTTTTAGCAGGACGCTCAACAGTTACTAGAGTTCCAAAGCGTGAACGTAGACGATCAATTTCATCGTCGATTTCAAGTTTGTTGACAGTAATTGCGTCAACCTTGACTTTGAGCCCCTTGAATTCTGGAAGCTTAATTTCAGGTCTAACTTCAACTTCGATTTCAACAACTAGGTCGCCAGCAAAAGTCTTTTCATCTGGAGTTGATTTCACATCAGCTGAAGGCTGACCCAGTGGGCGAAGTTTTTCCTGCTCAATTGCTTTACGGTAGATGGAATCTAATCCGTCATTGATTGCGTGAGCCAAGATGGCTCCACGGCCAACTCGCTGGTCAAGAATTGCTGCAGGAATCTTGCCCTTACGGAAACCAGGAATGTTTACTGTCTCAGCGATGTGCTCGTAGGCGTGATCAAGGCTTGGCTTGAAATCTACTGGGTTCACCTCGATGGTTAGCTTCACACGGGTTGGGGTTAGGCGTTCAACTACAGTCTTCAACGGTATCTCCTGAGCAAGGTTCCACTAAAAGTGAACCGGTTTTGTTTATCAAAAATGGTCGGGGTGACAGGACTCGAACCTGCGATATCCTGCTCCCAAAGCAGGCGCGCTAGCCACTACGCTACACCCCGGTGGTTTTTACCCTCACTTACGCAAGAACAAAACAACCTTGGTAATCCTAACCCATAGAATGTATTTGCGCTTAAAGTTATAAGCATTGCGGATGTAGCTCAATGGTAGAGCCTCAGTCTTCCAAACTGATGGTGCGGGTTCGATTCCCGTCATCCGCTCCAATTACCGCTGACAACCTGAGCACCAGTAGAGCTTCCTGGTCGCCATAATCTCAATAACCACTGATCCAGAGCACCTTAGGCACTGCAAACCCTCTCTTTTATAGACGTAGTTCCGGTCTGCCTTTTTTGGTCGCTTAGTCAAAAGCTCTTCCCTGGTGATCATGAATCCGGTCTTAACTCCGACCTTCATCAGTTTCACCGAATCTTCCCATAGCGCTACTACCTGCTCTTCAGAAAGCTGATTTCCTAAAACGTGAGGACTAATTCCCGCTCTGAAGAGAATCTCTGCTCGATAGACATTGCCAATGCCGCTGATGACATCTTGGTTCATTAGCAGTAAGCCGATGGCACTCTTTGATGATCTGACTCGGTCAACAAACTTCGCCTGCTGGATTTGCTTCGGGTCAGGATTAGTTGGATCTGGACCTAACCGTTTTTCAATTAGTTTCACCGATTTGGTGTCAATGACTTCACAGACTGTTGGGCCTCTTAGGTCCGCAATGTTTTCCTCATCAAAGAATCGAACTCGAACTGCTCCGGTAAGAGTCTCTTCCTTTTCTCTAGCGACAAATCGCCACTTGCCGTAAATACCTAAATGGACGCGGCAAGTTAGTTTGTTATCGAAATCAATGAAGAGCTGCTTACCAATTGCACGAACGTTTTTGATCTTGTGGCCGGAAATAAGTTCGGCTTCAGAACTAAATCTGCCCTGCGGTGAATCAACAAATACAGGTTTTCCCTTAAACAACTTATTTAGTTGGTTAGCTATTCGTTGAACTGAATGACCCTCGGGCATAGAGACTAAAGAATCTCACCAGTTTGTTCGTAAATACCGATCTTGCCAATTCTGCGAATGTGTCTTTCATCTTGCGAGAAAGGCTCAGCGATGAAAGCGTTAATAAGTTCAAGAACTTCAGCCTGATCATGTTGGCGAGCACCGACAGCCACAACGTTGGCGTCATTGTGTTGACGAGCAAGTCTTGCGGTATCAAGATTCCAAACCAAGGCAGCTCTAATGCCTTGAACCTTATTTGCAGCAATCTGCTCCCCGTTGCCAGAACCGCCTAGAACAATACCTAGCGCCTGAACTCCAGCGTCTTCATCTGCTCGCACCGCTAGGGCTGCCGTGATGCAGAAACTCGGGTAGTCATCCAGCGGGTCGTATTCCTTAGGCCCATGGTCAAATACCTCATGACCGGCCTTAGATAGCTCCTCAATAAGGAAATGACTGAGGTCTAGACCTGCGTGGTCTGTGGCAATGTGTATGCGCATTTTTAGGCTTCTTTTTAGGGTTATCGTTGGTCAATACTAGGCTAGTTCCTAACATCCCTAAACAACCATTGGAGTTTGTAATGCCTGCTGAAAATCTGACCCGCCTGGAAGCCATCGAGCGTGCCGAGCTAGTTGAGGTTCTCTCATACACCGTTGAACTAGACCTTCTCAAAGGTGAGGAAGTATTTGGTGCAACCACAACCGTAAAGTTCAACGCACACAAGATCGGTGCCTCAACTTTCATTGATGCCATCACCAAGACCGTTCACCGAGTGACCCTAAACGGCAAGGATCTAGATGTTGCAGCCGTCAGCGATGGTGTCCGCATCCAGCTAGATAACTTAGAAGCTGAGAACGAACTAGTTGTAGTTAGCGATAACCCATACATGCACACCGGTGAAGGTCTGCACAGATTCGTTGACCCAGTAGATCAAGAGGTCTACCTATACACCCAGTTTGAAGTTCCAGACTCAAGAAGAATGTTTGCAGTCTTTGAGCAACCAGATCTAAAGGCAACATTCCAGTTCACAGTTTCAGCTCCTTCAAAGTGGAAGGTTATTTCTAACTCCCCTACCCCATCTCCAGTCGATCGAGGCGATGGAACATCAATCTGGGTATTTGCCCCAACTCAGAGAATCTCTTCATACATCACAGCCCTTATCGCTGGTCCTTATTCAGAATGGCGCGATGAACTAACTTCAAGCGATGGCAGAACCATCCCACTTGGTGTTTACGGTAGATCTTCTCTTGCTAAATACATCGATGCTGATTACATCTTTGCTAAGACCAAAGAAGGCTTCACTTTCTTCGAGGAGCAGTTCCAGTATCCATACCCATTTGAGAAGTATGACCAGCTCTTTGTTCCTGACTTCAATGCAGGTGCGATGGAGAACGCGGGAGCTGTGACCATCACTGAGACCTATGTCTTCCGTGGAGCTGTAAACGGCTTCATCAAGGAAAGAAGAATCATTACTGTTCTTCACGAACTTGCTCACATGTGGTTCGGTGACCTTGTCACCATGCGTTGGTGGAATGACCTATGGCTTAACGAATCGTTCGCCGAATACGCTTCATACCTTGCAACAGCAGAAGCAACCGAATACAAGGAAGCTTGGACTACTTTCACTTCTCACGAGAAGTCATGGGCATACCGTGAAGACCAGATGCCTTCAACTCACCCAGTTGTTGCAAACATCCGTGACCTAGAAGATGTTCAAGTTAACTTCGACGCTATTACCTACGCAAAGGGTGGCTCAGTACTAAGACAACTTGTTGCCTGGGTAGGTCAAGAGAACTTCATGAAAGGTCTTGCTTCATACTTCAAGAAGCACGCCTTCGGTAACGCAGAACTAGTAGATCTACTAACCGAACTAGAGCTAACCTCTGGTCGTGAACTTCGTGACTGGTCAAAGCTATGGCTTGAGACCTCAGGTGTTAACACTCTTCGTGCAGACCTAACCGAAGATGCTGATGGCAACATCTCATCATTCGCTGTGCTGCAGTCACACCACCCTGACTACCCAACTCTCAGACCTCACCGTCTAGGTATTGGTTACTACAACAACCAGAACGGCAAGCTAGTCCGCACACACCGGGTTGAAAGCGACATCGATGGCGCTAAGACCGAAGTTCCAGAACTAGTTGGAACAGCTCGCCCTGATCTGATCCTGCTAAACGATAGCGACTTGGCTTACGCAAAGCTTCGTCTTGATGAACGTTCATGGCAGACCACTTTGGATCACCTGGCTGACTTCACTGACTCACAGGCAAGAGCTCTACTTTGGGGTGCTGCTTGGGATTCAACTAGAGATGCTGAAGCAGATCCAAAGGACTTCATCCACCTAGTGCTAAAGAACATTGCAACTGAATCAAATGCAACTGCGATGATGACACTTCTAAACCAATTGGTAACTGTTCAGAGCATGTATCTAAAGCCCGAGAACAGAGCAGAATACAAAGCCAAGATTGGTGATGCCCTTCTAAAGATGGCAAGGGAAGCTGAAGCCGGTTCTGAAGCTCAACTTCAGTTCCTAAAGTTCACTCCTCGCTTTGCTTCAACTCCTGAGCACGCAACTGCTCTTCGAGCAATCCTTTCTGGAGAAGAGAAGCTTTCAGGTCGCGAGATTGACACTGACCTTAAGTGGGATCTACTTACCGGTCTGGTGACTCTAGGTGCTGCTGATGTTGCTGAGATTGATGCAATGTTGGCAACCGACAACACTGCAAATGGTCAGAAGGCTGCCGCCCTTGCTAAGGCATCTGTTCCAACCGCAGAAGCTAAGGCAGCCGTCTGGCACACCGCAGTTGAAACCAATGACTGGTCAAACACCATCCTGCAGTATTCAACTCTTGGCTTCTCAAGAGGAGCAAACATTGATCTCCTAGCTCCTTATGTTGAGAAGTATTTCCAGGATGTATTGAAGATCTGGAACACTAAGACCTTCAAGATGGCTGAGTATGCAATCGTGAACCTTTACCCAATCTCGATTGCAACTAAGGAACTAGCGGATAAGACCAGAGCGTTCTTGGACACTCCGGAGATCACTGCTATTCCTGCGCTTCGCCGTCTACTGGTTGAGAACCTAGATCCAATCGATCGTGCTCTCAAAGTTCAGGCCAAAGATAACTAGTCATGTTGAACTCTGATTTCTCCAACGCTCTATCGACCTTCTATGTGAACTGGGGTCCAGCAATTCGTATTGTGGTCAGCATTCTTGCTGCCCTTGTTATTCGAGCTGTTCTCCAGTTCTCAATTAGAAGACTCATCAAGGGCGTAGCACTGAGTGTGAGAAAGCTAGAAGGAGTTGAACACTCCCCGGTTGCTCAAGCAAGACTTATGCAGCGAACTAGAACTATTGCTTCGGTACTGGGCAATCTTTCCACTTGGGGTCTGATGTTCGCTGTAGTGAGCGTTGTGCTCTCTGAAGCTGGAGTATCTCCTGGCGCAATCTTTGCCGGTGCTGGAATCTTGGGTGCGGGTCTTGGATTCGGTGCTCAGTCTTTGGTTAGAGATCTAATCTCTGGTCTTTTTATCGTCTTCGAAGACCAATACGGTGTTGGTGATTCTGTTGATCTAGGTCAGGCCAGTGGTGTGGTTGAAAGTGTTGGACTGAGAGTTACCCAGGTTAGAGATCTCGAAGGCACTTTGTGGTTTGTCAGAAATGGTGAAATCGTTCGGGTTGGTAACCAATCCCAGGGTTGGGCAAGAGTGGTTATCGATGTTGCTCTCGAATACAACAGCAACTTGGATAAAGCTCATGAGGCACTAACCAGAGCAGCTAAGGGCCTTAAAGACAAGTCCGCACTCATAGGAGACGCTGAAGTTTGGGGCATCAACGCTCTCTCTGGTGATCAGGTAATCGTTCGACTAGTTCAGAAGACCAAGCCAGAAGAAAAAGATGATCTTGCTCGTGAACTTAGGAAACTTGTTAAAGCTGAACTTGATAAATCAAAGATCAAACTAGCAAGTGGGCAAAACTCTATCTACGTAAACGTTAAGGGTTAATGAACGACCAAGAGTTTGAAGATAAAGACAGAGTTGAGACTCTGCGCATTGTCACAAGCCAAGGCCAAGATGTTGAAGGTAATCTCTACGAACTAGTAGGCGGTAAAGAGTTCTTTAAGAATCTCTGTGCCAAGTTCTACGAGGGTGTCGCTCAAGATGAGATCCTAAGGCCCATGTATCCCGAAGAGGATTTGGGTCCAGCTGCAGAGCGACTACAACTCTTTCTAGAGCAATACTGGGGAGGTCCTAAGACCTATCAGGAGCAACGCGGGCATCCACAACTTCGTCTTCGTCATCAGCCATACAAGATCAACCCTGCCGCAAGGGCTGCTTGGGTTAAACACATGAGAGCTGCTCTAACAGCACAAGAACTTCCAGAGTTGTATGACGCTCAGATGTGGGCATACCTGGATAGAGCTGCCACAGCGATGCTCAACACCTTCGAGGACTAACCTGCGATAGCAACGTAATCAGTTGCAAACTTCGAAAGCACATGTCCGTGCGCTGGGCTTAGTCTCAACCAATCACCTGAAACATACCAGGGAACCTGTTCTCCCTCGGTTAGAAAACCGAGCCCAGCTGCAACAAATGCTGCTCCTGCTGGAATAGGGAATTTGTAGTCAATTGCTCTTGACCAAATCTCTCCTCTAATCCGAGCAGCCAAGGGGCCACCAACGGATGCAGGAAGTGTTTCAGCAACTTCGGCAACACCCTTGGTTGCAGCTGCAGTTAGCTCTTCTTGACTGAAATAGCCGCCTAGTTCCCAACCGGTTCTGGTTGGAGTCTCATTGCTCCAATGCACCGTGTATTGGGTATCCGGGAGGACTACGGCATTAGCGCTTAGTCCTTGCCCACTTACCTTCACCAATCGATTAAGAAGACTGAAGGTTCTCTCACTCTCTCCTGAATCTCCGTTCAGCAAAGCAGCTAGATCTGAAATTGGATATGAAAGATCAAATTCAGCAGGTTTTGCTAATTCAAGTGTTCTAAGCCCAAGAATTATTGGAGCAGTTTCTGCCAGCTTTAGGCTGTATATGGGAGAAACATAGACGGTTAGCACATCACCATATGCCCTCAGCCTAACTCCACCTTCGGGATCCATTTTCAAAGCACGATTGACGTATTTAGATAGGTCGTTTAGGTCTTCTGCTTCGGGGAGTTCAAAATAAGTATTCATGTCCTAACTAAACTAACCTGTGAAGGCTCAATCAATGACGATGTGGAGATGTTTTGCCAGAAACTATGCCAATTCCTGATGACCCGCTGAAGGAGTTATTGGAAACTCTTGCTCTCAGCAGAGTTGCAAGAACTCGAGAAGACATTTTCATTGGCCCCTCTAACTTCATGCCTACCGGCAGAGTCTTTGGTGGACAACAGTTAGGGCAGGCGTTGGTTGCTGCCAGCAACACAGTTGAGCCGGACAGGTTCATCCACTCGATGCATGGATATTTCCTCCGTAGTGGAAATATGGATCTACCAATCACCTATTCAGTTGATCGGATCAGAGATGGAAAATCATTCAGTACCAGACGAGTGCAGGCTTATCAAAATGGTGAGCCTTTATTCTCCTCAATCTACTCATTTCATGTTCTTGAGCCTGGCTTAGAACATCAAGATTCTCTACCTGAGGGGATTCCGGATCCCGAATCACTGCCCCGCCTGATAGACCTTGTGAAAGATCTTGACGACCCAGCTGCCCAATATTGGGCAAAGGCTAGACCATTTGACATGCGTCACATTGAAAAATCAATTTACTTTTACGTTGAAGGTGAGCATGTTGCCCATCAAGCCATATGGTTCAGAACAATCGATGCACTCCCCGATGACCAAATCCTTCATAATGCCGCTTTAGCTTATGCAAGCGACTATTCCTTACTTGAACCGATATACAGAAGGCACGGGCTGGTTTGGTCACATCCTGGTCTAATGGCCGCAAGTTTGGACCACGCAATGTGGTTCCACCGTCCGACAAGAGTCGACGAATGGCTACTATACGTTCAAGACTCCCCTAACGCTCGAGGAGCAAGGGGCTTGTCACTTGGCAAGATCTTTAACCGAAAAGGTGAGCTGGTTGCAACTGTTGCTCAAGAAGGGCTCGTTCGAGTTCCCAGAGACTAACTAATCTCTAGTTAGTCGACGATATGTTGATCTGTGTGGCTTAGCAGCTTCAGGACCTAGTCTTGCGATCTTGTTCTCTTCGTAAGCTTCGAAGTTACCTTCAAACCAGTACCAATTGTCTGGGTTATCGTCAGTACCTTCATAGGCCAGGATGTGTGATGCCACTCTGTCGAGGAACCATCTATCGTGCGTGATCACCACAGCACAACCTGGGAACTCAAGAAGAGCATTTTCCAAAGATGAAAGAGTTTCAACATCTAGATCGTTTGTTGGCTCATCTAGTAGCAAAAGGTTTCCACCCTGCTTCAGTGTTAGCGCTAAGTTCAATCTGTTTCTTTCACCACCGGAGAGCACTCCAGCTGGCTTCTGTTGGTCTGGACCCTTGAAACCAAAAGCAGCAACATATGCGCGAGATGGCATAGTTACGTTTCCAACTTGAAGGAAATCTAAACCATCAGAGACAACCTCAAAGAGTGTCTTAGTCGGATCGATACCACCACGAGATTGGTCAACATAAGAAACCTTTACGGTTTCACCAATCTTTAGTTCTCCACCGTCTAGTTTTTCTTGGCCAATGATGGTCTTGAACAGAGTTGACTTACCAACACCGTTTGGACCGATAACACCAACAATTCCGTTTCGAGGAAGCGTAAAGCTCAAACCATTGATTAGCGATCTGCCTTCGAAGCCCTTTTGCAAGTTTGTGGCTTCTAGCACGATGTTTCCAAGACGAGGGCCTGGCGGAATCTGAATTTCCTCGAAGTCCAGCTTTCTAGTTCTATCTGCTTCTGCAGCCATCTCCTCATATCGAGCAAGACGTGCCTTTGACTTGGTCTGTCTAGCCTTAGGGGAAGATCTAACCCAATCAAGTTCATCGGTTAGGCGCTTCACGAGCTTCGCATCTTTCTTGCCCTGAACTTCTAGACGTTCCTGCTTCTTTTCCAAGTATGTTGAGTAATTACCTTCGTAAGGGTAAGCACGACCTCGGTCTAGTTCCAGAATCCATTCGGCAACGTTATCTAGGAAGTATCTATCGTGAGTAACGGCTAGTACTGCACCTGGATACTTAGCCAAGTGCTGCTCAAGCCACAGAACAGATTCAGCATCTAGGTGGTTCGTTGGTTCATCGAGAAGCAATAGGTCTGGCTTTTCGAGAAGCAATTTACACAAAGCAACTCTTCTGCGCTCACCACCTGAAAGGTGAGTGACCGGGGTATCACCCGGTGGGCAACGAAGAGCGTCCATTGCCTGATCCAGTTGTGAATCTAAATCCCAAGCGTCAAGGTGATCGATCTCTTCTTGAAGAGTGCCCATCTCAGCCAACAGAGTGTCGTAGTCGGCATCTGGGTTTGCAAGTTCAGCGCTGATTTCATTGAAACGATCAAGCTTGGATTTGATGTGTGATACAGCTTCTTCAACATTTCCAAGAACTGTCTTCTCTTCGTTAAGAGGTGGCTCTTGAAGCAAGATGCCAACACTGTGTCCCTGAGCAAGTCGAGCCTCACCATTTGAAGGGGTGTCAAGTCCTGCCATGATCTTCAGCACAGTTGACTTACCTGCACCGTTAGGACCGACAACACCGATCTTGGCACCTGGGTAGAAGGCTAGAGTGACATCGTCAAGGATGACCTTGTCACCGTGCGCTTTACGCGCCTTAATCATTTGGTAAATGAATTCAGCCATGGAATGTATTCCTCAAAATAAATGCGACACCCAACTATTCAAGGTCGCTAGGGATAAGTTTATCCGAGAACTGTATAGGCGTCAGGAGCCTAACAATGCTTACTTGGCTAATTGGGTGTCGCTTCAACTGGCAGGGTGAGTTAGGGGAAAACCGCTGCCAGAAGTCTTAGTTTGTTGCCATGGCCTTCTTCTTTGCCTTCGGCTCTTCCTCTTCAAACTCTTCCTCAACATCCGGCTCTGGCTGTTCTTCTCGGATGTTCACAGTTCTAGTGAAAGTTGATGAGCCCCAAACCAAGTCATGACCGAGTGTCTCTGCCTCAATCTCAACCGAGGTTCCAGCGCGTTCGCCGTTATCCCAATCTCTGACCCGCAATCTACCCATGACTAGAACGCGGTCTCCCTTAGAGATAGAAGTTGCCGAGTTGACTGCCAATTGACGGAATGAAGTTACGGTGAACCAGTTGGTCTCTCCCTCAGTCCAACGGTTGGCTTGCTTGTCAAATTTCTTAGTTGAAGCAGCTAGTCGAAATGAGGTGATTGGTAAACCATCTTGGGTAACCAGATGACGAGGAGTTGTTGCAACCAAACCGGAAACTGAAAAAGTATCGGACATGTATAACCTTTCTGAGCGAGATCACCTTTTTGGTGATGTCAGAAAGATTGGCAAAGATTGCTAAAGCTTGCTGGAGTTATCCACAACTACTTCAAATAATCCAAGAACGCTGCCCTGGTTTTCGCCATCTTGCCGCTTACTACTGCTTGGCAATATGCATTGTTTGGGTTCTTGGTGAAGTAGTCCTGGTGATATTCCTCGGCTGGCCAGAAGATCTCCAATTTGTTTAGCTCAGTCACAATTTGCCCCTCCCAAACCAGAGCAGCTCTTTCAAGTGCCTTTTCAAATAGTTCTTTTTGAGAATCGTCAGAGTAGAACATCGCTGAGCGATAGCTTGAGCCAATATCGTTACCCTGTCGATTTAGCTGCCTCGGGTCGTGAACTGTGAAGTAGATATCAAGAATTAGATCACTAGAGATAACGCTCTCATCGAAGATGATCTTGGCGACTTCGGCATGACCAGTCTTCTCACTGCAAACTGCTTCATAGCTCGGGTTCTGGGTGTGACCACCCGAATAACCACAAACTACATCGATAACTCCCTTGAATTGGGAGAACGAAGAGTCTAAACACCAGAAACAGCCACCAGCAAGTACAAATTCAGTCATGTAACTAGCCTAGGCTGAATTGGTGAATAGAGTCGCTCAACGAAGACCAGGTGTCGGTGCCACCGCAGTTTCATTTGCTGCTCTGCTATTTGGCCTAAACGCAAGTTCGGTAAAGGTGATTCTTACTACCGGCATAAACCCTGAACAACTTGTACTTTTCAGAACTCTCTTTACAGCGACCTTGGCCGGTTTGGTGCTATTGATTACTAATCGCAAAGCCTTCAGGATGAGCGTTAGAGAGATGCCGCTTTTCATCTTTTATGGAATTTTCGGCATTGGGCTAATGCAGTGGACATATTCCAACGCTGTTAGCTTGCTGCCTATCTCAGTTGCGCTGCTGATTGAATACACCGCCATTGCATTAGTCCCGATTGTCAGCCTCTTCCTGTTTAAGGAAAAGGTTCGGCCAAGACTTTGGCTAGGCATTGTCCTGGTGTTACTGGGACTTGCAGTGGTGAGCAATGTCTGGAACTCACACTTAGATCCAATTGGTGTGCTCTGGGCAACCGGAGCTGCAATCTGTGTGACCATCTACTTCATCACCGGTGAGCACACCCAACGCAAACGCGATGCTATGTCCACCTTGTTTTACTCGTTTCTAGTAGCAGCCATATTCTGGGCGGTAGTAAATGTTGTGAATCCAGCACCAGGCTTTGACATCAATAAGAGCTTCCAACTGGCAGGAAATCTAGCTGGCACCAGCTGGCCGGTTTGGGCTGGACTACTCTGGGTTGGCATTATGGGATCTTTTATCCCAATGCTCCTCGATTACATAGCTTTAGGTAACCTCTCCGCAACAGCGGTAGGTGTTATTGCCACGGCGGAGACCATCTTTGCTTCCGCCTTTGCTTGGCTTTGGCTTCGAGAGGACATGACAAGCTTGGAGGTTTTTGGGGGTTTAATAGTTATTACAGGAATTGTTTTGGCTGAAACTTCAAGAAAGAGAACCTAGATGGCAAAACGTGAAATCAAGAACAACAGTTTGGCAATGATTGCAACTGTTGCCCTAGTTGGAATGCTGGCATCAGCAATTGGTTTCTTTAGTCCGGATTACTGCACTGTCCCACAGCAAGATGACTGGACCTCTTGTGCTGCAATCGCGCAGCAGCGATCTATTGGCGCAATCGTGCTGTTTATAATCTGTTTGGTTGGCTTTACTGTTTCACTTTCTAAACGACGTAAGGGTTAGTAATGGTAAATCCTGCTGCAAAGATGCACAGTTCAACTCCAGCAACAAAAGCACTAAGAGATCAAGTACTGAACTATGCGCGTGAGCGAATGGAATTAGACCCAGCTCCCCTGGATTACCCACAAACACTGAAATTTCTGCAGCAGCATGCCAGTGGCACAATTTCAGAAGCTGGGCTTGGCGGAACTAAGGCTCTGAAGGTCTTTGAGGAAGTATTAGCACCGGCTTGCATCTCAACCGATCATCCTGGTTATCTCTCCTTCATCCCAACTGCACCAACGGAAGCCGCAACTCTCTTTGACTTAGTTGTGTCAGCAACTTCTGTTTACGGTGGTTCTTGGCTTGAAGGTTCAGGAGCCGTCTTCGCCGAGAATGAAGTCTTAGCTTGGCTTGCCAAGGAAGTTGGCTTACCAAAAACTTCAGGTGGTGTTTTTGTTCAGGGCGGTTCACTTGGAAATCTTTCGGCTTTGGTGACAGCACGTCACACCGCGATTCAGGAGCGCAAGAAGCTCAAGAAGAAGATGCCTAAGCGCTGGAGCATCATTGCCTCCAAAGAAGCTCACTCTTCACTGAAAGCTGCAGCTCGAGTCATGGACATCGATGTCATCACGGCAGCTGTTGATAGCGAGGGAAGACTTAGAGGAAAAGCAGTTCTAGCTGCAGCTAAGAAAGCTGGCAAGGGCTTATTCGCTGTTGTTGCCACAGCAGGAACCACCAACTTCGGGATTGTTGACCGACTTGATGAAGTCGGTAAAGCGGCAAAAGAACTAGGTGTTTGGTATCACATTGATGGCGCTTACGGGCTAGCCGGAATTCTAGATCCAAAGACCAAGCATTTGTTTAAAGGTTCCAAGCTTGCCGATTCGTTTATTGTTGATCCACACAAGTGGCTCTTCACACCATTTGACTGCTGTGCTCTGGTTTATCGAAACCCTAAGTTAGCAGCAGCTGCTCACACTCAACACGGTGAATATTTAGACACTTTGACCGACGGTGGAGATTTCAATCCTTCAGACTACGCATACAACCTGACTCGTCGAGCCAGAGGATTACCGCTTTGGTTCTCTATTGCAACCTACGGAGTTGGCGCATACCGAAAGGCAGTCGCTGACAACATTGCTGTAGCTCACAAGATTGCTGAGATCATTCGCAAGCGGGAAGACCTGTCATTGGTTCGAGAACCAGAACTATCAATCGTGGTCTTTGAGAAGAAAGGTTGGCAGTTAGCCGACTACGAAGCATGGTCCGACCGCATTCTTCGCGAAGGTTTAGGCTTTGTTACTCCAAGCTCTCACCAAGGTAAACCAAATGCTCGTTTTGCAATCGTGAACCCAAGAACAGATGTTAAATTGCTAACCAAAATCATTGACTCGATGGATGAAAAGTAAATGAAAGTAAGCATCGCTAAAGCTCTTCCTGCACTATCCCGGGTCAAGGAAAGTACTAGAAAGCCAATAACAGTTGCGCTTATTCAGATGCATTGGGAAGAATCTTCAACAAAGCATCTTGAGAACCTAAACCAGGGAATCAAGCTTGCTGCCGATAATGGAGCAGAAATTGTTTGCCTCCCCGAATTGACGCTCTCCCGCTATCCAGCAGATAAGTTGCCGGTTGGTAAACCAGCTGCTATCGCTGAAGATCTAGAGACTGGTCCGACACTGCAGTTTGCAACCATTGCTGCGCAAACCTATGGCGTCTATGTCCATGCCTCGTTGTATCACGACACTGAACTTGATGATGGTCGAGGTCTAAACGTTGCAATCGTAGTGAACCCTGAGGGTGAGTTAGTTGCATACACTCCTAAACTCCACATCCCTGTCACAGCTGGTTACTTCGAAGATAAATACTTCGCGCCTGGACCTAATGAGCCCGATGGCTATCCGGTATACAACTTTGATTTCAAGAACGGAACTATAGGGAACTTTGGACTACCCACCTGCTGGGATGAATGGTTTCCAGAGGTAGCAAGAGCATATTCATTAGCCAATGCCGAAGTCCTGGTTTATCCAACTGCAATTGGTTCGGAACCAGATCATCCAGATTTTGATACCGCACCACTTTGGCAACAGGTCATTGTCGGTAACGGTATTGCTAATGGAACATTCATGGTTGTTCCTAATCGATGGGGTAGTGAAGGTGCACTTAATTTCTATGGCAGCAGTTTTATCAGCGACCCTTACGGAAGAGTTTTGGTGCAAGCTTCGAGAGACCAAGATGAAGTCCTGATTGCAGAACTAGACCTTGATCAAAGAAGGGACTGGTTAGACCTCTTCCCTTTCTTAGCAACTAGAAGACCTGATACCTATAGCGCTCTGATAAACCCAGTAGTTAATCCAAGAAGCGCTAACGGTGATGGGATTGATGGAGGCATTGCAGGGGTAAGTCAATGAGTCTCTTCATGCCACCGGAGTGGGCCAAACATGACAGAACATGGCTAGCTTTTCCTGCTGCCGATTACACTCAATCCGAAGACGCGTATCTAGCTTGGAGTGAGGTTGCAAATACTGCAGCCGAGTATGAGCCAGTAACGGTTCTAGTCGATCCAAAAGATGTTCATATCGCGAAAAAGTACCTGTCAGGAAGCATCGAATTACTTGTCTGTCCTCTTGATGATGCCTGGATTAGAGATTTCGGTGCAACATTTGTTTTTGATGGAGAAGCTCTGGCTGCGGTGAACTGGGTTTTCAATGGCTGGGGTTCTGCCGAAAGTGCCGGCTTCGCTGTTGAAAATGATGCCAAGGTAGCAACCTTTATGGCAAATCATGTCGGAGCAAATCTAATCAACAGTGATTTGGTAAACGAAGGTGGCGGAATTCACACCAACGGTAATGGCTTACTACTAGCTACCGAGACAGTGCAGTTGGGAATTGAAAGAAATCCTGACTGGACCAGATTAGAAGTTGAAGCTGAGCTCAACAGCAAGCTAGGAACAGAGCAAGTTATCTGGATAAGACGAGGCCTTACCCGTGACTACGAGACTTTTGGAACTAAGGGGCACATCGATATCGTTGCTTGCTTCGCCGATGAGAACACTCTGTTGGTTCACGATCAGAGTGATGAATCTCACCCAGATTTTTCAGTGACCCATGAGGTTATCTCAAGATTAGAAGAGCAGACTGACTGCAGAATCGTGAAAGTGCCAGCACCGAAGGTGCTCAAGGATGAACTTGGCTTTGTTGATTTCTCATACATCAATCACTACATCCTCAACGATGCTGTCCTGCTCTGTGCTTTTGACGACCCCAACGATGATGTTGCTAAGGGGATCCTCGAAGAGGTCTATCCAGGTCGTGAAATTAGACTCATCGATGCTCGCCCTATCTTCGATAGAGGTGGCGGAATTCACTGCATTACCCAGCAGCAACCCGCTATTTAGAGCCTTTCGGCGTGGGGTAAAAGGTGCCCCCTAAAAGGGCGTAAATTATCTATATGCCTCAAACCCCACTCCACGCTGAACACGCCCGTCTCGGGGCTAGTTTTACCGATTTCGGTGGTTGGGACATGCCGGTTAGATACACCAGCGACCTAGCTGAACACCAGGCGGTTAGAGAATCGGCTGGCCTATTTGATATCAGTCACATGGCTGAAATCTTTGTTCGAGGAGCTACTTCCCCAGCCTTCTTAGATTACGCACTTGTCGGTCTTGCTTCGGCTATCCCAGACGGTAAAGCTAAGTACTCGATGATCGTCGACGTTCATGGAAACATCATCGATGACCTGATTGTCTATCGTCTTGAATATGACTCTTTTTTGATCATTGCCAATGCCGGCAATAGAGGTGCAGTAGTTGAAGCGCTTAGGGAACGTGTAGCAACTTTTGGCTTTACCGACATTTTTGACAGCAGTGATGAATTTGCCCTGCTGGCAATTCAAGGGCCTAAAGCTACTGCTATTTTGCAGACACTCACTGATTCAGACTTATCAGAACTTCCTTATTACTCAATTGGTAATGGCAAAGTTACAGGAGTTGAAAGCTACCTTTGCCGAACTGGCTATACCGGTGAAGATGGCTTTGAAGTTCTCTTCAGAGCAGAACATGCAGTTGAAGTATTTAGCTCACTGATCAACGCTGGAGCAATTCCCTGTGGTCTGGCATCAAGAGATACCTTGAGGTTAGAAGCGGGTATGCCGCTTTACGGTCATGAACTAGATCTTGAGACTAACCCCTTTGAAGCCAACCTCGGTAGAGCTGTGAAGCTCGACAGAGAAAAAGACTTTGTTGGTAAAGCTGCTCTGAAAGCAATTTCAGATAAGCCTGTTGCCAAGATCTTGGTGGGCCTTGTCGGAGAAGGCAAAAGAGCTGCTAGAGCTGATTACCTCATCTACGCAAATGCCGACGCTACTAAAAGCATAGGCAAAATAACTTCAGGAGCCCTCTCTCCAACTCTGGGTTATCCAGTGGCGATGGCATATGTTTCACCAGAACATTCGGCAGTTGGTTCTTTAGTTAGTGTTGATATTCGTGGCACCAGACTTGAAATGAAAGTTGTCAAACTACCTTTTTATAAGAGAGCGAGTTAGGAAGAAAATGGGCAATCCAGAAAACTTGAAATACACCAAGGAACACGAGTGGGTGCTAATCGAAGACGATGTGGCCACCATTGGTATCACGGCATACGCTGCTGAGAAACTCGGTGACGTGGTGTTTGTTGATCTTCCTAAGGCTGGAACCTCAACCACATACATGAAAATCTGTGGTGAGATCGAATCGACTAAGTCAGTTGGTGAGCTCTACGCTCCCCTCGATGGTGTAGTAGTTGAATCTAACTCTGCTGTTGTTTCAGCACCTGAAACCGTTAACTCAGATCCATTCGGTGCGGGTTGGCTAATCAAGGTTAGATTCACAAGCCTCCCTGAACTGCTTACTGTTTCCGAATACAACGCTCTGACTGGCGAGGCATAAACCTAAATGGTTCTAGCTCACGAAGATTTCAAGTATCGCCACATTGGTCCAAACGAATCAGACCAGAAAGATATGCTGACGGCTCTTGGCTATCAGTCGCTTCAAGAACTATTAGATGCAGCGTTACCTGATGCCATCAAGTTCAAAGGTGACTCGAAACTTCCAGAATCTATCAGCGAAGCTGATGCCATAGCTGAACTAAGAAAAATTGCTTCAAAAAACAGAATTACCACCTCTCTAATCGGTCAGGGTTATTACAACACGAATACACCAGCAGTTATCAAGAGAAATGTTCTAGAAAACCCTTCTTGGTATACCGCATACACTCCATACCAGCCTGAGATTTCACAGGGAAGACTTGAGGCTCTAATCAATTTCCAGACCATGGTCACCGACCTAACTGGAATGAAAACTGCTAACGCTTCAATGCTCGACGAAGGCACAGCTGCGGTTGAAGCCATGCTTATTGCAAGAAGAACCTCTACTGTTGACGCAAATATCTACTACGCATCGAGTGACATATTCCCGCAGACCAAAGCACTTCTAGATCACCGCGCAGAACCACTTGGAATTCAGGTTAAGTACTTTGATCTTGCAGCAGCCTCATTACAGCCAGAACTGCTCACCGATGATTTCTTCGGAGTGTTTGCTCAGTATCCAGGGTCATCTGGTGCAATCTATGACCTAACCAAGCTTTTTGCATTTGCTCATTCAAAGAATGCTGTCACTGTTGCAGCCGCTGACCTATTAGCACTGACTTTAATTACCCCGCCGGGAGAGATGGGGGCTGACGTCGTAGTTGGAACAACCCAACGCTTCGGTGTGCCAATGGGCTTTGGTGGTCCACACGCAGGTTACCTAGCTGTTCGTGAAGACCTAGAGCGTTCCCTGCCTGGGCGTCTTGTTGGAGTGTCCGTCACCACCGATGGCTCCCCTGCCTATCGTTTGACCCTGCAGACCAGAGAGCAGCACATTCGTCGAGAACGAGCCACCTCTAACATCTGTACTGCTCAAGTACTCCTTGCAGTAATGGCTGGAATGTTTGCGGTTTACCATGGACCGGCAAGACTAAGAGCGATTGCAACTGATGTACTAACTAAAGCTCACTCGCTGGCTAACACTCTAAAATCAGCTGGTCTTGAAGTATCCTCTGATAATTTCTTCGACACCTTCACTGTAAAGAATGTTGCCGCCAATGCCATCTTCACTAAGGCGAGAGCTAACAACATCACCCTCTTAGTAATTGATGAGAGCACCTTAGGTATTTCGGTTGATGAAACTACTTCTAGAGAAACTCTTAACCTAGTCCTCGATGCTTTCGGTGTTTCACATCCTCTGACTAATAGTGAAGTATCTGTCTCATTGCCTAGAACATCTAGCTATCTAACTCACGAAGTGTTTAACTCTTACCACTCCGAGACTGCAATGCTCAGATACCTAAAGCGCTTGGCTGATTATGACTTCGCACTTGATCGCGGAATGATCCCACTGGGTTCTTGCACCATGAAGCTCAACTCGACAACTGAGATGGAAGCGGTTACCTGGCCAGAGTTCGCAGGTCTGCACCCATTTGCTCCTAAGGAAGATGTTCAGGGTTATCTAGAACTAATTGGACAACTAACTTCGTGGTTATCTGATGTCACCGGATACTCAGATATCTCACTTCAGCCAAATGCTGGCAGCCAAGGTGAACTGGCAGGACTTCTAGCCATCCGTGGTTATCACCTCTCTCGTGGCGATAACCAGAGAACTATCTGTCTAATTCCTTCAAGCGCGCATGGCACCAACGCAGCTTCAGCAGTTCTAGCTGGAATGCAGGTGGTCGTTGTTGCCTGTGATGACAATGGAAACGTCGATGTTGCAGATCTGAAGGCCAAGATTGCTGAGGCTGGTAGCCAGCTTTCAGCATTGATGGTTACCTATCCTTCAACGCACGGTGTTTATGAAGAAGCGATTGTTGATATCTGTGATCAGGTGCATGCAGCTGGTGGCCAGGTATACATCGATGGCGCTAATACCAACGCTGTTGTGGGTTATGCCAAGTTTGGTGACTTCGGAGGCGATGTCAGCCACCTCAACCTGCACAAAACATTCTGTATTCCTCACGGAGGCGGTGGTCCTGGTGTTGGCCCTGTAGCCGCAAGAGCACACCTTGCAGCCTTCCTACCAGGTCACAACAACGCTCAGTCAGAACTTCCTAGCTATGGACCAGTTTCAGCAGCGCCTTACGGCTCTGCCAGCATCCTTCCTATTTCGTGGGCATACATCCGCATGATGGGAACCCAAGGGCTGAAGGATGCAACCGCTGTTGCAGTGCTATCAGCAAACTACATTGCCAAGAAGCTAGATAAAGCCTTCCCACTTCTGTATACCGGTAAGAGTGATCTGATTGCTCACGAGTGCATCATTGACATCAGAGGTATCACCAAGGACACCGGCGTTACTGGTGAAGACATCGCCAAGCGTTTGATTGACTACGGCTTCCACGCTCCGACCATGTCTTTCCCTGTTGCTGGAACTCTCATGATTGAGCCAACCGAATCTGAACCAAAGGAAGAAATCGATAGGTTTATTGCAGCCATGCTTGCAATCAAAGCTGAGATTGATGAAGTTGCTAAAGGCACATATTCAATCGAAACATCCCCACTTCGTAATGCGCCACACACCGCTAAACATTTGGTTGGCGAATGGGATAGAGCATATTCGAGGGAACTTGCTGTCTTCCCAGCTAAGCAGTTTAGAAATAAGTACTGGCCGATAGTCAATCGCATCGACAATGTCTACGGTGATAGGAACCTAGTATGTTCATGTCCACCGATTGAATCATTCGCTAACTAACAAAGGACACAAATGCAGCAGCTACCACAAACAAACCTCAATGTCTCCAACCTCTGCTTCGGTGGAAACGTCTTTGGTTGGACTGCCGATCAAGATCAATCATTTGCGCTGCTAAATAGATTCACTGAGCTAGGTGGAAACTTTATTGACACCTCGGATGTCTACTCCTCTTGGAAAGAGGGTAACCAAGGTGGCGAAAGTGAAACCATTATTGGTAATTGGACATCGAGTAAAGCAAACCGCGATCAGGTAGTCATTGCGACAAAGGTTGCAATGCTGGAAGCACGCAAAGGGCTTAGTAAGCAGAACATCGTTTTAGCCTGTGAAGACAGCTTGCGAAGACTAAAGACCGATTACATTGACATCTACTACGCTCACTCGGATGATCTAGAGACTCCACTGGAAGAAACTCTAGAAGGTTTCAATGAATTGGTAGTGTCAGGCAAAGTTCGATACATTGCTGCCTCCAACTACACTTTTGACCGACTTGGTCAAGCACTAAGCATCAGCGAAGCAAATGGTTTTGCCAAATACATTGCACTGCAGAACCGATACAGTCTGGTCGCTCGCGAACCCTATGAATCAGATGGTGCCAAGTCGGTGACAGAATACGGAATTTCAGGATTACCATATTCAACTCTTGGTAGTGGATTCCTAAGTGGTAAGTATCGCCCAGGAGCTGAGGTCTCCTCAGCTCGAGCAGAGGGGGTTACCAATAACTATGTGAACGAAGAAAACTTTGCACTTTTGGAAAGACTAGAGAAGGTTGCACTTGAACACAGTGTTTCAACTACTGCTGTTGCTCTTGAGTGGTTGAGAAATCAGCCAGGCGTGACCGTACCAATTGCTTCCGGAAGAACTATCGAGCAATTAGATGCTTTAATGCAGTCTGTTTCTTTGAATTCAGCAGAACTTAGTTTTATTGCTGGCTAAGCCAGGTTGCTTTCGATCAGAGAGATGATCTCTGGTGCATCAGGCTTGGTAGTTGGTCTAAATCTCTTCACTTCACCATTTGGCAGGATTAGGAACTTCTCGAAGTTCCACTTCACATTTCCAGCTTTACCTTCAGCATCCTTTGTCTTTGTTAGGGCAGCGTAAAGCGGATGAGCATTCTTCCCGTTTAGCTTTGCCTTCTCGGTCATAGGGAAAGTAACACCCCAAGTTGTTGAGCAGTAGTTTGAGATATCTTCACTATCTTTCAGTTCTTGGAAGAACTGGTTTGATGGAACACCGATGACTGTGAATCCTTTAGCCCCATACTTCTTCTGCATCGCTTCCAAAGCTTCATACTGTGGAGATAGCCCACACCTAGATGCAACGTTCACAACCAGTGTCACTTTCTTTGCAAGTGCTCCGAAGTTAGTTGGTTTGCCAGCTAATGTGATCAGTTCGATGTCGTTTAGGTCCATGTCCTAAGGCTAACCGATTTAAGCGTAGTCTGAGAACTGGTTGGTTATTACCTAGCTGTGACCTATTTCCAGATTTGCTTTAGTTCATCGATGAATGAACCAACAAGCAGGATATTGCCATTTGCTGTTAGGTGGTGCTGATCAACAAAGAGATATCTGCCATCTTTACGTGAATAGCAATACTTACCGTCATTACATAGGTAAGGGAATGGGTCCCAGAGAGTTGCACCGGTGCTGGACGCTAGTGAGTTATAGCTGGCCATTACTGGAGCTCGCAACTCTTCTTCGTAACCAATCGGTTGTTTGAAACCGTAAGAACAAATCGGGTTTATTTTGTTAAACCACTTATTGCAACGATCTGGTGGAGTAATAAACACTGGAGTTGGGGCTGCCAAAATTACCAGCAAACCGTGGCTTTGCAGTTGAGAGACAACCTTGGTTGCTGCAGAAAGTGCCTCTGCTCTTCCCGCCTGCTTTTCTGGTGAGTTTAGTTGAGTCAGAATATCTGCCTGGTTATATGGACCGTCAGATGCTGAGATTCGAGGTGTTGAGAAAGACGAAAGAACAATCACATCGCCTGGTTTGGTTTGTTTCAATATCTCACTGGTGATCTTTTCATCAGTTGGACAAACAGTCAGTCTGGTTGTTACCGCCTGCAAGTTCACATAACCACAGCCGTAGTGAATAATTCTAGAAACATCTGCCCCGGTCTTAGCTGCAATCCAGTGGCTCATGTATTTGTAGTGGCCTGAGTGCGAATCTCCGACGAAGATGACTTTGTGTCCAGCACCGATGTCGTTTGCAGGAATTGTCGCTAATACTTTTGCAATCTGCTTGGAATCCTCAAACTTCGGATCGTTGACAGCATGTGCTCGTCTAATCCATTCAGTCTTGCCGAAGCTGCCAACACCGACAGCCATAGCTGCAACTAAGACACCAGCGATGATAATGCGCCAATCCGGTTGCTTTCTAAAGAACTTGCCTGATCTAACCGGGGTCTCAATGAACTTGTAACTGAAAGCGGAAATTAGGACTGTCACGAATAGTGCCAACAAATACTGCCACCAGTTGGTAAGACCAATGGTCCAACGCATCAAAACAAATACTCCCCAGTGCCAAAGGTAAAGAGAGTATGAAATCTTTCCGAAGTAAACAACCGGTCTTGAAGTAACAAACTTTGCAACTGGTGAAGTTGAGTCAATGGTCGCATTGTTGGAAGCGTGAATAAGTAGCAGTGCACCTAGCACTGGAGGGATTGCCCACCAGAACGGGAATTGAGTGATATCTGCAATGAGGAGTGAAGGAACAATCAAGAGCGTTGCAACTGTGAACAGTATGCGCTTAACAGCCAAGCTTTGGTTAGAGAACTTTCCTAATCTCGTGACAAGAATGTATAGCAAACCACCGGCTGCTAGCTCCCAGAACCTTGAAGGCAATAGATAGAAAGCACTCAGGAAATCACTTCCGGTCTGCTTTCCAGAAATTGCGAGCGAGGCAATAGTGAGTAAACCAAGAGCGGAAATGATGATTCTGGAAAATGCAGTCCTTGACTTAGCTATCGCAAAGACTAAGAAAGCCATGAACAGTGGGTATAGAAGGTAGAACTGCTCTTCAACACCGAGTGACCAGGTTTGAATAAATGGGTTGTAGTCCATTCGCTCTGCGAAATAACCATCGTTGGTGGCAACCAACTGGAGATTGCTCGCTCCAAAGACTGCCCATTTAGCAGTTTCAAAGATCCCGCCGGAAAGTGATGCCTTTGGGATGAAGTAAGAGGAAAGGGTGGTAACCACCATCAGGTAGACGAAAAGAGCTGGTGCAATTCTGACAAATCTTCTCCTGTAGAAACCAGTGAAGAAGCTAAATAACGACTTTGGCTGCCTTTCAAGCAGGGACTTGGTGATCACGAACCCTGAAATGGCAAAGAAAATGTCCACGCCAACAAACCCACCAAGTAGGAAGTTTGGGTTTAGGTGGTAGATGATGACCACCCAAACAGCTAAGGCCCTGAGCGAATCGATACCTAATACATGTTTAGGTTCGCTATTTACATCTACCTGCTTAGCCAAAGGGCCCTCCAAAAGGATTGAAACTACGAGACTAGGCAAAGCCCACCTGCTCCCCTAATCCTATTCCGAGGGTCATCAAAACCCCTGAATCTAGGCTCGAGAGGGCAGTTTGCCCATCAAATAGGCTCCGTATTCACAAGATTAAATCTCGATAACAAGGGGCTTGTCATGCACCTTTCCCAAAGAGCACCAAGTAATCTAGCGCTATGAATAATTTAAACGTGTTTTACTTTTTTCTAATCGGCACCATCGGCTTTGCTTTTCTAGCTTTCCGTTTTTTGACTAGCAAAGCCCAAACCTTCCGTACTTTTGGAATTGGTTTGGCACTTCTCGCTCTAGCCTTTGGCATCTGGTCAGCCATTGTCTATACACAGCCTGCAGATCTTGCAACAATGACCACTCTGGGGGTAGTACCTTTCGGTCTAGCTAACTTGTTCTTTGTAGCTACCGGAACTTCTGACTTCGGGGCTCAAGGAAGAAGAATTCTCCTTGTTGTTGCAGCAGTAGTAATTACTGGTCTGTTTGTGTTGAGAACCTTCGTAACTCCGTCAGCGCCATCAATTAACGGCAACGGATACTTTTACTTCAATGCAGATCCATTAGCGATCTTGCTTTATGTAATTGTCTTCGCTGGAGCTTTGATGCCTGCTGTTCACATTGTTACTCTGCACACAGCTGACAAGAACACTGGAATCTTCACTCGTCTAGCTTTCAACGTGGTAACCCTTTCAGGTGTTGTCATGTTGGTTAGCACAAGCGATGACCTTCAGTCTCTTAACGGTGACGTAATGCTATTGGGATTGATTTGGCTTGTGGTTACTCACATTCGCAAGTCACCTGAATACATTGCCAAATAAGTCCTTTTGAAGTCTGTATTTACATACTTCAGAGAACGCTTCCCGCTACCTGCAGTAATAGTGCTGGCAATCGGCACAGCTGTTTTCATGGTGGCAGTATGTTCGCCAGGGCAACCTAGCTCAATCAGATACACACTGACTGGGCTGGTTGCTCTGGCGTTCATTGCTTTTCTGCTTAGACAACGTGTCATGGACGAGTTCAAGGACCGCGGACACGATAACGCAAATTACCCGAACCGACCGGTTCAACGAGGCGCAGTGTCCGTCAGGACCTTAGTTCTTCTTGGTTTAGTCTCTTTCCTCATTGAAATCACTTCAGCATCCCTGATTGCAGCAATCTCAAGTAATTTGCAGACATTACTTTGTTATCTCGCTGTCGTAGCCTTCTCATTGCTAACTGCCAAAGAGTTCTTCATTCCTAAATGGCTTAATGAACACTTCACTCTGTATTTCATGACCCATCAGGGAATATTCATATTCTTCATCTTCTGGGCTATCAACATCTTCCAAACAACTGGGCCGATAAGAATCCTGGCTGGATCAGCCTCATTCATCTTGATAATGGCAAGTCTTGAGATCATGAGGAAGTATGAGATCAGAAGAAACACTGCCGGTGAAATAGTTCCAGATACCTACCTAGCTGTTTGGGGAGAGAGACAAGCCAACGCAATTCTGGCTTCCTGTGTTGCCTTAGCTGGCTTACTCCTTGCCCTTTTTGAAGGTTACAACCTGCTGATAATAGGCATAATTGCTGGACTTATAATTGTGGGAGTTAGAAAATCAGAGCGAGCGGTGCAAGCCGCAACTATCGGGGGTTTCTTCGCTTTGGGATTGGTAGCGTATTTCTTGTGATTCCTGTTGGGGGAAAAGCTGAAGGCTTGATCCGTCTTCGCGATGAATTCGGTATGCCAGTTCCGGCTTTCATCGTTATTCCATTTGCTGAAGTAATTACTAACTTTCAAGAATTACATGGCAACTTAATTAGTACTATTTCCAGCTATCTAAACGATGGCAATGAAGTAGCGCTGACCAAGGAACTTAGCTCCCTAGAGATAGTGCTAGACGAAGCGAAACTGCAAAGTATTCAGGATCAGGTCCGCCGTTTCGGTTGGGAGAAGGTGAGCTTCAGAACCTCAGCACTGGTTGAAGATGGACCTGAAGCATCGTTTGCCGGTCAATACGAGTCATACGTTGACATTCAATACAGCGCTGCAGAATTGCGGGAGAAAACCTTGTCCTGCTTCCAGAGCATGCTCTCGCTTAGAGTCCTGGGTTACGCCAAGGAACGTGGCTTTAAGAGCTTTGATGTCGGTGGCTCACTCATCATTCAAGAAATGTTTTATGGTCAAAACTCTGGGGTGCTCTTCACTGAAAATGGCTCAGGTTCCCTAGGACTACAGATTTCACCTTCTTGGCGTAACACCGTGGTCGAAGGTGACGATGCTATTGAACTAGAGGTAAGAAGAGAACAGATTCAGAGCGCCCAAATAGCTGAAGAGCTTCGCAAGCTCTGCCAATTGGCGCTGGAGCTTGAAGCAAAAGTTGGTTTTCCGCTAGATGTTGAATTCTCAACTACAGCCAATCAAGTCATGTTCCTGCAGATGCGCCCAATTACAGCCAAGAATCTGAACTATGAATTTGATTGGGATTCCACCAACATCTCAGAGAACTACCCAGGCATAACCCTCCCCCTTACTTACTCTGTGATCCGCGAATTCTATGCCGGCGTATACAAATCTTTCCTCAGGCTTCTTGGAACTCCGGAGAAACTAATTAATGCCGATGACACAGCATTTAGGAACATGCTCGGCTACCTGAACGGTCAGGTGTATTACAGGATCACCAATTGGTACGAACTTCTAAAATTCTTACCTGGTCGAGCTAATCAAGAATTCTTCGAAGCAATGCTGAACCCGGTGGTAAAACGTGGTCAGCGTAAAAAGAGTAGACGAGGAATGGACTTGAAGTCTCTTTTCACTCTGCTCAAATTTGTTGTTCTGCTTTTCAGATCACAATCCAAATCGGAAGCCTTTAGAAGAAAGTTTGCTAGCCGGTTAGCATTTTTCAAAAGTTACAACTACGAATATGTAAATGTTTCTGAACTCTTAGACACCTCCAAGAAAGTTAGAAGTGAACTTCTTTCCGAATGGGCTGTGCCAATTCTGAATGATGTGAAACTTATGGTGTTTCACGGAATCCTAAAGAAATACTTCTTCAACTCTGAAGACCAGACCGAGTATCTTGCCTTCCTCCAAGGATTGACCGATCGTGCAAGCTTGAAACCACTCGAGCAACTCTCCGGAGTCGGAGCAACCATCGTGAAGGCGATGGAAGTCGAAAATGTCGATTCAATTGAGAAACTTAGAAACACAGCGAGCTGGGCAAATATCACAACTGCCGTTGAAGCCTATGTAGAGGCATTCGGTTCTAGAACACCGGGTGAACTAAAGCTTGAGTCAGTAAGGCTTACTGACCAGCAGAGTGATGTTCTGGAAATGGCCCTCAAAGCTCACCAGTCTTCATTTGCAGATTACGCAGCAAGTCACACAACTGAAGCCAATACTGAGACACCTGAGTTAGCTTGGCCAACGCATGTGAAGAAGTATCAGCGACCAATTTTGCGCTGGGTAGCAGATAACACCCGCAGGGCAATCGACTGGCGTGAACGTTTTAGATTCAACAGAGCTCAGACCTTCGATCTTTCCAGAAGCATGTATGACGCTGTGGGTAAAGTGCTAGCCTCTGAAGGCCTAATCGCTGAGAGCCGCGACATTTACTGGCTAACCGAATCCGAGGTCGATGAGATAGTCAACGGCCACGCCTGGAGCTTGGATGCTAAGGCTTTGGTTGCCTACCGCAAGGAAATCTTTGATGAGCACTCGAAGCAAAAGATGAGCCTTGCAGTCAAGGGCGCTGGACCAATTGCACCTAAGCACCTAAACCCTGTTATCCCAACGGATTCACTTGATGGGCTAGTCGGTAAGGGCGTTGCTCCTGGAGTGCTAACCGCCGAAGTGGTTATCTGCACCGTCTTTGATCCTTCAATTGACGTTCGAGGCAAGATTCTGGTGGTTCATCACATCGACCCAGGTTGGACATTGCTCTTTACCCAAGCAGCAGGAATTGTTGCAGAGCGTGGCAATGCTCTTTCACATGCTGCGATTATTGCCCGTGAAATCGGCATCCCTGCCGTTGTCGCTGCTCCTGATGTGACTACTATCCTCACTAATGGTGAAACCATTACTATCAACGGAATCACAGGGAGCATCGTTCGTGAAACAAATTAGATTACTGGCTAAGGAAATCGGCTGGGCAGGCACTGTCACCTTGCTTAGCTTGCTATCTGCTTGGACTTCGATTTACTTCATCCTCGAGGGCAATGCCAGGTATGCAATTAGCTTCTCCGTATTAGCTTTCTTACTCGACACACTAGATGGCTTTTTAGCTCGCAAACTTGGCACAGCTAGCGAATTTGGTCGCTTCTTTGACAGCATGGTTGATGCAATCAACTACTCTCTGGTTGCAGCCCTTGTCACAGAACGTCTGTTGTTGCCGAACATCTTCGGTTTTCTAATTGGTTTCTTGATCTTGGCTTGTGGCATCCTTCGCCTTGTGCTGTTCACAATCAAGGGATTCAAAGAGGAAGGTAATCGCCTCTACTACACAGGAATAATTACTCCTCACCTTGCTTTGGCAGTTGCGTTGATCTTCTTGATTTCAAAGATGGTAACAATCCCTGACTACATTTCTGCTCTCACTCTTACCGGATTAGCAATCGGCCAACTTGCAACCTTCAAGACGCTAAAGACTGGTGTATTGATTTTCTGGATTCCAGTTTCTTTGGCTTTAGCTATCGGATCTTTCATATGGTTGAAGTAGTAACTGATTCAAAAGCTGTATTACTTGAAGTTCCCGAGATCTACGAAACAAGTGTTAGCCATCCGAATTTAACCCCTCGATCATTGGATGAACTCAAGGCAATAGCCATGCGAGGAGACATCATCCTTATCAAAGCCAATGAAACCCTGATTGGTTGGGGAATCAGAGAGGTTCTGACTAAGAACCTCAAAGAGGTCGGCTTGATGTTTATCAAACCTGAATTCCGCTCGGCAAGCGCATTTGCCGCATTAGCTAGAGGCTTAGCGGAAGATCCAGGTGAACTCATCCTTGCTACATATGACCCTTCACTGATTAGGCATGCTGTCCTGGAATTTGGATTCAGAGAAGCTAACCTAGTTCAGGTAGTAATAAAGAGTCGGGGGCGCTTTCTAGCCAAGCGACTAAGTAAAGATAGTAGAAGAGCTGTTGCTGGACACCTGAAAGAGTTCAAACCGCTCTTCGCAATCAGGGGGAAGAAATGAGTTTTGGGGAACTTATTACATACATAAACTGCGCGCTGCTGTTTCTAGTTGTCTTTGGACTAATCGAATACATCAAGAGAAAATTTGGTGCTCCAACCGAAATCATGCGCAGAGTCGCACACATTTCAGCAGGACTCATGGTGGTGCTCTACCACACTCTTCTTTCACCACTACTTTTTGGAATCCTGGTAATTAGCGGTGGGATTGTTTTCTACATCCTAAGTAAATTCAACTTACTGACGTCCATCAATAACGTCACCAGACATACCTACGGCCAGTATGTGCTAACACTTGGTTATCTAGCAGCCTTCCTAATCTCCTTGAATAAGCCTGATACCTTCGTTCCTACCATCTTGATTCTGACCTTCGCAGATGCTCTTGCCGGTCTCTACGGAACAATAGTTAAAGCAAACTCAAGAACCATAACCGGTTCGATCCTGTTTTTTGTGATTGCCTTGGCAGTATTACTAGCAACAGGCACAGCAATACTCCCAACCCTTGGCATAGCCTTTGTATTGACAATTGTGGAGCGGGTTACCCCACTTGGGCTAGATAATCTGTCCATCCCTGTAGCCTCAGCCCTGTTACTGCTTGCGTTTTAGCCTTAGTCTTCGCATAAGCATGTCGGTGCTCAGGTGAATCAAGAAAGCCATGACGAAAGCTATCCAGAGCACCTCTTGGCTTACTTGAAAATATGTGAAGACTAAACCGCAAACGAGAATGCCGTCAGCGTTATCAAAGAAAGCCTGAATTAAAGAAGCTAACTTCGACCGAGCCTGGCCACTGGAGATAATCCCCAATCTTCTCTTCACAAAACTATTTAGAACCTCACCGGCTAAATAGAAGAGAGTAATCAATGGCCCAAGCAAATAAGGATTGTTTCTATAAACCGGTGAAACCAAATTAGTTGACTCCACAGACCAATTCAGCAAGAAGGTCACAGCAGTTGCCACAACCAGATAGACCACCAAGCTCCGAACCGACTTACTCTTACCGATTAGAGGCTTACCAGCCAGTTGTAATCCACCGTCCAGCGGAACATCAAGACTTTGTAACCAGCGCTTCTTCATACAAAGGATCAAAGTCAGGCCGCTGAAGAAAATGGGAAGAATGAGCGTGCAAGCTTGGGCCAATAATTGATAAATCAAATTCAAATCCAGAGAACTACCCACCGGAAAATTTCACTAACTGAATAATCTTTACTATGGCAGCAGGCTCACTACAGTGACTCGAACACCCTCTTTAATCTTGTCAGATTTGACAGCAACAGAGTTTTTCAGAGTGATAGTAGGCGAACTCTTAGCAGCAGTAATTAGAGCACAGACTGCGGCTGCTCGAGCATTTGCTAGCTTCTTTTGCGCTGGGGTGAGCTTCTTACCTGTCGCGAAAGCATCGCACTTGAGACTGAATACAGTTCCAACATTTTTCAACATTGCGGTTACCGCAGCTTTGGTTAGCTTCGAAGCTACGTTTGAGTTCTTAGCAAAACCTCCGATGACAGTGACTTTGGTGTTTGGGGCAGCCGCAACGGCTACACCCGACGAATCGACTACTGACGAGATGTAACCATCTTTAGCTCCTGTGACTCGAACTGAAAGGATCTTGCCCGCATCACCTGCCGCTGGCGTGAAAGTTGCAGAAGTAGCCTGTGGGATAGGAGTTGAACCATACATCCATTGGTAACTCAAAGTAGCCAGGCTGTCCCAATTTGCTGGCACCGCGGTTACAGTTCCTCCGACGTATGAAATGCCTGAGGCGGAAGCTGAAGCTCCAGTGATAAATGAGCGAGTACAACCGTTAGCCACGGTTTGCCAAGCTAGATATGGGTAACCACCGTTGGCGTCAGGGCAGATTGCCCAGTCATTTGCACTGGAAGGTGTAGCCGAGATGTTCCAACCTGCAAAAGTCGAAGGTTTCTTCAAGTCACCACTGTATTTTGGTGCCTCCTGGCCGAACGACTCCACTGTTGAAGCGACACCAGTTGGGTTTATCTTCCAGAACGAGTTTGTTACGGAGTGGTTATCTGCGTAACCAATTAGCCCATGACTGCCATCCGATTGAGAAACAGTAACAACTCCAGTTGCGTATGAGTCTGCGACAGTCGAACTCTGCAGATTTCCACCAAGTGACCCGACGTTTGTTTGACCTGTAACAGCACCTGTTGCATATGAATTTGCTATGTTCGTTTGATAAACATATCCAACAAGCCCGCCGATTGCTTGGGCCATAGGAACGTTTACTGTACCCGTTGCAAAAGACCTAGTAATGTTCGTCGAGTTAGCCATACCAACCAAACCACCGAAGCCGGTTGCAGGTACAGGCTGTGTCATCGACGAGAAATCTATTCCGAATGAAGAAGACGACTCAGTAATGGTGTCATTGTTGCAATAGCCGATGAGGCCACCCATTTCACTCATGTCCATCATGAACATGAAATTATTGTTCGCAGAATAGGTCAAACTTCCAGAGGAACTGACTCGACTGTATTTCGAAGAGTCTGATCGACCCACACAGCCTCCAACATTCATCAGCATGTCCATGAATGGTGCATTCCCGTTTGAAATAGAAACTGAACAGCTGTCATTCACGAACTGACTGCTATTTGCAGAAGCTGCAAGTGCCCCAACGCTATCTAGGAAAGATCTAAAAACGATGCTTCCACTTACGTCGGTGTTCTTGATGACGGAGTTTGATACGTTTTGAGCAAGTAAACCTATTTGACAGGATCCCGAAACTGAGGAGTTTGTTAGTTGAATGCCATCAAGCGTTGCGAAAGTGACGCTATTGGCAAACAAGCCGCCGCTGCATCCGAAGTTGGTGAGCGAAGCACCTGTGACTGTCAGGTTGACTACTGAGGTGTCGGTTGCTTTTGTTGCTCCTGCAATATCTCCAAACAATGAACTGGTCATTGAAGTTGAAGCAGTGAGATCGATGGTCTTGTGGTTACCATCGTAGTTTCCAGTGAAGCTGGTAACTCCTGCAAACAAAGCATCTGTCGTAATGTCTGCGGTCTGCTTGAAGTACACGCCAGCGCCTGAGCAAGTGCTTAAACCAGCGAAGTCTGCTTGATCCACAACAAGGTAGGGGCTTGCGGTAGTTCCTGCACCTGACATCAGCGGGTCAGTAGTGAGAGTTGAACTAGCAACTGCATGAGGAACAGCGGAATAGTCATCCCCGGGCATCCCGCCGAACTCAACTAAATACGCACTGAATCCAGAACCGTTTCCGTCATTCCAATTGTTGCCTTCCCAGAGCAATCCGAAATCTTCGTCCCCTGAGTTATTCGGTTCTCCACCGTTCCAGCTATTGAACTGACCTGAAACTGCAGCACCTGCGGAGTAAAACTTTGTGCCCGCTTCAGGGCCATCCATCCAGAACCATTCGCCTTCAGTCGCTGAGTCACTGGCTCCAAAATATGCTTCGTCTGTGAAAGCGTTTCCAACAATAGTGTTTTCATCTGCGCTGGTCAGCGTTGCCAAGTATCCGTGACCAATTCCTCCAGCCAGAGTTGCGGAATCAGCAAGTACTTTGGCATCTGCCCAGTTGACTGCTGAACCATGGACATCCTGGTACCAGTGCCCGTTTGTAGGGTTGTAGACAAGTGCGTCAGTTCCTGGAACCACCGAGCCAGTAATGTGGCGACTTGAAGCACAAACCTGGTTTATTACAGCTAGATCTAGTGCTGCATTCAGCTGAGCCTGAGTTCCCACTATGGCCACTGTTGAGCCTTTTACCGATGCACCGCTAGCAACAGTTGCTCCGGAGTCACCTGGTGTTATGTCTATCCAACCGCTATCGATTGTGAGTGAAAGTCTTAGCACATCAGAATCTGAGAAATTGGATATGGCTGAAGGAGCAAGGGATAGACCTGTGCTGGAGATGGTCAGTTCGGGGGTAGCTGCCGCCTGGGCCGGAACACCGGTGAGCGAAACTGTGGCTAGAAGAGCTAGAAATCCAACGAGAATTTTGCGAATTTTTGACATGTTGATCCTGACAGTTTCAAGTCACCCTGTGTGGCTTGCTTACCTGAACACTAGGGGCAATTGCACATTTACTCAAGTAACAACACTGCATCTAAAAATGCGTTTCCAGACTGTCGGGCCGGTTCTGCATAAGGAATTCAGGTCCAAAGTCCCCGATGGAACATAAAAGCGCCCTCGGCAGGAATCGAACCTGAGACCAAGGGATTACAAGGCTCTTGCTCACCGCCCACATTGCCTTGTTGTTACAAAGCTATCGCTCGAGACAGGCATTTTCGGGCAACCTCTGTTCAACCTCGACAGTGATTTACGCTCTAATGCTAGAAGACTTTTGCATTTGCGCTCTGAGTTTTCCCGTTTCAAGTCTCAAAGAGTTGATTTTTCTCGACAGGCTGGCAACAAACGCCATCTTTCCAACTAAAATCAGAATTAATTTCCGTAGTGCAATGTGATGTCAGCACCATTGTCCGGGTGATATGACCAACTAATAGTTACACCATCGAAGTTTGCTGTCTGCCGACCCATGAGAGCATTTGTTGCAGCTATTTCGTCTCTTATGTATTGGGGAACTCCTATTTCATCCAACACACATGAGGCGTCTAAGTAGCTAGCACCATATAGATCTTCATTCCCCTTAGTGTTTATGGTTAAAGTCTTAGCCGAGTCCCCAATTGTTACTCCATTCGGGTTTCCGCACGAAGCGTAGGCTGAAGAAAACTTTTTGTAATCAGATACGGAGTTTGACAGCAAACTGGATAGGACGATGACGATAATTCCACCGAACATAGCAAGTAATAGACGTGGCGATGGCATCTTTATTGGCTTACTGTCTTGACGTAGAACCAAATCTCCAGTTAATGTCCTTTCATTCAATATCCGAAGTCGCTCGATGTACGAAGACTCAAAAGTGGCACCACAATTCAAACACTTCTCGCCCCTCAGGTTTGCATTGTTACACAATGGACATCGAATTTGGGCGGAGTCAGCTTGCACGGAGTCTGGTTTTGAACTAATGGCAATACTTTCATGTCCACAAGATCGACATCGGAGACTAATTTTTGGGGTTTCGCCCCCGCACTTCAGGCAAACTCTGGTGCTCAGCTCTCCGGCCATCCCGCTACGTTCCTCCTAGATGAGTCTTCTATGTTTGCAAGTCTTTCACACAATCCCAGTATCTATGCAACACTTCAACCCGCTATCTACCTCAGAGTAGGACTTCATTTCATGTTTAGGTCTCTTCAGGAGCACATGCCCAGAAAATTTAACTTTTCATTTCATAACACAAATTTATAGCGCTGGGATTTTGCTGATTTCCCTGAAAATCTCTGACTAAATAGATTTTTGGAATAGCACCACAGTGTAGAGCGTGAATTGGTAGAAAAGCGATTAATTGATCTGCGCCCTCGGCAGGAATCGAACCTGCGACCAAGAGATTAGAAGGCTCTTGCTCTATCCACTGAGCTACGAAGGCTTGTTTTGAACTAGTTCTATTTTACCTGTGAAACCGAGAACTAATTTTGGTTTAGTTAGTCCTGATGCTTACGATTCCGACTGAGCCGAATATGGTTGGGGTTTTCCAGCTAAGTTGTGGTCCGATTTTAGCTCCTCGAATGTGGATGGTTAGACCTTTAGCAAGGGATACAGCGTCTATTGGCAGGACAACCTCTTTGTTTCTCATGTCGCCGCTACCCCAGTTAACTGTTGCCTGACTACCTGCGGAGGTTGTTACTGTGACCTGCTGCTTACCGCTGGTAAGTCTGGTGTCGCAGCTTCTAACCTGAATACGAAGAGAACCGTAGGCATTACCTAAGTCGATAGGCATCAGCGTTACTGAGCCTGA
>Ga0209084_1000136_pt1 | contig 69916 bp, 54 predicted proteins | sample C_130820_MF_Meta_FD_187309 | JGI IMG/M metagenome (GOLD analysis project Ga0209084, IMG submission 187309) | Freshwater microbial communities from Lake Croche, Canada to study carbon cycling - C_130820_MF_MetaG (SPAdes) (version 2) | ecosystem: Environmental > Aquatic > Freshwater > Lake...
AGTTACCTGAAAATTGTACTTCACCTCCGTAGTATAGCGTATCAGCAGGAATTGTCCAATTTAAGTCAGATAAACTCCATACTTCCATATAACCTCCGATACTGTCGACACTAAAATTAGTTCCAGTAGCACTTTCACGAAGAACTGATGTTGGTGATGTCACTAACGAACCTGATGTTGGATTTTTATAATTAAAACTCATTTTTTTATTTTATTTGTTATATATTATCTATGTTAATGTTCCTCCTTGAAAATATTGAGGTAAATTACCCACCCCAACATTAAAGTTTGTACCAACAAAAGATGTATACATTTTATAAACTCCTGCAGGTATTGTACTTCCTGTGTAATTTATAGTTAATCCTAAATAAGTGCTTGGTAATGTCACTGCAGGCATAGAACCAGGAGAACTTCCTTGATTTATTGTTGAATATGTTTGACCGTTTGTTGCAGCTGTCGATACAAACCAAGTAACCCAACTTGTTGCTGAGAATGTTCCTGCAGGAATGACAGCTGTTTGGAATTTATAGGCCTGAATTGAATTACCAAACTTATCATTTCCACCTGAAGTTGATGTAATTCCTGTCATTATAACTGATGGCTCATAAACACCCCATCCTGTGTAACTTATATAAGCATTCATTTGAGAGTTAAATATTGTAGCATTTGTAGAAGGAGAACCTATTTGAGTAAATCCTTTCCACGTACTTCCTTGAGATGTCATCCAAGAGGCTAAATTAATTCTTGGAATACCAGAGTTTTGGTCAATAAATGCATATGCAAATAATGGTTGATTTGTTGGTGTTGGTGTTTGAGTTAATGTTGGTGTTGGTGTTGGTGTCTGAGTTGAAGTTTTAGTTTGTGTCGGAGTATTTGTTGGAGTTACTGAAGTTGTATTTGTTGGCGTTGGCGTTTGAGTTTGAGTTGCAGTAGGAGTCAATCCTAAAGTCGCACTTGGAGTCGGAGTATTAGTTAAAGTTATTGTTGGTGTTGGTGTTGGCGTTGGAGTAACAGGCGTTACTGACGGTGTTGGCGTTGGAGTTGGAGTAGTACAATTGAATGTAACAACAACCCCATTTAACATTTCCGTTCTTGTTTGTGCAGAATAAACTGGAGTTGACCCTGTAGTATCAATATATACATTAAACGGACCAATCGCGTTAGAAGTTGAAGCTAATCTTACTATATAAGAAGAGCATCCTGATACAGATATTTGTTGAGCAATTTCATTATTACAACCAGAAGCAGTATTTGTTACAATTATTGAATATGTTGACATCCGCGGATTTTATTTAATAAATACCACAGATATAATATTTGATTCCAATTATTTAATTAAATTATTAGGAAAATATTTTTTACACCTAAATCGTAAAAATTGAGTAATTACAGGAAGCGTCTTCTACGTTTAAACTAAATGAACAACTTGCATCTTGAATAGTAATATCAACAACACAAGAAACAAGATTAACAGTGATTTCAAACGAGCAACCAAAAGTACAATCAAGAATTTTAAACACTTGACATCCATTCGCATCAGTTAAAATTAACATGATTTGAGGTGCAGTATTAAAAATTGTTGGTATGGTTGTATTACCTGAATTATAAGTTTCTGTTGGCGGTACAGGTCCTGATGTAATTGTGGCAATATTAGTCAAATTATTACCGTAAACATCAGCAATACTAACTGTAATAGGGTAAGTACCCCCCGATATCATATCAATTCTTATCTGGGTCATGTTAAACACATTATATCATAGACAATATTCAATTTAATGATTATTTCTTGTCCGTTTAATGAAAAATTACTAGTACTTGTTTGTATTGTTATTTGGTTATTAAGTTGGTCAATAATAACACCACTAACACCATTAATTCCTATTAATATACTTCTAATTGTATTATACCATAAATTATCACTTGGTCCAACATTCAATGTTGTTGCCGTAAAGAACGGTACACTTACTGAAGTTCCTAATGGGTTAACAAGAACTTGGGCGGTATATACCGCTGTTATTAAATCACAATTTGTATTACCTGATGTAAGGTCAGCAAAACCTTCATTCATCATTTGAAGTAATCCGTATTTAGTTGGTGATTGTACTTGGAATATTTCCGATCCCATTGCATAACTTTCATAAGAAACATATGATGTTGCACAATTTATTGAAGTTGATCTTTTTAATGTACATCCTGTTGAATCCGTTATAACAACACTGTATGTTCCTGCAGTTAACGCCGAAACTTGTATTTGTTGTGGATTACCTGAAACGTTATTTGACCATTGATATGTGAATGGTGGCGTTCCTGAAGTTATAAATGCTGTTATAGTTCCACTTGTACCTCCCCCACAAGATGTGCTATAAAGTGAGTAATCAAGTTGTTCACTTGATGCAACATATACATTTGCAGTTTGAGTACAACCTGTTGCATCATTAACTGTAATAATATGTTGTCCTGAAGCAACATTTGAGAATGTAACGGCAGTTAAAGTTGTATCTATAAAATTGGTTACTCCATCTAAAGAAAAATCAAATGGTTCTGTTCCACCTGATGTTCTGGTAACTGTAATTTTTCCATTTCTTTGATTACAGGATGTTCCTACAACACTTGTTGAAATTGTGAATGTATTTTCTGCATATATTGTTTTTTCATCCATATAATAACAACCAGAAGAATCACTTACAGCCACAGTATAAGTTCCTGTTGTTAATTTTGGGAAAATAATACTTGTTTGAGAATTAGTAGTTGCGCTCGTACTACCATCGGGTTTAACTAATGTGTATGTGTATGGTAATGTTCCACCAACTACTGTTATTTGAATAGAACCATCGGTACTTGAGCATGTTGAATTTAGGGCGTTAACTGAAACACTTGAAATTCCTTGTGGTGTTTGTAATGTTGTTCCAGCATTAAGAGTACAAAATCCCGCATCTGTAACTAAGAAATTATATTGTCCAGCTGTTAAACCACTAATTGTGTATTGTTGAGAATACGATATTAAAACATCTCCTGTTGACGCAGAATAATAATATGGTGAAGTTCCTCCTGTAATAATAAGAGTAATACTTCCATTTTGTTCTAAACAACTTGGTGTTGTTGCAGTAAATGAACCAAATCCAATTGGATCTACTTTTGTTACTTCAGCCGAATGAGTTACTTGGCAATTTTTAGAATCGGTAATTTGGACAGAATAAGACCCAACAGTCAATCCTGTAATCGTACTACCCGTTGTCCCATTACTCCAAAGATAAGTGTAAGGAGATACTCCTGTCATTCCTGTAACCAATACCTTACCTATAGGAGTACCTCCGCAACTTGAGTTTGGCACCGCATATAGTCCAAAATCAAATTGTGGTGATTGCTCAATGATAAAACTCTCACTTCTTCCTGTACATCCACCCAAATCTTGAGCCACCATGTAATAAGTTGCCGCAGATAAATTACTAAACACAACATTTGATACATTTGTAACCGCAGAACTTATTAAATTATCAGAATTATTATATAAATAATAATTTGTTGAAGAATAATCTGACGTTGACGTTCCTGTAACCGCGCCATTATTAAGTTCACAGGTCGTATTAGATATTCCAATAACACTAGTACAAACCCCGTCTGAAACAGGAATATTAATATAAAATTGTTGGTTTGTCGGTAATGTAGAATCATTAACTCTAACAACATAAGTGTTAGCCACTAAACCACTCCTATATGATGATGAAACTGCTTGGTCTTCCCCTAAATCAGGAGTTGTCCATTGAATGGTATATGGTGATGTTCCTCCTGTAGGTATTAAATTAATTGCTCCGGCTCCTACCGATTGACAATCTCCAGTTATCTGCAATATGTAATTAAAAGCTGCCATTAATTTTTGTTACAATTTATGTCTATCATTATACCAGCATTTAAACTAACTAATTCATTTAAATTTTTTGGTTCACAAGTTAAACTTGTAATTCTTAAGTTATTTCCATTAAGGAAATAAGTAAACCCATAATCATATAATTTTGGCAAGGATTCAATTAATGCATTTCTCCATTGTCTATTTGTTGGTACATCTGTACTTCCATATCCCACATAAAATAATGTATTAATTATTGTATCAGTTCCAATAGTTAAATTAACATACCAATCTGATTGAATCGAATCAGCAATACATTGTGTTGATGATAAGTTATTTTGAGTTAATAAAGCATTAACTCTATTGTTTAATATCGCACTAAAATTAGACACATTTGTATCACCATTTAACCAAGGGTATATATAAAAATCAACATACTCGGTGGAACAATTATATTGGAATATGTTTCCAATAATATAACAAGGGTCTATCGGTACAGGAACAAATTGACATCCTCTCTGTCTTCTATAAACAAATTTTTGTTTTTGTAATATAGAATTTTCATATCTAATACCTCCATTCCAAATTGTTGTGGCAGGAACCATTTGTTCCACCAATTTCAACCAATAAGGTCCAATACCTTCAACATAATCAATTAGTTTTTGATAGGTATATTTGTTGTTTGGTATTCCAACAGTTGCCTCAGATTCAATATATTTCCACCAAAGTGATTGTAACGTTGGATATCCTCCTGTTTTACCATCACTGATATATTGTCTATTTCTTGTATTAATCATATTCTCCCAAAAAGTTTGTGAGAATTCAAAGAATGTTTTCTTTTTTGGTTGTGGGTCAACAAAAGTCCAATCAACACCACCAGGAACAGGATAACCAACAGTTAATCCTGATTCAGGAATAGGATAGTCATATTTAACTGATGAATCCCAAATACCATAAGCCAATCCTTGTCCAGGATTCATAAAAATATCTACATTCTTAACATTTAAAACAAGTTTTTCATTATCAACAAAATAATAAGCATTATAATCCCCTTGAGTAGATACTCTTATTTTATCATCGTCTTTTAACCAACTCTTATTATTATCAACTACCTTACTTAATTTAAATCCTTCTGTCATGTAAGGAAAATTTCTAAACCTATCTAAATATGTCTGTCCATAAGTGAACGGTAGAAGTTGAGTTTGTATATCATAATTCTGTCCTGTATAAACTCTACCATTAATCTGAACATTATCAGGACTTCTATGTTGTGGTGTTGTTTCATACCAACCAGAACCTATTTGGAAAAAGAATTTCTCAGTATCGATAGGTGCTCTTGGATACCCTTCAAAATCCATAGGATAATCTTCCAATCTTATAGTTGTATCTTCATAAACTGAACTTGATGTAAACGCAGTAAATGTTTGTCCTTTTATTTTATAAGTGTCACCAGGAATATATGCCGGTGAAGTATTAACATATGTTCCTCCTGATATTTGGGCGTATTGTGTATAAAATTGGTCGAGATTTATTTTTTGATCAGCCAAATAAACATACTCATTGTATTCAATTAAAGAATCTGGTGCTCCAATCAATCTCATAATAAATTCAACTGACCTTCTTGTTCCTTTTGATTTAAACAAATACGCAGCATTTAAAATAAGATTCCTATAAAAATTATAATTTATTTCTGTTGGAGTAAGCGCTCTAGCATAACCCGGATATGTTGGTGTGTTTGTATTACCAAAAATAGAACCTAAAAAATCTTCGTTAGTTATGGGTGAAAAATTGGAAGTCCATCCCAACGTTTGAGCCAAATTAACCAATAATTGTGAAGGAATATCATTCTCAGGATTATAATTTACTGAGTTCATATACGCCAACGCATCAATAAATTGTTTTACCTGGTCAAAACTTCTACCATATATTTGTAAAACTTTTTCAACTTTTCTACCAAGAGTATCAAATTCTTTTAGTGAATCACTTACCAAAAATCTGGATATTAAATTTGTTTTAAATTCATCCAAATTAACCGCAATTACTTGAAGTTGTTCCAAATAACTATCAAAATTAAATGACCTAATATCTAAATTCCATATACCATCTTTAGGCCATGTAACCTGTTCATTATTGGTATAATATTGACCCGCCTCATTTTGTTGCGGTACTTGAAATACTGCGGTATATTCAGGTCTGACTAATCTATTAATCAAAAACTTTTCTACTTCATCAAAATTTTCCGAGAATGCTTTATCAACAATGTAATCATTTGGTCTAATTAGATAGTTTAAATAAACTTCAGTATTTCCTGTTCCAAACGGTGACCCTTGAACATAAAATTCTAAATAACCACTTGTAAGACTAACTGATGGAGAAAATCCAAGTACTTTAAATATATTATTTTCACCTTGGTCATTTGTAAACGCAATACAATAATCAAGATATGTATCATACAAATTTCTATATGGAGATACGGTTATTTCTCTTGCACTTAAATTAGTTGATGCGCTGTATGAATAATCAATATCAAATGGATTTTTAAACCTATCCACATTTACTTTGAAATAAGTTTCATTTTGTACAGAATTATATGATATATCGTATGCGGTTGATGCAGTAACAAAAGACATGTTATTAAACATTACATCAATTGCTGCTGGAAAATAATTTATAATATGTAGTACAGAAACACTAAACCTTTTAGATAGTGCACCATACATTGAAAAATTAAGAACTTGAGAAACATCATAATTTGGATAGACCCTAAATTGAGTCGCCATAATACGTCTACTTTCTGCCAAATCCTCAATATTCATACTATCAAGCGTCATAGGTTCAGAAAAAGATCCTACATTAAATTTTCTATTAACCTTTTCAGTTACTCCAGTAGTAAATTCAAAATTACCTTGAGTAAGACCACCACCTTGCACAGTTTGTAACCCGACAATATTATCAGAAAAAGTCCCTGCACCACTACCAGGAGCTGGAGGATAAAAATATTTTGTATTTTTTATCGTTGTTGCCATTATGCTGTTATATTTGTAAAGTTTTTACTAAAATCAATATTACCGCCTCTACTTTGTCTAACCTCATATAACAATGCGTTAAATTGGTCTCTAATTTCGTATAAGTTGTATTGCCTATAAATATTATTTTGAGAATCATAGATTGTGTACACACCATCATCAATTGATTTGGTTTGATTACCGTAAAGAGCAATCGCAAGGGATGATATATCGTACTCGACCATCTCCACTTCTATTGAAATAGGATTAAAATATGTATTTGAAATAATAATACCTTGACTTGGCTGTCCAATATATGGAGTAGCATTTGGTTTGTTTGAAGGTGATGATGAAGGCGATAGTGTTAAAAACAATAAATTAGCACTTCCATCAACGTATCTATATCTAACAGATTTTTGAGTTGTATTAACTTCATTGGTAACAACTGGTTCACAAAAGAAGCACGAAGTTACTACTCTAAAAAAGTTTGGTATTTTTGAACCATCAGCATTTAAGTATTCTACTCTAAATCCAACAAGTCCTTGTGATACAAACTTATTTTGATATTGAACGGGAACATTTGTTAAATCAATAACAATCCCTTTTACATTGGGTAATGCGCTCAGGACTCCGCAATCTGTGATTGTTGTTCTAATCTGGGCCGGTCTTACATATAAAGTATAAATTCCAAGAGCATTAAATTGTTGTGCCGGTAGAGTGAGATTATATAACCCGCCCAATACTTCAACTCCGGCATTTCCACCTGTTTCAGAATTATTAAAGTATGGTTTTAAAATACTTTGAGCGTCAAGTGATGTCAAGACATAGTTATCTGTAATATCACGGGATGGTGTGTAAACCATTTGGATTTCAACATCTTGTGGTGATACATCTGATGGTCTAATTGTACCGTATGAACCTATTGACATAATTTAGTTTTTTAATAAATAGTTTTTAATTACTTTTTCTAATTTGGAAGAAACCATACCCATAGTTCAGAAGGTCCCCTAAATTATCCACTTCTCCAAGCCTTTGTACTCTCTCATAAGCAGAGTTCTTGCCGCGTTCCAAAAATACATCCGTTTGTATCTGTGGTTGATCCATAACTTTCAATAATGCTTCCAATTTAGTGATTGGGACCGCTGTTAAATTACTATCTGTAAACCCTGAAGATTCTTGAAAGAAAATACTTGTTCCGTCAGCATAATCATAAAAGTTTATTCCTGTAATGGTATAGGCGGTATAAATCACACTAATATCTGTTATTGACCCCCATATTTGACCGTTCTTGATTACAGGCACTCCAACTTGGTATTTCGGATTTCCATATAATGCTAACTCATTTACCCTTGATGTTGTTATTCCAGAAACAATAAATGGAACACTAACAAAATTATTTGATGTTTGCGCAGATACAACGTTAACCGCATCACCCGAAAATATGTAATCATAACTGATTGGTGTTCCGAACCAATTACCTCCCGCTGGAGTAAAATATGCTGTACCTTGTTGATTATAAATTGTAACCGAAGAATAGGGTAAAGTAACGGTCTTTTTAACTTTTGTAATTCCCCACGGGTTAATTTGTTCCAACATTATCTCATATGTCTTATCGGCTGAAGGATATACGTGAGATATTGAATTAGGAGTATAGGTTGTAACATCTTGCAATTGTGAACCATCTCCCCAACTGATAACATATTTTGATAAGTCCAAAAACTTTTGAAACTCACTTGAGGTATTGTAGACATAAACTTTATATGGTTCGTCTGTTGTAGATGAAAATATAAAATTTGATACAACATCTTTCTGAAGAACAGCCCCATCAAATTGTGTATAATATCCCGCATCAATTGCTGTTTGGGTAAGAAGTATATTAACAGTAAGTCCTGTTAATAATGAAGTACCATAGGTATTACCACTCAATATTTGAGACATCCCTGAATAAACACCAACAGTTTCACCTCTCCAATCTACGGTGGTTAAATCTGTTTTAATAGTCTCCGGTGATATTATAAAATTATAATCTGCCATTATGGGTTAACATATTCATACCATTTTATGGGAAGTGGAGTTCCCTCTCTATTTCCTGTTATTGTATTAAAAACTTGATAAGTCCTTTTATCATAATCCAATTTAACTTGATAATAGAAATATGTTAAATTATCAAAATTATGCTCACCACTAATTTTTGATTGCGGTACATTCATCATTTTGGTATAAGTCCCAGTCATTGCATTATAAAACTTAGCAGACATATAAAAGGTATCAATATCCAAAAAAGTTCTTTTCTTTAGCCAATAAATAAAAAACCCTTCTTTATCACCAACATAATCTAATACAAAATCAGGCTTTTTAATTGTTACAGGAGTTCTTTGCATTATCGCATCTTTTTTCAATCCTTGTTGTGTTGGTATTATTATAGTTACATAATTCTTTTGTTTTTTATCGTCTGTTGAATCATATAAATCCAATTTAAAGAACGAATTGGCAAAATTCTTATCATAATAATATATGTTTCCTGTAGTAAACCCTTCACTTCTATAATCCAATCTCCAATTTGATTGATCAGTTAAAGTTCCACCCGAATAAAAATAAAATTGATATTTAATTGCAGTTTCTTGTGATGTTCCCGTAAAAGGCGCATTCGCAAATCTATCAATTTCAAAATCTCTTCCAACCCCAATTACCTCAGTAATAACCTCTTTCTCATATTCATCAACACTTTGGTCCAATCCCAAATAATCCCAATCTAACTGAATAGGGATATTAATCTGTTTTGTAGTTAAAGTATTCTGCCTAATAAAAAATTTACTCACATCCATCTATCAACGGTTTAATAGGATAATCAACTCCAAGTAATGAAGAATTGAAATTTATTCCTTCCGGAATCAATCTAAACACAACATCCGCGAACGGATATTGAGCAGTGTTAAAGAACGGATAGTCAACCCCTCTCTTTAAATTATCTTTAAATCCAAAAGTATATAAATCTCTCCACCTGAACTGTTGATCAGATTTTGAAAAATAAGAATATGATGGAACTTGGTCTATTGAATTAAGTTCTCCTGTTTCAACATAATCCGAAAATACCCTTAAAGTCATCTTGTTATGTGGTGTATAATAAAATCCTGGTGAATTTTGATCCGTTGTTCTTGTTGTTTGAAAAATATTTTGATTATATTTTATTTTTTGATAATAAGGTGAAACAACTCTTTCCAATTGTTCATAGTCATTCCACTCACAAAAATCACCATCAATAATATCATCTTTCTTTAAATCTTGATTAAAGTAAAAAGTATATGTTTTCCCATTTTCAGTCCTTGTATATGATGATACTGGTATATTAGAACTAGAAAGATCATTTGTTGTACTCCAATAACTATTTGATACTTTTGTTAGGTTAAATTCCCATCCTTGTTTTAATCCAACACCATTAAAAGGATTATTAAAATACCCCGTATACCCTTTATTTATCACAGTTAAATATAATTCACTAATTGGTCTTTTTTGATTATCTAATAATGTTGTAAAATCTAAATCATAGTTTACCGTCACATTATAAGCATTACTACTTGTTAATTGAGATATTCTTGTAACTTGATTTGGGGTAATAGAACTGTATTCTAATTTTTTCGTCTCATTAAATACATTCTTCTCAAAACCAATTTTGGTCATCACACTATCTTCCAAATTTGTTAATATCTTATGTTTTCTAACATAATATTTTGATTTTGTTTCTTCTAAATTATTAGGATTTACAACTCTCTTAAATGTTCCTACAATACCATTTTGAAATGTTGTACCTGTGTATCCAATGTTATAGACATTAAATATATGTGTAGAACTATCCAATAAATTATTACCTAAAGAATATACTTGAAATAAATTTGTTTTATTATAAAAAAATGACAATTCAACATATTCTCCAACTGTAAGTCCATGCGGAGCAATACATTCAAATGAAATTATTGGATCCCCATTTTGTTGATTATTTTTAATAATAAATGGAATACCTGTTGATGCTGTCCAAGTCAAATTTGAATTATTTAAATTAAAATATAATTTTTTATTATAATCATTTTCATATCCATAACTTAAATAATATGTCCAATTATAAGTATAAGCACTTTTTGCTTTATAAGTAATATGTTGGTCATTTATATCAGGTCTAAAAAAATCAAATTCATAATATTGCGGTAATCCTTTCCATGTTCCACTTGACATTGAAACTTCCGGCTGAGTATAATAAAGATTATATTGGAATGGCGTATATGTTGTTGTTCCTGTATATGAATTACCATATATGTATGTAAGTTTAAATGTTGGTCTGAATATTAAACAAGCTTGTCTTTCATCGTCATACACTTGAGCCAAGTTAACAGTACTATTTCTATCATATTCAATTATAGATTGGCTTTTTTCTTCTAAAGAAATTGGTATCTCTTGGTCAATAGATGGTGCTGATTGATACTTTAATCTACTCGGTATGATTTTATAGTTATTCAATTATAGAATATTTTGTTTTAAATTTATCTAGCGCTGTTTGACCTTTAATAGTACCAAAATAAAAATGAAAGGGAGCTCCAACTATGAATTTATCACTTGTTGCTCCAACTGTAGAATAGACGCCATTTGAATCCACACTGAAAATGTACCCTCTTGCATATAGGTCATTAACACTTGACGTTGATGGTCTAAAATAGTTTGGTTGAGTTAAACTTGTTCTATCTAAACTTTGGAATCTTTTGTTTTGTACAATGTCTCCAGAGTCTGTTGCCCAACTATTCATTTGACTACCAAAAATTGTTGTAGTATTAGCCAATTTCCATTGATAGAATGGAGTAACTTGTGATTTAATACCATATGGATAAGGGTAATAATTCGTGTTATCGTTAGTTCTGAAATCAATTCTTCCTGGTGTTAAATAATCTTTAAATTGAATATCATTTGTTGTTGATGAAAACCAAACACACATAACAGGATCTAAAGAAGTACCTAAAATGTTTACAGGGTCGGTTGTTGAACCCTGAACTGTTTCATAATACTCAGGTGAAAATTTAATAACTCCCTCTTCAGAATTTATTGAAAATAATTGAGCTAAATCCCCATCAATTCTTAGTGACTGATTAAATAAACTTTTATTACCTCTACTAAATAATTGATTTAAAGAATTATCACCCACCACTAGAATTTGTCTTAAAAATCCTTCGTCTGTAATTCTTGAAATAACAAATAAGTTAACTAAATCAGATGTATCACCATAACTAGTTGAATCTAAATTAGGTATTACATACCCTTTTGTTTCAGGATTAAAAGTTATCTCTTGATAAAAATAATCTTTCATTCCTAAATTCATAATTGTTGTTGGGAAAAGTAAGTTTCTTACGTTTACCGATGTATTGTTAGGTGCCGGTATTCCAACAAATTTAGCAGAACTTGTATTATAAGGACTACTTCTATAATAAAAATTGTTTGTTTCAGACTCAAAGTATGCCAAATCACTACAGTAAAGAGAATATGCTTGGTTCTTATTATTATATCTTGTGTCAACTTGTATTGGGAACATGTATAAACTACCACTAATCCAGTTATTCATAAATGATTGAGACAATACCCCTCGGCATAATCCATAAAAAAATCTAAACCTGAAACTCCATTCTGAGTATGTCGCAAAATCATCTTTAATAGTTAATAAATTTACAGGGTTCTTCATAAACACATAACACCCTTTTTCAACAGGGTCTTCCTGTGTACATTGTTGGTTTATTTGGAAATTTGTCCCCAATCCTTCATAACATCCTAATCCAACCATACTTTCACAGTTAAAACTTTCAAGTACATTTGTAACACCTGGTAAACCGTTTATAGGGTCTCCTAAATCAGGTGTAACTTGAGACGCCCCTAAAGTATTACTTGAGGTACTAATATCTTCACTATCAGTATTAATTAGGTAAAATGTAAAGAAATTATTTTGTTGTAATATTGACGGATTTGTTGAAAAACTACCACCGTCCAACACATCAGAAGTCGGTAATCTATCAGTTCTAACAATATTATTAACGTTATTATTAATTAAAAGTGATGGTCCATTTAAGTTATTTGTTGAAAAGAAACTTGGGGTATAGTAGTAATAACCCAAATCCGCAACACTCGAAGAGTATTCCCCAAAATCATTACAACCCATAAAAGATAATCCTGAAACATCTTCACTATTATCGTATTTTGCAGCATTTGCACCATTATCATAAAATCCGTTTGAGGTCTTACTAACAACCGCAGAATTAAATATTTGTTCTTGTGTTGAGTTTGCAAACAATGATGATTGTGCACCATAGTACGCCAAATTAGTTGTATTGAATCCAGTAAAAGAACCTCCAGGATCAGTACTACCTGAAATTCCTGGTTTGAAAAAATATGACCGATAATACATGTCATTAGTAGTATACGGTTGGATTGTTGTTGACGAATCATTTACCGCTTGTATAGGTATATTAATTCTTGTGTCTGCAGTTATAGTAAACTTAGGGTCATCTATATTACTACCAAATAATCTACCTAAATTATAAACATTCTTATACTTCGGTGAGTACGGGTCAACTCCTCTTTGTAATATTAAAATATATTGTTTTTCTATGTTATCAAACACATTGAAAATTGTTGTCGATAAAAATTCTGAATTTTTAAATAATTCTCCATTATATTGTTTATAAACGGTAAATTCTAATGGTGTCGATAAAACATTTGGAAAAGATTGTGTGGTACCACTATTCCAAATTTTTACAGCGTCCGCAATTGTTATTGCAGTAACCACTTGAAAATACTCAATGTCCGCAGGGAATTTATAATTTGTTATTTCTGAACCATAAGGTAAATTATAAGATATTTGTTGTGAATTAGTATATTGTGATTTTGCATATGTTACATTAATAGTTGTTGCCCCACTACCATTATAAGTTTCACCACTAATACCAGTTTCTATTCCTGTAGCAGTTGTTGCTGTATAGGTCCAGTTAATGTCTGTCGAACCTGTTATACAAACACTACTTAATAGGTCACCAGGATTATACTGTTGATTAGCCAACACAATAATTGTGTTATCCATGTGGAATTTATTTATGTTTGAATCTCCCGCAAAACTAACTTTAACCGAATTTAAACCCGTAAAATAGTTGGCTCTTTGATTAAACAAATTGATTCTTTCACCCATAGGTAATGACTTTGACAAAGCAAACCGATTTTTACTATCACTAAATCCTAAAATTTCAGATAATGGAAGTTTATATCTTGTTGGGTCTGACACAACAGCCAATGCACCAAAACCTGCTACCGCTTGAGAAGATATTGTTGCCCACTTTGAAATATTTTCAGAAATGTCTTCAGAGTTCCTTGCGATGAAATATTCTTCAAATTTTGTTTGGTAGTCCAACGCCACCGAAAAATAACTCAAAGTTCCTGTAGGTATTGCGCTAACACCACCTGTGGTTTGTGGTCTAACTTGAGATTCTTGTTTACAATCACATGCCTGACATTCAGGATAAGTTATCATGGGTAATCTGAAAGTGTAATTTCTTTCGTCACAATTCAAATTGAATAAATTTCTAATCCAACCGAACGGTCTAACACAAAATTTCCAAACACAAATTTCAAATCTTGCAAGTGCACAAAGGAAATTAATTATTGTTAAATAAATCCATAAAACTATATGCATTGCAAAAAGAATTGCAAGAGCCAATGGCGTTATTAACGTCATTAAAATTGAAAATATAAAAAATAACAAATCAAAATTTCTAAATCCGTCATTTACGGGAAACTTATTAGTAGTGCTTTCACAATCACTACTATCAATTTCTTTAATTCCAATAAATCTACCTTTAGCACCGTTTTTATACTCATCAATTAATCCCGATACAGTATAAACCTTATTAAAGTTAAATTCATAGAATGTATCTTCACAATCTATAACTTCATTTAATCTATTTGTTTTTTGATATCCAACAAAACCATTTGTATATCCACTCCAAGCCAATCCAAAATAATAAGAACTTTTTGTTTGTAGGGGATCCGGCCCATACTCTTTAACATTTGGAACCAAATAATTAGGTCTTCTAGTTTGAGTTGTTAATGCCGCAGGTTGTTGCCATTTAATTTTAAATCTGTACTTAGCTTTAGTTGGAATACCAATTGTTGGGTCATTTGATATTACTTTTTCTCCGTATTGGTTTGTTACTAAGTAATCTAAATTCATTGGTAACTCAGTCAACCATACTCCATTTCCATCAATAACATTACCCGCCTGTTCTAATTGATATTGTTCTAATATCGGATTTCCATCAGAATCTTGTTGTATTGTTTGTCTTAAGGCTAATATTTGTCCAGGACCTGACGATAAAGAACAAAGGTTTCCCATATCATCTCTTGGTTTACAATTTTTTCTAACTCTATATGCATCAGTTGTTGAATAAACAGAACCCATAAATGTTGAGGTTGGCTGTATATCTATATTAGCACTATTTCTTAAATCAAAATCAACTCTATTAATTGCAATTTGACATAAATCAGGATCACCCCATAATGGAGATACTTCAGTATTAACTGATAGATTAACAATTTGTGGTAATGAATTAAGGTCAGTTGAAGTTCTGAATTGATTTCCCGCAACTTGAGCTTCAGTTGCAATACCCATTCTAATTAAATCTTGAGGAGTTAAAGAAAATTCACCAATATCAGATAAATCAACATCCATAACTAAAGTTTGTTCTCCTAATGGAACTCCCATAATCATGTAATCACCACTCTCATTTGTTTTAGCAGTAAACCTATAATATTTGTCATATATTTCTACAACAGTACTTGCTGTTAATACATCATTTCTTGAAGGTAATGTTCCTGTTGCCGCATGTTTTGAATATGATTTTTCGTAAGGTAATAAATTGTATCTATATCCATCTGAATTCTTATCAGATATAGATTTATAGGGATATATACTTTGAATAATAGGATTTGATTCATCAACACTTTCAATCGGAATGAATATGGAAACTCTTGCATTTGGTAACCCAAATCCACCATTAGCTGTTATTCTACCAACAACTACACCATAGTCTGCACAACTTCTAGTATAGATATCTGATTGTTGAATCTTTAATGAAAGAATTTCAAGAAATTCAAACTCTTGGTCTAATTGAACATTAATAGTTTTATTAATCCCGAGCTCTGTTTGTATCCTATATGATTGACCCATCTAATGGTTTTAACTATAAATAGTTTATGTGGACTTTTATAAAAAAATACACCACTTTAAATTATAGTTTAAAGATGTTAAAAATAAACTTATGAGAATGTAACTGATTGGAAGTTTTTAACAGATACTCTAATATCTTTATTTGGATATCTAATTTGATATACTTGTGATGGTTGTGCAAATATTGTATCATCTACAGGTCCAATTAATTTTGTTTCAGGGTTAGAATAAACCATTGAAGTTTCAGCTGAAGAATATTGTCCACCTACTTCATTATAAATGTCCAATCCAGCAACAGTTAACACTCCATTAAGATTTTGAATTATACTTCTAATTTCAGATAGATATACATTTTGTCCAAGTTGTCTTGTTTGTGGATTAAAATATGTTGAAATTGCATCAATTACTGATGAAATAATTTGACCTGAATTTTGAGCAGCATCTAATACAATTGAAACATCCACACTTACATCAATAACTTCTGCAGTAAAAATTGAAATATAATCATTCATCATTCTATAGTTAGATAGATAATTAGCAATATTTTGTTTTAAAGTATTTGAAACAACATTAGTTAACTTACCTGAAGTATCATATGATAATATTTGAATCATTATTTTATTATCATTTTCAGTTATTGATACTTTAGCTGGTGCCCCAAATTGAGCTGGCATATTTCTAATAATTGATTCATAATCCTGAACAGTTACCGCTCTTTTTTGTGCTGAGAAATTAAACGACACATAATTTCTAATTTCTTCTATTGTTGGAAGTCCTGAACCTCCAATCGCTGCGGTTACGTTATTACATCTTAAAGAACTAACTACAGATGAGTTTGTTGCCTCAGAAGGTCCATTAACAAAGAATGATACAGTTCCAATTTGATTAATTACATTAGTTCCTAAATTAGTTTGTAATCCGCCACCTACTCTATATTGAATAAACAATGTTGAGTTAGCCTTTAATGCCGATCCTAAAGAAAAATTATTTGAATATTTTTGTAGTTCTAATGTTGTACCATAAGTTGTAAATTGGTCTAAGGCATCTTGAGCGGTATTTGTACCTCCCCCAAATGTTAATTTTTTAAACCCTTCGCCAGTATATTCACTAATAAATCTATCTTGAGTTTGAATATATCTACCAACTTTAATTCCTGGTTTATCAGAAGCCTTTGTTGGGTCTTCAATAAAAACTCTATCTTCTGCCAAAGCATCTACTTCATACCATCTATTATTTAATCCCATGAATTCTGCAGATGTTGGTACATTTGTATATTGTGTTCCATCTTTTAATAAAACACTTGTAATACCTAACACATTTTTTTCAGGTAAAAATAATTCAAAGAATGGTTTTACATCATTAGGGCTTATAGTCCTTTTAAAGACTTTGGTAATACCATTAACAACAATTTCTCTTTTAGTAATTGTATAATTTAATAAAATCCCATTAGAATTAAAATTTGGTATTTTTAATCTATTTGGAAATCCTTGGGCATTATATGGAGAAAAAAAGTCAATATCATATATGTTTTCAAAAACCAATCCTGCTCCAACAACTTGAGACCCTCTTAATAAAGTTCCAAGATATCTTTCATCTTCTTTATCACCATATGCAGGTACTGTAATTGAAAAATCAACTAAAGAAACTGATGGTCTTTGTCCTGGTAATTTTAAACCATAAGTTCTTGCTATGTTATAAACTGAAGATTTTTGTTGTGCATATTGAAGTACTGTCTCTTGAATACTTCTATCAATATGATAGTGTAAGTTATCTGCAACAGCAGCATTTAAATCCAAGAATACTGAAAATACAGAAGCGTCATTAAAATCTTGTATTAATTCAGGATAATAAGTTCTAACGTAATTTTGTAATTCCGTTCTTATTGCCTGAAAATCTCTGGTAGTATATGGTATTTGATTGCTAGCCATTTATGTTAAATATTGATAATTAGAAAATCGCTCTGTGCAAATGTTTGTCCATTTGTAGAATAATCTATTTTTATTTTTGCTGTATACTCTGATGTTCCTTTACCAGGAAGTCTATAAATTGAAGATTCATTAGTCCCTACAAAATTTTGTCCTGTTGCAATATCAACTTCATCTTGAACATCTGCTGGTGTAATTGTTATCCCATTAATTAAAAGATTTGGCATAAAGTTTTGAACTGCATCTCTAATATCAGATTGAATTGCATCAAATGTTAAACCATCAAATGGTTCAAAAAGAAATTCATACAATCTTGTTCCAAATGTTGGTAAATAATATCTTGAACCTTTTCTAGTTAATAAAAGATGTAATAAGTCTGATTTGATTTCATCTTTTTGAAATTGTGTAAGCTCTAAGTAATCTCCACGAATAGAATCATTAAAAGGAAACGCAAGACCATATGTTGTACCATTTGCCATATAACATAAATATACTTGGATTATTTTTTTATTAAAGTAGTAATTCCTTTTTGTGCTCTTGGTTCATACGCACAATGTCTACATTTATTACCACAACAATATCCTCTCTTAATATGATACTCTTCAGTAAAAACCATTCTACCATCTTCTTCATAAAAATCAGAAGGGAGAAGTTTTGGCTTCTCCCTTTTAATATTTTGTTTTTCCATATTATACTAATGTTACTTCGCAAGTTCCGCCAGCACAAGCGACTTCACCACTTAAATTTGTATCATCATCCATCTCAACAATTTTTGATAAATCAACATCATTTAACGTTTTCATCAATTTTTCATACTCTTCTTTATCACAATCAGTAAAAGGAGCCTGGATGTAACTGCCTCCATCATAAGGTAAAACTGATAAACCATTATATGCATCTTTATTTTCCCACATCCATTCACCAACTGCAGGCCATTCATGTTCTCTAATTGAAATAGTTGCAGATACGTTATGAGCATTTGAACCATTTCTATGTCCAGGTTTAATCCATTCTTGTTGAACTTTTTTAACTCTCTCTAATAATTGAATTGGTGACTCGTTTCTTAAGATTGACCCTTCAGGTGCTTTTTGTGGTATTCCAATAACAGCCGTATCGTGTGGTCTAAAATATTCATCTTCAACTAATTCAGGGTGATTGTTCTTCAAGTGTGAATAAATTGCTTCATTCTTACCAACCCTAACTCTTCTAACATAATAGTCATTGTGCCAAGCGTGAATACCTGAAGATGTACCTAATGTTAATGATGTTGTTCCCGCAGGTTTAACTGTTGTTGTTCTTGCTGCTGGATTAATGTGTAATAATTCAGCAACTCTTTTGTTTTCTTCTTTAACTACTTTAGCAGCTGATTTCATATTCAAACCTAAAACAGCTCCTGAACCGATACCTGTCATTGAGATTCCAATTAACGCATCTTTTTCAGTTGTTCTCTGCCATATTGGTCTTAAATAGTGGAAATTAGTGTATCCAGCTTGTAGTGTTCCAATGAAAGATGCTGCTCTAACTCTATCTTCATAATCTTCTTGTGATACAACATTAGATACGTTAACCTCTGTGAGGTTACAGAATTGGAATGGTCTTAAAGCAATTTCACAACAAGGATTAGTTCCCCAATCTTTATCATTACTTAGGTAGATACCAGGTTCTCCTGCCCCACTTGCTTCAATTCTCTTCCATAATTCCATGAAGTATTCTTTGGTAATTTTGTGTCTCATCAAAACTGCAGAGTTATTAGCTCTACCTCTTTGTGGATTTGTTTCCCACCATGCTCCACTCTTACATCCAATCATTTCTTCGTCAGTTGCTGAGAATAATGAAATAAGTGCTGCTCTTCTGATACCACCAGCTAATACTGCATCTGCAATATGACAAACAATATCATGTACTTCAATTGGTTTCAATCTTTCACCATCTTGTCTTGAATCCAAGATACCTTCAACTTTAATTAAACATTCTTTCAATGGTTGTGGGCCAGGAGCTTTACCACCTGATGTGATAAGTCTTGCACCTTTTGGTCTGATGTCACTGAAGTCGAATTCAATTTTTGAACCACCGAAGAAATATGATTTAACTAATACTTTAACAGCGTCAGCCCATCCTTCGATTGAATCTGCCACTAACCATCTTCTTCCTCTGTCTTTATTTGGTTTCCTGATTTCAGGTAAAGCATCAACGTGATGTTTTTGAACTGAATAACCAACACCCGTTCCACCTAAAAGTAAGAACATGATTTCAGAGAATACTCTCCAATCATCAATCGGTGCGAAGGCACAGTTATAAATTCTATTTGGTGAGATTTCAATTGGTTTTCCTGCGAACTGCATTGACCTCATTGAGGGTAATACTTGCTTTCTGAAAACATACATGTAATTCTCACGAATTTCTTTTTCTAATTGAGGATAATGCTTAATATGCATCTCCATGTTTCTTGTGACTAATTCTTGCCACGTTTCTCTTCTCTTTAGTTCAGGAATGTACTTTGAATATTTCATATACACAGTTATGTCGCTGAGTATTCGGTTAGATATGTCCATATTTTTTCTTTTTTTTTATAATTTATTGATTTTTTTATGTTTTCTTGCCAAGGTATGAATTGTAAATTTTCAATACTCCCAATTATTTCAGGTTCAATATTATTAAACACTTTAGTTTTGTATAATTCTGATAAATTTTTTAATTTTCTTCCCATAATTAAAAATAAAAAAAAAGGGTATTTTATTATTAAATATGTGGTCGAACACCAATCGACCAACAATTTAGATTAAAAAAATAAGTTTTTTTTTTAAAAAAGTAGATATTTAATTAAATGGTTTTTTGAGAAAATTCTCTCTCCTTTCTCCTATCTAAGAGTTCCTTAACCCTATCTCTTTTTCTTTCTTCTTGTTGTTCTTCAAAACCTAAGAACGTTACCGATGTTTCGGTATCTATTTCAAGTAGTTCATTGTTGAACTTGCAGTTCTCAAATACGACACCATCTTTACCAATTCTTGACTTGGTAATTGCTATTGTTGCCAAATTCATTTCTTTTTGTTGTAATGATTTTGCAACAGTTATAATAACGTGACCAACTTGAGCCTTTTTAATTGACCCACCCATTTGGTCTGTAGTAACAACATCTGATGAGATTGAACTTCTATTACCTTGTGTTGCCGTCCAACCAACAAGATTTAATTCATGACACATTGATTCAAATCCTCTCATAACCGATCCTTCGGCTTTCCATTCATCTTTACTTGAACTTTCAGGTAATACACAATCAATGTAATCCAAAAGGATTAAATCAATTCTAGTACCATCTGCAATTATTTTCCTAACCTGATTCTTAATCTGATTCATAGTCATACTATCAGACGATAACTTCTTTAAAATCAATTCATTCTTCATAGTCTCATGAACCTCATTGATTTTAGACATCACCTCTTCTTTATGAAGAACAAGATCATCAGGAGCAATACCTGTCCAAAGGGTAAAGTGTTTTCTTTGTACAATCTTTGGATTGTCCTCAAAAAATACTTGAAGAACATTATACCCAAGATTAAATGCTGTATTTGCAATCTTTGTTAAGATGGTAGTTTTACCAACACCCGTAGGAGCAAGTATAACCCCTATTTCACCCTTTGCCAACCCACCCTTAAGTAAGTTGTCAATTCCTGTTATACCTATTGGTATTGGGTGTCTAAAGTCCTCATCAAGGACTGTATCAAGATTTGCAAAGATATCTGTAATTCCTGTATCTCTTTCTCCTACTTGTAACGCTTCTCTAACAAGACCTTCAACCTTATCATAAGATTCGAAGTCTCCTTCATTAATAATCTTCTGAGCCTTGTCCATCGCCTTCTGAAGTTCTTGTTGTTTACAAAACTTCAAAGCTTTTTCCTGAACAAAAAGAGTTCCCTCTAAAGGTGCGTTCTGAATTTGTTTGATTGTATCAACAACAATTTTAGCAACAAGTTCTTGCGAAATTTCTGACTTAACAATTTGATCTAAAGTTTCAAAGTTAGGAGTAGATTCATACTTCTTATAATACTCCTTAGTCATCTGTAAGATGATTTTAAAGTACTTGTTATCAAAATAAGAACTCTCAATAACATCCATAATAGATGATGAAAACTCCCTATCCACTACTATCTGATTCAATAACTGCAACTGGAAAGTGTTTCCTAAATACTCAAAATTCTTATTCATAATTGTTTTAAATTCTCCCTCTATTAATTAAATACTTACTTACTTAAATCAAATTCCAAATACTCGTAACTTAATTTGCTTTCTGAAAAAATGTCAGTTAATTCCCTTAACACATCTTTTAGAAATGGTCGTACGTCTACTGTATAACGAACCTTTGGTGGAAATAATTTTCCATCAAATTGTCTATGACAAATTGTCTGTTCTCCAAACTTAACAAAAATGTTAAAAACTTCCGCATCATCAGTAAATGATGTGTTCATAATGGTTTGGTCATGCTCAATCGCATCCCTGTTATCCATCATATAGATAACCGTCTTCATTTTTAAATAATACTGCAATTCTTCCTTGAGTGTTTTAATATACTCATAAAGGTCTACAGAGTTTTTAGCCTTCGGGTTATACCCTCTAACATTGAAAAATCTTTGAACTACAATATTGTCGTTTAACGTCAATAAGAATTCCATCTTTGTGCTGTCCTGCTCTTTCATAATTTAAGTTTTGTTTGTGTTTCTTTTTTCTTTTCTTATTAATTTCATAAATGGTTTGAGGAAATTTACCCAAGCTTCATCGTTCTTGGGAAGATACTTAAAGAGACCATCTTCCATCATCATTCTCATTAAGTTCTTATACCCCCTATCGGTAGGGTCAATTGTGTCGTTATAAACTTCTTCTACAAATTGTTTGGATTCTTCTGTTAGTAATGGGGTTGCTAAATCAACTATTTTTTTGTTTGTAATATAAAACTCTTCACCAAGTATACCGCTTTTTGTTTTACCAGTCAAAATATTTGATAAACTTTTAATAGGTTTTTTTTGCGGGATATTTCGGGCATTATCTAATATTTCCTCAACAGTGCAGGATTTAGACTGCATTTCAGGGAAAAACTTAACTAAAGTTTTTTCTCCTAATCCCTGAATCCCATCAATATTATCTGACTTGTCCCCAACAAAAATTTTACATACCGCAACATTATAGTGTGGTATCTCAATCTTGTTTAACATAATCATATCACCATTCTTAAAGTATTGTTTAGATACTGGTGAATAAATCGTTACTCGTTCTGATATTAATTGGGTGAGGTCTTTATCACCTGAGAAGATGATAATCTGTTCGTCTTTTGCTATTTTACAGTACTGAGATATTAAATCGTCAGCCTCAACTCCAACAGCCTCAATCTGTCTAACAAATACCTCTTCAAGATATTGTTTAATCCGATTAATTTGATATGATGTTGATTCAACCTCATCCTCATTAATAAACCTATTACGATTTTGTTTATATTGGGGATATATTAATTTTCTTGCAGACGAATTTTCTTCTCCGTCCCATACAGCAATAACTTTATCATAGTTATACTCTTCAAGAAATTTACGAATAGTATTGATAAAGTGGTAGATTCCACCAATCCTTCCTCCATCCTTATAAATTTCTTTTACTCCAAAGAAGCCAATTTTGAATAGATTATGAGAATCTATTAGTAGTGTTTTGGTCACTTTATTTATTTAATTCGTGAATAAAATTTTGTTTCCTTTTTTCAAATTATCCTCAGCCCATAGTGGTTGAAGATTTGTATAATGGCATAACCTATAAAGTTCGTCTTCTGTTTTTGCCGATGATAATGGAATGATATGGTCAATATGCCACTCGCCCCTGTTATTCCAACTCATACCTTCTGTAAATTGTTTTTCTAAATATTCTTTGAGTAATACTGGTGAGCAACCTATAATGTTAAAAGTTTTGTTTGATTTTTCCATTTCATTTTTTTTAACATATGAACTCATTCTACTTCTAACCCTATTACTTAAATTGACAATAATATCTGTTTGTCTCCTAATTTTGGATTGTTCGCTAATAATTTGTCTATTTTTTTTCCTATATTCTTTTAATTTGTTTTTATTGGATTTTCTCCAATTTCTATTTAATTCTTTAACAAATTCATTTTTATTTTCATAATAGGATTTATTATATTCAGGATTATTTTTTCTCCAATTTTGTCTTTTTTCTCGTTCAATGTCAATATTATTTTCATAATATTTTTTCATTCTTTTTGAATGTTTTTCCAAATTTTCAGAATGATATTTTTTTCCTCTTTTTTTATTACATTCTTTACAGCAATATAACAATCCGTCTTTAGATGATTTTGATTTACCAAAATCACAAACAGATTTGTTTTCAGAACACTTACTACAAACTTTTGTCTCCATTTTTTATATAATCTTTTAATAGTTTATTAACAAGAGAAGATAAGTTTATAGATTTATCTTTAAAGTATTGAGGTAATTCAGGGTCAATGGACACCGCTAACTTTACTTTCTTTTTTTCATCTTCAACTTTTTTTCTTCCCATATTAATAAATATCAACAAATATTGTAAAAGTATAATTATTTATATTTTTTATTCTGTAATCTCGTCTTCAGTTTCATCAAGTTTAATTTCACCATCACCACTAAGTATTCCATTCCAATATTGGGAATATTCTTTCTTATAGATTTCCAATGCCTCCTTAGTATCTTCAATGTATCCTTGTGGTACTGCAATTAATTTACCATCAGAATAACCCAATCCATTAACATGATTTTTTAATATTGATATTTTAGTTCTAATCGCATATCTAATAGTTCTTCCTCCTTTAGTTGCTGTGATATGATTAATACCAGCACTTGCTTGATTACCAAAAAGGAATACTAATGAGGATGCTAACCATACGGCTTCACCACCCTTACTCTTAATGGTTGGTTGACCAAATGGATTATCAGGTAAAGCCACCCAAGGTTGGTTAACCACAACTAAAGTATTATAATACGCATATTCTTCTTTTTTTGATTTGGATATCCTTGAATGAATCCCCATACCTATCTTATCAGCAAGAGCCGCTGCCGAATGCATTTTTCCACCTTTACCTTCAAAAGTCATTTTACAAGGAATAGAACCAACTGAATCCCAAAGGAATAAAATAGATTGTTGTATATCTCCTTTCTCTTGAGCATCCAATACTTCATTGATGAAGTCGGTAACTTGTTCAATATAATCGAATCCATCATTAAAGATGAAGTCACCATCCCACTCACCATCTGAGTTCTTTTTAGCATCCAATCCTAATTCAACAGCATGTTCCCAACTCCATTTCTTTTCAGTAATAATAAAGACAGGTAAATGACCTTTCTTCTGAGCATCTGCCGCAGCTAAAATCATAGCGGTTGTTTTAGAACTATTACTATGTCCCAAGAACATATTAATACCTCCCATAACAGGACCTGGTAATCCACTTGCACTTAAGAATGCTTCACCACAATTATAGTAATTTGTTTCTTTATACTTTGTTTTTGTTGAGAACTTATCTTTAAATCCCCCTCCAACACCTTCTTTTTTCTTAATGGCCGCCATTTTCTATTTTTTTAATATTTGGTAACTTATTTATTTTGTTTGGTCCATAGAACATACTATCTTCTTCATATAAGGTACCAACTTCTTCTTCGTGAAAAGTTATTAATTTAAGACCTAATTCTCCATCTTCTTTTTCTTCTCTTAACATACCAAATAAAACGGTATCACCAATTTGTTTTGCTCTGCCAGAAAAATATCCCTTATCTTTTAATTGACTCAATATCTCATAAGATACTGTTTTATTATCTCTTGATTGTAATTCAATTTCTTCTTTAAATGTCATAATAGTATAATAAAAGGGTGGAGTTAATACTCCACCCAATATAGTTTAGAATGGTAATTCTGTATCGATTTCAGCGTGTTCTTGTGGGTCAACCATCTTAGTAGCGGTTTTCTTACCTCCACCAAAAGTATCAGAAGAAACGGTTGAGTCTCCATAAGCATATCCACCTTTTTCATTATCCCATTTTGGAGTTTCTCCACGAGCAATCGCTTCAAGATATTCAACAGGTTTTTTAGAATATACATCTAACCAAGTCAATTCGTCATTAACCCATGCTTTTAATTGAGCATCTTCGGTATGAAGAGGAGTTGGGTCATCATGCATAATTGTTGATACCGCAGTATACTCTTTACCATTTGGATTTTTTGATTTGTTTAACTCAATGATAAGGTCACGTCCTTTTTCAGGGTCAGTGATATCACCTTTGTTTCTCCAAATTGGAATGATTTTATCCAAAATACCATCATTCTTATAATTGTGTTTGAATCTCCAAAACTTTGGTCCATCTTGTTCGTTATCTCTATCCATAACCTTAACGATATAAAACTTGCGAGATTTATATTGTTTCGCCAATTCTTTATCAGAATCTTTACCCGTAGCCATCAACTCTTCATAAACCTCATTTAAAGGTGAACGTTCGTTGTCATTTTTTGCTGGGTCATAAAACTTTTGCCATTGTCCACCAACTTGAATTTCGTGGTACCAAGCTTCTTTAAATGGTGAAGAACCATCTGTTGTTGGAAGAATTCTAATTCTTCTTTGTCCTGACTTCTCTTTATCACTAAGGATTAATGCGAAATACTTTTTCATTCTTTCGTCTTGTGACATTTTGAACTGTGGGCCCGCCCCTTGTTGTTTCGTTTTTTCATACTGCGCCAATACGGCATCTAATACATTACTCATATTTATATGTTTTTTTGTCTTATAAGTATAATTGATAATAGGCCGTATGTCAAATAAAAAAGGTCATCTTCCGATGACCTTTACTATTTTATTTTTTGTTACATTAAATCGTCTTCCGTTGGCTGGAAAGATTTTTTAATATCATTTTGATTAATATCTGAAACTTGATCTGAAGTTAAAACATAATCATGTTTTCCCGTTTTTTCCATCTCATCTTGCTTATCAGTAAAAAAATCTGATAACTTTTGATTGAACGGATATGAATCATAAGTTCTTAACTCTAATTTTTCTTGTGGAGTTTTCTCTCTGTATTTCTCAATCTTAGCCTCAAGAGTATTAAGTTTAGACATAATTTGATCCATCTCACCTAATCTTGACTCTAACTTATTTAATTGACCAAATAGATTTTCAAAATATTCATCTTGTTTTGTTCCAATATTTTTTTGAGAATCAACTAATTCTGTAATATCTAATTCTCCTGAATCATCACCTGACTCATCACCCTCATCTTTTTTTTCTTCAGACTCACCATCATCATCAATCTTTTCAACATCAGGGTCATTTGCAACATCAATAGGTTGAGGTGCCGTTGGCGCCGCTGGCGCTCCTGGTGCTGCCGGTGGAGCTGTTGCCGCATCGGGTGGAGGTGGTGCTATCGCACCTAAACCAGCTGTTGGATCCTCAGGTGGTGGTGGGGCATCTTGCTCCATAATATATTTGTTGATATTTTTATATCTCTGTATTTCGCTAATAATTTTTCTATCTAAGCTCATATTTTTATCCGTTTAAAAGTTGTTTTATTCCTTTTGATGTTTCAACTCTAACTTTTCTGTTAGCTGTTGTTTGATGTCCCGCTCTTTCAATTAGTCCATCTCTTTCTCTTACTGTATAACAATCGCCAGTATCCAAATCACAAACTTGTTTACTTCCGTCACCGTTATCTTCCTCAGAATATCTTACAGATTTTCCAAGATAATTGTTTAATGCTGATTTTATGTCCATAAAAATCTTTTTATATAAATATACGAATACATACTTAAATTAACTCTTTAACATTGTGAACTGGTATGTTGAATTTAATTGTTGTTTATTTTGGTTATCAGGTACTGTAATTAAAGATATATTCCCATCTATCTTCTTTGTTTTTTTCAACTGTTCAGATGTAATACCGCTATTACTGATTATTGTATCAATATCTGAAGAATTAATATAAAAAGACTGAAAGTCTGCTGAAACATATCCAATACCAACTGAACTAATTTCTTTTATTATTTCATCTTTAGGTGTATTATTACCAGTATTTATAATACCGATAAATTGAAGTTTAATTATTACTTTTTCATTTATTTTCCAAACGCCAGATTTAGGATTAACCGTTATTGTCATATTTTCAAATGATCCATATCCATTAAGATATGTATTTGTAACTATTTTATCTAATAATACCTTTGGTCCTATTGGATTTCTTGTAGAACTTTCAACTTTGGAAACTTCTGTTAGTGTTTTTGTACTTACGTTCTTTGTATCTATTGGGTTCGCAGAAGCATTTGTATTTGTTGTTGCCGGATTATAAATAAACTTATCAGTACTTGTTGCATCACCATTTTGACTCTTAATCAAAATTACATCAGTTCCTGGTACTGGAGTTTGAGGCACTGTTACTGTAAGTTGAGTTCCATCTGCAGATTTAATAATACCACTAATGACTTCTTTTCCACTAATTGTAATTGAAGTTGTTGATTCAAGGTATTTTCCTTTGATAGTTAAAATAGTATTATATCCTCCAAATGTTGGTGTAAATGAATTAATTATTGGTGTGAAACAAATAACGGTTCCTTTTGTTACATATGAGTATGATACAATGTTAGAATCATTATGACCACCTGTTGTACAATTTTGAATTAATTTAAAATACCAAGTTTTTGTTGCATCTTTAGTATCAATTTGTCTACCTGTACTACATCCACCAGTATCATAAACCCAATTAACTTTGTCTCTAGAATACGCCAAAATTAATGAAAGACAATTTGTTGGTGTTGCATAATTGTAAGTAAATAAAGAACCTGAAACTAAAGTAACTCCACTAAGTACTGGTACAGTACATGTTGAAGTTATAGTTGTTGTAGAAACAGCAGGAACACCATTAAGATAAACTCCATCTAATCCAGGTAATCCTAAAGTACGTGCAGAATCAATTGCCACTTTAAAATTTGCAAGTAGTTTTTCAAACTCAGTATCTTTATTTTTTTCATAATATTCAGGAGTTAAATTTGTTATTGGCCAATAACACACATAATATTTTGGTAATCCAAGTTCTTGTATTCTTGATACATTTGATGATAATTTAGATATCATGAAATCAATAAACTTATCAATAGTTGCAAAGTTTGCAATAGGTAATATGTTTGTAGTACTTTTTGCTGTTGATTCTCCAGCTTGGACATCTAAACATGAATACGTTTTATTAAAATAGATATTATTACTACCATAGTCTAAATCTAAAGTAACCGCTGCAAAATTATTATTATATCCCGCAAATAAAGGTTTATTTTTATCCCCTTGAAAACTTCTAACATAACAAATTGTATAAATAATTGTTTGAAGAACTCCATTTGATGTTTTTTTAATTATTGCGTTCTTAAATAGTTCTGGTGAAAGTGATGTTAAAGTTGTTCCTTTAGAAATCCACCCTTGAGTATCATAAATTGGATTAAGTTTTAACTTACAAGCGTTTTCCGCTTGTTTAGTACCTTTTGCATCTTGGACTATTTTTGCAGCTTTTGTTATCTCTGTGGTTGCATTAATTGCCGGTGTTTCATCTTTCTTATTAAGAACCGCTTGTTCAATTTTAGTTAATAAATTTTTATTAAGACTTTGTAAAAAACTATCAATTTTAGGTAAATCAAATATACCTTGTCTTACACCTGTAATTGTTGTTTCAAAATTACCTGCACTAATATTATGTGAAATATCGGTAATCATATATGGACCATTAAACATTGGTACATGTTGTAAATTGAAATACATTGTTGGTTGTAGTAAAGCATTTCCAAGACATTGTATAGTACAAGTATAACTTCTATTTTTATATAAATTGTAAAGACTTACATTTTGAGTTGATACATTTCTACCATTTGCTTGTTTAATCATATTTAATTGTGCTTCAATTGATTCTGAAGTCGCATTACCAGAATCTTGTGATACACTGAATGAATAGAATACATTTTGATTTCTAATACCAATATCAACATTAAAACCAACACATCTATTTGATAGTGAATAATCTTTTTTGTTTGCTTGGTCTTCAATTAACGGATTTTCAGAAGCTCGTCTCATTTCAAAACTATCATCTCTAAATCTGAAATTTCCTTTAGGTAAAGCCAAATACTCCGAAGGTTTCCCCGCATAAAAACAAATCATTTTTGGTCCTGAATTTCTATAATCAACATTTAAAAATGTTCCCCACATACTATTGGCAAATTCAAGTGAACCTTCTGATTTTTGTGTTGCGATACCTGACACATCTTGAACATTATAAAAATTAACATAAGCTGGAAGTGACATGACATTAAAGTTATTCTTAATAAGAATTCCACTTATTAAGGTGAATACACTCATTCGTTCATTATATGCATTTTCACTAAGAACATTTTGTAAATCAAATATATCTATGATAACTGTATCTCCAATATTTCTTGACGCTCTATCTAAGAACATCATATCCTCAAATAGTGTTTTGGTTTTATAATCTCCCCCGGCTATCCATTTGTCATTAAGGGCTTTAAAGACTTCATAGTTTTCTACTTTAGATTGTTGTCCATCTATTACCGATTGGATTGTTCTTTCAGGTAATTGTGATTGTTTTGGAAGGCTAGCTCTTAAAGCCTCCATAGTTTTATTTAAAATAATGTTTTGTAAGTTTGTACCATCTGAAATAAAAGTATTTATCTGTGATTTAAAATTTGTGGTAGTTATGGATGGGTTCAATAATTTTCTTGTTGCATAAATCTTAATTAATTGATTATATAACGTAATATTTTGAACAGAGAATTCAATATTATTGTCAACAAAGAAATCTGTTATATATGAACCTTGGTCAGTGTATGTTAAATTAAGTATGGTTGAAAATCCGACTTCTGTTTGTAATGCAACCCATTCTTGTGGGTAGTTTGCCTTACTTTGAGACAAACTTGTTTTACCTTTTAATGTCGGTAAACTTCCTTGTACATACGGATTAGATTTAATAGGATCAATTGCTGTTCCTACAAATGAACCGAATATTCTTCTATTATAATTTCCAGGATTACCATTTCTTAAAACAACATCATATTCCATAAAGTTTTTTACATTAGAAGAAAAAACTTGTAATTGACTATCAATCGTATCTAAAAAATATTGATTGGTATCTTTACCTGTCATTGCGGGAACTGTCATTGCAATCCTCATAAAAGATTGAAAATTCTTAAAATTTGCATTAATATCTAAAGGACTCTCTCCTATTCCAACAACATCTTTTGATGCATTTAATGTATTAATTGGTTTACAAAAGTTTAAAAATTCTTTTTCAAATTGATTCAATACAGATTTATCAAATACTGAAAATATTTCTTCAATTTTAGAATAAGTATCTCCCGATAAAAAACTAACCGGTGATTGATTTGAAGATAATGGGTTAATATAATTTAAATAAGAATCTGGTTTTGGTTTTACTCTCGTATTCGTATCAAAATATCCGTAATTAGGTGTTGACCATAGTAATCTAACACTACCATTATACATTGATTGATTATAAGTTAAATCAACTATTGTACCTCCTGTTGTATTAATACATTGTGAGTTTGTTTGATTAATAGTATTACCAAATGATGGCATTACATAGTATTCAGTTCCTTTAGTATTATCTGATGGAACACATACCGATTGATTATTATTTGATGTATCCATTAAATGGGGTATTACCACACTATAGGGATCAACTGTTATATTTTTATTTTTTTGTTTTGCATTAATTCTTCCTTTTGCCAACGAAGTTATCTTCATTCCATTAACAATACTAGCCTGAATTTCATCATTACTATATGTTTGATAAAGATCATATCCATTATAAAATACATTGAAGTCATTTATAACTTTTGGATAAAACCCATTTTGTATTGTAACTTTATCGGTTGTTTCACTCTGTAAAATAATATTTGTTGTTCCTATAAAACCATCAATACGAGTATCATAACTATATTTGTGATTAATATTATTTGTTATAGGGTCATAATTTGTAACATAATCAAAATCTTTCCAACAATCATCTAATATATCAACATTAGTTTCAATATATTTTTTATACCTATACCAAATAGATCCCATTTTAAGAACCCACGCATATGGTACTTTATGAATCGCTCCAAACTTTTTAAATACCGATGCAACATAATCCAAATCAGTTGTAACACCATTTGAATATGTTTTATACCTCTCTCTTAAAGTATCTAATGGTAATGAGTTAATAAACAAGTATGCTGCTTGTACATACGGATATGGATCTGAAGTTCTTGACGTATAAACACCATTTTGAATTGCATTAATAAAATATGGTGTATTCAACATTGATGTTGTTGTTTGTGTAGGAAAAAGTGTAACTGGTGATGGAAAATAACAATATCCTTCTGTTGGTACAAATTCTTGTGGTTTTCTTGCAGTATAGAATACATTTAAATCATCATTAGTTACTGTAGTATATGGATTACTTACTTTTAAGTACGAAAAATTTGTAACAGGTCTATTGGTAAGATAATCTGTAAGTGTATCAAAATTGGCAATTACATTATTTTGAGAAAATATCTTATATGTTTTACTAGTATTATATACAAGTTCACCTGTATTTTTTAATGAACTATCCATATTTGTTGCACACCATTTCGGATCAGTAAACGGATAAGTATCCAATAACATTGGCGTATTATATGGCGTCTTTATTATTTCCTGTAAAGCTTTTGAGTCTTGCGCAGATACCGGAATTTTACCAGTATCATTTAATTTTAATATCGAAAAAGGAGAATCTGTTAATGCTTTAATATATGGTGTAACATAAAAATCTCTAATAAAATCTTGATATGATCTGCCAGTTCCTTGATTTGAAATTGTTTGAAGTGTACTTACATAGTTATTAGAATTCAAATCAAAATTTTTTAATTTAACAGTTAAAAATGGTGAACTAACACCTAAACTATCTTTAAGATTTTGTGTTTCAACTTTCATAGAATAATCTGAAAAACCTCCAGTTCCATTATTATTACCACCTAATCTAACATATCCTGAATAAAAAGATGTCAAATATTGTCTTTCCCAAATTTCATAAAAGAATTTAATTTCTTCTTTATTAACATACGCAATACCTACATTTGGATATTCAATAGCATTAACATTTGTTATCAATGTTTTTGATTCAGCATCCAATGATGGCTGACTTAAAGATGCCTGAAACTTTACAGTTAACCCTTTCATATATTCCTCAACAAATTCAACCTCAGGCCATTTATCATATAGATAACCTTTAGTAAGGTTAACAACTGATGGGTCTGCAATATATTTTAATTGAAACCTTCCTTGTTTATCTTCAGGAGTCTCAACAAAAAACTGTGGCCAAGGATATACAGGTATTTGTGATGTAGATAATCCTTGATTAGATTGTTGAGCTTTCACAGAAATTGGAACTTTATCTCTTGTATCTGAACCAGGAGCCGATGATGGATTGTCTAATATAGCATTTTTTCTAATAGGATCATATTTAACATTCCAAGCGTTTGTATGAACATCATCAAGAAGTCTTATAAACGCCTCTGTTGATGCCATAATAACAGCAATAATATTTCTTACTGTTGGTTTAAAACCTAAACCAGTTGCCCTATCTTCAATTTTTCTAGCCAAATCTGCAGATAAAATACCTTCAACTTCAGAAAGTTTTGCATTAGTCTGAGTTTCCATATTAGCAACATTTTTATCAAATTTTTTGTCACCTTCAAATATTAAAAATTTGGGAAATACAACTGTTTTTGGTATAGCAACACCAAGAACTGTTATAACTTCAACACTAGGTGCTGATTGTTTCTTTACATTAGTTTTTATAGTTGAGATTTGTTCAGTTGTTGGTAATACCGTACCTGTTTGATATCTAACAGTCTCTACCCAATTTATATCGGAATCATTAACAAGTTTAAAAAAGTCATCATATTTTATTGGATTTTCAATTGGAGATGATCCAGATTTTCCTAAAGTTTTATTTTCTGCTAACTCTAAATTATATTTGGCAACCAAATCTGATAATTTAGATAGAGCATCTTGTTTTGCCGTTTCATCTAAATTCTCTTTAAACGTATACACTAATTGTCCATCATTAAGTATTATAGGTTTAATATTACAATATGTATTAAACCAAGATGTATTAGAACCTCTAACATTTGCAAAATAATCAGCCAATTTTTGTTTATAAGTTCTAATATTTGTTAATGGTTCAACATTAGATTTTTTATATGAATTAACAATTGCTTGTTCAAAGTTTTGAAGTTTATTCATTAATTGATGGACAGTTAATTCTGGAAAATCAGGAGCGACTAAACCTTTGGCTTTATATTCACTATAAATTTCAACTACTTTTTGATACCCTCTTTCAGATATAATTTCGGTTGTAACATTATTTGTACTATTTGTTCCTTGCCCTGTTTTACCTGCTAACGCAACTCCTTTTGTGTTACTAGTTGTTTGTGATTCTGTTGGTGATTGTGTTATTTGAAATGTTTGAGCATACATGTGTGGTGCTGCAAGAAGATGTCCAAAAGAAATTTCATTTAATATATTAAATTTATATCCTTTAAAGTCTAAAGTTACTTGATAATTACCACTAACCGAATTAAATCTAGCGGCAAATTTTTCTAAATTTAATTGGTACCTAATTGCTTGTCCGTAATAACCTTTTAAGGTTAAATAAAATGGACAATATGGTAAATTAAAAAATGCAGCATACGGAGAATTATTACCAAGTTCAAATAATGCTTTACCTTGAATATCTTCAAGTTCAATAGTCACACTTGGGATAAATGAAGTACTAGTTTTAATGCTAATATTTGTTATTCCAAGTAACCCTGTATCAATAATATTTGTCTCATCTGCAACAGTATTTATCACATAGGGTTTTTCACCAAATCCAGGATTAATCGGTACTTGTTTTGGTTGGTTAATTCCCTGATATTTGGTGGAATTTTTTCCAGTTAATTCATCATAATAACCAGCGCCCAAATAACTATTTTTTGTTGGTTTTAAAAAATTAATCTTGGCAACTGATATAGTTCTAATTCTATCTTCAGGACTACCTCCTACAGATAATTTTGTTCTTGGTATTACTTCAGCTTCAAGATTAACATACATTACCAAATTCTCATGGTCAATAATTCTTTCTCTGATTTTACCAAATGAATCTATTGTCTTATTAGGATCAACCACAATAAGATTGTTATAATCAAAATCAACCAATATATTTCCGCTGTTATCAGCTTGTAAGTTACCTGCCATAATAATAAAAATGATTTTCTAATGCCGCTTTATAGTCTTGTAATGAAGATATTAATGGGAAAGGTATTATTAAAACAGCACCATCATAAATATTATTTTCTAGTCCACCAAATTGTGGATTGGCTTGTAATATTAACCAACTAAAGTAAGGAGAACTATAAAATTCTTGAGATACTTTATCTAATCTACTTTGAGCAACTTTATAAATATAAGTTTGGTCAGTAGGTTTTGGATATAAATAAACAAAAGGCACAACAGTTTGCTCACCATTAATAATAAACTCATCATAACGATTATAATATTGATACGCCATTAATTAAGTTTTAGTTTTGAAACATATGCCAAAGGTTTATCAAAATTATTCCAAGTAGTTTTATCAGTATTTGCTAACACTCTACCTAATCCTGTTATTACACTAGTTTGACTTACTGTTGGTGATGTAGTTTTTTCAAAAGTAAATAATCTATCTTTGGATGCAAATGGAGTATAATTTACATATTTTTTTAATTTATCTTTTTCAAGATTATCTAAAAATGCAGTTGTTATTGAGTTCTCTTTGGTAAATTTAGGTTTTGCGGTTCCTAACCAATAAGCATCAAATTGTTCACTAACATCAGTACTTCCGCCGCTATCAAGAATATCTTTACTCTTAATAATACCACCAATTATCTCATTTTTAAAGGTTTGATATCTTTTATCATCTAATATTTCAGGAGATAAAATCATATACATTCTTTTAAACGAAAGAAATTGAAAATCATCATCTTTATTAAAAGCATTAAATACTATTGGTTTTAAATCTTTTTGTGTCGTTTTTTCACTATTAACTCCATACAAAGCAATTCCATCATATGAATTAGAATCATATGTAAATTTATTTGATTTTACTATTATATCATAAAATGAACTAATGTTATAACCAATTGTTCTAATATCATCCTGTATTTCAAGAAATGTATTTGTGGTATTAGAAGAAGGATAAACATTGGTTGTACCACTAATGTTATAAATCACAACATTACCATTTTTTTCTTGTAATCCGTCAGTACCTGTAGGTCCGACTACGCCACTTTGACATAAAGGTATCACATTAGCCCTTGTTAAATATTGAATATATTTTTGTTGTTGTGTAACAATATCTTGATTTAATTGAGTTATTGCATTTTGATATGAACTTTTTCTATTCGTAACAGCATTCTTCATATTCATTTTTAAAGCTCTAATTACTTTAGGATTAAAGTTTTTTTGTTGTCCTGACATAAAATTAATAAACCTATCTTGTGTTAATTTATTATCACTTTCTATATCCGCAAGATAATCAGTAAACACACCATCCACTATTTGTTGAATACTATCAGGTTTACCTATAATTAAAACTTCTTTACCCGCACTTGTATCTACCAAGAAAGTTCCTGTTATATAATTTCTACTTGAAGTCCAATTTTGTAACATAGCATTATTATATTGTTTAACACATTCTCTACTTTTGTTAACAAAAGTTTGAAAATAAGTTTGTGTTTCAGTAACAAAACTATTCATAAATTTCTTATAACTAATTGTTCCTGTTGTTCCTGAAGTAGATAAAATATCTCCAATAGTCGCTTCGTTTGACTGTGGATTATTATCTTGTGTTTGATTAAGTGTTGGTCCTGGTGGTTGAGGTCCTGCATTAATCCAAGCTTTATCAATTACTTTATAACTTAAATCAGTAACATCCGCCCTATCATCATACATTTCAGTATTAGCATAATAGTTAAATGTTAATGCGTTTTGTAATTTATCTACAGATTCTTTTAATCCACTACCTCCAACAAAATTAAAACTCATTGTAACATTGGCAATCATTGGTTGAATACCAATACCTTCAGGGTTAATATCTAACTCTTCATATGCTAATTGCAAACCTGTTGGAATAATTTTTGTATTATAAAAATCACCAATTCTTAATACTAATACTGGTGGCGCTCCAAACGCAGTGTTAGTTGCATTATTATACTGAAGTTCATTTGTTTGTCCAACTGTCTTAATTGTAGGTATTGTATCACCAGGTCTCATACATTGTTGAAGAAATGTTAATCTAGTATTTAATCCTTCTGGTGTCATTGAATGAAATCCAGGTTGAAAAAACTTTAATTTTTCTTTCAAATTATCATATACCATTGGAGAATCTTCTTTAATACTTTCAAAGTAATTACATTCAGAAAGTAAAGACCTCAATACTCTTTTAGTTATATTATCTCTTTCTACATATTTTTGCTCAACTTGTTGTACTGTTGTTGTTACCGGTGTCAATACTCCATGTATAACATTTGTTGTTTGTTGTTGTACAGGTTGAGCATTTGGTTGTGGTTGTGTTTGATTGAGTTTTGAATCATCTATTGTAATATATGCTCTTCTACAAGCCATCGCATTTGTTGTATAAACTTCAGTTGACGACATACTATCTCCACCTTTAGTATTTGGATTGTCTGTACATTTTACTTTAGTACCTTTTGTAAAATCTTTCGTTTGTTCATCATATTGTAATACGCTTGATTCTTCACCAAAGTTGGTACCTGATTTAATAAGTAATCTATTATTATAATATTTTGCAGTATTTATATTTGTAGCAAAGTATTGTATTGCTGCATTAATTCTTCTTGTTGCTAGTAGTTTATTATATGAACTAGTTGCAGGTGCAGAACAAGTGGCATCAATTATTATTGAAATATTTCCATCGTTATTTTTTAATGCCATTCCAATTTCCACACATAATTTTTGAATTTTTTCATAATTAGATTTGACTACTGAATTAAAAAATGATTGTGTTACCGCAGCAGTGCCTTGTTTTGTATAATTACCGCTTAAAACATTGCCACTATATGATGTGTATTCAGAAGAATAATTTAAAACATTTTCGTCTTGTTTTGGTATATCATTATCAAAATAAAATGCTAAATTATTAAAATCACTAAATTGGATTTTTGTATTATTTGGTGCAATTGGTTGAATACCTGATGTGGATTTTGCCCCACTAGTAAGTGTTTCAACTGTATATGTTAATTGTTCTTTTGTCATTTCCTTAGATGATATCATTTGTTGAAGTTCATACAAATCATTAGGATTTATGGTGACATATTTTTTGGCTAATTCATATAAATCATATGTTCTACATCCGGCAAAAAATGAATCAATGATACTATCAATTCTTGTTTTGTTTGTTTCATTTTTTAAAACTTTATCAACGAGAACATTCAAAACAGAAGGATGGTCAACAACTATTTTCCAAGTAAGACTACCTGTTCTACTTGTATTATTGTAAGTATATATTGGTTCAGGTCTTCCAATAAAATCAGTATTTTTCCAATTGGCACTAACCGATTCTGAAAATGTTAAACCATATGGTGGAAACCACATTACTCTACCACCATTAGGTCCTCTTTCACAAACAGCTAAATCTGAAACAGAATATCCAGGTGTATTAGATGTTCTCCAAGCAAGATTCTCCAATGAAAACATATATTTTTTAGCATAAGCAGTGCTATTTGTTCCGATAAGATTCGTTGAATCTTGTCCACCTTCTTGTTTGTTTGGATAGATATTTAAGTTCCAAGTTTTATCCATAACAGAATATGCAAACTTTCTACCTTCAGTTGTCATACCATTTCTTTTTTGAAGGTCATTGTATTGTAAATAAGGAACGTCTTTGGTAAACACACGACAGTACTCAGTACCCACTTCTTGTCCAATGGAACCAATATACTTCAACACTCTAGAACCCTTTGTAATCTCTCTATAACCATCATTGAAGACCTTACTAACTTGGTCTATAGCATTACCAACATGTTGTAATCTTCTTCCCCCTGCAGGTTGGCTATTAATTAATCTTTGTGTGTCATCAAGGATTGAACCTTCAGTATATGTTTGATTTGTTGATTCAGTCTTATCATATGATGATGGTCTAAAATCTGAATCTTGTCTAATAATTTCTCCACCAATACCAACATACTTTCCAGCATTACCTTTATATTTTGGGGATACCCATGTAAAGCCACCTTCGATTCCTCCACCATTACCATATGTAGGTCCGTTAGCACCAAGTTTACTTTCTTTATCAGGACCTTCATATAGTGCCGCAAGCTCACTAGGACCATAAACAGGTGATTGAACTTCTTGTCCGAATTGATTTACAGGTACATCACCTCCTGGTGAAAATACTCTTGATGGGTCTGATGTTCTTGACCCTACATAAAAATTACTATTATTAGTTGTAGAACCAACTAAGGCACCACCAACTCTATCAAATAAAGTTCTTTGATAATCTGGCTTAAATTTATTGTAATCAATGTTTCCAAATAATCTAGATTTTTGACCACCACCTGTATTGTTTAAGAATAGTTGTGAACCCGTTTTATCACCTCCTAATAATCTACTAAATCCTTTACCTATAGATGTTTTAAGAAATGCAGAACTTAATTGTTGAATTGTTGTTGGTTGTCCAGAATTGATACTTGCATCAAAATAAGAACCAGGTATTGTTGATGTTGGTATGGTACTACCGGCTAGTCTTAATGCAAAGTCTGTTGCGGCAAGTATTGGATTGGATGGTGCAGTAATGGTATAGTTAGGTTCAATTAACGGAACCCTACCTGTTACTAAATTCAATACATCTGTACCACTTCTTACATTAAATGCATTAGCTCTTCCAACTGTTTGTTGATATATTCCTGTTGCAATTCTTTCTTCAAATCCTTTTCTTAATCTTGATGCTCCTAAACGAGCAAGATATGAATCAGAACTTAAAGATCCATTACTTCCTTGTGGGTCAGGACTTAATAATATTGAAACTGGTCCATAAGATGAAGGGTTATAGTTTGGGTATGGTTGGTTGTTATAATATCTTGAACTACCATTAGCATCAATTGTTTCTAATGATTGTACAAATTGTGCACTATCATATAATTGTTCACCACCATTACCAAAAGCATTAATTTTTCTCCAATTTTTAGATTCGGGTTCTGCCTCACTTAAAATGTTTGCATCTTGAAATCCATATTCTCCTTCATTTGATTTAGAATTAGTATTACCTACGAGATCTGGAACTTGAGAATATCCACCTTCATTACCCCACCTATTAAGTGGATACAATTTATTTGCAAAGGATGGTTCGTCAATTAATTGGTCAGGACTATCAATTACTGAAGTGTCGGATTGAATGTATTCGTAGTTAGTTGGTGGCGTAGCTCTATTAGGAGACTTGGCATAAGGTGTCAAGTTTCTTGTAATAAGTTTCTTTCTAAAAACTTCGGAATTAACTAAATCTAATGGACTCCCCATTTAATGTTTTATTATAAATAGGTTAATAGGTATTTTTCTGATAATGAATTACTTTGTCTTTTCATTTTTCACGGTTTCCCAACCTTTATAAACGGCTTGCTGAAATTCTTTTGTGTTAACATACGCTTGGAGAGATTTTGTATCAATGTTTGGTGGAGCATCAATTTTAAACGTAACGGTTCCTGTATGACTATATTCAATATTTTGGTCTACAGCAGATGTTAATGTTTGATTTGGATTGGCATATCTATTTAATCCTTCTGTCCCATATAAACTAACCTCAACTGATTTTGCATTTGCAGTTTTTGCCGCATTTTTTGTTGCAGTAGTAACCCCTGATTTAGTTTTTTCTGATTTACCTTTAACAAGATCTTTTACTCCATTCCAAGCAGATGTGGCTAACTTACCAGTTATTGCATCATGATATCCTAAATTTTTACTATCTATTTCTTTACCGACTTGACTAGCCGTGCTTTGAAGCACCATCTTAAATGATTCACTCTGGTCTTTAAATTTGTCTCCAAGTTCTTGAAATACTTGAGCCGGTGTTTTATTTTTATCACCTAATCCATTTACAGCCTTTGTAATTGCATCTATTACTTTATCTGCTGGTTGTCTAATAATTTCAGTTTTTGCTGCAGCATTACTTAATGCACCAATTGGTACAGTAATTGATCTTCTTATAGACTCCATATTGTCTTTAACAAATGAAGTTGATACTAAACCTCTAACTACAGCATCTTTAATTGCTCCAACATCATTTTTAATAATATCGCTAGTTTTCATTCCTGCCCTTGCAATATCCTCCATTGATTTTGGAGCCTCTTTTTGTTCTTTAATTAAATTATCAAATTCTTGTTGTGTTACATCACTTAATTTTTTAGTTGCATCTACTCCAGATGCATCTCTTATTTTAACAACATATTCACCTGACGCATTCATTTCAGACAAATTAGATAAAAATTGTTTATCTGAATCATCTTTAAATTTAAGACTTGGGCTAATTTGTGATAATCTTTTATCAAGTTCGGCAGCCGCTAACCCCATTTTACTTAATTCAGCAGCACTAACTCCTGTTTGTTTTTGCATTTCTTTTAAGGTAAGAATACCTTGAGGATTAATTTTAAATGTTTTTGATTTCTCATCAAAATATGTAAACTGTTGTGCCGCTTTAGCTAAACTATCTTGTAAAGCCCCTGGATCATTAATTGACGCATTCATTAACGCAAATGGATCTGCAAGAGCCCCTACCGATACACCAAGTCTTTGAAATGCCGATGCTGTTTTAATTGCATCTTCAGGATCCATCATTTTATCCGCAAAGTCAAGAGCAACACTCATGTCAACTCTAAGCATTGAAGCTCTTGCAGCCATTTTAGTTAGTCCTTGAACACCTCCCTCAAAATTAAATTTATTAAGAGCTGAAGCATTTTGAACAACTTTCTCCATCACTTCTTTGGTATTTAACCCTAAATCACTTACAGTTCTAACTGATTTTTCTAATTCTCCACCAACAACTCCAAATTGAATACCTACATCTGTAAACTTGGTAACAATTGATCCAATATTTTCACCAATAACTTGACTTGTTGCATATAATTTAGCAACACTATCACTAGACGCTAATGTTTGTTTTTGAGTTGCTTTAGCAATATCAACCATTGCCTGAGTAGTTGTTTGAAAGTCAGCACCAAGTCTTTTCATTCTTGGAGCCGCATCACTAACTGCAGTCATCATTTCACCAACCCTTGCCCTTGAACCAGCAAAAGCCAATGTCATTTCATTAGCTGCTTGAGCCATTTGCTGTGCAGCACCAATAAATGTATCAGTACTAACTTTAGCTTCCTCAGTTATTCTTTTATTATATTCGTCAGTTGTTTCTTTATCAGCCATTAAAATGTTTTCTTATAAATAGAAGAAGGACTAATTTTTTAGTCCTTCTTGTTATCTTCAACCCATTTGTCTAATAGATATTTCCTTACAAATATGGGCATTCGTTCAAAATCTTGCCATGTAATCTTGAGTAGCGTATTTAAATAAAAAAACTCATCAAGTTGTCCTTTTCTATAATCAGAAGAAAGGACGAAAAAATTCTACCCCAAAACCGACGTTAACTGTCAGTCTATCTCCTGATGGGGTTGTTACTACTCTATTCATATCTAATCTTGGTTCGTTTTCATCCATAAAGTTTCTGATGAATTTTGAATCCATAATTGGCATTTGTTCAATAAATTTAGCGATATCTCCTTTGTTTGTATTTCCATCAACATCAACAATTTGTTTTTCAAGTCTCCAAGTTATTTTAGGTACTGTTCTTCCTTGTGGATATGATTCACTCATTTTATTTATATCCATAATTTCACCGTAAGTCATTGGTCTTAACTTAACAACACTATTTGATTTTGGAAGTGTTACAAGAAATGTTCCATCTTCTAGTGGTTCTTGACCTTTAACAATATTAAGTTCATCTAAAACAACTGTTGTTTGAAATAATTTTTTTGTTGTTGGATCCGTTACATTAACAGTTAATTCAGGACCAAAAGAAGTATTTCTTAAAAATATAAGAATTGCTTCAACATCCCCTTCTAATAAATCTTCAACTCTAATATCTGGTTCATATAACTTACTCTTAATTAAATTGGTAGTTATATCATCTCCTCCTGCCATTAAAATATTTTCATCAGATGCGGTTAAATAACCAATCTTAACTGATTTTTTTTTATTTTTGTAAAAAATTCCTTGTGATGGCAATGGAACCACATCGTGAGGAAGTGTGAAATTCTGTTGTGCGTAATTTTGTGTTTGATTGTCCATATAAAAAAATAACCGTAAAGTTTATGTCTTTACGGTTAAATATAGTTGAAATTTGTTTCTTATAAAGATTAAAAAACTAGTAAACTAAAACACAACGATCCATACGAAGTGAAGCGGTAATATCAGCCAAAGCATCTGTTGAATATCCAAGAGCACCAAAATCCACACTTGTTAAGAAAGTTCCGTAAAGAATCCACTTTTCAACAACTACTCCTGTTGGGTCTAACATCTCCAAATCAATATCCTTCTTATAACCTGCAGCATATCCCATACGACCTGTTACAGACTCAGCGTGTAAACGAACCCACTCCATAAGAGCTTGAGCCGCTGAAGGTCCAATTGGGTCTCTAAATTTAACTGAAATTTCATCCCAATTAAATCTACCTGCAACAAATGTTGATGTATTCAAAAATTGTATTTCTGTTGAAGCAATTTTGATAGATGGTCTTTTCGCACTTTCCACGAACCACTCATTTATTCCTAAGCTTGAAGGAAACCTCAAGATGAATCGGTTCTGACGTTTCGGTTCGTAAGGAATCGGCATTTTCATTAGTAAATCAGCCATGTTATTTAAATTTTGTTTTTTTTTATTTTATATCTTATAAATATAGTCTTCTTAAAAATATTTCTATTTACTTTTTTTTAAAAAATAATATTCATTATATATATTCTTATTTATATTCTTGCTTGTTCCTCCAGCAGTAGAATAGGTTTTCACTATATTATCTGGTTTACCTTTAAAATGCTTACTTATTGTTTCAACATTTTTTAAATCATCATCTGAAAATCCTATTTTAGGTTGCGTTGGTATAAAATTATTACTAATATCTTTTTTCAGAAATGCTTTTTTATTAAGAAATGCTGCAAGACCTTTAACATAATTCACAAATTCGTCCATTGCCATAACTTTTAATTCCTCAGGACTAGCGGCACCATTATTAGTTCCAAAAGATACAGGATGATATTTGTTAAGATCTAAATATGACCTAATTAAATCATCATCAGACATGTCTTCTTCATCCGAAAATGTTCTATACTTTCTAAGATTTTTAACTAATTGGTTTTTATCTATACCACCAAAACCATTTATAATATAATTATAAACTGCTTGTTTTAGGGTATTTGGATTATGACCTCTAGCTGTGATGATAGAAAAAATAGACCCATTATCTATCGCCTCTTTAAAATCATCAAACGCAGGACCTTTTTTAGCAGTCATTGCATCTATTAAAAAATCTTTATCACCTTTAGTTTTAAAATTCCTAAATGCATCATCAGCATATCCAATAATTTTTTCACCTTTATAGTTTACAGGTTTTTTTCCTATGTCGTGTCTATATTCCGCAAAATCATCAGTACTCATTCCAACCTCATCACCATCTTCAGTCTTTAAGATAATTTTAGTTGGCATATGAACAATATTATCATCCCAATCAAATGCATAATATTTCATATCCGGTGTATGTTCTGACTTGAATCCTTCTATTATTCTTTTCATATTGGCAAATAAAGGGGAAGATTAACTTCCCCCGTATATATTTTAAATATTCTCAAACGAAGCACCTGTTGGAGTTATGAAGAATTCAATATCTATGAACTCTAAAGCCTTCGTTGGTTTAAGGTATATTTTACCTACTAATCTATTTGCATCTAAGTCTTCAGGTGTTGAAGAAACTGTTACACGGAAATCGTATAAACCTCTATCTCTTCTAATTGAATCTAAGATTGGATTAACACTATCTAAGAATTGTTGTCTTACGATTTGGTCGTTTTGTTCAAACAATAATCTAACAGCGACAGCAGATATTAACTTACGAGCTTGTAATAATAATCTTCTTACATTTAATCTATTCAAAGCTGAATCAGCAACTTGTAATGTTTTATTACCCCAAATTACAGTACCAACATCAGAGAAAGTAGCGATAGGGTTAATTCTACCTTGATACAATGTATCTCTATTTTCTTGTGTTAATTTTTGTCTAGCTTTAATTGAATTTACAAGACCTCTTGTGTAACCCGCTGATGCGAACCAAGGGAATGCAATATTATCTGTTAGAGCTAAGTTTCTACAAACTTCACCTGTAGCTGGTAAATAAATTTGTGTATTATTTACAGTATCTCTTGTTAAAATCCAAGGATAATAAGTTGCAGTATAGTTAGAATCAATTCCTGTATTATTTAAGTTATCAACAGCCTCTTGTGAGTAGATAACATCATACTGATTTGAAGCATCTGGAACAAACATATTATAGTCAGGAGTTGTTACAATATAAACTGAGTCAGCTCTTGAATATTGAATCATATCAATAGCTTCTTCACATAAGTTAGAGTTATTAACGTAATCAATACTTGCAGTTGCAAAAATATTTATGTTTGTAGATTCAGGATTTGCGAAACTAAGAATACCAAGTAAGTAAGCATAGTAGTCAGTATTTCCAAAGTCTTGAGTATTATTTTGTACAACAATTCTTTTGAATAAACCATCTCCTGTTGCGTTTGGATATCTTGAAGAAGGATAAGCACCAGCTAAATAACCACTTGATCCTAATTGGAAATTATCCGTATTTGTTCTGTGTTCTCTGTATATATCCCATCCATCAAATCCACCCGCAAAACATACTGTGTATTTTCTAGCATAAATAAAGTAATAAGGATTTTCTTGAGACTCAGGGTCAAATCTAAAATCTGCTGTACCACATTCAAAAGCTGTTTGACCACTTGTTTGATAAGTATTTGCAATTGTTACAACCGTTGCCCCAGAATCCATATGGAAACCTTTACTTTGAATATTCCAAGGTTCTGCTGCTTGAGTTGGGTTTGAAATCCAATTAGCTGGTGTTTGTTTTCCTTTATAAGTTAAGAATGACTCATCAACACCATATTGAGTTGAGAAACCTAAATAAGATCTTCTAACAATATCTCCCGCAGATTCTGTTGTGTTTGCAGAACCACCAAATGGAGGATCAGTAATTGTTTCACCTGGATAAAAATATTTTGTTTTATATTGAATATATGGTGATGGATACTCAGAAACATTATCATATTCTCTTTGAATATATCCACGGAATCCACAAGGAATTGCATCTATAGGTGCTCCGTCAGCTAATTCAACCATAATATATTTTGAAATCAACGCATATTCACCATTTGAAGTACCAATTTTAACACCAATAAAGTTGTTAGAACCTGGATCCATATTACAATTGGTGAATTTTTCAATTACAACAGGAGCTGAATCAGTATCGTAGAAGTTTCTAACTAATACATCAAATGACATATTATTAAATGAAAGATTAGCAATTGAAACTTTAACTTCCATATTTGCAGAATCACCATCAGAAATTGATATAAACTTAAATAAATTATAAACTTTATTACCTCTTAATTCTGAAACCAAAAATGGTGTTTCAGGTGATTGGTATTTTTCCAAATTATAAGCAATCGATGTATTATTTTCACTTCTAGCATCTGGAAGACTAATTAAAAAACAATTCAATCCTTTAATGTAACCTTTTTGATAAGCAATATTTAATGATGATTGATAAGATTCTTCAACAAATACAGGTACTGAATATCTTGATTTACCAAAATTATCTTCACCAAATACTTTTGTAATATATTTTGAAGAAGAAGCTAATAATGAAGTTTCAAATTGGAATGTTGTATTATCTTTAGTTGCCCCTGATAATAAAAATGTTCCATAAGGATTTGTACTTACACCAGAATATGAACCATCACAAACCATAGTTAATCCCGTTGTTTCATATTTAGGTCCATGATTTTCAGAATCAGCGTTGTTAGTATATTCTGAAATACCTCTTGAACGTAAAGTAGCAACAACCATATTATTATATTCACTATATGCAGTTCCTGAGAAAGTATATATTGTACCTGATATTGATCCTGAATATGAATCATTAGATCCTGATACTATAGAACTAACAATATAATCAAAAGAATAACCTGAATAGTTATCACCACGTGGTTCAGTAAGAATATTATCAAAATTTGCATAATACCAAGGGTCATTTGAACCTGAACTTAAATCATTATATTCAATATCACCACTTCCTGGTACACCATAAACATTTTTTACATTTGGATATGCATTTACCAATGAATACCAATCCTCAGCAGGTATTGACCCATAAATTACACAAGTATTACCTGAAGCACCTGAAGTATCAGCAATATTACTAATGTAATTATTAAAATCAGTCTCTAAAGTTGAAACACTACCATCACTTAATCTATATTGATTAGTGTAACTATCTTGGATTGTAGCAGGTAAAGTTGAAGTATTTAATGTAACCGTATTTGCAGAATTACTACCTGTAAAAGTAGCGGTAAATACAGTTCCCGCAGAAGCTTCAGTAAACCCAATTGTTAAAGGGTCAACATTCGCAGATACGGTGATTGTCCAAGAAGGACCCGCATCGTATCCCGATAACCCTAATACTCTTGTTACAAAAAGTTGGTTTGATTGTTGCAAATATGATTTAGCAATATAAGCCGCCTCATATTTTGGAATTTGTGTATTTACAAATTTAACAGGTTCCGTTCCACCAAAATAGGCTTGAAACTCATCATAGTTAGTTATGAAAATTGGTTCAAAAGCTGGACCTTTAATTGTTTCTCCAACTATACCCAACGTCGTTACACCGACACTCTGAGCTACGAATGATAAATCCGTTTCGGATGTATATACTCCAGGTGATACGAATACTTTTTTGTTTGCTTGTGCTGTTGCCATTATTAATTAATTCTATTGCAGATTTATTTTAATGATAAATATTAGGAAGGCTGTGAAAAAACTTGACTTTTAGATATGTATTTGTAAACGGTATGAAATTATTCTACCTTTTTTCATACTATGAAAACAAAGAAGGAAATAAAGAACATAAAGATATCACCTGAATCACATAATATATTGAAAATATACTGTGATAAAAGAGGAATTAAAATTTATAAATTTCTTGAGAACTTAATTATAGAAAAGTGTAAAGAGAAGAAAGATATTTATGGTGAAGGTTAAATAAGTTTGTTCTCAAACTGAATTACTGACTGTAAAGTATTGTCTATTTTTGTAACTTCTATCCTTAAAGTATCATTAGTTGTTATTTGTATAAGATTAACATCACTACCATAATAATCATTATTGATATACACATCATAACTTTCAACATTATCTGTATCAATCAAGCTCATATTTGCGGTAAACTCAATAACATCAACTAGTGTGGTAACACCAGAAACAAAAAGAAAATTAAAATCAAATTCATCAGGATTTTTTGGAAACTTATTTCTTTTTTTATTTGGAACTCTTGTATCAACTTCAAATAATTGTGTAACTCTTTGAATTGCTGGTTTAACTTGAAATTCTTCTTCATCAATCAAATAACCTAACATTGTAAAATCATAAGATTGGACATAATATTTTCTTGATTCGGTTCCCATTTGAGATTCATCTGAAACATTATTCATAATGATTGGAACATATTGTCCTTTAATGAATGTATATGCCTGTCTTGATGAAAACTTTTGCATCACAATTTTATTAAGTTGATTCAATTCTCTCATTCTATTACAAACAATCTTAACACTATAATTGATATCAACGGGGACGGGTTGAGGGATAGTGTAGATATCCATACCTTGTTCATTACCGTTCCAAGTTGGAACTGAGGCATAATAAAATTGTTTTCTATTTGGTATTGTATATTGAAGTGATGGATTTGTACCATATTTAACTTCGGGGCTTCTAACAACTGTAATAAATGGCGGTTCAGGATTATTATCCATATCAACAAATTGTGCTGTTTCAACATACTGTGACCAGTTTTGTGTTGTAATTAAAATATCCAACATCGGAACAATTTTTCCTGCAGTTACAACTTGTAAATCCCCTTTAACAAAATCTAACATACCTCTATCCAAATCAGCATGCAAAACTGACTTAGGTAAATAAGTACCATCTTTGTTGATGTATTCCAATAATTGCTCTCTACGAGAATATAATGTTTTTTTTGGAACTAATGGTAATGTTTTTTTTATTTGTTTTGGAAATGGCATCTTATTTCTTTACTATAAATATTTTATTATCGGAATTAACCATATCAACTTCTTTTGCATGATATATCGGTGTTTTGTCGTTCTTATAAACAAATGAATCGTATTTGTATGGATTATATGTTATCACATGTTCTCCGTTCGGTCTTGGAATATCATAACAAGGATATTCACAATAATCTAATAACCTTCCAATAACAAATGCATGAACATTCTTACTTTTATCCGATCTAACTTTTAATTTACCACCTTGTCTAACTCTAAATTCAACATCTTCAAGTTTAACATAATCTGCATGCATAATAACTTTACTATCATATGTAACTGAAAAAGTATGTTTGTGTAAATTATAATACACCATAACTTTCTTACCAATAAATAATGAATCAAATTGTGATTCTGTTATAATAACTTTCATTATATTCCTCTAAATTCGTTAGTACTGGCCCATGTAGCCGTTATTGTGCGATAGAATGGTTTAACACCACCATAGGTATGTTTATTATCGGAAACAACAAGACCGTCATCAATTACGGTATAGTATCTAACTCTACTTTCAGTTTCATAATATCCAATATAATCTCCCATAAAAATATTCACACTAAGGTCATCCAAAGTTTTTTGATAAATGGAAAATTTCATATTACCTGGTTCATCTTGTTTAACTTTTGAGTTACCCAATAATTTGTTTGTTGGAGCCATTATTTGAACAAGACCCTTTAATTCAACAGGTGCCAAAAATTGAATCCCATCTTCAAGAACTTCACCATAGACATCATCTGTTTTTGTTTTATACCTATCAATACGATAAAGAATAACTGTGAAATTCATATCACCGAGAAGCCATTCTTCTCCCATACCAATATCAAGTGAGAGATCTTCCCCACCAAAGAATTTTCCTAAACGAGTTATAGGTACTAAATTTTCCATATTGATAAATAGTCAAAAGATAACTATATTTAATACAAACATTTTTTAATAGATGGAAATAAGTTTAGAATCAAGAGCAATGTCCTTATTGGAAACATATGAGGGTGCAAATAACTATTTGCTTGAGATAAAAAGAAAATCCCAAATTAATAAAAAATTCTACCCAACAAGAAGTCAATCCGAATATATTATTGCCAATTATAATAAGACACCCAAGGTTGCCAAAAAGTGGGTTATACTTGACGCTTACTTCGCACAAAAACTTGCTGATGATAAATTATTAACTGTAGTTCCTGAAAAGATATGGGTTGAAAAGTTATTGGTTGAAAAGGAAACATCGTTTCATATTTGGGGTAAGATAACTGAAAAACAAGAACTCCATGATTTTTGGTTACCGAAAGCGGCAATTATAAAAGATAATACCGTTAAAAATGTTGTAATTAATTATGAAAAATATTCTCACCGTCCACCATTATCTCACCAAAAAGAGGCAATCCAAAAATTGGTTGAAAATAAAAAGTTTATACTTGCCGACGATATGGGTCTTGGAAAAACTACTTCAACTATTATTGCTGCTATAGAATCCAACTCAAAAAAAGTTTTAATTATTTGTCCGGCAACACTTAAAATTAACTGGAAACGAGAAATTGAAAACTACTCCGATAAATCTGTCTACATTGCTGAAGGAAAGAATTTTAGTTCAGATGCTGACTATGTTATCATAAATTACGACATTATAAAAAATTTCCATGAAATTAAGAAAAAAGATGACTCGAAAATTCTTAACTCCAATTTTGATTTGGTTATCGTTGACGAAGCACACTATATCAAAAATGGTTCCGCCCAAAGAACAAAACTAATAAATGACCTTGTAAAAAAAGTTGATAGACTTTGGTTATTATCAGGAACTCCAATGACCTCAAGACCAATGGATTATTTTAATCTATTAAGTTTAGTTGATTCACCCGTAGCCAAAAACTGGTTAGCTTACGCAGTAAGATATTGTAGTGGGTATCAATTTAATGCTGGTGGTAAAAAGATATGGAATGTAACAGGTGCTAGTAATCTTGAAGAATTAAGAGACCGAACATCAGGAACAATATTAAGAAGATTGAAAGAAGATGTTCTTGAGCTTCCTGATAAAATTATAACTCCAGTATATTTGAGATTAAAATCAAAAAATTATGAGGAAGTTATGGGAGAATACTATGATTGGTATGATAAAAATCCTAATGAATCCAAATCATTAACAGTTCAGTTTACCAAACTAACCAAGATAAGACAAATTATTGCTGATGAAAAAATTTCACAGACAATTGAATTGGCAGAAAATATTATAGAGCAAGGTAAAAAAGTTATTATATTTTGTAATTTTACTGACTCACTTAATAAAATCGCAGAACATTTTGGAAAAATTGCAGTTAAACTTGATGGGTCTATGTCTAAACCAAACAGACAACATAGCGTAGATGAGTTCCAAGATAATGAAAAGGTAAAAGTATTTGTTGGAAACATTAAAGCCGCAGGAGTCGGTATCACCTTAACCGCTGCTGAAGCAGTTATCATGAATGACTTATCATTTGTACCTTCAGACCATGCCCAAGCAGAAGACAGAGCTTATAGATACGGGCAGAAAAACAACGTCTTAGTATATTATCCCATCTTTGAAAATACTATTGAAGGAATTATCTACGACATATTAAACAATAAAAAACAAGTGATTGCCACTGTGATGGGGGACAATCAAGACAGCGGTGATGTTGCTGAAGAAATCTTAAAGAGAATTAATGAAATGCGTCGTTAAACAAAAACTGGATTATTTATATGAAATGAATAGTCCAAAAATATGAAAAAAATAGAAGAAAAAATTATACAACTTGAAACACAAATACTTGAGACCCAAATCATACAAGAAAAAGAGTTGTTATTAACCGAAATGAAAAAGATTGGGATTGAAAAACTTCCTTACTCTTACTCCGCCCTCAAAACATTTATTGATCCACAGACAATGAAATTACATTACACAAAGCATTATTTTGGCTATGTGGATAAATTAAATGACGCATTGTCTAAAAAGAAATATGGCGATTTAGAGTTAGAACAAATTATCAAAAACATAAGTCGTTATGATAAAACAATCAGAAACAATGCCGGTGGGGCCTTTAATCATGCGTTGTTTTGGAATTTTTTAACCCCAACACCAAAAAAATTAGGAGGTGAACTCTACAAAAAACTCACAAAACAATACGGGACATTTACGGCATTCAAAAAAGAATTTGATAAAGTTGCCAAAGAAAGATTTGGTTCTGGGTGGGTTTGGTTGGTATTAACTGCAAAGAACACATTCAAGATTATGTCTACACCAAATCAGGATAATCCGTTAATGAATGTTATTGAAGGTGGCGGATTCCCATTATTGGGATTAGATGTTTGGGAACATGCTTATTATTTGAAATATCATAACAAGAGAGATGAATATATCACAAACTTTTGGAAGGTAGTAAATTGGGATTTTGTTTCCAAGATGTATGAAATGAAAACTGAAACAAAATTAATGGAATCCGTTAATTTTGAAAAATTATTGACCGAGTCTGTTGAAGCAAAATTCTGTGAACCTAAAGAAGTTTTATTTTATAAAGAATTAATAAACAATTCTCAAATTAAGAAAATATATCAAAACGGAGTTACAGATTCATTAAAACAAGTATTCCACCAATTTTGGGTAGATGGAACAAGTAGTGAAATGGCAGGATTTTATGGTGTTGAATCAAAAGAAGGTAGGTCAATATTAAATAATCTTAATACAAACTTTAATACGTTTTGTCTTCTTGTTAAAGCAGTTAACAAAGAAATTATAAAAATTGGAAAAGAAGAAAAAATGTTTGATTTTTCTAAAAAAGAAAAAAGAACAGTATCTGAAATCACAAGATTTGTTAAAGCATTAGACCATTTCAAAAAAAATATTTTTACCAAAAATAATGAAGATTTTCTTAATATTATTAGAGTATTAAAGAAACTATGGGATAGAGGTCAAAAATCTGAAGATAATGTATTAAATAAAGTAGAAGATTATTTTGAAGGAAATGCCAAATTAATTAAAGTTGGAGGACATGGACAAAAAAATGACGCCATTAAAGGTATTGATTTGAAAATAGAAATGGATGGAAAAATCCATACCGCACAAGTAAAACCATATTCAAATACATCACTTGATGGTGATAAAGTTAAAATATATGATACTGGAAATGTTAAACCATATAATGTAGATTGGTTAATTTTTATTCAAACTAAAACAAAGAAAATTTTAATATTTAAAAATAATCCAATAAGTAATGAGAATGTTTATGTATTTAAGATAAATTCTCTATTATACGAAATAGAATAGTCAATATATTTATAGATAATATAGTTATAATTATGGCAGTTATACCAGAACCAGAAAGGTCAAAAATTTATACGAGAATCAAACATCTCTTAGGTGCACCACTTAGAAGTGTGGAGGTTGAAGATGAAATGATGGATTCTTTAATGGAATTATCTATTCAAGATTACGAAGAATATATTCTACAATGGCTAATTGATAGTCAATGGGTTAACCTTGTTAATTTGAATATGAGCGAGAAATCTGTTGCTAAAGCATTGGTAACAAGAACAATGGATTTTGAACAACAATTTTCATACTCATACTCTAAAATTGTAGGTCTTCAAACTATGGGTCCTTGGGTACTTAAAAAAGATTATTTTACTTTAAGTGCTAACACACAAAACTATGAAATTCCTGCAGGAAGAGAGGTTAATGAATTATTATGGTTTAGTGACCAAGCTTGGACGGCATTTGGATTAGGTGGAGTTTCTGGATTTGGAGCTGGTGTAGGACTTGGTGCTGAACAACCAGGATTTGCTCAAATGGGTAATCAAGGTTCTTATTATATGATGTCAGGATTTGATTATTTAATTAGAATGCAAGAAGCCAACATTCTTAATAGAATATTAGGTGGATCTTTAACTTATAGAATTACAGGATTACCTGATGGTAAAAAAAATATTTTCTTATATAATACTCCAGGTGGTAAATTTAGTTGGAGCACTTATAGCAACTACGTAGGAAAGGCTGTTTGGTATTGGTATTATGATGTCGGTCCTGATGATAGAGCAGCATGTTTAAAGGCAAATAAAGACATTATTTTATTACCTACTGATGTTCCTCTTGATGAATTATCGTGGGAAGATTTGAATGTCCCTGCTAAACAATGGGTTAGAAGATGGTTTACGGCATACGTGAAAGAAACTTTGGCGAGAGTGAGAGGAAAATATAGTGGAAACTTAAAAACTCCTGATTCTGAAATAACAATGGATTACCAAAGTTTATTAACTGAAGCTAAAGATGAAAAATCAAAATTGTTGGAAGAATTAACTGGCGCTGAAGGTTGGTTAACAAGGTTAAGACCAGAAAAGGTCATGGAACGCGAAGCCCTTATTGCGGAAAATCTAAATAAACAAATGAAGTTCAGAGCAATGCCTCGTCAAATATATGTAATCTAATTTTATGGCAATAGTAAAAACAATACCCTCAAGAAGAATTATTAACGGAATGGCAATTGATACATCAGAAGTTTCAATGGTGTCTGAATTAGATTATCGTACAAATGGAGAAGAATGTATAATTGTTAGAGGTATTCCATTTTCTGTAATTATTCTTGACTCAAGAACTACTGACCATGTTGTAATTAAATCAATGACTCATCTAACAATCAAACCAGATGTTGGTAAGATTGATGAAGATTATGATGAATTAGTTATGGATAGATTCGCTTGTGTTGAATTTAGATATGTTGGAGGTAACTGGTACATACTTTCCAGTGACGGATTGAAAGGTTCTTAAAGTATTTTATCTCCTTTAAATATATTTTTCCCACCCTTCTTCAGCCAAATGATACATATAAAAAGGATTTAATCCTCTTTTTACCCAATAACTTAATTCCTGTTCGGTAATATCCAAAACATCTTTTTGTAAATCATCTTGGTCTCCATCACCTAATGGATGTCCATTAATTAATTCACATTGTGCTGTTGTAAAAATACCTCTTTGTTCTGGATCCGTAACAAGTAATCCGTTTCTAACATCATCTTGAAACACAACCATTAAAGGTTCCATTCTTTTATTAAATGTTGCTATTGCTTTTGGAACATTATAATCACCTGTTAAATTAGGATTTTTATCTAAAATATCTTTATCCAACATATAACAATTAATCTGAATCCCTGCTTCTACAATAGTAGGTTTACGAGTAGTTTCAAATAAAAATTCTGATTGATTTGTTACATTAACTTTTTTTTCTACGGCTTTCACAACGTCACCTTGTGATGCCTTTGTTCCATTATTAACATAAAATATAACATCTCCTAAATTAACATTTAACTTATTTTGTATTGCCAATTCCATATGAGCCATGCGACTCATACTATTCCCTGACTTAGTTTTTGTATTTAATCTCGCCTTATAATCTTCAATACTTAATTTAACTTTTGCTCTTTGAGCAATCTTACTTAACGCAATTTCTTTATCAAATATCTTTTGAAGATATTCATAATAATATTCCACAAATGCTTTTCCATTACCTTCCAATAACAACTTAACACCCTTATCCAAAAATTCTTCAATATACAATGGAAGTTTTTTAGATTTTATACTATTGCCAGTTAACTTTATCTTTCCTTTAGCATCCATAACGGCATAATTTTTTCTGGCAAGATTTATACATGACGGCCATACACCATCGGTATCTAACGCCATTTCGCCGCGCATGAATACATCATTATATTCTGCAACATCTGCCTCAGGTCCATAATACTCCTTACCCTCTTTAACTTTCCAATTTAATCCACGACCAACATAAACTCGGTCTTTGGCTTCATCGGGAGTAGAAAAGTTTACACCGTCAGTGTCCATTACTAACGGAACATATCCTTTTTTCATAAAGAATTTTAACATCTGCCTTAAGTATTGTCTCGCAGTACAGGTAATTTGTTCACCCATAAACATATCACCCCAAGCATAAACCTGTGGTGCGGACAATGCTCCAAACATACTGTTTATAAAAATCTTAATAGGTAACTGTTTGTTTCCATATGATGCTGATTTATCTGGATCGGTTACATAATACTTCTCTGCAAGTTCTTTATATTTGATACGAGTATTACGGAAATAACTTAACATACCTTTCATCGCGCCTGTTACATCACAATCAGGGAAAACATCATGTACAAGTTGAATAGAGGGGTATAGAGAGGAGAAATCCAGTTTAAGTACATTCTTACTATAACCAACCTTAAGTAGTCTGGAAAGACCTCCTACGAAGTCTGTCTTTGATTCTTTGGCGGGTATTGCTAATCCATGTTTATGAGAAAACGCTAACATTAGCATTTTCCAGAGGGTAGCTGTGCCCATTGTTGATACCCTTTCATATGTTGTTGGAATCATCGCAGCCAACAAGAATGAACCCTGATTAAATTCTTGGTCAACTTTTAATGTTTCATCCAAATCATCATCAAGGTACATTTCAACCAACTTATCACCAGTAATCTTCTTATATACACCAGGAAACTTTATATCCAAATCTTGATAATCTACCGCCTTCTTATATTTTCCGTTATTAATATTTAACCAATATTCTTCTCTATTTAAGAACATCTTACCAATATTCTCGTGGTCAATATAAACACGGTCAGCAGCCTCAGCGTTAATATATTTTGTAATGTATTTTAAACCCGCGGCTTTAATACTTGAGTTAATTGCTTGTGCTCTCCGAACGGCATGGATAATATCAATTACATTATAACCCCAAATTGAAGTTTGGGTAAAACTCTCAACTTCATTTGCGAGTTTTAACATACTATCCTTTCTTGTAAATGAATGTTGTGGATGTAATGACCTACAAATCTTTTTTGGGTCAAGATTTAAAATTCTACACCTTTCAAATATCCAATGCCAATCAAAGTTTGCCGAATTATATCCACCAATAATACTTGGTTTAAGTTCGTCAATAACTCTGAAGAATTCAATGATAGCATTTCTTTCTTCGGATTCATCCATACACTCAATCACTCTATGATATCCTTTATTTGTTTTAATTCCAATCATAAAGATACGTCCGTCCTTTGGGTCAAGAGCAGTAGTCTCCAAATCATAAACAAGTCTTGTGACTTCATTATAATTCTCAAATCCTTTGAATAATCTTTTTTCTTTTGAAATTAAATATTGTTCTACAGGAGGTAGAACAATTATCTTATCTTTTGTCTTTTCACCCCACGGATCACAACCACCATCTCTAAAAAATTGAATAAGTTCTCTATAACCATTTAGGGATCTAACCATGAAGGTCATACCTTTTTGTAATCTTTCATTACCATGAGTTTCTAACTTATCTATGGTAATACCATATTTTGTCATGGCAATTTTTTGGGCTTCTTTAGAATCTCCATAAAACTTTATACCACGTAAATCTCCCACCCATGCGAATGCTATAAATGAGTCCTTTCGGATTTCTTTTCCTTTACCGGGTATTTCTTTTATTTTAAAAATGGAATTTGATGCATAGTCATACTCAATTGCAACTATAAATTCTTCAGGATCATTTCCGTGAAGGAAAGATTCTATATCTTCATTAGATATCATAATATATTTTTTAGATTGACCTATTTGCTTTCACAATATGTGAAATTTGTCTTCCTCTATAAATATAAAATTTATTGTTTAATAATCAAATTAGCAACAAGCACTTTCTGAAATAAAACTATCTTGGATATTGATAAATAACTCTTCTCTGATAGGTAAAATTAAACTACCCTCATCATTCTTAATTAAAAATTGTCCCTGAAACCTACCAACAGTATTTGTATCTCTTGAGTTAAACTGATAATAAATGTAATATTCTGGTTGAGCCCCATCTTCAGCAAAAATAAGTGGAACAATATAACAAGGTGCCGAAACAATTTTCGGAATACCGTTATAAACATCCACCATTGAGAAAAAAATCTTGGATACTTCTAAGTCTTGCATTAATTGGATATAACCCGCTCGCCCATCTCGAACTATTTGCATTTTCAAAACTGGTAACGTTGCATTCTTCTTAATGTACCACTCCATATTTTCTTGTTTATTAATAAATATATTGTAAATTTGTTTTATAGAGTATAACTTTTCATACTTTATACGATATTTATAGTATATGAAACCAAGAAAAAAAGAAGAAGATAAAAAAATTAAATTTGCGATTAGTTTAGACCCTAAATTATTTAAACGAATGGAAGAAGATATTACTAATAAATCAGGGCTTATTGAAAAATTACTTAGAGAACACTATGGAAAAAAAGATTTGTAGTAAATGTAAAATTGAAAAAGATGTTTGTGAGTTTTATGTTGATAAAACAAAAATAGACGGGAAATATTCTTGTTGTAAATTATGTAAAAAATCTTATTCTAATACAAGAACTGACGAAATAAAAATATACTTAAAAAAATGGAGGCTAGATAATCCTAATTTTGGTAAAGAGTATCGTAAAAAAAACCCTAATTATGTTAAAGAATATTACCAAGATAATAAAGATATTATGTTATCAAGAGTTAAAAAACATTATCACGATAATAAAGAAAAAAATTTGGACAAATTAAGAAAACGTAGTAAAGAATATTATGAAAATAATAAAAAAAACCGTTTAGAATATAGTAAAATTTATCGTAAAAATAACCATAATAAACGCAATGAATATGTTAAAAATAGAAAGTTAACCGACCCCATTTATCGTCTATCGTCTATAGTAAGAAATAGAATAAGAACATTTCTTAAATTAAAAAACATAACAAAAAATAACCCCACATTTAATATTGTTGGTTGCCCGCCAGAATTTTTAAAAGAATATTTAGAGAAACAATTTACTGAAGGAATGACTTGGGAATTAATGGGTCAAGATATTCATATTGACCATATAATGCCTTTATCTTCCGCAAAAACTAAAGAAGAAATTTATAAACTTTGTCATTATACAAATCTTCAGCCCTTATGGGCTGAAGATAATTTGAAAAAAGGAGCTAAGATAAAATCTTAACTCTCTTTTCTTAATCCATCAGCATAAAATTCAAAACGGTCATGCTCTGTTGGTGTTAATAACAAAATACCTGGTTTAATATTACCTTTAACTGTTTCTTGATAACAATACGACATAAGAGTTTGTTCGAATGGATGTGCCCATTTTGTTTCTAAATAACATTTATAATTACCTGGTTTACTTAACACAATTGGCCAGTTAGACAGATAGATTTCACCGTCAACATATGGTAATCCTTGATGTATTTTAATGTTATTAAATTTAGTTCTTGGAGCGTTGGGGTCTAAACCTTGAACAGGTAAAGATGATTTTTCAGGAAATAATTCTACCCTAACATGTTGAGGCACATTATACCATGAAAATTGTATATCATTTGATCCATAAAATTCAGTAAAACTTAATTTTAAAAAATCAAAATTTTCATTTTTCATGATTTGTAATGATTTTGAATATAAGTTTGGAACAAATCTATTAAAACCATTTCTACACACTTCACCTTTTTTAGGATAAAACGCCATATCATCTTCAAACCAGTAACAGAAATCTAATCCTGTTTCATCAAAATGTTCTGCAACAAATACTCTACCACCAACAATTCCAATATTATCTTTTTTAATATGTTCAAATCCATATTCTTCACAAAGTTCTTTATATCTTGGAGTTGTTGATAAATCGGTTGAATTGTCTAATAAAAATTTCTTAGGTTTAAGAATAAAATCTTTATCATATTCTAACATTGATTGGATTAATGTTTGAAATTGATTTGGGCTATTAAATGTGATAACATATAGACCAACTTTATTGGTATCCAAAGTATTTTCAAGAGATATTTTACCTTCAGATTTAACTTTTAAAGTATCATTTTTTAAATCTTCAAAAAACTTATTAATTAAACCATTTGATTCAATTTCAAAATAATTAATTAAATCTGAATGTTTATAAGTCATAATGGAAAAAATACTTTCTTCAGTGCCCATATAACCTTCATCTAAAGTAGATTTTAATACACTATAATATATTCCATTAATATCTGATATTGTATGTTTTGGACCACCGAAGAATCCTCCACGAGCAACTTTATTTACTTTATCACCAGCAATTGAATTTAATTTATTATATTCAAATCCGTGAATTTCTGTTTCGGCATCATATGGAAAACATATAAAAGAAAATTTTGAAATGTATTTGGATAATTTATCTAAAACCTTATCATGCGTAAAATATCCTGGATGGACGGTATTGGATAATCCTCCGTCAATCCAAAACATATATTCAGAATCAAATTTATCCATTATCCTGGCGTCATTTAATAAGAATAGTTTAGACATTACAAGTGGATTATAATTTTCCAATCTTGCTTGGGTAGATTCTTTTAACCACCCTGATCTGTTTAACCAATCTTCTTGGGTTCTTATTTTTTGAATCTTATCAAAAAATTCATTATCTCTGAACCAAGATAATGATCTTACAATGAATTGAGTGTTTGAATCACTTCTTCTATCAAAAACAAACTTTTTAAGTTCCTCATCACCAAAAATAATAAGATTATTATCAACTTCTAAAAGTTTCTCAAATTTATCTAAATAATGTTGGTATGATCTTGACCATCCTTCAGATAATTCTCCTCTTCCAATATCCCAAATACCGGTTACTAATGTTATATTACTCATAAATTCTATTTAATTCTTCTAAAATTTTATAAAAACTTTTATTTTGTTCAAGTGTTTCATCCGATACTCCTTGTGGAGAATTACCTTTAAACCACCATATATCAAAATCTTTTCTTTCGAATAATTCTCTATGGTTTACACTCATTAAACTCATAATAACTTCTTCATGTAAAATTACTTTATCCTCACTTATAATCTTTTGAAGATAGTCTTCAAATATATTTACAACCTCATCCCACCTATCTCTATGACCTCCGAACAGTCCTCCGATAATATGAATATTTCTATCGTATTCTTTATACCATTTAGGGTCAACAGTTCCAGACCAAAAATTTCTATCATTTTCTTTACCAATAAGTAAAAATTTATCTCTTGTATCTTCAATTACATTATGTAAAAAATCATTATTAAATAAATTACTTTCATAATAACATCTCATTGGACCAACCGCAGTTAAGTATTTATTAGGGATTAAACCACAATGAGATAATCCTGCATCAATCCAATAATAATAATCATAACTCTTATCTTCTTTCCACCACCAATGAAATTTACTGTATTGTATTTCAACACATCTATCAGAGTGTTTTGCCTCATCAATATTTTTATATTGATTAATTAAATCTTTAAACTTGGTATTTGATATATCAAACACTTCAAATACTAATTTATCTGAAGATATGTTATGTTGGGTATAAAAAAAATCTTTTAAATCTTCAATTTCTCTATCTGAAGTATAACATAAAAAGTCCGCGTCACTCATTTTTAATAAGGATAATAAACTCCATTTGTAATGTCCCCCCCTACTTGGTCTTCCTCCAAATTCGGTTCCATGTAAATCACTATAAATCGATGTTATAAATTTAATTTTCATATACTTTCTGTAAATCTTTGTGAATAATTTATATTTCCCCAATCCGAAAAATGTGGTAAATGAAATGGGGCAAAATTATTTGTTGGTTTAATTTTATGTGGAATTTCTGAATAGTAAACTCTATCCATCATATCTCCGTCTTCGGCGCCCCATCCAACATATTTTTCATTGAATCCGCCTAAAGATGTTAATAAATTAGTGTCGGAAATATAAACGCCGCCTAATCCACCAGTATGGTGTCTTAATGGTCCATTTTCTTTAGCACCTGAATATGCGTAAGACCAATCAGCTTTATCAATGATAAAAGTATCATCAACAATATAATCCGAAACATTGTCATTTAATTTTGCCAAATCAAAAGTGCAAACATCTCCTTTATTTAGGGATTTAATTAATTCCAAAAGTTTTTCATAATCTTGTTCGTGAAAAAATGCGTCACAATCTATAATCATAAAAAAATCATAATCTTGTTTATCTTTTAGAATTATGTTAGTTTTTTCTGCTTTTTTATAGACACCCAAGGGGTATGATATGTGAATTGCGTCAGAGATTATTTGTTCAGGGGAAAAATCGTATAGAGATGCTTTTGCGGTAATTCCGTTTGAGTTAAGATAATTTGATAATTTTTTTAATTCTTTCCAAGAAAAATTAACATTTCTTATTCTGGTTGAATCAGGTTGACCATCATCCCAAAATTTCATATTTAAAGAGATACTATTCATTTACTAATATTTTAATTGTTTCCCAAATATTATATTTAGGATTTATGAAAAAATCTTTTTTTAATTTTTTTATGTTATCAGAGTATTGTTCGTATAGTCCTGATTCATTTTCTACTATAGATTTAACTTTATTAACCATTTCATCCATAGTCATATTATTAAGAGAGATGTAACAATTATCGGGTATCAATTCATTAATGTTGGAACATCCTAAATAAATTGGAATGGTATTTGTTAAAACAGCGTCCCAAAATTTTTCACTAATATAATTTTTTTGAATGGTATTTTCGCAAGCCACGGAAAATTTATAGTCATCAAGACCAGCGTGTTTGTTCCACACCTCTCCTTTAATATTTTCACCATTAGATTCCCAATAAGTTCCGTAAACATCAATCCTTTTATCTTTAGATAATTCAATACCTAAATTGGTTCTTTCTTCATAATTTATCTTATGAGTATTTGGATTCTGTAAATGATTGTAATGACTGGAATAATCTTTTCTAACTATGATTGAAACTGACTTGTTTTTTGAATAGTCTTTATCTTTTAATTTAGAAGACCAATCCCACTCTTCTCTATGGTCATTCTCGCCTCGACCTGCATAAAACATTGGCAATAATGTTTCAATATATTCTTCTCTATCAGGGTATTCTAATTTGTCCGATACTAATATTTTTGAACAGTAATCGTGTATACCATCTTTTGGCTGATTTGGAGACCATAAAGGTTCTTGTGAAACATAAAAAGTCCTTTCTTTTGGGGTCTCAATTTTATCCCAATCGGTTCTGCCAAAAACTATGGTAAAATCAGGGTTTTCTGTAACAAATGAATATTGATTTAAATCATCATTTGGTACAAATTGTCTTATCATTCTTGCATTTAACAAGGGTGTATTTGTCCACCAGCATTCTAATTTTATTTTAATCATAACTTATTTTATTTTAATTATATAATATCTAATGATAAACTGTTATATCTCACAAATTTATCAGGACAATATTTAAAAATATGGTCATTTTGTAATTGTCTAATATCTAAAGCATAATGTCCGTCGGCATTCCTATAACTAATATTATGTATACATGTTTTTTTTAACATACGATATCTCATCATACAAGATCCAATATCAAAAAGACCTAAATCAAATCTATGTTCACCATCACCATACAATCTAATTTTTTCCGTTAAACCTGCTTTTTGTGAAAATAAAACTAAATCAACATCAGAATCTTTTTCTTCATTATATGTTGAAATTAAATCCCAAGTAACGACATTATCGTCGTCTAAAAAATAACACCAATCATTATTATCTACAGGTATATCAGTAATAAAATAATTCCTTTGTTCATGACCCCAAATATGTGAAGTGTCTATCTTATAAAATTTAACTCTATTATCCCCTTCAAGGAAACTAACATCTTCTTCACCAATGCTATTACTACCCTTAATTAAATGCCAATTAAAATCCTCTACTTGATGTTTAATTGTTGAATATACTGCTCTTAAATTATTATACCGATAAAGTGGGGTAATAAAATGTATCATACTATATAATTTTTGAAAATTGAAAACATTTCATTATCTGAATCGGTCTTCATTTTTTTTATTGTTAAATCTAAATTAGTTAAATATTTTTGTCTAAAAAAATCGTAATTCTCTAAAACATTATTTATAGTTTCAACTATCGTATCATATGGTGACCATATAATGTGTTTGCTAATTGGGATATGTTCTTTATATGGAGAGTCTTCACTAATAACTAATATACCCGTCAATAACGCTGGTAAAACCCTTAATTCTTCTAAAGTACTATACCTGTCTGTTTGATGAATATTAACCAATACTTTATATTCATCCATAACTTTTTTTATGATATTTTTACAATATATGTTGCCAACACCATAAACATTATGGTAATAATCCATATCAACTTTTTGATGAATATTATTTCTTCTTGAAGTTGAACTATGAATTGTTAAACAATTTTTAAATCTATTATCACTGTTACTAATATCATATAGTAATGGTGGATAATATCGAAAAACATCCGAATTTTCTTTAAAATAATCGGATGTTTTTATATGATTTAGATTAGCATTTGAATACTCAAAAACTGATTGTAATTTAATTAGTTCGTCAAATTTATTTACAGTACAAGAATAACCATTATTATACTCATTTTTAATAAACGTATGTTCGTACTGAAAATCTAAATTAATGTCTTTTAATACATTATTACACCCAAAATTAACTGAATATGGAACATTATTATTTGTTAAAAATAATGTTATATCATTAAGTATGTATTGATAATATTCGTTTAGATTTCCATTGTTCCATTTTGTATCATAAAATAACTCACTATTATTAATTATTTTACTTTTAATCATAAATTTTCTTTATTATCCATAAAAAATTTTTCATAAGGATATAAATTAATGTCAGGTAATACTTTATCACATGGCATACCAAACATACCTGAAATATTACTTTTAGGATTATTACAATTGTATTTTGAACCAAAAGTAAAATTTCTATTAAAAAATGAATATTTGCCGACTCCTGGTTTTATGTGTGTATGTCTAATATCAGAAACAATATTATAAACTCCTTGTACATATAATTGATAAACGTCTTTATTTTTACTTTCTAACATTCTATATGTGATGTCTCCGTCCTCTTCACCAAATCCTAATAATCGTTCATCAAAATAACCTAATTCATCAATAAGATTTTTGTTAACTACAAAAAATGAAAATGTGCCATTTATTTTTGAGATGCCGTAATATTCTTCGGATTCAATATGAGAAGAAACAACCTCAAACATATTTTCATTGACTAAATCAATATCGTCATTTAATAATAAAACATTCTCTTTAGTTGAGTGTATTAACAATGTGTTCCACATTTTAGATAGTCCTCTTGTTTCTACAAAAAATATTGGGAATATGTTAGGATGTGATAAGCAGAGGGTAAGTATTTTTTTTCTATATTCTTCGTCAAAATTAGAATCCTTTTCACCGTTTATACATAAATAAATGTTATTTGGAACATTTAATTCTTTAATTTTGTTAATTAATTTTTCAATAAAATCATATCTTAATGAAAATGTTGTAATACCTATATCATAATTATTTTTCATATTCAAAATTTGTTTGTTTTCTATGAATTAAAAGTTTATTGTTATTATGTAATTCAAAAGGAATATTTTTTTCTTTAAACCATTCTATGGTATTAGCACTATCATGTGCGTGTAAATCTTCGATAATGTATAAACCATTTTCTTTTAAATGAGGATATAATGATTCAAAACTTTTAATATGGTGAAAATGGGTATGAAGTCCGTCATCAATGATAATATCGTAATCACTACCATATTCATTTACACATTGGGTTAAATCTTCAGTTACGCTTTGGTCACCAATGAATATTCGGACATTTTCTTTTTCATATTTTTTACAATCTTCGTTAATATCAAAACCAATAAAATCTATGTTTGAAAAAAACTCAGTCCACATTTTAATTGAAGCTCCAGGAAATCTTGGATCTGCAACTCCTATTTCTAACATCTTAATTTTTTCGTCTTTTAATGGATAAAATAATTCTTGATATGTTTCGGTATAAGAGTGATATTCAAAATGTTGAGTACCTTTATCGGTACCAAGTCTATTTGCCATTTCTGTTAGCGTCATAAATTAATAGGTTATTATTTCTTTTTTATTATTGATGTAACACTTTGGTTATAATCTGGAGTTTTAGACCATATTCTAATATCAGCAACATTATTTTTTATGTATTCTTTTTCGTCATCTAAGATATGATTGGATGCAATGTTATTAGTAAATTTAAATGATTGTAACATATCTAAAGTGGTTATTAAATCATCAGGAAAAATAGTTCCAAAATTTTCTAATCTTGATGTATGTAAATCTTCTAAAATATAAATTCCACCTTTTTTTAATCGACTGAATAATGCTCCAAATGATACTTGTTGTTGTTTCATTGTGTGTCCACCATCATCAATGATTATATCAAATTCGACATTAGTTTCTTCTAAAAATCTGTTTAATGCGTCTCTATCTTCTTGATTAACAATATATGTTTTAACTCTCTTATCGTCATACTGGGTTTTATCCTCAATGTCGATTCCATATATATTACCATCCTTAAACTTATCTGATAGATATTTAAGGCTACCGCCATAATATATTCCAATCTCTAATATGTGTTTACTATCACTCATATCATTAAAATATGGTTCGTAAACATCTATGAATCCGTGTAGATATTTATCCGTATTATATTCTTCCATTTTATTTTTTTTAACTAACGCTATTATGGTTTAATTGACCTGTAATTCTATCACACCATCCTTTTGATTCTGAGTGAGGCCAAACAACCCAGTATTGAGGTAATTCATCAGTTTGGAATTCTCTCCATACTTTACAATAATTATCAGGGTCTCTCATAAATCCTGCAATTTCGTTTTTATCGGCATCTTTTCTATATAATGTTTTCTCATCTTTACCGTGAAACGCAACAACCCAATAGTCATAATCAGTTTCAGTAACTTGGGAATACCCGATATCAATACAATGTTTGAATATCATACAGAAATTATCTTTCCATTCCTGTTCTGTTTCAAAATTGTATGGGTTTGGTGGATAATTTTTATCTAGTGTGTATTTATCAATTGCTCTTTTTTCAAACAAAAGACCTGAATATTTTTCATAATCTCTTAAAGTTCTAACTGTACCAAATCCATATGGTCCATCATGACCTTCTTGAATTTCACCATCCATTCCAAATAACTTTCTATTAGTTAAATGAGAAACTCTATTTTTTTCTCCCCACGCCTTATCATCATCCCATTGTTTTGTGCGACCTTTACGAGTATACTCATGATAAACAACTGGAATATGTGGATGGAATAAATCATAGCCCCATGTGTAAGCTCTTGCAGCGATTGAAATTTCTTCTCCGTGAAAATAGTATTCTGGATTATGTTGAACTTCTGTTGAAAATTGACCTAATGTGAAACAGAAGTGAGCTGAATAAAATCTTGCTGTAACAGGTTTTGTCATTTCTCTCCAACCTGGAATTGTTTCAGGTAAAAAGAATACAGCACCTTCAGGGATGAATCTATCGAACACCATTCTCCAAGCATCTTGTGATCGTCCTGCAGGGTCATTTTCAGGGTCGAAGGATGGTACATATCCCGTAAGTAAAGGTTTTTCATACCCATCCTTTTGTAGTCCTTTTATCATCTTGATTAGGATTTCGTCCCAATCTTTAACAAACCTCATATGAGAGTCTATTTGTAATGTATATGTTTCACCATCATAAAGTTGTTGCGTAAGATTTCTGGCCCAACAAACTCCTTTGGCATCTTGATAAGGAATGTCTAAGATTTTAAATCTTTTATCATTTCTATATTCATCTAAATTATCAAATCCATCGGTTTCATTGAATTGTCTTGCGATTGCGAATACAAGGTTTTTTGGTTTTTTTGCATTTTCCAACATATCTTTAATTGTTGGAATTAATTGTGGATCTCTATAAGAGGCGCATTGAATGAAAATTTTGCTCATAATATTATTTTTAATAAACATAAAAAAACCCCTCATAAAATGAAGGGTTTTATTTGTATATTTTTTTTCTTTTTAAGAGATGTAAAACTCAACTGTATCACTTGGTGATGCATTGTTAATACCTGAAATACTAAAATTAAGTGTGTTGGTTCCAGCGTAACAACCTTGACTTGTTTGTTGTATGAATGAATTATTTTTATAATAACCAATGGTAACTGAACTACCTCCATTTCCTGTGCTTGTTATTTCAAATGATACCGTAACACCTGACAATCCTGAATGAGTACCATAATTAGTACCACCTGACCAAGCTAATGGGTATGAACCAGTTGTTCCTGTAAATCCTACACCAGATGTTCCAACATATGGAATCTCTGTTAATATTAAGTCATTTAATGTAACACCTGTACTACCAGAGTAGAAATGAACTTTAAATGTGTTAGTTCCAAAACTTGAAGGTGTTGGAGTTGGTGTAACCGCTGGTGTTCCTGATTGAGTCGGTGTTGGCGTTTGAGTATTAGTTGTAGTAACGGTTGGTGTTTGTGTTTGTGTTACGGTATTGGTTGGAGTGTTGGTTGGAGTTTGAGTGGTAGTTGGAGTTGGAGTTGGAGTTGATCCACATAATGAAGAGTTTAATACAACTCCTGTAGAATTTAATTGGTAAACAATACTATTGTAAACATAATATCCTGCCAAATCTACACCAGGACAGAATCCTGTTGCACAACCATAAAAGAATGTGTTACTTTCGAATACTGAACTTTCACCAAATATAGTTGTAGTGGTTGAAGTACTACAAGCACTTATTGATGAAATATTATTATAACTTGTAATAAACGGATATCTTGATGGTTGAGGGTCAGTTGGTGATGGAGTTGGCGTATGTGTTGGAGTTTGACTTGGGGTATGTGTTGGAGTTACAGTATTAGTTGGTGTATTTGTGGTTGTTGGTGTCGGTGTTACTAAAATTGAACAACCTGTATCAACTTTTTGAGTAATTTGTCCAGATCCTCCTGATACTAAGTACCAAGCAATTCCATTAGAATAGTACCCATTACTAACTGCTAAACTTAATGTTGCGTCGGTATATAAGTAATCACCAACACTAAGAGTTGATCCTTGAGTTCTTGATATGTAACGGAATGTTTCTGTTGCAACACAAGCGGCATTTGGTGTATCACCAGAACCTAATAAGAAACTATAATTATACGGTGTTGGCGTTGGTGTTGCTGTTGGTGTTGCTGTTGATGTTGGTGTTGAAGTATTAGTTGAAGTGTTTGTTGGAGTTTCGTTTGGAGTTTTAGTTTGGGTATTAGTTGGAGTATTTGTTGGAGTATTTCTTGGAGTTCCAGTATTTGTTGGAGTGTTGTTTGGAGTTGGAGTAATCGTTGGTGTGTTTGTTGGAGTAATCGTTGGTGTTGGTGTTAATCCTATTGGAGGAAACGCACCCAAGTTAGTTAAAACAATACTGTTTG
>Ga0209084_1000137_pt1 | contig 69329 bp, 73 predicted proteins | sample C_130820_MF_Meta_FD_187309 | JGI IMG/M metagenome (GOLD analysis project Ga0209084, IMG submission 187309) | Freshwater microbial communities from Lake Croche, Canada to study carbon cycling - C_130820_MF_MetaG (SPAdes) (version 2) | ecosystem: Environmental > Aquatic > Freshwater > Lake...
TTTTATTAATATTTTGTTAAATTGTTCTAATTTTTTTCTAATTTTACAATTTTTTTACTTCAGTTTTTTTATTTCAACTTTTTTACTCTAATTTTTTTCTAATTTTACACAAAAATTTACTTCAATTTTTCAATCAATCTTTTTTTACCCTAATTTTTCCATAATTTTACATAGAAAACTACTTTAAAAAGAAAAGGTCGCGTTTTTTGCCTCCAAAATTTAAGCAAAATTAAATAAAAATTAGAAAAACTATATAAAAGAACAATTATATAATATATAAAATGGAAAAGAAAACAGCTTTTATTACCATCACTGACGAAGCAATTATTTCTTATTATAGAGAGAATACAAATATAGATATTGTAACTATGAACCACATTTTTATTGATATACTTAAAAATTTATCGTCTAACTTGTCTACGACTATAAATTCTACTATAAATTCTAAAATTCTCTCTATAGTTTCAGATATAGATAAAAATATATCTTTAATGAAATCAGATATATTATTAAAATTTTACGAATCAAAAAAGGAATACGTTGACGATTTAAAAATTATTTTGAACAGTAATAGTTTAACAAATAATGAAAAGGTAAATTCATTTATTGAAAAAAATATTGAAAAATGTAATGAGCTTCTTCTATCTAAAATGACTACTATGTTAAATGAAATTATTCCAAAAAATCAAGAAAGTAATTATTTACAGATTGAAAGTTGTATTAAAACATTCTTGTCTTCAATTACACAAGATACTAGTAAATTATTAGAAATTACAAGTAAAATAGACACTACAAATAATAATGATACTTTTATTAAAAATTTTATTGATAATATTGATACACATTTAACACAAATGTTTGTAACAATTCAACAGCCAATATTTAACTCAATACAATCAAGTGAAGAGAGAACAAATACAAATATTCAACAAATAAAAGAAAATTCTATTTTACAACAAAATGTTCAAGAAGCATTAAGAAATGAAATGCATGTTTTTTTAAATAGATATAAAAATAATTCACAATTTAAAGGCGATGTTGCCGAAACTGAATTACAACATATGATACTATCTATTATGCCTTCTGACGAAATAATTAGAGTTACAAGTGATACAGCAACTTGCGATATTAAAGTTAATAGAAAAGACACATCAAAACCAAATATATTGTTTGAAAGTAAAAACTACAAAAATTCAGCAAATACACAAGAAGTTAAAAAATTTGAGAGAGATTTACAAATACAAAAAATGCACGGAATATTCATTTCTCAAGAATCACCTATTACATTTAAAGATAATTTTCAGATTGATATTATTAATGGAATTATTCATGTATATATTCCAAATTGTAATTATGAAATTGAAAAAATTAAAATAGCACTAGATATTGTCGATAATCTTTCATTAAGGTTAAATGATATATCTAAAGAACAAAATGATGATTATTCAATAAATAAAGAAGTTATAGATGAAATTACCGAAGAATATAGAATTTTTGGAATACAAAAAATACAAATGCTTGAAACAATAAAATTAGTAAATAAACAATTAGTTGATAAGCTAGAAGAAATACAGCTACCAAAAATTAAAAAGTTTTTAATGAATTATGGCACTATTGAAAATGATAACGATTTTAAATGCAGTTATTGTAATACTTGGTCAGGAAAAAATAAAGCTAGTTTAGCAGCACATATAAGGAATTGTAAATTTAGACCAAAAAATATAGACACAGAATTAGCAAATATTCTAGTTACAGAAGTAGTTTCTAATGAAACAATAAATAAAATAGATTTAATTATTGAAGATATTGAACCTGTAAAAAAGTCTAAAAGTCGTGTCTCTAAAAAATAATATTATACATTTATATTAAAATAATTTAAATATTTTTATTTAAAAATATTTAAAGAACCTAGACTACATTGCCTTATCTATTGTCGTGACATTAGTAATTTTTCTAATAATTTTATCCTCTTTCTCTAAGTCATTATCACCTGAACCACCCATTGACTCAACAATCATTTTATTATATTGGTCGGAAAATCTGGAAGCCGCTTTAATACAATCTGGATGCGCTTCTTTAAATTTTGGTAATAATTGAATATTCTTTGATGCTACTCGCTTAATAGCTTTTCTTACTTTCTTTTTCTGTTCATCTTCTTTTTCCCATTTATCTTCATCTTTAATGTATAATACTTCTCTCTTTTTATCTGTACAATGAATTGGTCTCTGAGTAACATCTAATGATTTTAATTTAGAAGTGATAATGTTTGAAATACCCTCTACATATCCAATTTCTCCAACCTTTTCCAAATCACTTAATTGTAACTGAATTGAGTCTACAAAATCCATAATATTCATTGCGTCCTTACAAGTTTCATTCAAAAAGAATTGAAGGTTGAAGGTCTTATTGAGAGAATTTGTATTATGTGATTGATTATTATTATTATTATTATTTGTGCCATTTTTAAGTATTTCCATTAATTCTGTATTTTGATTAACTAACATCATAATTAAATCTTTATCTGGTAAATTTGTATTATTTAAATCTTGAATATTTTTAGGTTCTATAAAATTACAATTATTTTTATGCTTACATAATGAAGATAAATGTTTATATACTTTACCACAATTACACTCGTAAATGTTATTTTTTGGGGATTTTTGGGGATTTTTATTAGTCAAACTATTAGTATTTATGTAATTTTGATGTTTCAGTGTTAATAAATGTTTAGAGTAGTCTTTTTTATTACTCGTATAATAGTCACACATTTCACAATAAAATTTTAAGGGGATTTTTGGGGATTTTTTATTAGTCTCCATTAGTCTAAATTACTAGAAGAAAATATCTTTAATCCTTTTTCAGCAAAAATATTAAAAATTTTATCGTAACAAATTAAAAATTATTTTTTATGTATGAGACCTTAATTTTTCAATATGCAGTGGCAGCACATTTTTTTGGCAAGAAGATTCGGCTTTTTCAAAAATTGGACAAAAATAAATGTCCAATTTTAACTTTTTCAAAAAAGTCTTGGAAAAAAAATGGAAAATTCGTCTTTACATGTGTAGGGCCTCTTTTTTGGCACTTTTTCAGAAAAGTCCAGATTTTCCCTACATTATGTAGGGGTTTAAGGACCCTTCAAATATATTGTTCCTTATCTATGGTAATAACATTTGTAATTTTTTTTATAATTTTATCTTCTTTTTCCAAGTCATTATCACCAGACCCACCCATTGACTCAATAATCATTTTATTATATTGATCTGAGAATTTGGAAGACGCTTTAATACAATCTGGATGCGCTTCTTTAAATTTTGGTAATAGTCTTTGGTTCTTACCTGCTACCTTTTTAATTGCCTTTCTAATTTTCTTCTTTTGATCATCTTCTTTTTCCCATTTATTTTCATCTTTTATATATAATACTTCTCTCTTTTTATCAGTACAGTGAATGGGTCGCTGAGTAATATCTAGTGATTTTAATTTAGAAGTAATAATATTTGAAATACCCTCTACATATCCAATTTCTCCAACCTTTTCCAAATCACTTAGTTGTAATTGAATGGAGTCTACAAAATCCATGATATTCATTGCGTCTTTACATGTTTCATTCAAAAAGAATTGTAAATTGAAGGTCTTGTTGAGAGAATTTGTATTATATGATTGATTATTATTATTTGTTCCATTTTTTAGTATTTCCATTAATTCTGTATTCTGCTTGACTAGCATTATGATTAAATCTTTGTCTGCAGTAATATTTTCAGAATTTGTAACAGGTTGTTCTATACATTTTTTTTTATGTCTCCATAATCCAGCACGATCATTATATTCTTTTTCACATAAATTACAAATATATTTTTTTTCGTTTTTTTGGTTGTCATCCGTTGTCAAAACGTTGTTTTTATGTTTTTGAGTTGATAAATGTCTATCATAATCAGTTTTTTTAGACGATTTAAAGTCACATATGACACAATTAAATTTTGAAGCGTAATTTGGCGTAAAATTCGTTGTCATTTACACTATATTTTAACAACAGAAAAAACTCCTAAATCCTTTTCCGCAAAAATATAAAAAAAAAATATCGTCACAAAGTAAAAATTTTTTTTTATGTGCGAGACCATAAAAATTCAATATGCAGTGGCGAATATTTTTTCGGCCGGGAAGATTCGACTTTTTCAAAAAATGGACAAAAATAAATGTCCATTTTTAACTTTTCCAAAAAAGTCTTGGAAAAAAAAGAGAAAATTCGCCTCTACATGTGTAGGACCTCTTTTTTGGCACTTTTTCAGAAAAGTCCAGATTTTCCCTACATTATGTAGGGTTTTAAGGCCCCTTCAAATATATTGTTCCTTATCTATGGTAATAACATTTGTAATTTTTTTTATAATTTTATCTTCTTTTTCCAAGTCATTATCACCAGACCCACCCATTGACTCAATAATCATTTTATTATATTGATCTGAGAATTTGGAAGACGCTTTAATACAATCTGGATGTGCTTCTTTAAATTTTGGTAATAGTCTTTGGCTCTTACCTGCTACCTTTTTAATTGCCTTTCTAATTTTCTTCTTTTGATAATCTTCTTTTTCCCATTTATCTTCATCTTTTATATATAATACTTCTCTCTTTTTATCAGTACAATGAATGTGTCTTTGAGTAACATCTAATGATTTTAATTTAGAAGTGATAATATTTGAAATACCTTCTACATATCCAATTTCTCCAACCTTTTCCAAATCACTCAGTTGTAACTGAATTGAGTCAACAAAATCCATAATATTCATTGCATCCTTACAAGTTTCATTTAAAAAGAATTGAATGTTAAAGGTCTTGTTGAGAGAATTTGTATTATGTGATTGATTATTATTTGTACCATTTTTAAGCATTTCCATTAATTCTGTATTTTGCTTGACTAACATCATGATTAAATCTTTGTCTGCAGTAATATTTTCATCTGTAACTTTAGTATTTTTTACATGTTGTTTTATACATTTTTTTTTGTGTCTACAATAGCTTGATTGGTGTATAAATTCAATATTACAATTTTTACATGCATATTTTTTGTTAGCTTGCATTAGCCCATTTTTAGCTTTAGAATGTTTTGCTGTCAAAACATGTTGGTTCCAAAGGGTCTTTTTACAGCATTCATAGTCACACAATTCACAATAAAATTTTTGAAGCATATTTTCATTAGCTTGCATTAGCTTTATAAAGCTAAAGAAAATATGTCTAAATACTTTTTAAAAAAAAATAAAAAAATTTTATCGTCACATTCTAAAAAAAAATATTTTAGTTTGAGACGGTAATTTTTCAATATGCAGTGGCGGAAATTTTTTTGGCCGGGAAGATTCGACTTTTTCAAAAAATGGACAAAAATAAATGTCCATTTTTAACTTTTCCAAAAAAGTCTTGGAAAAAAAAGAGAAAATTCGCCTCTACATGTGTAGGACTTCTTTTTTGGCACTTTTTCAGAAAAGTCCAGATTTTCCCTACATTATGTAGGGTTTTGAAGGGCTATATATATTAAAAATTATAATTAACTTAAAAAGATTTAAATCTATTTTACTAAACTAAATATGGGTATTGATTTATATTGTATAGAACAAACTTTCAGTTGTAGTTATACTTACTGGCATAATATTCGCAATTCAGTAATAAAAGCCACATTTACTTATATTTCTATTGAAATTAATTCAGATAAAATAACAGATAATAATGAAGTTATTTATGTTAATGATTTAAAAAATATAATTGATCAAATAGAACGTCAAACAAAAGATGGAAATTATTTAGGTCACTTTGTTAAGATGTGTCACAGTATTCCAAATATTAATTGTTTAATCTATTTTGGATTAGAAGGACTAGCATCATTTTGTAATAAAAATGATTGTGAAGGTTTCTATTCAGTAGCAGATTCATATAGTATTTGCGAATTATTTAAGACAATAAAACCATATTTGGTTAAAAATATGGAAGTAATAGAAAGCAATGATAATCATATATATTGTAGTATTGAAAAACTGGAAAAAGTATTTGAAGAAAGTTTTGAGAAAAGAACAAATATTACTATTACTTAAAACTAATCTAAAAATAAAAAAATATATATATATATTTATAAAAAGTATAAATATATTTTACTATACTTTTTATAAAAGTATAAATAAATGGCATCTTATGTGTATTTATTAGTATCTACAAGTGGAAATACTTATGTAGGCGCAACAGTAGATTTAAATCGTAGGCTACGTCAGCACAATAAGGAAATCAAAGGTGGTGCCTATGCTACTGGAGCAAAAGTAGCTCAGGGTGAAATATGGACCAGAGCAGCACATGTTGCCGGATTTCCAGACTGGCCAGCTGCTCTTCAATTTGAATGGCGTTGGAAACAATTGTCTCGTAAATTATCTTTAAAAATGAACCCATTAGAGAGAAGAATGAACGCACTCAAAACCCTACTAGCTTTAGAACGTCCCACAACAAAAGCCTTAGCATATTCAGAGTGGATAGCACCACCAGAAGTTAATTTAGAGATAGAAGAAGCAAACCAAATATATAATAGATTAAATCAAAGTATAATATAGCTCTAAACTGTATAGCTCTAAACTGGGTTCAAAATAATACAATATATACCAAATAAACATGGTAAAATATGAATACAACAACAATGAATAATAATACAATAGATACATGCTTGTTCACGCTCATATGTATCTGGATAAGTGTAATCTAATGTAAAGTAATTAAATTTCTTTTCATTATCTAGACCTTCTTGCTGATATCCTCCTTTTAGATTATGATCATGATAACTTTGTTTAAAAAAATTTACTATTTTAAAATTAAAAATAGTTTGATTAATAATACCAATTGTTACAACAAATAAAAATATATTAATCCACATCATTTTATATTTTTTTGTAAAATTAAATGACAAGTAAGTTACATAAGCAAATACTAAAAATACAAAAAAATGGTCAATAATTTTTGATATACTCATTAATGCTGGTTTACTCCAATAAATATAACTTGTTATGTATAAACAAAATAATAATAGCGATAATATTTTATAATTACAAAAAAACGCAGTTATTGAACCTATTAAAATAAAAGTTGCCGAATAAATACAATACTTACTAATATGAGGTGGAATAGGATAACTATCATCTTTATATTTATTATAAAATTCTTCTATTTTGTCCATATTATATTATTATTTTATTATTTTATTATTTTCTTTTTACTTTACTTTTTAACCAATCTTTCCATCTCTCTGATTTCATCTTTTTGTGTTTGAATAATATTTTTTGCTAATTTAGCTACATCATAATTATCAGTTTTCTTCAAAATTTCCTCACTAGTGAAAATGGCCATAGAGTGATGTTCAATCATACCATTTAAATACTCTTTGTCATTAATGGCAACTTGATATCTATATAAGTATACAAATAATCCTAAACCAATAGCAAGCAATACATAAGTCTTTAAACTGAATACATGATACTGGTAATCATGAAGAGTGGTTTCTATTAATATCATAAATAAACCCATAAACGCTGATAAATATACTTTACCTAAATTATTAGTATGTAAATCCAAATTATTTATAAAAAATGGCGGCATTAAAAAATACTGTGCAATAAAACTGCCAGCAAACATAGCAATCATTCCTACTATCATCTTCATATTTATATAATATACTTTTATAATACTTTTATAATACTTTTATAAAAAGTATAGCAAAAAGTATAGTAAATTAATAATTAATGTCTTCGAGTTTTACCTCCTTTACCTCTTCTAGATCGCTTACATAAAGTAGCCTTTCCAAATTTCTTATTTTTTCCAGAATGTTCAATAAATTGTTTTATAGTTTCTCTCTGTGATAACATCATATCTACAATATTTTGAAAATAAGATCGAAATTGTGAACGCATTCCTTTTAAATCATCTACACAAATCCAGCGAATTTCAGCTTTCTCAAAAATCTTGGTGGTTTTAAATACTTTAGGCGGCAAACGCTTTTGAAGAAAACGTTGATTATTATTATAATAATAAGGTAACCATTCATCATATGGAAAAGGAAAAATATGCATACGATAAGTTTTATGTCCATCGGTTTTATAATCAATATTGTAAGTTCCATGTTTACATAACAATTTGCGGACATCACTATCATTACCTAAAAACCCAGTAAATTCTTCTCCTGCTTCTCTTATAGCGGTTTCTAAGTAAGTTTCTGAAAAATCTGTTCCACCACCAAAGTCAGAAAATCCAGGAGCAGAGTCCTCATATTTACCTTCCTTACCAAATAAAAAATAGAGTTTACCCTGATGAATTGTTGTTGGCAATATACCAGCTCCCATTTATATTAAATAAAAATATTATTTATTTATATGAAGAAGAAATCAAGAAAATTAGCAGGTCATAAAAAACGTAGAAGATATAATAGAACCGTAAAAGAACGTTATAGTGATTTAATAGTTCCATCTGAAACTCCTTTAAAGGTTCATAAACTAAGCGATAGAATAGCTAAAAAAATATCATCAGGTTCTTATTCACCAACTATTAATAAGCAATTAGTTAGTCTAAAATCAGAAGCACGACGAGAAATAGAGGGATGTAACTTAGAAAGGGCATCTAGAGATGAAGAACCATTAGAAATTTATGTAGATTCTTATTATACTGGTAGAGGTATATGTATTCCATATTATATGGAAGAAACAAAAGATATATTACTTAAAAACTTAAAAGCAAATAAGCATGTAAATCCTAGCAAAATTATTACTCCACTTCAAGTAGCAAGCAATTGTTGGTTCAATACATTATTTGTAACCTTTTTTGTAAGTGATAAAGGTCGTAAATTTTTTCATTTTTTGAGAGAATTAATGATAAATGGAATACAAAAAGATAAGAAAGATATTCCAAGTCAACTAAAAAATACGTTTGCTTTATTAAATTTTGCTATAGAACAATGTTTAACTGGTAGTGAATTAGCATATAGTCTAGATACAAATGTAATAATAAAATCTATATATAATCACATTCCAAAATCTTATAAGGATAACTATCAAGGTATTATAGATGTAGATGAAGCAGGAAACCCAATATATTACTATATAGGTATAATAAATTATTTAAATAATAATTCTCTCCAACTTTTATTCACAAAAAACGCAAATAGTAGTTGGAGAGAAGTCATTGAAAATACGGCAAAAAAAATGGCACATTTGCCTCATATAGTAGTATTAGAAGTGATGGTAGATGATGCTGCCAGTTTTAGAAAACCAGTAACTTTTAAAATAAATGATGCGAAATATGAATTAGATAGTGCTTCTATTATAGATACTAATGGTGATCATTTTTGTGCGACTATTACATGCGAAGGTAAAGAAATGGCATATGATGGTGCGAGCTTTCATCGTCTAGTCCCTTTAAAATGGAAAAATAAAATAAATTCAGATTTTTCATGGCAATTTGAAGGTGAAATGTATGATGGTAAACCGATGAATTGGAATTTTACAAAATGTTATCAATTACTTATGTATTATCGTATCGAATAAATTTAATAAGAAGATAACATTGTATCAACAATTTTTTGACCGCCTATATCAGAAGGTTCAATTTCAAGAGTAAAATCTTCAGGTGTTGTCAAAATATAGCTAATTTTAAAAACTCCCATAATTCGATTTTTAGGATCTCTCGCAAAAGTCTGGATCATATCATTCCATTCGCTAATTATAGGATGGTATTGTTTATATTTTAAATTATCAGGATAATAAATATCACAAAGAACAATATTTGCTTTAGGTAACTGTGTTTGAATAGAATTTACAAGTGATTTATATTCTTCAAACACAGTAGATAAAAAATTGTTATCACCATTAGCATTATTTTGTGCGCGAGATAATATGTCATTTCCGCCGACAGAGAGAAAAATAGTAGTAGTTGTGCTATTTAGATATGGCTCAATTTGTTTCACTTGATCATAAACGTTGGCAATTTTGGCATCATTTTTAGCTAAACAAATAGTTTTACCGTTAGTTCTCTCTGAGAGTAACTGATTAACGCTTTTTCCATCAGAAACATACTGATCATTCTTAAATATACTATCTCCTAATAAAACAAAAGTCTGTTTTTCAGAGTTAAATCCTTCACGATAAGTATTCCAATAAGAAACGCCAATAATAAAAATAGCAAGAATAAATATATATAAATAGAAATAAGACATATATATTTATTATTTTATTAAATTATTTTATTGAATTATGTATGTATTAAGTAATCGTATAAGTAATTGAATTAGAATAATTTAAATTACCAGCATATGTAAGGTTTACAGCGGGACTAAAATTGCTATTATAAACATTTACAACAGTAACATTATATAAGCCAATTAAAACATTTAATGGGACAACAAATGATAATTGATTAGGACTATAAAATGTAATAGGTAGATTTTTATAATTACCAAAATTAACATAGGTGGTGCCATAAACAGACGGTAAGAAATTATTACCATCAACATATACGAGAGAATAGACATCTGATTCACTAGTAGTAACAGAGAGTGAATAAATAGCAGGGGTAAAACTAGGATAAGCATTAGATATTTTTCGACAACTACTATTCAGATATTGTCTACTATTTTTTGTAATATTTTGAAAAAATTGAGGATTTACAGTAATACTATGGGTTTCATTTGTAACAGAAGTATTCTTAGCACAAGACATTTATATTATTTATATATATATTAAATTGGCCCAAAATCATCGGATTTCTCTCTAATACGATTTTTAATCTTCTTTTCAGCAAGAGAGAAAACAAAATAGCCAAATAAGACGCCAACAAAGGCGCCGACTATTACTTGAAATACAGTATGATAATTGTATACAACACGTTGTGTAATAATTAAGAGAGAAAACAATAAATAAAGATATAAAATATTGGTTTTTTGAAGTGCTAAATAAATAAATACTGTTGAATATAAAGCAGACTGTGCGTGTCCAGAAGGCATACCAAATATATCAAATGGAACTCCATTCTTAAAAATAAATCGCTTACCATTTTTTAAAGCTAGATTAAATTTATCATAGTCTTCTGATGGTCTAGGTTGTTGAAAAATGCCTTTTAAAATTAAATTTAATATAGTATTTACAAATATACCAATAATATAATAGAATAATAAGTTATGTTTATCCCATAAAAGATATATAGAGAGAAAATTTAAAATTATAGGTCCATTTCCGCCAATTTCATTAAATAAATTCATAAACATGCTCATATTATAGTATGATATAATAACCAAAATTAGTTACTTAATATTGATATAAACATTCGCAAACTAATGTAACACACCAATCATTACCATTTAAATTTAAAATGTTACCTTTATCGTCTAGAAGTTTAACAGCCATTCTTTCAATATTAACAGGACCAAAATAAGTGCGAACGCTGTCTTGTAATGAGCCGCTAAATTCAACTAATAAAGAACCAGTAGGGACACCAACAGAAGTTTTAACAGGAATTATGGCAAGAATATCAGAACTAGTTGGTGCTTTTGCTAAATAATTAGTCATATTATTTCTGCTTTTGTTAATTTCATTTATGGTATAAATCTGAGACTTAGTAAGGGTTCTAGGTGCGCTTGGTAAATTTATTTGAGTTGATATATAATCGCCTTCATATTTGCCAGCAATAAGCAGTCCATTTTGAACATTTGTCGTCTGATTATCAAATAGAGTTTGTAAAGTTACTTCATTAACAATTTGCGTTAAATTATTTGTGCCAGGTTGTATACATGTATATGGAATATCAGGTGAATAATAAGAAGGTATCTTTAAATTATTTGAAACCTGGGAAATAGATACAAGACTATTATTGACATGATTTTGATTATAGTCATCAATAACTAATATTAAATATTTGGTGCCATTCAAGTCTAAAATAGAAGAAGCTGTATTGCCACTGGGGTCTACATTAACATAAGGAATACGATAACCCATAATCCAACCGAGAGAATTATTAAAATAACTGCTACTTTTACTAAAACAAGTATTATTACATTGTAATACACCAGTAAAATCATAAAAAATAATCTGAGTAGTTTGATTAATAGTAAAATTATTTAATGGATTTGTAAGATCATTATATGAGCCATCATATAAATATAAAGTTATAATACCACTATTAGGGTTATATTTTACAGGAGTATTTACGGGTATATTAGGTAAAATAGCTGGAAAAGAAAATCCAGCAGCAATAAAAGAAGTATTTAATTGAGTAACAAAATCAGCTTGCCCGTAATTACCAGGTGGAATGGATATATTAATAGCCTGATTTGTGCTGGCATCTAAAATCCATAAACAAGTATTTCCATAAGCAGTATCAATAGCATACCAACTAAATGGTATTTGATAAGAATACAATGTTAAACTCAACGCATTTTTTAATGTATCGGAAAGATCTAACGTATAATCAGTTGAAGCACTATCTATTCCATTGGTGTATTGTCTAAATTGGCTATCTAAGTTAACAAAACGACTAATTGTATTTTTTAAATTAGGATTTAAGGAGTCTTGCTTAACAGGAACACCAAATGTATCAGTAGTGGCAATTTGTTGGCGATCCATGGGAGCATGTTGGTTACCAAAAACGCCAATTTTTTGCTTTCTATCTGTTATTTTATCAACTTGATTTTCATCACTTTGTGTTAAATTTTGATTTTCAAACCAGTCAGTAACCTGTTTCTCGCCTGCAGAATAAATAGCTTCATTTGACATTGTTCCAAACCCCTCTACATGAATTTTATTAGGATCATTAGCATGATCATCATCCTCTAGAAGTTCTAAATTTTGAGCATATTGTAAAAGTTGAGACTTTATAGCTTGAAAAAAAACAGCTAATCGTGGATTTTTATATTTAAATTTATTAGTAAGGTCATTAGTTTTTTCTATGATTTCATTTTCATCAAAATCCTCAATAGAAATAATAGACATTAATTCAGAGAGAGTATAATTAGAAACATTTGTATCAACACTTGTCATAGGATTACTATATATATTTTTTTAAATTAAAAAAATATATTTAACTAACAAAAATTTTTTAACTAACAAAAATATATTTAACTAACAAAAATTTTATAAAAATTTCAAATAAATTATTTATTAGTAGAATTATTGGTTCCTTTCTCTCTAAAATGAGAAATAAATAGATTTCTAATTTCTTTTTTGATATTGATATCTTTACAAATGTCAAATGTAAGCACTTTTTCAGGAATTGTTGTAAATCCAGCACCACGTTTAGAATGTGTATATCCTTTAAATAGGATTTGATCTAAAACATATACAAGATAAGGATTATAAAGCTCGATTGTAGAGCGATCAACATGATATTCTCCAAAATAAACATAACGATTATAGCATTGAACTTCTTGAATTTTGTAATATTTATCACAACTCGATTTATTTTTTATCAATCCAATTCCTTCAATTTTATTGGTGGAATTATTCATTTCAATTACAAATACGGGTGAATTTAAATATATTTTGGATGATATTTCATATGGAGAAGCATAAATACATGATAGTCCGCGCTTTGCACGATTTTCATAGTTAAGTTGTAAAGTTTCATTATTAAAACGAATTGTGACAAGAGTAAACATATATAGTAAAATAATTATTTATCATATTTTTGAATTCAATTTTATTAGAAATAGAGAGAAATTAAAATAGAGAGAAATTAAAATAGAGAGAAAATAATAGATAAAATAAAATAAACATATATAAATGAATTGTTGTATATGTGGAACAGTAAGGAACTGCGGACCTTATTTAAATAAAGTTTTTGAAAATATAGAAAAAATTGGTTCTCTCTTTGATGATTATAAAATAGTTTTATATTATGATGAATCAAGCGATGATACATTGAATATTCTAAAAGACTACCAAAATAAAAACCCAAGATTAATATTTTATGAGAATAAAACGTTAGTTTCACGATTTAGAACGCATAGATTAGCAGTAGGTCGCAATTATTGTTTAGACTATGTAAGACAAAATAGATATATTTTTCCATATTTTATCATGATGGATATGGATGATGTAAATTGTAAAGATATAAATTTAAATGTGCTTAAAGCAGCACTAATTAGATATGATTGGGATGGATTATCTTTTAATACAAACCCAAAATATTACGATGTATGGGCATTATCAATAAAGCCATATTATTTTAGTTATATACATTTTCAACATAGTCATATTTATAACCATCATGTAATAGAAAATTATATTGATAATATGTTAAAATCAATACCAAAACACCAATTATTGAAATGCTTATCATCATTTAATGGATTTGCCATCTATAGAACTCCAAAATTTTTAAATACATATTATGATGGAAGAGTAAGAATAGATATAATACCAAAAGAATTTATAAAAATACATTCAAAAACCGCAAAATCAAAATTAATTTATCAGGACTATGGAAACGCTCATGGAAGATATGAGGATTGCGAACATAGAGCATTTCATGCGCAGGCAGTATTTAAATCAGGCGCAAGAATAAGAATAAGTCCATTAGTTTTATTTAAGTAAGTTTTTAATAATTTTTATATACAAATCTATTATTTCAATTGTTATATCCGTATTTAAGGGTAAACATATAATAGTTTTAAATAATTTACTTGAAAAACTACAATTTAAATCTAATGGATAATAATATTTTTTTGCTTCTATACTATTTTCAAAAAAAACATTTGTTGAAATTTCGTTTTCAAATAATAAAGGAATTGTTGACATTAATGAATTTTTGTAATCTGAATAATTTGGAAATAATCTTACATGTTCATTTAAGTTATTATCATAAAATTTTTTTATAAAATAATTTACAATTGTTGTATGATGTTCATATATAACGTTTAAATTCTTTAAAAAATCAGATATAAATATAGCCGATATCTCAGACATTTTATAGTTACTAGCATAGATATCATAATTAAATTTATCATATTTTGTAAAACCAAAACAAATAGATTTTTCCATTACATCTAAAAATTTTTTATCAAAAACAATAAATCCTCCTTCACAAAATCCAATTGGTTTTGTATGATGTAATGAAACCATACAACCTAACCCATAATTTAAATGGTTTTTATTATTATAATAAGTAAATGAAGCTGCCGCATTATCAAAAAGTAAAAGTTTATTATTATCTTTACAAAAAGTTTCATATAATTCAATGTTTGTTGAAGCACCAAAACAATTAGTTATTAAAATGCCATCATATTCATGTTTTCGTTTATTTAAGTCAGCAATATTAGGACCCATATTATCATCCAAGTCAAAAATTATTGAATCAATTAATAATCCTTGATTTGAACATGGAAATGTAAAAGATTGAACTGCCCATCTTAATTTTTTATTATAAAAGATATTTAAACCTCCAATTAAGGCATTTATACCCATAGCACCATTACAAGTTAAAATAACTTCCTTATCTTCATCAATATTAAATATATTTTTAATTGTTTTTTGTAGTTCTATAACATTTTTTCCATTATTTGTTAAATATTTAATTTCAATACATTCTTCTATTTTTTTATTTACATCATTTAAATTAATTTTTTTTTCAGGAACCCAAGATATCATTTTATTATAGTAGTATAATATTTTTTTTAAAGTCATCTAATTTTTTTAGACATTCATTACTTCTATTTTTAATAAATTTAATTGGTGAACCAGCATACATTTTCCAAGAAGTACAACTTTTATTCACAAATGAATTCGCTCCTACAACAACACCTTCTTCAATAATAATATCCGGCATTATAACAGAGTTAGAACCAATAATAACATTATCATTTATTATAATATCACCTATTTTTACATTTGTATATTGTGATGATATTGTTGGATTAGCTAAGAATTCTCCTGAAAAATCATCGCAACCTCCAAATATTTTTGTTCCAACTGAAATAGCAGAAAAATTTCCAATAAGTATTTTTATTGAAGAAGATATAAAACATTGAGCACTTATATGTACGTAATTAAATATTTCAATTACTCCTTTACATGATATAATTGTGAAGTCGTCTATTCTTATATTATCATGTAGAATAAGATTTTTAGGATTATAAATATTAACAAATTTACTTATTTTAATATTTTTACCATAAATTGTTATACCCATTTTCTCTAAATCTTCTATTGTGTATAAATTACTCATCAATTAATATATAATTAGTATGTATAATGAATTCTATAGATTTTAATTTAATTCAAAATAATTTTCCAGCTTTTATAATTCATGTTCCAGAATTATCTCCTGAAAGAAGTAATTATTGTTTAAATAATGTAAAAGAAGCAGGTTATAAAAATATAGTTTTATTTAAAGGTGTAAATGGAAAAATTGAAAGTGAAGTAAATGAAGCATTAAAACTTTTTAATAATCCAAAATATGATAGATGGTGTAGTAAAGGCAATATTGGTTGTAATTTGTCAATGTTAAAAGTATTTTTAACAATTGCTGAAAATAAAATATCAATAGCAACTATATTTGAAGATGATGTTTTATTTCATTCTGATTGGAAAAAAATAGCACCAGAATATTATAAAAATACACCAAAAGATTTTGATATAATTTATATGGGAAATCAAATTGATGAGTGTAAAAATGAAAATAATATTCCGAGAATTAACAAAAAATCATGTTTTTGTATGCACGGATTGTTAGTTTCTTATAAAGGAGCAGTAAGAGCTTTACAATTAATTTTAGGTTGGGATTACAATTCAACTTACGCAACAAACTGTATGGGTAGAGAAGCAGATGGATTAACAAATTGTGATATTATATTAAAAAATTATCAAGATAGAATTTTAAAAGGTGAAATTAACAGTAATATTTTTAAATGGTATTGTTGGAATGGAACTAGAAATCCATGTAAATACAATAATTTGCCTTTAAATAATAATCGCAATTGTAGAAATACCGGAATTGTTTTTCAAAATAATGATTTTGAAACGTCTAGTTCAATTATATAAAATAATATAATTATTAATTATAATGGATATTGTTAATATTAAAATTAATAAAAATTGTAAATTATGTATTCCTTCAAAAGATAGCAATGATAATATGTATGGTTCAAAAAATGTTCAAGATAGTATAAGAGATACAAATATATGGAGTAAAGAGGAAACAAGTTTGTTTATTGATATATTAAATAAAAATTCTAATAATTTGGAACCTATAATAGTTGATGTTGGTTCAAATACAGGTTATTTTAGCATGATTGCTTTATCATATAATTTTAATGTTTTCGCTATTGAAGCTAATCCAGTATATAAAAAATATTTAGAGAAATCAATAGAAATTAATAATTTTGATAAAAATAGATTAAAATATTTTGAAAATTTTGCTTCAAATATAAAAGAAGATGTAATATTTGATGGCTGGTCTGGCAACAAAAATATGATGTCGTACAATGAAAAAAATATGGTAAAAACAATTGCGCTTGATGATATATGTTGTGATAAAGAGATTTTAATTTTAAAAATAGATGTTGAAGGAGCAGAACCGTGTGTCTTTATGTCTGCTAAAAATTTAATTTTGAATAAAAAAATAAAATATATTATTTTTGAATTAACATATATTATGAAAGATAAATTACAATATGATCAAATAAATATATTACCATATTTACAATCTAATGATTATGAATTATTTGAAATTGTAAGTAATAAATTGTTATATATTAAAAATATCAAACAACATATGAACTATTTAATAAAGGAATACATGACTAATCATCTTGTACATAATCCAAATTTAGTTAATTTAGGCGCAGGAACTAATATATTGGCTGTATATAAAGGCAACCACATACCAAATGTTACATTATTTAATTAAATATAATAAATCAAACTATTAACATATTCAGGTAAAAATATAACAAGTTTTGAACTACTATCTAATGTGCTATATGTTATTAAAAAATGATTTTTATCTGTTATTTCCATTCCTATACAAAATTCAACTAAGTTATTTTCAAATTTAAATGTTTTTGAATATCCTAATAATTTCATATTTTTATCAAATACTACAAAATTATGAACATAACTTTTAATATTATTAATTATACTATTTTGTTGATGAACTATAAACCAAATTTTATTATCAAAATGAAGTCCATTTGTTGAACCTCTGAAATCTTTAAAAATACTAGGTAAATTATCAATAGTTTGTATTAAATTTAATTGTTGATTTTCATAATTTATTTCACATATATAGATAGGATACCATTTATAAACAATATTAAGTTTATCATTATTATTAAAAAAAACCCAATTTTTTTCCCATTTAAAGTCAGTTTTAAAGGTTAAATTTATTATTATTGGATAATAATCATTACTATACATATATTTATTTGATACTATTTGTGTTTTTTCTAATTCTTGATTGTAAAAAATTCCAATAAAATAAATATCATCATTAAAATTAAAAAGACGAATATCTTCTATACCAATGTATTTTGAATTATAATTTGTCGGATATAAGTATTTGAAATGTATCTCATTAAACGACTGATCTAATAAAGAAATTTTATTAACTGTAATACATTTTTTATTATTTATATCAGATCTACCTATACTATCTAAAGAATAATTTACAAACCTAGTATTCATTAAAAATGATTTTTCAATAGTTGGATGTTTTATAATTGAACTAGATGAAGAATTAAAAGTATTTGTATTTATAATATTTAAATTAAATTTATTAGAAAGATTTTTATAAAATACGCTATATTTAATTATATTTTTTTGAAAACTATTCAAGTATGTTTTAAGACTATTTATTGATGTTTTAATACTATTTGTTAATATTTTATTTTTATAACCAATAATGTCATTGTGAATTATAGTATTAATCATTTTATATATTTTTCTTTCTTTCATATAATTTACATATAATTTAAATTTATAAATTATATGTAATTTTTTATCTTACCCAAATTTTATACCTCGATAATCTTATCCAAATAGTCTTCCAAAATCTGGTATCGGTCCTTAGACAAACTAGAAACCAACTGAGACCAAGGAGTTAGAGACAGAATTGCGTCCATTCCCTTATCACAGAAGTCATTCAGCAGAGCAGGGCTAAATCCAGCAACCATAGATACTCCTGGCTCATTAGACATACAAGGAAACCCAGAAGTGCTACGCAAGTTCCAGAAAAGAATGTGAGGAGGCTTGTAAGGGGCTCCATGAACACGCATTCCCGCAGCCGCATATTTTTGTTTAATTGTCTCAAAAAGTGCGGTGCGCATATCTTTGGTAGTTGCTCCTTGATATGTCTCTGCCTGGTCAATTGCCATATCTGAAAGCATGACCAGAACCATGTTTTGAACATCCAAAGGATCCATCTTGTTTAAAATAATCGCATCCAAGATTAAATCAAGCGCCTTATAGAAATTAGTGTTATAACCAACTTCTCCACCTTCAATTGCCATTACTTGAGATACAAAATCAGGATAAGGTTCCAAGTTAATCCACTTTGGGTTCATACTAAAAGTCATAACGCGCTTTCCAAGCTTGGACTTCTCAGCAATGCGAATTCCCAAAGCAATTGCGACATCCATAGGATCACCGGTCATGGAACCAGAAATATCTACCATCGCAATGAAATTCTCAAGTGCGCCGGTCAATTTGGAATTATCTCGCCACTGAGAATTGACTAGATCTTTCTCTACTTGTGAACCATACCCATGGTTAAGTTGACGCGCCTGCTTGGTAAAATATGCCATTCCAACGCGCTTTCCCTTCATCTCAATCTCACCTTTTACTGCCTTCTGAATATGAGCATTAAAATGTTCGGCACACTCAATACGGTCTTCATCATCAGGAAATCGAATATCGCCCTTCTTGTTGACATTCAAAAAAGCCTTCTTCTGCTTGCCGAGGGAAATAGAAGTAACCTTATTAAAATTAATGGCCGCCCAGTTCTTTCCACACTGCTTGATCTGAAGGGTATCAATTCTTTTATTGAGTGAAGAAATCATCTTACGATATTCAGTCTTACATTTTAGAACTGCCTTTTCAAGCCTTACAGAAGTATCGGCAGTAGCCATGTATTCTGGGAAATAATTAGTAGCAAGCTCAGCATAAATCCATTTAAACTGAGATTTCTCTCTAGGAACCCATTTTGCTGTCAATGATAGATTACCAGAATAGGCAAGATCTTTTTTCAACTGATCATTTATTAGCTGAATAGCATACTGAACAAGTCCATGCTTTATGTCACAGCCCTGAGACTTACAATATTCGCAAAAATATTTTATATCCTTCCAAGACCCATACTGATGCTTTTCGCCTAAGTCAACAAGACACTTAAGTGCGAAATGAGCCAAAGCTGGAAAAAATTCATACCAAGTATAAATCATCATATAAGTTAATGCGTACTCACCCTTGCCATCCACAACATCACGTGTTTGGCCAATCATCTTATAAATAAGTGAAAGATGACCTTTCGCAATCTGCTTCTCTACAATATTTCCACTAGAAACTTGCTGATATAAAACAAGAAGTAAATTTCTAAGAATAGTCTTTAAATTATTAATACCATTTTCGTCTGTTCGAATGAGCTGAAAGGACAGTTGAAGGATTTGTTCTTGGGTCGAATTTGACCATCCATATTCAACGTGACCATTCTCACCAATTTGCTGTGGAGTATAATTATCAAGTGCGCTCACAAGTGCTGCCATTTGCTATGATATAATATATTATCTTTTAATCTTTATATCGTTTTTTAATAGTTTTTTTACGGGTGCTTAGAGAACGCAAATAGATCTTTTTAGTTGCCCTATTAGTGTCAACTTCTTTAAGTTCTGGAGATTTTTCAAAAAAAATAAAAATAAGATCATTTAAGTCATGAAACATATGAATTGTTTTTTCAAATTTTATAGTATCAATATTTTTTACAATAGTTAAAAAATCTTTTTCTTCGGGATTTTTTAAAAAAATCTGTATATCATCTGGTTCTAATAAAAAATTGTAGCGCAAAATAGACATTAATGTATATTTTCTATTATCTTCATTAATTGATTTTTTAAGTATTCCAAGAATTTCTTCTCTTAAAATATAGTTAATATTTGTCATCAAAAATGGTTCTTGTTTAATTTTTTCAATTTCATTTTCTCTATTTAAGTATATGAATTTTAAATTTACATAATATAAATCATCTTTATAATAATCTTCATATAATTTATCTGTTTTTTCAAAATTATTTATCCATTCATCATTTAATTCTTCATTTAGTTCTTCTATTTCTTCCATCTGCTAATATTATATTAAAACTATATAATACAATATTACTTTTAACTAATAACATATTTGTTACTTTATTCTTCATAGTAATCATCATCATAATTATACTGTTGTCTAACAGCATCATTATATTTTCTCATCTCTTCATCGTATTTTTCATCTAACTTATCAAAATAGTCATAATCATAATTTGGAAAAATAAACATTTTTTCATATTCATCTTCACCCCAGTTATCGATATATTCTTGTCGTCTATTTTCATGTAAATTTGCTAAACCATCAAATATATTGTATATTATATCTAATTCACTTAATGGATTTTGTTCATTTCTAATTATCCGTTTTTCAAACATTGTTGTTTTATTTGTTTCATTATCATATCTGAATAACGCCCAACCTGGTTTTAAAGTTTCTATTAAATTTTGTTTTTCACTTTTAGATTCCTCTTTTTTTTCAAGTTCTATTGTAATCTTTTCTAGAAAACTAGGCATACTATTAGTAGTATTTATCTTAGTTGTTTTTATAAGCTCAGGAAAACTTTCAGCAGATAAATTTTTTTCTCTTTCTTCTTCTAACCGTTTTTGTTCATTTTTGGCAATCTGTTGCTCTCTAAATGCGCTATTAGCAAATTGTCTTTCTCTATAAGAAAGATTACTTGTTTTATTATTAAAATGATTGTCACTTTTATCGTCCCTTTTATCGTCCCTTCTATCGTCCCTTTTATCGTCCCTTCTATCGTCCCTTCTATCGTCCCTTTTAAATCCTTTATTTCCATTTATTTCTTCACTTAATACTTCAAATCGTGAATTTTGCTTAAAATAATTGCTCATTATATACTTCTTTTGTTAATTACAAATAGATTATTATGGTATATATATAATACATATTATGTTTAAATAGATTTTAAATATACAATTCATAATATATATATAAAAGCATTTAAAGGTATACTCAGTTATATAATTATCTCCTTACAGCAATAGAATTGTTTAGTTCACATCCATTAACGGTAAAAAATGGAAGCTTTATATATGAATATAGGAGGTCGTATTCAACTTTTAAAAAAAGTTGATCAAAATATACCTTTATGAAAGGTATAACCAAATATGAAATTTGGCTCCACCTTTTCTAAAGGTGGTAAAAAAAAATTGAAATTTTTTTAATTTAAAAAACAAGTTTATATTATCATAGATGAGCTTGTTTAACAGAAACCTACAATTTATTAAGAGAGTTGCTTATAACCCTAATATAAATAGAGAGAAATTTCGTAAAAATAAGCAAAATTATCAGATATATAATAAAAAATTTCATACTTTCTCAGGTGGTGGACCTCAACCTCAAGGCAATGGACCTAATTTATTATATATGGGTATTTTAGCAGCAGTGGCATATTTTATAGTAAAAAAAAGATAAATTTATTTTAAATGGATTTTGTATTATTTGTAGTAAAAATTTTTTATACAAATAATATTTTTCAAATACTTTTTTTCAAATACTTTTTAAACCTTTATATAATTGATTTAAATATCATCTACATCAATTTCTTCTCCATCATCTGTAGAAATAATAGTAGTTTTTCCTGCGGATGCCAAAGATGCTGTGATTAATTCATTATATTCATGACTTTTGTTATCTGAAAACTGGATATCGCTAGCAGCACCATCATCATCTAAAGTAGAATTAATACTTTTTGTATCATTTGTAATAAATAATGACCAATTAACCCCAGTTGCTATATTTTTTAATCTGTTTTTGTCAAGATCAGAATAAACTTCAATCAAATCACAGTTTAATAATTTGCCTGTGGATGGCTCCTTTTCCCATTCTCGTATTCCAATGAGAAGCCATGTTCCAGGACCAATTAAATTATCTCTCTTTCCTCTACCTCTAAATTTACCTCGGATGTGACATGTCATCTCTGTCCCATTCAAATCAATTACACGACAAATAGAACCGCCACAAATCTTAACAGCTTGCGCATATAATTCTCCCGGATCCTCAGAAAGTCTCAAAGCATGAGAGCCTCCTGACATATTCTTGCGAGCATAACCTTTTGCTTTATTTCCACCAAAATTCTTGACCATTTCTTATTGTATATTGTAATATACTTTTATTGCTTTAAATTTATTTCAATTTTATTTTCTTATATTATACCGGTTTAAAAATAATATATTATTCGCATCAAATTTATAATGTTATAAATACTTTTAATTTAGTAATACTTTTGGTTTTTATCTTGGGTTAATATATAATGAACGGAGGTAAAAGAGCTCTTACACCATGGAATAAATTCGTGAAAAAAATATACAGTGAAGGTAAAAGTAAAAATTCTAGCTATAGCTTTCAAGAAGCATTGAAGGATGCTAGCAAGCGCAAGTCCGAGATGGGTTCTATGCCAGTTGCTGCTCACGGAACCAAAAAGTCAAGAAAGAGTGCTCGTCGTCACTCTAAAAGATCTATGGCTGCCCAAGCTGCTGGCACTCGTCGTCGCCGAAGACATTAAAATGCTGACTAATAATCTAACAAATAATAAGATATAAAATACTTATCATATTATTTACATAAATTATTCATACAAAATATCAAAAAATTCTTTCATTTTGCTACTATTCATATGATTTACAAATGACCAATCTTTCTCTCCATCTAATAAATTTTGATAATTTTTCAACAAAGTAGACAAATCGCTACGCTTAGAAGGATCAGGATGAATATTTTTAGCCAACTCAATTGTTATTTTATTTATAAAAGTATTTTTTAGAGAGAAAAAACGAGACATACTTCCAAATATATGTAAAAAAATATGGCTTATGCTATATACATCCCATTTATCATGTTGTTCCAAAATATCTAATATTATATCATTCTTTGGTTTATTAACATATTTTTCCAATGATTTAATGCAAGCTAGCTTATATTTTTCCTTATAACTTTCAGAAAAAAACTCCAAAATATTAAATTTTTTTATATATATTTCACATATTTGCTCAATAAATGAGTAAGATATTGTGTTAATATCATTTTTTATCAAATAAAATAATACATGGACTTCAAATGGTTTTAACCTATAATCATTTAAATTTTTAATAATATTACTAATATAAGATACACTTAGCTTTGAAAGCTGTAAACTATATTTAAAATCTTCTAATAAGGGTTTCTCTCTACAATCCAAATCAAAAACAATATTTTTATAGGATAAATTGAAAAAACATATATTATGCTCATTTAATTGTATTAGACCTTGTAAAAGATAAGAAAATATATCTATAAGATAAAAAATAAGTATTTTTGGATGAGTAGTTATATAAAATAAAAAGTCATTAAAAGGAAGACATTTAATATTTTTATATTTAAATAATAAGTATTTTACATCTTTTATATCAAAATTAAGTTTTTCAAGAACAGTATCATTTAATTGACGAATATCAATAAATTCATAATTCTCAATAATTAAATAACTTTTTGAATAATAAGGTATTTCTTTAATAATTTCACTTATATTTGCTTCATTTATGGAATAAAAACATTGATTTATTATTTTTGTTTTATATTTTTTTTGTGAATTTTTATCAATATTTTCAACATCTTTTTCATTATCCAATAAAAAATGGTTTAATAATGTGCTTATTTCTATATTTGTATTCATTTATTAAATATATTATTTATCCTTTATTATTTTATTATATTTTTATTGTATTTTATTATGTTTTATTTATTTGTTGGCAAATAAGAAATACCTATTTTTATATGTTTTCTTAATTTTATTCTTTATCTCCACCGCATCAGTGAGACCATTCTTACAAATAATAGCAATATTCTCTTTTAATATATCTATATTGCTCTTACAGAATTCATCAAAAGCATCAGATGGTTTATAATCCTCTCTGTGAATTTCAACTCGAATATGCTGATCCATAGCATTTATAAGGTTTTTGCTAACACTGATATAATCGCGTCTTAAAGAAGCCGGCTTTTTTTCATTTCCCTTCTTTCTAAAATAATAGCGAGCACTTTTATACATTTTATCAATTATATCGCCTTCATAACCTAAGTTAGTTAGACGATTTACCTCACTTGAAATAATATTCTCATTATCTTCTGTCCATTGTTCCCAAGCTTCTTTAAAGTCGCTCCTATCATCATACTGATGTATCTTTGAAAAGATAAACAAATCATTCATAAATTCAGATGTAAATTTATATCTATAAATATTTATATTAACATTAATATTATTCTCATTTGTGCTATTATATGTGTTTTGAATTCGTCTGGAATCTGAAGATCTATCAGATAAACAATCATTTGTTCCATTATCATTATAAGAATTATCAAGAGAAAACATAGTTCTGGATGATTGTGTAAATTCAAATTGAATATCATTTTGCATTCTATACGAGAGCCTATTAAGTGTAATTTATATTTATTAAAGTTTTTTAATTTCAATTTTATTTTTTAATAAAAATAAAAATAAAAAGAGAGAAAAATAATGATAACAAATTTATAAATATTAATAATATTATAATTAGCGTGGCCATGAAGTATAATCTTTATATATTTTAACAACCCTACTTGGATCTAAATTTTTTTTTTCCAACTTAATTCTGTAATTTTCTTGATATTTATCCTTTGCCCAGCCTTCTTTATCATACAAAATCTTAATATATGTGTGTTTTTTTAATGCTCTATTCAATAATTTTTTATAATTTTGATCTTTTCGATCTTCAACGTCAACTGAATAAGATAAGAGATAACCCTTATATTTAAAAATATTATAGACTAAAATATAAATCTCTCCTGTTTCCATCATGTATTCAATGATGGTCGATTTTTCAACGTAATAGTCGCAAGGCATTTCAGTTTATTTAGTTGTTAGTGTCTTTCTTTAAGTTATTTTAAATTAAATCAATTTTATTAATTAAGAAAAATGATTTAATATAATAGTATTATACTCTTAATAATAGAATGGATTTTTCATTTAATGATGTAGATAATACTGTAAGATCTCCTGATAAAGTATTTAAAGAACAATTATTCGCAGACAATAAAAGTGACTTTGAAAAGGAACTCAATAAAGCATTGCGTATTAGTTTAGAAGAAGCTAGAACCTTTAATGATTTAAACAAAGATTTTGAGGAACAACTTATCAAAAAATTTGAAAAGGAAAAAATAGAGAGAAAAGAAATATTTACCAAATTTTTATTAGATTTAAATCGAATTATTCGTCTAGATAAAGATGTTAGAGATGTATATGAAATTGTTGAGCCAATTATTGATGCTTATTGTAATCAATTTATAGAAATTTGCGAATTTGATGAAGAAACTTATAATAAAATATTTAAAGTTCTCTCTACTATACGAATTGATAAGAAATGTATGAATATTTTACAAACAATTATTATTAAAATATAGATATTATGATAAGATAATTTATTACAAATTAATTATTTTTACATCATTTATAACTTGTTGTTTTTCTTGTTTTTCTTCCTCATCGTATTTTTCTTTCGACAATTCTACCAAAGGTTCTACAACTATTGGCACGTAAACCTCTTCATTTGAAGAATGATAAAGGGTAAGAGACTCATAAAAATCTTTTACTTTTCTATTAATTTTTATTCTTGACGCATCAAAGGAAGACAAATATAAACCTTCCAAGCTTTTTACACGCGATAATGCTACGTAAGTTTGACCGCATTCAAATATTCCACTTCCAACATCAATTTCCGCAGCATCTAAGGTCGCACCTTGTGACTTATGAATGGTCAGAGCCCATGCCAAAATTAGCGGGACTTGTGACACACCAATGCCAGGTATTTTATCACTTATCCAAACATGTGGCACCATTATGCGTTCAATTCCATTATTAAATTTTACTTTAGGTGCTTTTGTAATTTCACAGAAGTCGGTCACAATTCCTTGACTTCCATTACACACTTCTATACCAGTATCAGATTGAATATTTATAATACACATCACTTGTGAACCTAATTTTAACTTCATTTCCTTATCACAAATCAGATTATTTGCTAAAAAGTCGAGCTCCACTTGAATATCTTTATCTGTAAAATCAACACGATGTGCCCTGTCAGCTTTTGTCATTTCCAAATCCTTCAAATACTTTATATTATACTCCTTTATTTCACCAGGAAGCGCTGACATTTTTGTATTATTTATATTTTCTACCTTGTTGCGTGTAGGATACAATTTTGTCGGTTCGGCTATCAAATTTGGGTCCAATGGTCGGCCTACATATTGAAGGAGCAAATCGTTGGACCTGCGTTTTATTTTGCCTTCACGTATCTGGTTTAAAATGGTAGAATATGTGTCATCCGTTTGCCGAAAAATTTTTACCAACTGGATTTGGCAGTTGCGATGAAAGACTGAATTCCAATCATCGCTTTCAAAACAGAAACGCTGCGTATCTGGATCCTCTTTATCTCCAACAGGTGGTAATTGAAAGAAGTCGCCTGAAAATATCACCTGAATGCCGCCAAATGGTTTTTGATTTCCGCGAACAGCCTTGCCAATATTATTTAATAAATCAAATAATTTGAGAGAAAGCATACTGACTTCATCCACGACTAATACGTCTGTTTGGCGCCATGCGGCTTTGGAAAATTTATTCTTTTTTATTTTGGTTACTAACTGGTCAATGGTTCCAGCACCTAAACCAATTCCAGCCCATGAATGAAGCGTTTTTGCCTTACAGTTCAATAAAACAGATGCGCATCCAGTAAGTGCTGTAACCTGAATATTTTTAAATTGCGAAAAGGCATGTTTATAAATTGTTTTTATAAGAGCCGATTTACCTGTGCCACCAGGCCCTGTAATAAATATGTTATTGCCTTGAACATATTTATCAAATGCTATGCGTTGTTCTAGTGAAAGTTCCATGTCCTATGTTTAGTTATTATGCTTTTACTTTTAATATGATTTTTTAAATCAATTTTTTTCACTATATCTGAAGAATGTAATAGTAAATTTATGAATTATCTAATTTGGTGTTACAGTAAGTGATAAATTGGAATATCCTGTATTATAATATGGTGGAGCAACAACATCAAGTTGACTGCTTAATCCAGTCGGACCGATAAAACCAGTTGGACCGATAAAACCAGTAGGTCCTATGTAAGTTTGGGTGTATAATGGTTTTGAATAAGACATTTATAATAATATATAATAATGTTAAATTTAAAATAAATTTATAACAAATTAAAAACATATTTAAATAATAATATCTTAAATATATTTACTTTATATAATATATGAATTTTGATTTGAATACAGAAAATTATAAATTGGAGGAATTTATTCAAATATTCGAATTACCTCCTAATTTTGACAGAAATATGGTTGAAATAAAAGAAGCAAAATTAAGAGAAAGTATTCTAAAAAATAATCAAATAAATAAAGATACACAAGAAAAAACTATAAATTTTATTGTAAAGGCAAAAAATATAATTTTAGATGGTGCTCAATCATTATATTCACAAGATAGTCCATTTGAGCAAAAACTAGAGCAATTATATAATACAAGTTATCAATTAAAACCAACTAATTTAGAAGACCAAGGTGAACATATGGTTCAAGTAAGGCATAAGAAACCATATTTAACTTCTTTTCCAACTGAATTTGTTACCGGTGTTATTAATCCACTTAAAAAGAGAACAATTAAGAAAAATCTTAATATTGACTCCAGATTTAGAGAGAATTATTATACAAGTTCAGCTAGTAATTATAATATTACTTTGCCAATTAATATGAATAATGTTGTTCAGATGCAATTATCTGCTATAGAAATTCCTACTACATTTTATGTAGTATCGAAACAATATGGTAACAATTACTTCAGTATATCAGTAAATGGTGATACAACAGTAATAAATATACCAGATGGCAATTATAATCAAATTACTATTATGGATGCGATAAACAATCAATTAAGTTTGGCAGGATCACCGTTTAATCAGGTATTATTTACAGTAAATATAGTAAATAATAATACAGGAACCGGTCAAACTCTGGTAGGATTTTCAGATTTAAGTGGCAATCAAAGCATTGAATTAAATTTTCAAGCGGATAGATCTGGATTAGATGACAAAAATACTCCATTACCATTAAAATTTGGATGGCTTTTAGGTTTCAGAAATGGAATATATGTTAATAATTTAAATTATGTATCAGAAGGTGTAGTAGATACAACAGGTCCAAAATATTTATATTTGGTAATAGATGATTATAATAATAATGTAAATAACTATTTTTATAGCGCATTTAATTCATCTATTTTAAATAATAATATAATAGCCCGTATAGCTTTAACATCGAATACATTTAGTATTTTACAACAGAATAATTCTGCTCTCATAACAACACCTCGCGATTATTTTGGGCCAGTTGATTTAAAAAATTTAAATATTCAACTTTTGGATGAATATGGAAGAGTTATAGACTTAAATAATATGGATTTTAGTTTTTGTTTAACTCTTTCAACTATTTATGATCTTTAATTTTAATTCGTTCTTCTAATCGCTTTCAACATGTCTATTAATAATATAAATAATTTATAATATATTATTAATATTAATTTTAAAATTTAAAAAATACAAAAATATAAAAAATAATAAAAATAATATAAATATACTGTATATGGCACATTCATTTAAAACAAAATCAGGAAAATCAGCTTTTGGTGTATTTTCAGAGCCACAAACAGCCGGAGATTATTTATATGATAAAAAAGCTAAAACAACATTTTGTCTAGCAAATAAATGTATACCAAGTAGAAAAGTAAATTCAGAAGGTAATTTATTATTGTTAAATAGAGCAAATAGATTAAAATATTATGCTTGTCAAAATTTTTTTAATAAAGCAAATTTAAATGTGAATTTAATATCAAAATTGGACTTAACAGATGTTCCTGTAATTGCCGATTTTTCTGGCAATGTGGTTCCGACAACTATTACACAATCTGCTATTCCTTATCTGGAATATAATATTGATCCTAATGGTATTCTTTTTGGTAATACTATTTGTGGAGTAAATAATTATGTTTCTTTTATGGTATACAATTCATCTTATCAAACGACAAATCCAAGACATATAAATAATTTATAAAATAATTTATAAAACAATTTATAAAATAATTTATAAAATAGTTAATACAACATAAGTTAATGCTATTGTAGCAAATGTAGTTGAACTTACTTTAATAAGCAAATTTGTAATATTTTTTTTAGTAAATTTATTTTTATAATATTCTAATGTATACCAAATATTGGTATATAAATTACAATTATTTTCACATCCATCAAACATATACAACTTTTCATATGAAATATCGTTATTATAATCATAAATGTCAATAGAGTATGAAAGGTCATCACTTAAAACAGACTTTACATATGGTAATATGCGAGGCTTTATAATAGACAAATTATTTTTTGTTTTTGTAAAATTATTACTATTAACGTATGAATCAATCTTTTCGATATCTACATAAAATCCCCAATCACCATCATTTGTATTATTAAATTTCATCTTATTTATAATAATAATATGATTATATAATAAAGATATTATCTTTATAAACTACTCATTTTTTTATTTAATACTATTTAAATTAAATAGTATTAAATACTATTAAATTACTTATAAAGCCTGAATCATTTTATGTGCTTTTCTAGAAATATTTTGATGTTTGTATTGACGAGCTCTAATATAAGCCGCATGAAGTCCCTTAGAACTTACTTTGCATGTATTTTTTTTACAAATAGGAAAAGTTTTTCCTGGTCCTAAAAAACATTTTTTACCACATTTTTTTAACATAACGGTTCTTTGATGATATCCAGGTTTTAATCTTTTCCAACCTCTTGTGGCTGATCCTCGACCATTTCTATGTGTTTTAGACATTATGTAATATCATAATAATTAAATTATAAATTAAATTATAAATTAAATTATAAATTATATTTTTGAAGAAAGATTAAAGTATATAATTAATATATGTTTTCTAATAAAAACCTTATTTTAAAAAAAAATTTAAATAAATCAAAATCATATTCAGAAACATTTACTAATTTAAATAAACTACAAAATTTAAATAAATACAAAAATTTAACTAAAGCTTCTGAAGAAATAGATATTCTAACCCAACAATCATCTACTGATATTTCAGGAAATACAACAGATGAACATGATGAATATGATTTTGATAACCATTATGAAAATTCATTAGCAGATCCTTCTGATAACTATGTAGATAATTTTCATGAAAAAAATAATAAAGATGCAATTAGTTATACTCCAGTAACTTATAAAGAAATTGAAAAAAAATTGTATAAAAACTTTTTTTTTGAAAAGCATGTATATTATTCTAGCGCATTAGACATATTAGCTACTTATTTAAAGGGTCAAAAATTAATTTATATGGAGTCAAAAAATTTCTGTGAACATCGTTTAAATATTTTGATGATGCCTTCCATTTTTCTCTCTACAGCAGCAACTGTATTATCTGGTGGTTTAAAAGATTATAGTTGGGGTCCTTATTTTATAGCAGGAGTAAATGGTCTCATCGCTTTTTTATTAGCTATTGTAAATTATTTAAAACTAGATGCTGCTTCAGAGGCACATAAAATATCAGCACATCAATATGATAAATTACAAACATCAGCAGAATTTTTATCAGGAACTACATTATTATTTCATAAAGAGAAAGACATTATTGAAGAAAAAATAGATGAATATGAGAAAAAAATAACAGAAATAAAAGAGACAAATCAATTTATAATTCCAAAAGTTATTCGAATAAGATATTCAATTATTTATAATACAAATGTATTTCTGATAATAAAAAAAATAGAAGATATAAGAAAAAGAAAAATAAATTCTTTAAAGGATAATATAAATAAAACAAATTATTTAATCGCAGTATTAAAATCAAAAAAAATAAAAAAAAAATTAACTTCAACAAAACTTTTAGAAGTTGAAATCCAAAATTTATATAATGAAAAAAAGAAGATTATTGATTATATATTAGTAGTTAAATCGGCTTTTTCTATTATTGATGATATGTTCGTAAAGGAAATGAATAATGCTGAAATAAAGAAAACATTAACTTATAAATTTATGAGCTGTTTTTGTTGCTGTAATTATATGTTAAATAAACAAATAGAAGATCCTAAAAAGTTAAGTCATTTTATTGAAACAGTAATGGATCCTTATGGAATACAAGATAAAGAAATTGATCAAGATAAAATAAATAGCAAAAAATTACAAGATAAACAGTTAAAATTACTTTGTCGAGAAATAGAAAAAACAACCGTTTTATTACATGACAATATTATAAAAACAGATGAAATATATAATAAATTAGAAAATGGGCAACTATGTGAAATAAATTTAAACAAAAATAATAAAGAAAATAAAAATAAAAAATCGAGTATATCACAATTACCAAATATTTTTAGACTAGGATGGGGTGGAGTTGATGATAATATAAAATTAAAAATAAATGGTTATAAAAATAGGAGTAGAAGCAATTCAGACTCTACTGACGCAATGATAGATTTTGATATTATTTGTGATAAACATAGTGATAATTCTGATAATATAGAAGAGGATCTAAATTCTGAAGGTGAACCAATAAATAAAAAGTTAGAAGAACCAGAAAATAATTCTCCAGTGGATCCATCAAATAATATATTAGAAAATAAAAATAAAACATCACATGAAACAAATGCGGAAATCTCAAATAAAAAATTGGAACCATTTAAGAAAGAATTATCCAAAACATTTAATCATATAAAATCTAAACAATCATCAAATGTGAAATTATTATCATCAAAAAATAAATAAATTTAATAAGTATTTTAATAGTATAATACATATTAAAATTTCCGACCTGCCGGAATCGAACCAGCGACACTCTGATAACTATACCAAAGATATGGAAACTACTACAGTCAAATGCTCTACCAACTGAGCTAAGGTCGGACACTGTTAGAGCCGAATGGTGATCGATCTAACACATTATTTTTATAATAGTCTTTAAGTTATTTTTCTTTAACTATATTAATTTTTAAACTACTTAAATAGCTTTTACATCCTTGAAGATTTAAAATTGATTTATTTTTAAAATAAATATAAAACTATATTATCTATTTATAATTATGTCAGATGGCAGAAATAGCCCAATTAGCATTATGGATCTACCAGGAGAGCCTTTATGGTTTATTGATAGAATAGGCGATCGTTCACTTATTAACAATTGGAATTCTAATATAAATAATAATAATAATCATCTAAATATAAATAATAATGTAACTATGATGGCTGCTACTTATCCAACAAATTATAATTACAATAATATAAATCATAATATAAATCATAATATAAATTATGATACTTTAATTTATTATCCAAGAGCATCATTATCTGCAGGAGCATTGGTAAGATCAATCCCTTCTGAATTAGTTTTGGATCAAGCTATTGAGTTTAGCGAAGAACAATGCGAATGTTGTATTTGTATGGATCAAAAAGAAGCAGAAAATATTTGTCAGCTTAATTGTCAACATTCATTTTGTGTGTCATGTATTGATACTTCTCTTAAGACTTTTAGAGATAGAAATCAAGATGTAATTTGCGCATTGTGTCGCACAGAAGTTAAAAAAATTACTTTTAAAAAAGAAGAAAATAGAGACAAAATTCAAGAATATCTGTAATAAAATTTATCTAAAACTCATACTTTTAAGATTATTTCGACTAGAATTAATAGGACCATTTCCGCCAGTATTTGTCGTAAAAAATAGTTTTGTAGATTTTATTTCAGAAATTCTTTTTTGTTGTTTTATTCTCTCTATTTTGTCTTCTAGTAACATTTGTTTATATTCTTCTATTGTTTTTGGAACTTTAACTTCTGGTGGTGTTATTGCGTCTTTATAATCCTTAAAATATTTATTGTAAATAAAACTGTGTTTTACAGAATGATCTAGAGGTTCTTGTTGTATATATTGTTGTTGAGGTTGTATGTATTGTTGTTGAGGTTGTTGTGGATATTGTTGTTGAGGTTGTTGTGAATATTGTTGTTGATTATAGTCTGAATTAAAATTAAATACATTATTTGTCTTTGGGATCATAGATCTCAGTGTTCCATCCTTACTAACAACTAAATTCATATTTGTTAATATATCATCAAAACTAACTTTTTTTATTTTAGGTTTTTCTACTTTTTGTTGTTCCCAGTAATTAGTATTTGTTTCATTTAGATTAGATTGGTTTGTTTGATTTTGATAAGGATTAGCTTTTTCATTTAGGTAAGGATTTTGCTGATCTATTTCAGAAAAATTTATTTCCATATTTATATAAAGTATATTTTTTTTACTTTGTTTTTACTTATTTTACTTTGTTTTTACTTATTTTACTTTGTTTTTACTTATTTTACTTATTCAATAAAAAATAATATGCTTTTAATATAAATATGCTTAATACTTATATTAAAAATAGAGGGGTTATGAAAACTATTCTACATGATCATAATAAAAATAAAGTAAATGAAATAAATTGGGATGCGGATTATGATGGAGATAACGCAAATATTATATTAACATCAACTACTGATGGGAAAAAGAAACAAATTGGCATTCAATTAGATAATAATGATTTAGCTAATCTATTAAATATTCCAACTATTAATATGCCTATCCATAGAAGACTAAGAGAGGATTTTATTAAAGAACCTTCACCAAAATTATTACAAATTCAATTACCTGAAGAAGAAACAGATTTAACAGATACAGATACAGATACAGAAAGTCCAGAAACAATTGAATTTTCAGAAATGAAATTACCTGAAACAATACCTATTCAAACATCTATTGAAGACTTACTAACTCCAAAAAATTATCTCTCTAGTCCATTGCCAGATGATAAATTAATTATTCCCATTACAATTAATGACCGACCATCACATGATTACACATTAACATCCAGAAAACTACATAGACGTCCAAAAACACATAAAAGTTATCGTGTTTATAAAGTTCATAAAAAACCACATCGTTCTTCTAGAAGGAGTTCTAAATCTATATCTTCTAAAATTTCTACTCCTAAATCTAGCAAAAAAACTAGCAGAAAATCTAGTAAATTTTCTATTTTTTAATTGTATTTAAGATCATACTTTCATCTTCAGAATAACTTCGCTTGCGTTTTTCCAAATGAAAATTTTTGGAACTTACTTTATCCATTTGTTGCGTAAGATAATATTGCGAGGCATATAATATAGTATTCGTATCTTCGTCAAAAATTGACTCCAAATATAATCCATTTACTTTTCTTATGTATTTTAAATATTCGAGTAAAAGAAATATTTTACCTGGAGCAAATTTAGCTGTCATTAGGCAGTGTCTACGTTGAAACTGAGTTTTATTTTCAAACTCATAATCTTCGTAAAAATGATCACAACAGCATTCTTGAGCGTAATCTTTCACATCTTTATTCAGATTACTGTTCTTTAGAACGTTAAAAGAGACTTCGATACTATACCCCATTTATATAAGCTAAATATTTTGTTCTAATTTTAAAAAATATTTAATGTAGTTAAAAAATATTGTTTAAAAATTTACTAGATTATAAAAGGAATATATATAAATGTCATTTAGAAGATATGGTGGTTTAAACTATGCGCCAAAAAATAATATAATGGCGAGTAACTACAATAGTGTTAATAATTTATCTGTTTCAGAGGCAGTTGGACAACCTAATTCTTATATTAACTATTTAAGTGATATTAGTGGAAATGTAAATATATTATATGGAAATCTATTTGTTGGTGGAAATATAGATTGTAGCGGAAATGAAAATATTAGAGGTAATCTAAATGTTGGTGGAAATATAGATTGTAGTGGAAATGAAAATATTCATGGTAATCTTGATGTTAGCGGTAATTTACGTGTTAGCGGAGGTTTTGATTTAAGTGATAATCTATATGTTTCTGGAAACATAGAATGTGGTGGTAATACAAATATTATTGGGAATGTTGATATTAGCAGTAATTTACATGTTGGTGGAAATATAGATTTTAGTGGTAATACAAATATTATTGGGAATGTTGATATTAGCAGTAATTTACATGTTGGTGGAAATATAGATTTTAGTGGTAATGAATATCTTCATGGTAATCTAAATGTTAGTGGAAATATAGATTGTAGTGGTAATGAATATCTTAATGGTAATCTAAATGTTGGTGGAAATATAGATTGTAGTGGAAATGAAAATATTCATGGTAATCTTGATGTTAGCGGTAATTTACGTGTTAGCGGAGGTTTTGATTTAAGTGATAATCTATATGTTTCTGGAAACATAGAATGTGGTGGTAATACAAATATTATTGGGAATGTTGATATTAGCAGTAATTTACATGTTGGTGGAAATATAGATTTTAGTGGTAATACAAATATTATTGGGAATGTTGATATTAGCAGTAATTTACATGTTGGTGGAAATATAGATTGTAGTGGTAATGAATATCTTAATGGTAATCTAAATGTTGGTGGAAATATAGATTGTAGTGGAAATGAATATCTTAATGGTAATCTAAATGTTGGTGGAAATATAGATTGTAGTGGAAATGAATATCTTAATGGTAATCTAAATGTTGGTGGAAATATAGATTGTAGTGGAAATACTACATCAAATTATATGTATTTAAGTTCTGGTTCAAATTATACTAATGTTCCAAATGGGGTAGTCCCAAAATCTTATGTTGATACTATTGCTGCTGGATTTCAACCACAATCACCTGTAGATGCGGCTACAATACCAGGTGGAAATATTGCTGGAATTTATAGTAATATAAGTCCTGGCACTATTACTGGAACATATAGTGGATTAATAATTGATGGAGTACCCATTTATGATGGAAGTTCAGTGCTTTTAAAAAATCAAACAGATCCAGTTCAAAATGGCGTTTACATTAAAACCAATTTAACAACGCTAACAAGAAGAGGTCCTATGATAACAGGTGATAACGCATGGGGAGATTATGTCTTTGTTACAATGGGTCAAAAAAATGATCGAACATCGTGGGTAGCTTCAACACCACCACCTAATACAACACCTCCAACAGTTATAGTAGGAACAGATCCATTAACATTTAATTTATTTAATGATATAAATTTTAAAATAGGTCAAGGTTTGAATATAACAAATGTAAATGGCAATCAATATTTAAATGTAGATACTAGTCTAAATATTATTAATTTCTTAGATAATATAACAGGTCCTAATCCAGGAACAATAAATATTGGAACTTATACAAAAAATATAAATATTGGTAGATCAAATTCTATTATAACTGTAGATGGTAGTGCCAATTTTCTACAAGATTGTTCTATTAATTCTTTAACTGTTGGTAGAGGAGGAGGAAATATAAGCACAAATACTGCTATAGGATTTCAAGCTTTACAAAGTAATACAACTGGTGATAGTAATACAGTAATTGGTAATCAAGCTTTACAATCCAATACAACTGGTATACAAAATATAGCTATTGGTCAAAATTCTTTAAATAGAAATACAACTGGAAATCAAAATGTAGCAACTGGTAATAGTTCTTTACTTAATAATACAAGTGGAATTCAAAATACAGCATCTGGTTTTCAAGCTTTACAAAATAATACAACTGGAAACAATAATGTAGCATCTGGTTATCAAGCTTTACGCTTTAATATAGATGGATCCAGTAATACTGCTATAGCTAATGATGCTTTAAATAATAAAAGAACTGGAGAGAATAATACAGCCCTCGGTAGAAATGCTGGAGGTAGCTTTGACATATCAGGCAATAGAAATACATATTTAGGTGCCAATACAGATGTATCAAGTAATACTTTAATATATAATAACTCCACAGCATTAGGATACGGAGCAATCATTGATTCATCTAATCAAATTGTCTTGGGAACCCGTGCAGAAAAAGTAAGAATTCCTGGATCCTATGTAGGTATTGGTAATGTATATAATCCTAATAGCGGTTACACATTAGATGTAAGTGGAAATGTTAATATAGGAGTTTATCGTCCTCAACCACCGGATGATCTTTTGTATCCGACTTGTCCTTTACTTGTAAATGCTAATGTAAATAGCGATTTTAGAAATAACGGAATTCATTTATTTAATAGTAATGATGCTTCTAATAATAATGCTATAATGTCAATTAGAACATATCTTAGGGCAAATCAAGGTAATCCAATGTTATATTTTGGGGTAAATCAAGTTCCAGGAGATCCATCTACTTATACTGTTGGTATAAATAGTGTAGATAATTCTTTTAGAATATGCGAGTCTATTGTAGATATGAATAGTAATACTAGATTTTACATAGCACCAAATACAGGTAATGTTGGTATTGGAACAACAACACCTATAGCAGCATTACATGTTCAGAGAAATTTAGCTATTTCAGATATTACGAGTAACCCTATGGTAGGACAAATCTATGCTACATCATCTAATGGTCAGAATAGGTTAATACTTGGTTCATATTTTACAAGTGGAGTTAATGCTGCTTCTGCTATACAAGCAAGTGATTATTATAATAATATAGATAATCCTCAAGAATTATTGTTAAATCCACTTGGTGGATTTGTTGGTATTGGAACTACAACTCCTATTTATCTGTTGGATGTAAATGGTAATGCCAGAATTGGTAGTGGTAGCGGAAATTCAATCAATATTGGTATGACGGCAGGATTAACTCAAAGATGCCTTTGGATGATGTATTATGGTTCTGGTATTTCAACTGATTATGGTATAATTCAAGTAGAACATCAAGCGACATCTTACAGAAATTTATGTTTAAATCCATATGGTGGTAATGTTGGTATTGGAACTACTACTCCTGGTTTTCGATTAGACGTAAATGGAAATTCAAGAATAGGTGGTATTGGCGGTAACTTAACTATAGGTCAAAATAATAGTAGTGAAACTGTAGGTTCTATTGGAGGACAATTATTATTTGGTGGCACATATGGTGATCTAGATTCAAGCCATACTACTATTGTAAATAGATTGTATGCTAGTACTGAGTCCTCTGAACTAGTAATATTTAAAGGGAACGACGTTGGCAGTGCTTTAAATAGTGATAGAATTCGTTTAAGAGCAGGCGCAATAGCATTTGATACATATTCTAGTGCAAATAATAATTTTACTGATGTAAATATTAGGATGGTTATTGATGGTAATGGTAATGTCGGTATTGGAACTACTGATCCACAAGCACCATTAGATGTTGGTGGCGGAATTGCCTCATTGGGAATAACGAACACAGGAAGTATTACGAACACAGGAAGTATTACAACAACAAACATTGTAAAATCTAAAGCATCTGCAACTACTGGTAGTTGTAATTTGGCGTCTGGTTATATGTATGGGTCAGTCAAATATTCAGGATTTTTGGAAATATATAGTGTTAATAACACAAATACTGAAAAACGCCTTGCTTTTATAGGAAATATTCCTTTTGATACAACGACAGGAGATGCAACATCAGCATTACAAGTTAATCTGGAGAATGGAACTACAGGAGTTAATATAACCAGTGGTAGCAATTCTATTTCTCTCTCTAATACTGGAGATATTACAGCATCAGGAAGAATAAATGCCAATAATGGTTTAACAGTGGATGGTATTAGCCAGGATATGGTACAAATATACAGCACAAGTTTTACAGGATATTTTTATTATAATGCGCAAGGAATTACAGGTTTTTATAATGGAAGTGTTTCAACATGGACTATTACAAACACAGGAGCAATAAGCGCATCATCATTAAGTGTATCGTCATTAACCGCATCAGGAACAATAACCGCAGGATCATTAAGCCTATCAAGTCTATCTGTATCAGGAACAATAACCGCAGCATCATTTAACGCAACTTCAGATTATCGTATTAAAGAAAATATTTTATCTCTAGATGACACTTATAATGTAGATAATTTAAGACCAATATCATATTTTAATACAAAGTTAGATAAGCCAGATATTGGTTTAATAGCACATGAATTACAAGAAATATATCCTGAATTAGTTACAGGAGAGAAAGATGGAGAAAAAATGCAAACAATTAATTATACAGGTCTGATACCTATTCTTATTAAAGAAATCCAAGACTTGAAAAAAAATAACGTAGAATTAACTAATCAACTATTAGATCTAAAAAAAATAGTAGAAAAATTATTAGATTAAAATAAAATAAATTTAAAAACCAATAATCCATATAAAACTAAATAGCAGTATTAAAGTAAAATGACATCAATAATTTCAAAAGATGATTTTCAAATTATTCAAGAAGAAAATAATATGTTTACTGTTCAATTTTCAGATTATAATAGTGAGGCAATTATAAATTCTATAACAAAAACTCGCATTCTTCTCGGCACAACAGTTACCGATAATTTTCAAACACTTATTTTTAAGGCATCATCCATTAAATCTCTCCAACAATTTAAAGAAGAACAATTTCAAAGAACAGGATCACACTCTTTGCCACCAAATTTGGCTGCTAAATTGGCGGCTGATTTGGGGCGGCAAATATCTTATTTAAGCGGCCGTTATAATATGACCATAATAGGTGTCGGGTCAGAAAATGTATTTGTTGTTGATGAAACCAAATTTTTATATTTATCGGGTGAATATCTGGCAGAAATAGATCGAAATAATGAGACTATTATGGTGTGTTTTCCTGTAGATCCTTTAGCATTTTATACCGCACCTGAGCTGCTAATAGTGACAGAATTACCATCATATGTAAACTATAAAACGTGTTATTTTAGCTTTGGATGCCTCTTATTATATGCTTTGATGGAAAATAATGAATTTTATACTGAATATATAAAAGAAACTGATACTTTAAGACATAAAGTAATTATGGAATATTTAAATAGATTATCTATTCGGGGAACAAAATTATATTGGTTTATAGAGAGATGTTTAGTCGTAGAACCAGAAAATAGAAGTATAATATTTATTTGATTTTTATTTGTTTTTATTTGTTTTTATTTAATTTTTAAAGATTTTTAAAGATTTTTTATAAATCTCATACAAAAATATTATACTATAATATAATGTCATTAACTGCTTTTAAAAGAAAATCTGTCATAAATTATGGATCTAAACGTTCAGGAATTGCCCCTGGTGGTTATTGGTTGCCACAAGGACCATTTGGTCACTCTACTAAAGGTCTTCAGCTCGCTGTTGAAAATTTTGGGCCTGCTGGTTTCTCTATCAATGGTGGACGCAGAAATATTGGTGGTATTGGCAGAGATATGAAAATGTCTAAATCTGGCACTCCTTATCGTGGCACACAACCTGTCGGATTTGGTGGAACATCTGGCAAATATCCTTCTGCTGTTATTGTTGGCACGGATGGACAATATAGTGGTGCTGTTAATAATGCTCATAATAAACAGGCACTTGTTCAACCTGTCCTCAATTCACGTATTGTTAATACAAGGGGAACACAATATTTATATATAAAACCATCTGTCTTATCTACTCATGGTATGCTTGATAAGAAATATAGATGGGCTTATTACGGCACTTATCCTAACTATTGGGTTCAACCTAATTATACTGGTAATCAAACAGATAGTGCTAGTCAGTGGCTATATATTCAAAATAAGGCTGCTGCTAATACATGTAGGCTTGGTGTTAATGATGTTGGTAGATATGAAGCCGCATTTTCTAGTTGTGGTCCCACATTATGTACTCCTGGCCGCTCTACTGCTGGATTTAAATACAATGATATGGCACGAAATGCTCCATATACCAAAAATCTTGGTCAACCAGTTTCTTACCAACAATACAATTTATATATTACAAGAGGTTGTAATAATCCAGTGGGACCGCAAAAGCCTTTCCCTTATGCTGTTACCACCGGAAGCTCCCAAGCTGCCGCTGGAGGAAGTATTAGTAGTTTTGGTAATGCTTGTAATACATCAGATATTTATTTAAGTCCTCCTGCTTGGTATACTGCTATTCAACCTGGTCAACAACCTAATTTAAAAAATCAGGTTCAAACTTTGCCATTTACTAATGAAGTTAGATAATAAATATAAAAATGAATATAAATATAAATATAAAAATGAATATAAAAATGAATATAAATATAAATATAAAACAATTTTTATATTTATTATAAAACAAATGACAACAATTGGAACCTTCGGATATGTTATTGGAAGAAAAAAAAGAATAATGCGAGTTCAAAATGATGCTGATTTACTTTGGCAAATCTTAGTTAGAGAGATTTATATACTAATCAAACATTTTGGTTCAAAAGAATTATTACAAGAAGCATTTGAAAAAATTAAAATTGTAAAATCCGAACCAAAAGAAGCTGATATTGAAAAATGTAGAATTTTTACTAATTTGGAAAGCATTAGCCGTCAATATGGATGGTCAGAATTATTACATTATTGTCAAGGTAGTTTTATTAATCTTTTAGAGGCTGGTAGCATTTTTAAAAAAGATGTTGATGAAATGGGTTATGTATTTATATTAGATTTTAATAAAGGGTGTGTAAAATTTTATAATAAGAACTTACAAGGTAAAATTGAAGAGTTAAATACAACATCTATTGAAGAAATTATGGGTTTTGAAGAAATGCCCGACATTTCTTATGACAAAATTATTAGCAATATGAAAGAAAAATTTGCCGATTATTATGATAAATATAGTAAAATTAAAGAAGAATTAGATAGGCTTACAACTTTGAAAAATAACGCAAGACAACAATGTGCTGTAAATATTGAAGAAAAAGTAGATAAATTGATTGCTGAGATGGATTGGGAATTAAAAGTATTAAATCTTGGAAGACGCGTATTTTATAATCGTTTAAATGATTTGGATTTAATTGATAAGGAAAGTTAGACCTTATAAAAAAATAAAAATGAAAATAAAAAATAAAAATAAAAATAAAAAATAAAAAATAAAAAATAAAAAATAAAAATAAAAAATAAAAATGAATTAAAATTGTTTGATAATATTATAATCATAATTATTATCAAGATGAACACTTCAGATGAATTATCAATTAAAATTTGTTGGTATGGAGCTAGAGAAACTATGATTACACATATTACAAATTTATCAGAATTATCTGAGCAATTAGGTTTGACAAAAATAGAAATAAAAAATTATCTTTTAAATAGGATTATTACTTCTTCAATATATATTGAAGGAAATACATTAAAAATAGCCGGATTTATTACGGAGCCTATACTTAAAATATTATTTAATGAATATAAAAGAAGTTTGAAATAATTTGAACCAGAATAAATATTTTAAAATATTTTAAAATATATTAAAGGTAATCTACAAATATAATTTATAAAATGGCTTCATTCAATTTAGTAGAAAATAAACTTTTGTCTATTTATGGTAGATTTATGCATTTAAAACTTTTTGTAGATATTAATAACATGAATAATAATAGTAGTGATCAATTAGTAAATGAATACACTACTGCTGTAAATAAGCATAACAATAAAATTATTAATAATCCCTATATTATTGATGCTGGATTTGATATTTTTACTGCAACATCACAAACTCTTACAAATCAAAATGTTAATAAAGTTGATTTTAATGTAGCATGCTCATGTAAAATGGTTACACAAACCGGAACATATAATACTGGATTTTATATGTATCCTCGTTCTAGTATTTCTAAGACACCATTTCGTCTTGCTAATAATGTAGGTATTATTGATGCTGGTTATAGAGGTCATTTGATTGGAATGTTTGATTTAAATTACCATCCAACATTTATGATTAAAGAGTTAGATCGTTATCTACAAATTTGTGCACCTGGTTTGGTTCCAATCTTGGTGGAATTGGTAAATTCCGCAGATGAGTTGGGCGAGGAAACTGAAAGAGGTGGTGGAGGTTTTGGATCTACTGGTCGTTAGAAATATTTTTTATTGTAATGTAGATAAATATAAAATATTTTATTTATATTTTTTATATATTATAAAAAATATAAAATATTAATCAGTTTATAATATATGAAAAATATTATAAATGACATTAAAAAATTATTTAATAATGATAATAGAACAAAATTAATTGGAATACTTACTATTTTAGTGTTCTTTTGGATAATTTTATATTTAATACCCGATTTGTTTATTTCTCTCTTTAATACACTTTTAGGTAATTTTATTCTATTAGTGACAACTATATTAGTGCTTTCTTATAACATAAAATATGGATTTGGATTGGGACTTATTTTTGTTATTTTATATCGTTTCTCTCAAATATCGAGAGAAAAAGAAGGTTTTACATTGAATAATGGTTCTGAAAATGATTTTCTTCTAATTCAAGATACTATTAATCCAAATATTGTCTTTGATATGAATATCATTAAGAAACAAGCAAGTCAAGCTGAATTAGTTTATTTTAATGATAATGGTAGATGGCCTTGGTCAGAAAATACAAAAAAGCTATATAAGGAAGCAGTTAATAAAAATCCATTTGTAAGAAATTATGATGAAGATGCAGTTGAAAATGCGATGACTATTTATAATGAAGCTGCCATTTTAAGACTTCTCTCTTATCAAACAAAAGAAGGACAGATGTTAATAAATGGTATATTAGTATCGGATCCCTCAGGTAACAAATTAGAAGAATTACCAAGTGGATTTGGAGATTTCGCATATAAGTCAGGATTAGCAGAAGATAGAACAAAAGATATTATTAAATGTAATATAAGTAAAACTACTGGATCAAAATTAGAGAGAATTACTTTTACTGGACATGATGGAATTTATAATGCGCAAACAAAAAAAGTAACTCCAGTTAATTATAATGACTTGGAAAATATAATTCCTGGATTTAAGTTTTTAAATGGACCATGTAATCCTTGTAGTTCAATGGATCAACCTCCAGATTATTCATGTCCATTTAGATTGGAGCTTAAGGGACAGCCGCCATTTATTAGTAGTGTATGGCAAAGTCTATGGAATATTACAGATAATCCACTTCAAAGTAAACCATCTTTTTTAGATGAATATATAGATCCTCACAAATTTCCTTTATTAAATGGATTACAATCAGAATTGAATAAAAAACAATAAAAAATTTATAATATACTTTTTATTGTTTTACATGACATTTTTTGTATTTTTATAAATTTTTAAAGTTTTAAATTTAAATAGGAAGTGTAAAATCTTCTTTAAAATCATTCGTATTATTACTTACTGATCGCATCACAACTGTTTGAGAAGAAGACCTGTATGGTGTTGAAACTGATGACGAAATCTGATGATCTAATGTAAGGTCTAACTCTTGGTCTTCATCATCATCATCACCATAATAATTATCTGGATCCATTTGATTGCCACACATAGCATTTTGTCTTCTTATGCTACGTGTAATTCCATTGAAATTCCTTCTTTCTCTTATAGGTACACTAGTAACATTGTAAGCGCGTTGAGTGCCTTGTGATTCTAAACGCGAATTTATATACATTACACCATGTAATGTAGTAAATGTTTGTATAGAAATATAAATATCATCACACAAATTTTGATAAAATATATCATCGCTTAAATTATTATCAGCCACATACTTTTTTAACTCTTTAAAATAATCTCTCAATATTTGCTTCAATTTATATTTTTCATTATTAATAGCATCACGCTGAACTTCGTCTATTAAATAGTTATCAGCCTTTTTTTTGGCAATAAATTCCTTCACTGCGAATAAATGCTGTTGATTTCGCTGTCTGAATATATACTTTGTAAGATCGGTATCTTCTTCTTTAAGGATGACAAGGTTTTCTTCAGTGTCATCCAAAACCCTTCTACATATTAGCTGAGCAGAACAAACTGCTGGACTATTTGAAACAATATGATATGTCTTATTACTCTCGCTAACAATTTCTCCAACTGATAAACTGGGACCCCATTCATTTATCCTGAAATTGTAAATTAGACCTTCAGAAATATTTATAATCACATCAGTCAGAAATCTGTAAACAATTCCGTGTAGAATTTCTCCATATACTAGACCAGCATTTTCTAGCTTGTCAATGAAATAGTAATTGCTATTAACATCCGCGCTAAGAGCATTTAGAAGAACAGCATCGTGATCTATTCCAAATCCAATAAACGCATTTGTAATTTCTGAATCTACTAAGGCAGACAGTGTATTATACTTGTTAACTCCCTGAGTAATTTGTCCATCAGTCATAAATATATGGTTCAACTTGTGATCAGGAAACTGATTTCGTAGGTTAGTCGAAATTTCTTTAACACGATTTAGTGCTATACCAATGTCTGTGCTACCCCTAGGTGTAAGATCTTCAATCTTTTTAGTTATTTCCTTATAATTTTCTTCAGTAATATTTGTGCGTGCAACAATACTGTAAAGTTTATCATCAAAAGCTTCAACTGTAATGAAGACCTTGAGAGCCGTGTTTTCTCTAAAATAAGTAACAATATTCGACATGGTGTGGATAATATGCTGCATCTTGGTCCTGCCATCAGAGCACAAGTCTGACATAGATCCTGAGCGGTCAAGCTGGAAGATAAATTCCAAAATTTCCTCTGTAAGAGGAGATGACAGAGCCTTTAAATCTATAATTCCAAACTTTATATCACCTGTCAAAGGAGCAGGAACTAATTGTGTGTTTAAATCAACAGGATCAAAATTGATGGCCTGCTTGGTAAATAGAGTATTTTCAATGATCGACGACATCTTGTAATAGTATGCTTTATTTTTTAAGTAATTTTTTAAAATCAATTTTTTTTAAAATAAAATTTAATAAAAATAAATTACCACAATAAATAAATTCTAGTAACAAATACTTAAATAAATAAAGAATTATTTTATTATAATGGAAAATCTAGACGCAAACGTTGTTCTACCACCTTTTCCTCCCCAGAATGAGGTCAAGTTAGTGAATGTTCCAATTAAAGATGAGAACACCGCATTGAATGTGATGGTCAGCTTTTTATCTTTGGCGCAAAAGAGAGGCGCTTTTGGAATTGACGAGTCTGCCAAGATTTGGGAATGTATTCAATTGTTTCAGAAGCCTCAACAGGTTTAAGAAAGTTAATTAAAATAATATAAATATTAATTATTTATATTATTAAATGGGTTACATATATAAAATAGTAAATAAAGTGACAAATAAAATTTATATAGGTCAAACTATTCAAGATTTAGAAGAAAGGTGGAAAGGACATTGTAAACAAAATAGTAATTGTCGTTATTTAAAAGCAGCATTTAAAAAATATGGAATATATAATTTTAATATTAAATTAATATGTATTTGTTTTGATGAAGATTTAGATAATTATGAAATTGAATACATAGAAAAATATAATTCATTAGTTCCAAATGGATATAATTTAAGAAAAGGTGGTAATGGAGGAAAACATCATGAACAAACTAAAATAAAAATATCAGAAACACTTAAAAATAAAATTAATAGAGTGTATAGTAAACCTCAATTAGGTAAATCACATACAGAAGAAAATAAAAGAAAAATTAGTTTAGCATTGAAAGGCAAAAAATTAAGTGAAGAAGCAAAAGAAAAAAGAAGAAATTCAGTAAAAAAATTTAAAGTATTACAATTTACTATTGAAGGAGAATTAATTAATACTTTTAATGGATGTTTAGAAGCGGCAAACAGTGTTAATGCTTATAAATCAAATATTTCTTTATGTTGTAATGGAAAATTAAAAAGTGTAAAAAATTTCATATGGAAATATGAACATCTTGTATAAGTATTTTAATTTTATAATTTATAAAATTAAAAATTCGCTCAGGACAGGGATCGAACCTGCGACCTTTTGATGACAATATTTATTATAAAATAAATGTAACAGTCAAATGCTCTAAACCAACTGAGCTACCCGAGCACATGTGTTGCTACTTCCCTTTTTTAAAAATTGGGTTTTTAGAAAGAAAACGTTTTTGAAAAATTGCTGAAAGGAAGTAAATGTTTTATATCGGATGGTTGTTTCGATCAACCGACCCCCTGGTTATGAGCCAGGTACGCTTCCTCTGCGCCAATCCGATACTTGGTAGTTGCTGGATCCATTTTTTGATATAATTTGATTTAAATGCTGTTATGATCCAATGGTGTTAGATCCTAACAGCAATTCAAAATATGTGATTTTTAAATAGCTATTAGGATCTAATTACATATTATTAAGGCAACTTGTCTTTAAGTAGTTTTATATATAATATATATTTAGCCTATTTAAAGAAAAATATAAATAATGAAAATAAGACATAAAAAGAATTTTAAAATAAGTAATAAAATGAAGGCTTTGTTATTCTGTCTTTTTGGTATTTCATTTGTTGAGGGATTTTTGCGTCCTTTTCATCCACAAAATCATGTTATAAAATCTGACCCTTATAAATATCCTCTCTCCAGAGATTATTATGAAAGATATGTTAAGAGATTAAATTCTAGAAATGTTACTATTCAAACTAATGAAATACTACAACAACATGAAGAAAGAAAAAATAATGCTACTTATCGTATTATTATTAATAAAAATATGTTTAATTCTATTTCTAGTCAACTATTTCCTAGTGATGAGGATCAAGAAGATGGCGACAATTATAATGATTTAGATGATGATTTTTATAAAAAAGCAAGAAATTCTGGAAAAAAGGGTAAAAAATCTGAAAATTTTGAAGTAATTACCGATTCTGATACAAATTTTACTTGTGTAGGAGGTTACGACACTATTAAATCTGAGTTAGCACAATGTATTGACCTTCTTACAAATTATACAAAATATGCTAAATTTAATGTTCGTGTGCCAAAAGGTCTAATTTTTGAAGGCCCACCTGGAAATGGCAAAACTCTTCTAGCAAAAGCATTAGCAGGAGAAGCTAAAACTGGCTTTATTGCTGTATCTGGTTCTCAATTTCAAGAAATGTATGTTGGTGTTGGTTCCTCTCGAATTCGTGAACTTTTTCAGTTAGCTGAAAAAAATATTCCTTGTATTATTTTTATTGATGAAATTGATGCTTTGGGTAGAAATAGAGGTTCATCTACAGAAATGTCTTCTGTTGAGAGAGATAGTACATTAAATGAGTTACTTGTTTCATTAGATGGATTTAAAACTAAAGCTGGTGTTTTTTTAATTGGTGCTACAAATCGCGCTGATTTACTTGATGCTGCGTTGACACGTCCAGGTCGTATTGATAAGAAAATATTTATTGGAAATCCTGATGAAGTAGCACGACTTGCTATTATTAAAATTCATTCTCAAGGAAAACCACGTGATAATACAATTAATGATGATGATTTAGTTGAAATTACAAATGGCTTTTCTGCGGCACAAATTGAAAATTTGTTGAATGAGGCAATGTTGAATGCTTTAAGATATGATCGCGAAGTATTTACTCAAGCTGACTTGGATGTTGTATACAATAAAGTTCTAGTTGGATGGCAACCATCTGATCATATTTTTACTGATGAAATGTTGGATAAAATTACTGTCCATGAAATGGGTCATGCGATTGTTGGTTTATTGGCAAAAAATCATTCAAAAGTTAAAAAAGTAATTATAAATTTGTCTTCTCCTAACGCACCTGGATATACTTTATTTGAAAAATCTAAACATAATATTTATAATCGTGATACATTGTTTGAACATTTGATGGTATTATTAGGTGGACGCATTGCGGAAGAATTATTTTATGGGCCTTCTGCTGTAAGTACTGGGGCTATTTCTGATTTTGAAGAGGCATTAGCTTTGGCTAGCAAAATGATTACTTATTATGGAATGGGCGATCATGTTATTTATCCTAATAATAGTGAAAAATACAAGGAAATTATTGATAATGAGATTACAAAATTGTTAGAGGATGCTTATACTTATGCTTCTATTATTATTGATAATTCGAAAGATTTTATTTATGAATGTGCTTTATTATTGAAAGAAAAGAGGGTCATTACTAGAGAGAAATTATTAGAAATTATTAAAAATAAATATGCGGATATTCTTGATATTCGTATGTAAATATACTCTTTTGAAGTTAAACTATTTTAATTTAAGTATTTAAAAAATAAAATAAAAAATTATTTTATTTTTATTTAAAAGTAAATAAAGTAAATAAATATGGGTTATATTTATCTAATTGAAAATAAAATTAATGGTAAAAAATATATAGGACAGACTTTAAAGAATGATATTAATAGTAGATGGAAACAACATAAAAATATGTGTAAAAACTCATTAGGTAATTGTCTTTATAATGCTTATAAAAAATATGGAATTGAAAATTTTAATTTTAAAATACTATGTATATGTTTTGATATAGATACAAATAGATTTGAAATTGACTATATTAAAAAATATAATACAATATATCCTAATGGTTATAATTTACAATTAGGAGGAAATAATAGAAAACATAATGAATACACTATTATTCATTTAAAAAAAGTATTATCAGGTATAAATGGACCAAACTATGGTAAAAAATGTAGTTTAGAAAAAAGACAAAAAATAAGTGAAAGTTTAAAAGGTGAAAAAAATCCTAATTTTGGTAAAAAAATTAGTAAAGAAATTAAAGATAAAATTAGTAAAACAATGAATAATTTTAATATAGAGAAAAGAAAAGAAATTAATGAAAAAATATCTGAAACACTAAAAAATAATAATAGTAATAAAAATAATATTAATAAAAATAATAAAAAAATATCTCAATATGATCTAGATAATAATTTGATATCTGTATTTAATAGTATTAGTGAAGCTTCTAAAAAAATAGGTGTTGATAGAATGACTATATCTAAATGTTGTAATGATAAATATATTCAATATAAAACTGCAAAAGGTTTCATTTGGAAATATTATAATTATTAAAATATTTTAATTTAAGTATTTAAAATATTTTAATTATTAAAATACCCGATGTGGGGATCGAACCCACGACCACTAGCTTAAAAGGCTAGCGCTATGCCACTTAGCTAACCGGGTACTGGTTACTAGGTTCTGTTTTACGTCGCTCTACCCTTGAGCTACAAGAAAAAGCATTCTCGCCAGGAGTCGAACCTGGATCAACGGCTTAGAAGGCTAAAAGAATTGCTGTTAGAACCTATTACAATATATATAAATATTTTATCTTTAAATAATTTTTTATAATATTTAAAAAATAAATATTATATTTTGGACCCACCCGGAATCGAACCGGGGTTACCAGATTCAAAGTCTGGGGTGCTAAAAACCACTACACTATGGGTCCTGAGGAGGGATACTATTTCTATTTAAAAACAGTGCTAAAACACCATGTTATAATCAAGTATTGCTGTATGGAAACATTGGTCAATTCTAGCTTGAAAAATGCTGTATGATTTATTAAATAATGTCATTCTATTCACGAAAAAGAAAAATATATGAACAGAAATGTAGGTCGACTTCTACTTGACACTATCATCCTAAAACCTTAAAATCTGATATAATTAACTCAGAAGTTAATTTGTATTCAGACAAATACTTTACTTTTTAGTTAAATGCTGTAAGGATACTTTTGAAGCCGGCCGGCTTTCTAAGGGGTTGGTTACTGTATCCTGGGGCTTATCACACTATATATATTGTGGTTGTTTTTAAGTTGTTTCATAATAAAAATAATACTATTTAAAAATTGTATTATTTTAATGCATGGTGCCGGATTCGAACCGACGAACCAAAAGGACACGCGCTTAAAGCGTGCGAGTTTAACCGCTCCTCAAACCATGCTTACCATAAATGGTGCTAGTTCCTTTTTCTTTTGAAAGATATAGGTTTCAATTTTAGTAATAATTGCTGTATGGAACTATATTTTAATCAGTTGTTCGATTGCGGGCTCGAACCGCAGACCTTCAGCTTAAAGAGCAGTTTAAAATTGCTCTATAAACCTAATCATATTATATTTATAATATGTCTTTAATTTGTTTATAAACTATTTAAAAATTTATTTATAACTTATAATAATGGGATATATCTATTTGATTACAAATAAAATTAATAATAAAAAATATATAGGCCAAACAATACGTTCTGATATAAATACAAGATGGAAATATCATAAGTTAAATAATAAAAAATATATAGGCCAAATATTATACAACGCATATCAAAAATATGGTATTGATAATTTTGATTATAAAGTTATTTGTATTTGTTTTGATGAAGATACCAATAAATATGAAAAGGAATATATACAAAAATATAATACTATATATCCTAATGGTTATAATTTACTAGAAGGAGGTGATAATAAAAAACATAGTGAATATACAAAACAAATAATTAGTAGTAAATTAAAAGGATCAAATCATCCAAATTATGGTAAAAAATTACAAGATAATCACGTATTAAATATTAAAAAATCATTAATAAAAGAAAAATCCATTTTAAATAATGAAATAATAGGAAGATCACAAACAGAAATTACAAAAAATAAAATTAAAGAAAAAATTATACAGTATTATAAAAAACATTCAAAAATTTTAATAGAACAATATGACTTAAATAATAATTTAATAAATACATATTATTCATATTCTGATGCTGCAAGACAAGCAGATATAAATAAAACATATTTAACAAGAGTATTAAATAATAAAACTAATGTTGCTAAAGGTTTTATTTGGAAAAAAATTTGTATTAATGCTCATACTGAGAATTGAACTCAGGCTAATCGCTCATAAGACGAATGTGCTAACCGTTACACTATACGAGCTCTTTACTGTTTTCATTTTTTTGCACAACTGCTTCCAAGCCTAAATTGTGGCATTTAGAAAGGGGATCGAACCCTTTAGTTTTTATTAGTAAGATAAAAAGGCGATTTTATGCTGTATGAAAACATTTATCTTATAGGATGCTACTTTCCTTTACATACTATACTAATAAGATGTCTTTAAGTAGTTATTTTGACTTTTATTATTTATACTTTATTTGAACTTAAAGCGGCGATTATCTTTGACTTAAATTGTTTTTTACATGTATTACACTGTCTAAAAGATCCATCATTTAGCAAAACACGGGTATCATTTGAAGAACAAAATATACAATTTGGAGAGAATTTTGTGGCTAATCCATTATTATTGATATACTGACTAAATGTATTAAATTGGTAGGCATCTTGTAATTCCGTTTGTGGAAAAATACCGGTTGTAAACATATTTGAATTGCTCATAATATAATATAAAATAAAAATAAAATTATATATTATAAATGAACTATTTTAGTGCGTATATTTATTCTATTATTGGTATTAAATTATTATTTATTTTAATGGCTGTAATACATATTATTTTAAAAATAAAAGGAAAAATAAATTCTGATTTAGATAAGAAAATACTTTATTGGAAAGAGAGAATAGAATTTGTATTTATAATTCTAATGGCTATTTTATTAATATATATATTTAACCCCAGAATGCCACATACTAATTTGTTAAATTTTGAAGTTAAATTATTGTTTTATTTATTTGGATTTATATTAATTATAACTGCTGATTGGAAGTTATTCTTCCATGAATCAAAATGGTTTAAATATTTACAACAGTCTGTTGGCGAAAAAGAATAAATATTTCATTACATACGCTTTCTTTGTGCTAAATAGCCCGCAGCACTTCGACCAACCATTCCGACATCAGCATGTGGCTTATAAATAAATGTACCTTTGCTTGTTGTATAACAAAAATTGCTTGAGCAACCATTATACATTTTATTATAAGGAAGCAAAGTAGTATCAAATAGTGTTTTAAAATTTGTTGCCTTATTTAAACGATTAGAAGGATAAGGCGTAGTATAAGTCGTCGCTAGAGAGAACATTATAATATTAGTTAACAAATTAATATTATATTAAATTATACATAGTTATAAAGATTATATGAAATTATACATAGTTATAAAGATTATATATTTATTAATTTTTTCTACCACAAGATCCACATCCAGGTCTAACATTATGAATACGAGTAATCATAGAGCTATTTAATGGTGCCGATTTAGGACCTGAAATAATGGCTAAATTTTCTGTATTTATTTGTGATTTTATTTGAGCAGGAATAAAATTACCATTTGTAATAAACATATTTATTTTTTGAGGCATATTATAATTAATGTAAATATTAAAATTATTTTTTTATATATTTATTAAATTTTTATTAAATTTTTCTTTAAAGTTTTTATTTTTTTATATTATTAAAAAACATTGAGATTATTTATACCTACAGTTGATACAACTGTATTACATGTTGTTCCATAATTTGGATCAACTTCCACAATAAATCCATTTCTATATGTGTATTTGTTAATAGTTCCAGAACAGTTACAAGGGAAGTAAACTAATAATTCAGAAAGATTTACTGTCTCTACAGTTCCATCATCAAATACAATTGTATATATTCCATTATCTATATTTGTAATTCTGGCTCTTGAATAAAAGTTATTTCCTGATTCTATAGCATACACATATTCATTTACTTTAAATTCATAATAAGCCCCTTCAGATGAATTTGGTTGGCATTGAGGATTGTTATATATTAATTGATTTTGTTGTATGTTTTGTTGTCCAATAGGACAATTACATCCAGAAACAATATTTGTTTTTGTTGTTTTTCCACCATAAATTGGAAAGGCTGGATTAAAAGGAATTGGAGATCCAAAATTAGGAGGAATTATACCTCGTCTCAATGGACCCTTACCTTTTAGTCTATTTAAATATCTATCATAAGAATTATGCTTTATATCGCAACCAACTCCTCCAGGGGTCTGGCTTCCTGGTTTAGAACTTGTAACTGATGTATGACGCCTATTTAAGCTATTATTGTATCCTGTTGGTATAGTAACACGTTGCACACTAGGCACCGGTCTGTCACTCATTTGATTCCAACATACACCATGAGTTGCTGTGGTAGGTTGTTTATAGGCATTTAATGGTCCTAAATTAGATGTATAGAGAGAACTATAGACACGAACAGTGTTCTGTATTAGCTTTAATCTTTGATATTGATCAGCAGCACCATTTCCATTTAAATTTGAAAAAAGAGGGCTTCTATATCTATAATAATAAGGCGGTAATCCTAATATTTTATTTGGATCATTATATACTATTGATGTTGGAGATACTGGAATCATTATATATAAATGTATTATTTTTATTTATTATTATTTTAAAAATTGAATGGTAAATAATATAAAAATATAAATACACTCATTTATCCTTATGAACAAACTAGATAATAATATCCCTAATAGAATTAAACAACCATCTCAGTGTTGTGTTCATTGCGGAAAAAGTTATGTAAAAAGATCTAATTTAGATAAACATATTATTATTTGCGATTTATTACAAAAATCCAAAAAAATTAAAAATATGGAAGAAGATGAAGAACCTCTTCCATCACAGCGTAAAATGTTCCAAATGTTAATTGAACTCGGGCAAAAATATAATAAATTAGAAGAAAAAGTTGAAGAAATGGGCAAATGGATTGTTAAAAAGAAGAAGAAAATTAATATGCTTGATTGGTTAAATACAAATATATCTCCTAGTATTATATTTGATGAGTTCTATGATAAAATTATTATCACTGAGAATGATATTCAATTTCTATTAAATAATTCATTTTATGATAGCTTAAATGAAGTATTTTCAAAAACTATTTATGACTTATCTGAAAGTGATATTCCAATTTATGCGTTTATACAGAAAACAAATACATTTTACATTTATGATCGTGAAGATCTGATTAGTAGCAATGGACAAAAAAAATGGATTGAATTTTCTAGAGAGAAAATAATTAAGTTTTTCAATAAAATTCATATGAAATTTATTAAAATATTTTGTGAATGGAAAAAAAATCACTCAAAAGAAATTAAAGAAAGTTATCAATTAGCGAGTTTATGTGATAAAACAACAACAAAATTAATGACTATTGAATTAAAGGTAGAAGCAATATTTAATAAACTTCGCACTATATTGTATAATACGACTAAAAAAGATATTAAAGCATTTGTAGAGTATGAATTTGAGTTTTAGACAAATAATTTTAAATTATATAATAATTATGTTAAATTTAATATTATTTTTTATACAGTAATAAAACTTGGATCCATTGCTACACCACAAATCCCAGGATCATTTGTAGAATCTGTTCTTAAAATTCTGAAATAACCTTCCTCTCCCCAGCTAGTTCCCCAACTATTTTTTAATATCCAGTATTTCTCTCCATTTTCCTCTCCATATCCAACAATTAAAACACCATGATCCAATTGTGTTCCGCAACTTACTGCATCTAAAATACCTCCTGAATAAGATTGGAAATATTTTGTATCTGCTTCAATTGCCACCGCAACTGGTTGTTGTGTTACCGCACCCTTTAAAGAAATTTGATCATTTGGTTTTACACCAGAACAAGATGAAAAATATGCGGTTTGACTACAAGACTTACATGATCCTGATTTTCCACTTCCAGATGTATAAGGATAAGAAGAGAGAGCACATTGACCATTTTGAATAAGATATTTGAATGCTCCCTCCATTTGACCTCCAGAGCATCCATGGGAACCATACTGTATACCAGTAGCACATTCTACTAATTGCTCTTCAGATAAATCGACAAGTTGACCGGTGGCGATTGACCAAGCACCTTCTGAAGCACCTGTTGAAGAAAATGACCAGCATGATCCACATTGACCCTGATCTTTAACAGAAGTTACAGCATTTTTCTTTCTCCAATCGAGTGAAAATGGAGCATTAAACGCAGAACTAGTAAATGTATTACATCCATAACTTTCTACTTCCACTTTTAGACCACCTGTAAATTGCTCCTTAAATTCAATAGCTGTCAAATCTGTAAATTGATTGATACCCATTGTAAAATTCTGACTACGATCTAAATTATGAAGAATAATATCGCGAAGATTGGAACGAAAAATATCAAAACGATTTTCTAATTCTTCAATTGTATTATAAAACTTGTTAAAACGTTTCTGAAATTTTGTAAATTGGCTCCATTCATCTGTATTATCTAAAAAACCACGAAGGTTTTCATTAGCACTTGATGTTAGTAAGAGAGAAGTTAAAAAAAATAGCTTTTTAAACATACTTTATATACTAGATATAGAAGAAAGTTTCTATTATGTTTTCAAATAATTTTTATAATTTTTATAAATTTATTATTTATTGCGTGATTTTATTTAAAAAAATAAATAAATATATTTAAATGGATATAAATATATTTATATTGTGCTATAATGAAAAAATATTGCTACCACATACTATTGCTCATTACAAAAAAAATCTTCCTAACTCTAAAATAACTATTTATGATAATTATAGCACAGACAATTCGGTCGAAATAGCAAAATCATTAGGTTGCGAGGTTGTTTTTTTTGAATCAAGTAATATACAAAATGAATATGTTCAAAGAGATCTTAAAAATAAATGTTGGAAGAATATTAGTGAAGGATGGGTTATTGTAATAGACATGGATGAATGGTTATGTGTTACCGAAAAACAGTTAGAAGATGAATTTAAAAATGGAACTACTATTTTAAATGTTAAAGGTGTTGAAATGTTTGGAAAAAGTCAAACATTAGATTTATCTGATATTAATTTACATATGATTTATCAGGGATGTGATTATGTTAATGAATCAAAAAATTTATGTTTTTATGTGCCTTCTATAAAAGAAATGAATTATTGTTTCGGTGCTCATAAATGTAGTCCAAATGGGATTATACAATATAGTTCCGCTACATATTATAACAAACATATGAGAAGTTTAGGACTAAATTATATTATAAATTTAACTTTAGCTAGGTTTAACAGGACAGAAATTATGAGACAACATGGTATGGATGGCCATTACATTAATAATATAGATAAAATTACTGAAGAATATATTAAACTTGGTAATGAAGTTATAACTTATATTTTTGACTAAAACCTTCAGGTGTCATTAATGGAACACCTATTTTTCTAGCATCATTTGCCTTTCCAGTGTCTTCCTCCAAATCTTTTACTAAAACTACAAATGTATTTTTCGATATACTAGATCCCATCTTCGCACCTAATAATTTTAGTTTATCTTCAAGTTCTTTATCTCGAAATCCTGTCATTACAATAGTTTTATTATATAATGGATGTGACTGATCTACTTGCGACTTTTCTATGGAAACTTGAGACAACTTTTTTTCCAAATTAGCATCCTTAAGAAACTGAAGAAATTCTGAAATTCTCTCTACAAATGCCTCTGCTGTCTTTATAGCCATGCCTTTAATAGCCGCAACCTTTGATATTTTATTTGTCTTTATCTCCTTAGAGAGAAGAATATCTGGATGTTCACTCATAATTAATTCTAACTTTTTATCACTGAAACCACGTCCAAATAAATTAGATGCCGCCATAATGGTTACTAATGGAGCTGTTTCTATTTTCTCTCTTATTCCGTTATATAATTTTTTTGATGTTTTCTCTTTAAATCCTTCCACACTTAGCAGATCTTCTTTGGTCATCTTCAAGATTCTAGGAACCGTATCAAAACCTGCCTGAACAATTCTGGCAATATTTCCAGAACTTAAACCTTCTACATTGATACCTCTGAAAAATCCTGTAATAACTTTTTCTTTCACTGTTTCATCGGAGCCAACATCTTCTAACATAATATCAATATGAGTATCATTCCATTTATATGCTACAGTCGGCATTTTTGCTTCTGTAGCTGGCATTGTAACCTTACGAATATGTGGTATCACATCACCACTGCGTATTAACTCAATAACAGCACCTACTCCTACTTTATTATCTTTTATAAAAGCGCCGTTAAAACCAGTAGCATATTCTATACGAACTCCACCCAAATTTATCGGCTCAATTTGAACTCGAGGTTTTAAATAACCATCTTTGCTAGGAGACCATATAACATCTACTACCTTTGCTTCAGCCACTTGATCTGATAAAACCATCTTGAAGGCAAATGCGTGCTCTGGGTTCCCAGTCTTTCTCTCATATAATCCATCATTTGTTACTATTATACCATCTATTTCATAAATATAACTTTTACGCCATTCTACCAATATTTCAGAGAGAAGTTCATTTGTTATATTAGTTGTTTCTCTATAAAGAACTGTTTCTACATCCAATGTTTGAAGAAATATCATTTGTTCTAGTGGCTTCTTTACTGGTTTTAATAACTCGTAAGCAACAAAATGTAGATCCTTTATTGCCTCACTAATTGTTTTATGATTTACAATTCCTGAAACCATATTTCTCGGATTAGCAAATCTGCTTTTATATTTTTTATCAAAAACTTCTTTTGGAATAATAAACTCGCCACGGATAACAATTCCTTTTGTTTTAGGCAGACGCAAATGTGGTATCAAATGACTTATATCTTGGCCAACTTTTCCGTCACCCCTCGTATACAATTTAGGTGTTGTGCCTTCCGTTGTATAAAGACCACTAACTCCATCTAATTTACATGATAATATGTAAGGACCCTTGTATTTTGTTTTCCAATTTTGTAGAGCATTTGTATCGGGTTTGATCTTGTCCATAGAACCCATAAAATAGGGAAGTTTGACTTTATTTCTCTCTACAGGCGCACCTATCTGAGCTATTGCTATGGCACTTGGATATTTTTTCTCTATTAATTCTTTAATAATATCATATTCATTATCTGTTAGAAAAGGTTCCTCATTATAATATGCTTTATTGGCTTCTCTCAAAAGATTTGAAAGTTGTGCTTCATTTAAATCTTCTAATATTTTTATTCCATTCTTTTTAAAGTTGTCTGCGATTTTAATGGCATTTTTATCCAATTTTTCTTTTTGAACTACTGCTTCTTCCAAGTCTTCTTCAATTACTAAATTTTTCTTTGTCTTTTTAGCAGCATTTGTCGCTTTTTTAGCAGCTTTTTTTGGTTTCAATGTTATTAGTTCTTCCGATGAACTTTCTTCTATAACAAACGCAGGTTGTTTTGCTTTAGATTTTAATACGAGTGCGCGACCATCTATGCGCTCATTTGGTGACTTATATTCCATATTTAAATAATCAAATATATCTTTTTCTGATTGAAATTTATGCGCAACTTTCTCTCCCTTCTTACCATTTTCCATTTTATAGACACCATGCTCGTTCATTGTTAGACCCATTTGAAGCGCATGTTGTCTCATTACTGTATTGAAGATCTTACTTCCTGTAAAATAAAGAATGGCAAAAGGGAATTCTTCTTCTTTGGTATATAGGAAATCCACACGGCGAACTGTATCAGAAGATGGGATCTTTGCCATTACCAAGCATTTGCTTGGACCTCTAGAGAGAACTTCCAAAATTACTTTTTCTTTAATCAGTTCATCAATAAAGTTTTTGAATATTTGCTCATTTTGAGAAGTAATAATCACGTCAATGTCACCAGAAGTTGCCGCATCACGACGATAAGAACCGACTATTTCCAAATCCACCTTATCAACCTTATCAACCTTTGAGAAAGGTTGAGCCAAATTCACTTTATCAACCTTTGAGAAAGGTTGAGCCAAATTCACTTTATCAACCTTTGAGAAAGGTTGAGCCAAATTCACTTTATCAACCTTATCAATCTTATCAACCTTTGAGAAAGGTTGAACCAAATTACTTTTATTTTGCTCTACTTTTTTTAAAAGTAGATTTTTAAAAAGTTCCTTGTAATCGTCTATCTCAGCTCGAGGAATTCGTTTAAGAACATCTTCGTAATAACGTAGACCCACTTTTTGAACATCATTTAATAATTCTGGTCTTTCACGTAGCTGAGCAATAGTCGTAACACCTTTTTCTACTAATTCTTTGGCTTTCTTTGGACCTATTCCGTAAACCTCGGCCAAAATATTGACTGGATTATTCTTCTCTCTTTCTATAACCTTTAATGTGCCTGTTTCTACATATTCATTCAATTTCTCCATAATAGTTGGACCTATGTTAGGCTTTCCTTTTAGGTTACTTGGGCTCAAAATATCTTCTGGATAAGCCATGATTGTTTCTTGGGCCTTCTGATAAGCACGGGCTCTAAAAGGTTCGCCTTGTTTCAGCATAATGTCTGCTAACTTTTCCATTAGCTCAATGAAATTTTCATTTAAACGACCAATTGGGAGAGACATAGTTATTGATTTATTTTCCTGAGTTTTCTTTAAATTAGTTTCGGATGGTAGCATTTCTTGTGTAATCGTAGTTTTTTGTGATAATAAAGTATCAATTTTTTCTTTTTTAGGACTGGAAGTTGAAGATGATTCTATTATAAAAAATTTCTTTTTTCGTTGGGTAACTGCCTTTTTTAGTTCCTTTTTAGATTTATTAGTTCTCTCTGATTTATTACTTTTATTTGAGGAAGATGATTTTATTATTAATTTTTTCTTAGATTGTGGCATATATATATCTACTTTTAAAAAAGTAGTGCAAAATCCACTTTTAGTAATTTTTCTAAAAAAATTGATTTCAAATAATATGTAATAAAGTATATTATATATTATCTAACATGACCGATCAGTCACAATTTGAATTACTATTACCTACACCTCCTCCTAGTCCTATTCCAGTTCCTCAAGAGAGAGAAGCTACTTTTGTTTCAGGAAGATTTGATTATATTGAACCTGATAGTGTCAATTATAAGATAATGCTTGTCAATGCTTATCAGGCCATTACTCAGACAGAAACTTGGGACTTTGTAAAGCAAGATCTCAAAAGTTTTATGTTATCAAATGATCCAAAAATTTTCATTATTTCTGATAAAATGGCACAGCTTGGATATGACGGACATAGTGGATTTTCCTTTGGATGCATAATGCGCGACATGCAATATATTGCTCAAAATGGCGAAAAAAAATTTAGAGATACATATCTTAGATCAATTTAAACTAATATATATTTGGGAAAAGGTAAGGAAGTCCAAATAAATTAGAGAGAAAAAATATAATATAAAAAAAAGGTCTTTTATGACCAATTTTTTATTTAATGATTATTATTTTACTTATAAAATCTACTTAACTTATTTTTCTATTTTTCTATTTTTCTATTTTTCTATTTTTCTATTTTTCTATTTTTTTATTTTTTTCTACTTAAATAATTTCTACTTAAATAATTTCTACTTCATACATTTAATTCACTTAACTAAGCCGTTGAGTTCTGACGCAAGAATTGCTCCTATAGTATTTTTGTTTAGTTCTACAATGTGCGCATTTAATTCTGCGATCTTTTTGTGTAGTAACATATTCTCAGTTTCTAGAAACAACTCATTCTGGATCTCAAGCTCGGCTGCTTCACCCTGAAAGAATTGATTAATTGCTTCCATTTCGGCTTCTTCTTCCTGTAGTTGGATTGCTGTGTCAATCTCTTCTTGTTCTTCCTCGCGTTGAATTGCCTCTTCCATCCATTCTTCCTCGTCGTATTCTTCGAGATCAAAGAATGGATCGCGTGCTTCCTCTAGATCTGCGATCTCAATGCGAGGTCTCCTAGCTGCTGGATTATATTTCTTGGCCGTATTCTCGAGCAAGATCCAGAACCAAGGCTCATCATGGACAATTCGTGCTTCTTTGCTAGTATCTTTAATTCGATAGTACATATTCTCGGCGGCGGGACCAGAGCACCAATACTTGAAATGAATATATGCGGCATTATACGGCTTTCCTTGTTTATCGACCTTGGATACTAAATCAACATGATCTATAATGCCAATATTAAGTTTCTCAAAAACGCCTCCAATATACTCTGATGTAAAATTTGGGAAAACATGAGGAATATAAATACTCATATTCTCGAGCTGTTGATTAAGGATTTGTGCGAACATAGTTTTAACTTATTGCTTTGCTTGGAATTGTATCTTTCTTATTTTGTTGAAAAAGCATTTCAATTTTATTTTTCACCTTTAAAAATATGTAAGGCAAATCGCTATAAAAATATATAAAATGATATGAAAAAATGTTGATTCACTTTTTTAAAAGTTGATTAACTAAAAATTTATAAAAATTTAAATAGTGTAAGTAATAAACAAAAAAATGCCCCCCATGGGACATTTTTTTGTTTTGAAATTTTTTGAATTTTTATAGTGATTTGATTTTTTGAATTTTTATAGTGATTTGATTTTTTGAATTTTTTATTTTGCTTTTAAATTTTAAAATTAAATTCTACCTTACTTAATTACCTTTTATTCCTCTGATCCTTAGGAATTGTTGCGCTTCTGGTTGTAGGCCTCATAGCTCAATTGAAATAGTTCTTGGCAGATTTTGTTCTTTACTTCCTCCAGCGTGTCAGCATTAAGAATGCTATGACAGAACGTATTCATGCGAGCTTCTTCAAGATCACGTATGGCCAAATCATGCTGTGTATCTTCTAACTCCTGAGCGGTTCGACCATGCTCGCATTGTGCCTCATCGAGTGCTAGATTCTTCTGAAATAGCTCATATTTCAGATTATAAAACTCTTGCTCCAGATTATCATTCTTATCCAGCTTTTCGCGAAGACCTATGTTTTGCTCATTGAGATGTTCGATCTCGTCTCTAAGAGACACATTCTCGGCTTGAAGATCCATGTTCTCGGCTTTTAATATGCCAATTTCTTCATCTACATAACCCTCAAGTTCGTAGGATAAATCCATGGGTCTATTGCTGATCGGGTTAATTAAAGTATCTATCTCTTCTTCCATTTCTTGTGAAAACATGACCTTTGAAAGACCTGGTGCGATTTCGATAAACTGAACTCGAGGTTCTTGCTCCGGCTCTGACAAGTCAAGACAAACTTTCCTAGCTCCTGGCTCATATTTTGTGGCGGTATTTTCTAGAATAATCCAGTACCATGGATCGTCATGGACAATGCGAGCTTCTTTGCTTGGGTCTTGAACCCGCGCTTGGAAATTCTCGGCAATTGGTCCAGAGTACCAATACTGAAAATGAATGTAGGCAGAATTATATGGCTTACCTGAGTGGTCCAGCTTGGATACTAGGTCGACATGGTCGACGCAGCCAATTTCGAGCTCCTCAAACACAGCCGCAATGTAATCTTCAGTAAAATTGGAGAATACATGGGGAATGTAAAGGCTCATATTGGCAATAGTGGTTGGGTTCATTTGGGTTGCGATCATTGTTTTAAACTTTTTGTTGCTTTGCTTGGAATTGTATCTTTCTTATTTTTATAAAAAAGTATTTCAATTTTTTTATAAAGAACTAAGGTCTTCAGCTACGTCAGCCCTATTACCTCTCCTTTACTAAAAATTTATAAATAATTAATTAAATCTAATCTAAGATCATATTGAAAAAGCTGATCTGAATTTATTTTTATTTATTTCTGAGGCCTATAAATTAAATAAAAATAAATTCAGACTAATAATTACCTACAAATAAAGTAGAATACATTTATAAATTTTTAGTAAATGAGGGGTCATACGGGAACCTTGGTTCCCTATAAAATAAAATTGAAATACTTTTTTATAAAAATAAGAAAGATACAATTCCAAGCAAAGCAACAAAAAGTTTAAAACAATGAATTCTGTATCTCCTGATGAAATTATAGCGCTAATTAATGCTTATGAGCCAAACTCTTATAACGTAGTTAATATATTTCTTGATGAAATAAGTGAGGCTTACGACAATTTATCTCCTGACCAGGTAATTATTTTGCGAGCTAATTTAGAGGAAATTCTGAGAATGATACTACCCAGACGCGAAAGAAGGCATGTGCCAGTCCCATTGGACGTGCCAATTCCGGCTCCAGCAGCTCCGGCTCCAGCAGCTCCGGCTCCAGCAGCTCCGGCTCCAGCAGCGGTTCCTATACCAGCAGCGGTTCCTAGACCAGCAGCGGTTCCTAGACCAGCAGCGGTTCCTAGACCAGCAGCGGTTCCTATACCAGTTATGGCAGATCTAGCTCCTTACAACCCAGTAATCCAAGTCAAGGCTATTTCAGAAAAAAAATTAAATTCTGCGACACCAGACATTTGCTCAATTTGCCATGATACGCACCCATTGTCTTTAGTTGCCACTATAGACTGTTGCGGTCAACATATTGGTCGTGACTGTTTTAAGGGTTGGCTTCAGACAAATCAGCGTAATCCAACATGCCCTTGTTGTAGACATTATATGCCGACTTTTGTTACCTATCGCGCGTTCAATAAAAAAAATTCGCCCAAAACTCCTGCGCCTAAAAAGCCAAGAGGTCATCCATTTGCGAGATATGATTATATTGATTTTGCTCTAGAAACTTTTGATTAATTATACCTTTATACTTTTAAAAAAAGTATAGCAAAATATGTAGTTAGTAGTTAGATAGTATGTAGTTTGAAAGTAATTATAAATATTATAGACCATGAGGTCTTTTTTTTCTTTTCTATAGTAAATAATAGGGTAGTTAGTCATTTTATAAATTTTTAGTTAATATACCTTTGAGAAAGGTATAACCAAAATTTTGGCTCTAAACCATCGGCAAACACCTTATACCTTTCTCAAAGGTTTAAGCGAAGCGAAAGAAAAAAATTGAAATACTTTTCTACCTGATTATGATATGTACATTTAGAACAGACAAGAATTTTTAAAAATGAACTGCGAACCAATTGAATGCCCTATCTGTTACGATACTATTGGAGTTACAAATAATATTACTACTGAGTGTCGACATAAATTTCATGCGAGTTGCCTCATGGCTAACATTACTCGCAATGGTTTCGGATGCCCCTGCTGCCGTGCTCTTATGGCCGAGCATCCTCAAGAGGATGAGGAGGAAGAAGATGATGCGACATTGCTTGATGATGACAGTCATGAAGGTGACAGCGATGATGATGACAGCGATGACGATGATGATGATGATGCTCTCCGCGGACTTCGCCTTTTCACCAATCTGCTCGATGGGATTGAACATGACCAGGAGGACATTGTTGCCGAATTTCAGTATGTTGAACAAATAGAAGAGGAGATCGTGGTCCCTTCATTAGAACTAGTTGCGGCTGCCTTAAGAGCACAAGGCGTTACTTACGAACAACTCTTAGCTGATGCGCTTATGGAACATGATGAATACGAGAATAACATGGAAGACTTAGAGAGAGCTACGAATGATTTGTGGGGTAAACTTCGCATATTAATTACCAATTACAGACCTGCTCCTGCTATCGCCGTTGAAGCACCTGTTGTTGAAGAAGCACCTGTTGTTGCTCTCGTTGAAGAAGATGACAACTGGATACGTGACCTTGAAACAATATGTCAACCTATTCCAGTCGCAGCAGAAGAGATGTTCCACATTGAACATATCGATGATAACTTCAACTATCTACAAGATATGGAAGAAGACCTATATGATATATGCGTAAATTTAGATCAACACATGAATGAAGTCGACTATAGAGCTCAACCAAAGATGCCTTTTATACATGTTTAAAACTACTTTTTAAAAAGTAGTTAGATAAGTAGTTAGATAAGTAGTTATATAAGTAGTTAGATAAGTAGTTAGATAAGTAGTTTGATAAGTAGTTTGATAAGTAGTTAGATAAGTTGTTATATAAGTTGTTTGAATAAAATAATAATTATTAAAAATTTATTTTTTTTATTTTATAAGTAGATGATTATTAACTGTAAAGGTAAAAAAATTGAAATACTTTATTAAAAATAATATTAAGATTATTATATCAAGATATCAAATAGAATGAGCCAACAATTTATTGATGAAAATGAAGACATTGGTTGCTGCTTTGGATTTTGTCCAGCTCCAAGATGGAAACCTTTAGAGATAGAGATGTCATTTGATGAAAATGATAATGATATTATTTTTAAAAAGAAAAATTGTTCAAGTTATTTACAAAATGAGCCATTCACATTCTATTGCTCTCGTTTTCAGCTAGGAAATCAAGGCTTTCTACTTCGTAAGATTTCAACAGATGGAAATATATGTATTGTCCTTATTTGTAAGGAAGATGAAAATGGACGCACTCTGCAGGGTGGATTTCTTATTGTAAATGGTAATAAATTTAAGGTAACAGACTTCAAACCACATCGCAGGCTTATAATTGGTGAGGATATATATAATTGGGTTTGTGAATGTACCTATGATACAATTACAAGTTTAGATGCTTAGTATACTTTTAAAAAAAGTATAATTAATTGTTAAAAATTTTTTTGCTCTACTTTAAAAAAGTAGAAAAGTAGAAAAAAAAATTGAAATACTTTTTTTATATTTAATTAAAGATACAACTATTATACTAAAATTTGTTAAACATGAACACAATTGAAATGAATTTAAAGGGATTTTCTGATTTTGAAGAGTTGAAACAAACTGTTGCGGACCAAGGAGAAATTATTCGTAAACAGGATATTCAAATCACAAGATTACAAGACACAGTATATCAACTTCTTGGAGGGCTTTTCAATCAAGAAAAACAAAGTGAAACAATTGCTATGCATTTGGCAGTGCTTAAAGGAGACCAAGAACTAGAAAGACCTCAAGATGATCCAGATTACTATACTATCTGGCCTACTACTAGACAGGGTGATGCGCTGGAGAAGAGTATGGCAGAGCTTGAGAAAAAATTTGCCGCACAGACAGATAAAGTTGCCGATTTAACTTATAAAACTAAAGATAATGTTATGTCACTACGTTATGCTGTTCAAAAAGTAACCGAAAGTTTATTTGACCAAGAAACTCAGCAGGCATCTTGGCGTAATATGCGGGATCTTATTATGCCAAATAATCAATATTGGCTAGACAAAAGTGCTCGTGACTTTACTAGACCTGAACACATATATGGAGACGAAGCAGTTCATACTAGTAAATGGTTTACTCCAACTACTAGACAGGGCAATGTATTAGAGCAAAAGGTGGCAGATTTGGAGACGAAGATGAAGAAAATTGGTGCGATCTTTGCGGAAAAACAGCATCCGGTGGCTACTTTGCCTGTAGAACTTGTATCCCCTAAAAAAATTACAAATAGTAAATGGCTCTGTGGAAATGAATAATTCCACCTTTAAGAAAGGTCGTAAGCGAAGCGGAGAGCCAAAATAGTTAGGTAGCTATGTAGCTATGTAGTTAGTATACTTTTAAAAAATTATAGCTATGTAGCTATGTAGTTAATAGATAGGTAAAAATTTAAATAATAAAAATTTTTTTTTGCTCTACTTTTTACACCAAGTCTCATTCAAGATGCCCCCTTCGTGGATAGAAAAGGTGTAAAAATAAAAAATTTATAAATTTTTAGTTAACATCATTTTTTTGTAAATTTTATATTTATTTTAAAAAAAATGAAATACTAATTAAGTATATAGTTTAAGTTACTATTACAAAGAGCAATATAACTTTTAAAAGCAAACAAATCATGTCATCAGATAATAAGCAAATTAGTGCTGTTATGGATCAGATGTCAGTGGAACAATATTGGAGTGCCAAAAATCGGGAAAATAGATGGATGGAGCTAGCTATTGGTGATTTAACCTTTGAAAATTCAGCTTTGAAAGAATTTATCGAAAGACAAAAGGCAGAAATACTGGCGCTAAAAAAAGCAAATCGCCGTTTACAAGGACTACCTGAAGATGAGCCAGTTGTCATTGATATTAAAGAGCTTATCGGCAGTCAGGATAATGGTATTATCAGATCCTATTGTGGAGAAAAATTATTCGATGAAGACGAAGAACTAGAAGAAGGCGAAGACATACCTGGAGAGAAATTTGATTATGAAGAGGACGAAGAAGACTGGCAATTAGGAGCATTTCCAGTTAGACAGTATTGTTACGAGGAACTCCCAAACATTGACGAAGAAGTAAAAGTAGTTCCTAAATCTCAAAGTTTGTTTGAGACAGATTTATCATTTATTATGCCGCTTATTTCAGAGAAAACATTTATACGAGTAGGCGATGATACTCCACTGCGTAATAAGACGCCTAATTATAGGCGTCATTCCTTTAATTGCTAGGTATTATAGATATAGACATAGAAATAGTAGGATATTAGATGCGAATTTATTTAAAAGAAAAAAAAAAAAAAAAAAAAAAAAAAA